>ODAK010003001.1_pt1 | contig 17617 bp, 18 predicted proteins | sample 1539591 | NCBI WGS metagenome assembly ODAK01 (sample SAMEA3539303, study PRJEB22396) | soil metagenome | biome: tundra; feature: field; material: soil | place: USA | collected 2010-05 | depth 0.15 m
GCCCCGGCCGGCGCTGCCCCGGCCGGCGCTGCCCCGGCCGGCGCTGCCGCCGCTGCCGCGGCCAGCCAGCTCGCCGGGCAGTCCCGCCAGATCGGCGGCGCCGCGTGATCATCCGCATCGTTCTCGTCGACGACCAGGAACTCGTGCGTACCGGGTTTCGCATGGTACTGGACGCGCAGCCGGATATGCAGGTCGTCGGCGAGGCGCCCGACGGGCTCGCCGCAGTGACTATCGCCCGCAGTCGGCCGGCCGACGTCATGGTCATGGACGCGCGCATGCCACGGCTGGACGGGGTCGAGGCCACCAGGCAGATCCGCCAGGCCGGCGACCGGCCGCGGATCCTCATGCTCACCACCTTCGACCTGGACGAATACGCCTTCGCCGCGCTGAAGGCCGGTGCGAGCGGGTTCCTGCTCAAGGACGTCCCGCCGGAAGAACTGCTGTTCGCCATCCGGGCCGTGCACTCCGGCGACGCGGTCGTCGCCCCGTCGACGACCCGGCGGCTAATCGACCAGTTCGCGCCGCTGCTGCCGGCCAGCCAGCAGCTCGTCCCGCCCGAGCTCGCCGAACTGACCGACCGTGAGCGGGAAGTGCTGGCACAGGTCGCGCAAGGGCTGTCGAACGGCGAGATCGCGCAGCGGCTTTTCGTGTCGGAGGCGACTGTCAAGACGCACGTCGGCCGGATTCTGGCCAAGCTCGGCCTGCGCGATCGCGTGCAGGCCGTCGTGTTCGCTTACGAGCACGGCCTGGTCCGCGCCGGCGGCCAGGCCTGACCCGCCCGTTCCCCGGAGGCGCCGCCTTACCTGCGGGTTACATCGCGGTTGCTGTGAGCTACGGAACACGCAATAGCTGCATACCGCACAATGCGTGAGTAACGTCGCAACCCCGACAGTGCCCTGGCCTGGAGAACTACAGATGCTTCCGGTGCACAACTTTGCTTTCGGTCTCCTCACGCCCGCGCTCGGCTACGTCATGTCCTGCCTGGGCGCCTATCTCGGCTTGCGGTGCACGGGGTCCGCGCCGCGAATACGCGGGCGCTCTGCGGGCCCGCTGGCTGCTGCTCGCGGCGGTTTCGATCGGGACCACCGGAATCTGGGTCATGCACTTCATCGCCATGCTGGGCCACACGATCCCCGGCGAGACCATCCGCTATGACGTGCCGGTCACCATCGCCAGCATGCTCCTCGCCGTGGCTGTGGCCTACCTCGGGCTGCTCATCGTGGGCTTCGGCCAGGAAAGCGTTCGCAATCTGCTGGCCGCCGGCTTCATCACCGGCATCGGCGTCGCCGGCATGCATTACAGCGGCATGGCCGCGATGCGGATGCCCGCCCGGATGACCTACACCGCGGGCCTGCTAGCCGTCTCGGTGCTCATCGCGATCATCGCCGCCACGGCCGCGCTGTGGCAGAGAACTTCCTGCTGCCGCTCATTCTCGGCATCAGCATCCTGAACTTCATCGTGACCGCCACCGTCGTGCTGTCTCCCAACGACGAGGAGATCCGGGCCGAGGCCGACCTGATGCAGCGCATTGCCCGGGCCCGCCAGGCCCGGTCGGCAGCGCCGTCTGCTGCGCTCAGGCTCGCCGCGCTCAGGCCCGCCGCGCCCTGGCCCGCCGCGCTCAGAGCGCAGGATGCAGCAGCCAGGCGGCCCGACAGTGCGCCGGGCAGCGCCGGCCACGGCCGCGGGCCGACTCGCGGCAAGCGCTGACGGGCAGGCTGCCCGCCGCCCGGCGAGCGCTGGCCTGCCCGAGCGGACTGCGGCCGGGATAGTCCCTTACCTGTCATCCTTTCCGCCGGGCTTCCGGCCGCTGGCGCCGTAGCTGCGACAATGGCCCCGTGCCACAAGACACCGCGGAAGAGCCTGCAGGGCGCGACGACAGCCGCGAAGCGGGCGCTGGTGACCGCGAAGCGCGCGCCGATGCCGCGACCAGCCGCGGCTGGCTGCTGCTGATCTACCGGGTGCCCTCCGAGCCCACCAGGCTGCGCGCCGCAGTGTGGCGCAGGATCAAGAGCCTCGGCGCCATCTACCTGCAGAGTTCCACTGCGGCTCTGCCGGCCAGTACCGGGGCGGAACGGGCACTGCGCAAGCTGCGGAGCGAGATCCTGGCCATGTCCGGCACGGCTGTCCTGCTGTCGTGCGAGGTACTGGCGGGCGAGCAGGAGGTCCGCGCGGCATTCCAGGCGGCCAGGAACGACGAATACGAGGAGATCGCCGACAAGTGCGAGGACTTCCTGGCCCAGGTCCGCAAGGAGTACGTGGCCGAGCATTTCACCTACGCCGAGCTTGAGGAGAACGAGGTCGATCTCGTCAAGCTGCGAAACTGGCTGGCCAAGGTCCGTGCGCGTGACGTGTTCGGCGCGACGGGACGCGAGGCCACCGAGAAGGCGCTGACGCACTGCGACGAGGTGCTCGAGGCCTACGCGGCCCGGGTGTATGCCGAGGACGAAGAGAGCCGCTGAGAAAGGCGGTCTACTCGGTACCTGACTGCCCGGTGCTCGCGTCAGCCGCGCTGGCTTGAACCGTGCTGGCCTGCCGGCTGCGGGCCGCCCGCCACAGGCTCACCGGCAGCAGCACGGCGAGCAGCAGCGGGAGCAGCCACCACGCGGCGACGGACGCCCGGCTCAGCGCATAGGTGACGGCAAGCCCGGTCACGACGCCGGCGGCCACCAGCCAGTCGTCGCCGATGACGAAGTCGTAGGCGAAAGCACCGAAGGCCCGCAACCGCCCGGTCATGTCAGCCATCTCAGGCTGCTTCCCGGCCGGCGGCAGCGGGCACGCTGGCCGGGGTGCCCGGCGTGGCCGCAGCCCGGCGCATCAGCGCAACCAGCGCGAGCGCAAAGACAGCGATCGCCGGGATGATCGCCAGCAGTGCGGCATCCGAGCCTGGCCAGTGAGCACCCGCACCCTCCGCGCCCCAGAAAGTGCCGAAGCCAGTCAGCATGATGCCGACGACGAATTTCATCGTGTTCTCGGGGACCCTGGCGAGCGGCGTCCTGATCGCCGCACCGGCGATTGCCACCAGCAGCACGGCGCAGACCGCGGCGATGGCCGCCAGGCCGACGTCGTGCTGGTTGCTGCCGAAGGTCAGCACGATGAACACGACCTCGAGCCCTTCCAGCAGCACGCCCTTGAACGACAGGGTGAAACCGAACCAGTCCGGCACCAGTGCGGCCCGCCGGCGCGGCTGCGCTGCCGCGGCGGCGAGCTGCTCGGCGAAGATCTTCTCTTCATCATGCAGCGCCTTGTAGCCGCTGGCCCGCAGGATCGCCTTGCGCAGCCACTGCAGCCCGAAGACAAGCAGCAGCGCTCCGACGACCAGCCGCAGGGCGCCCAGCGGTATCGCGGACACTGCTGGCCCGAGAGCCACGATGATGACCGCCAGCACCCCCAGCGCCGCCGCCATCCCGGTTGTGGCGGACCGCCAGTCCCGCGCGGTACCCGCCGCCAGCACAATGGTCGTCGCCTCAACCGCCTCGACCGTGCAGGCCAGGAACACCGCCAGGAACAGGGCTCCTGCTCCGGCTCCCACAGGCACCTCCAACGTCTGATCCGCCCAGCGTCGCCGGGCTGCCGCCGTCTGGCACGACGAGGTGAAGTATAACAACTGTCACCTTCAGAAAATGACGGCCGTTGCGCTGTCTCATCCAGCCGCCGCCCGCTCAGCCGGACGGTGCCGGGGCGGGCCGCCGCACCGCCGTCTTGGCCGAGATACCGGCGGCCGGAGGAAAGACGGCGGCCTGCGGCTCGAGCGGGCGGGCTGCCATATCTTCGCTCGCTGACGGCTGGCTCTGGCTGACCTGCACGGCCGCTGACGTGGCCGATGCTGGCTGAGGACCGTAATCAGCCCGGCCGGTCAGGCACTAGGCTCTCACCGTGACAACGACGCTTCGCACCAGTCCCGAACCTGCCCGAGACGCCCGCTGCGACGCGATCATCGTCGGAGTCGTCCAGGGACCTGACGGGCCGCTGCTCGCGCCGGGCGCCGGGGACGTCGACGCCGCGCTCGGCGGCAGCCTCGCCCAGACCCTTGCCGCGCTGGGCGCGACTGGCAAGCCCGAGGAGGTCACCAGGATCGCCTCGTCGGGCCGGCTGGCCGCACCGCTGATCGCCGCAGTCGGCCTCGGCGCGGCCACTGGCACGACGGTCTTCGACAGCGAGGTGCTGCGCCGCGGCGCAGGTGCCGCGGTCCGCTCGCTCGCCTCGGGCCCGGCCGCCGCGCTTGCCCTGGCACTGCCCGCGCAGGATGAGACCGAGGCCGAAGCCGTCGCTCTCGGCGCGCTGCTCGGCAGCTACACCTTCAGGCGCTACCGCACCGCCGCAAACCAGGCCGATCCCGAGCTGACGCTGCTGGCGAGCGGAGATCTTGCCAGCCGGGCAGCCGGCCGGGCCCAGATCAGCGCCGACGCGATCACCCTGGTCCGCGACCTGGTGAATACGAGCCCCTCCCAGCTGTACCCGGAGAGCTTCGCCGCCGAAGCCGAGCGGGTTGCCAGGGACAGCGGGCTGCAGATCGAGGTGCTGGACGAGAAGGCCCTGGCCGACGGCGGCTACGGCGGCATCACCGGCGTCGGCCAGGGCTCGGCGCACCCGCCCCGGCTGGTCCGCCTCGCCTACCTGCGGCCGGGCGCAGCCAAGACTGTCGTGCTCGCCGGGAAGGGCATCACTTTTGACTCCGGCGGGCTGTCGCTCAAGCCGGCGAAGTCCATGGAGGCGATGAAGTCCGATATGGGCGGCGCGGCGGCGGTGCTCGCAGCTCTGCAGGCGATCGCGGCGCTCGGCCCGGAGGTCAACGTCATCGGCTACCTGCCGCTCGCGGAGAACATGCCAGGCGGCGCCGCCCAGCGCCCGTCGGACGTGATCACCATTTACGGCGGAAAGACGGTCGAGGTGCTGAACACAGACGCGGAAGGCCGCCTTGTGCTCGCTGACGCCCTGGCCAGGGCCGCGGCCGATGACCCGGACCTGGTGATCGACGTGGCGACGCTGACCGGCGCGCAGCTGGTGGCCCTCGGGCCGCGGATCGCCGGTGTCATGGCCAACGACGACGCGGTGCGCGACGGCGTCGTGGACGCCGCCCGGCGCGTCGGCGAGGGGGCCTGGCCCATGCCGCTGCCCGACGAGCTGCGCAAGGGCCTCGACTCGACGGTGGCCGACCTTGCCAACGTCTCGGCCGATCGGCACGGCGGCATGCTCGTCGCCGGGCTGTTCCTGCGGGAATTTATTCACAACGGGACTCGCTGGGCTCATGTTGACATCGCGGGGCCGGCGTTCCACGAGGGCGAGCCGTACGGGTACACCCCCAAGGGCGGCACGGGAGCGGCGGTACGGACCCTTGTCCAGGTCGCCCTGGACGTAGCCGACGGGCGGCTGTAGACCCGAAGGCGGGACAAGAGCCGGTCCGATGACAGCGATTACGCCTGATAGCGACGGAGCAAGGAGCGTTTCAGTGACCGACGGCGGCGGCTACGACATCGTCATTCTCGGCGGCGGCAGCGGCGGCTACGCGTGCGCGCTGCGGGCGGCCGAGCTTGGCAAGCGGGTAGCGCTCATCGAGAGGGCGAAGGTAGGCGGCACCTGCCTGCACTGCGGCTGCATCCCGACCAAGGCGCTGCTGCATGCTGCCGAGATCGCCGACCACGCCAAGGACGGTGCCGCGTTCGGCGTCCGCAGCAGCTTCGACGGCATCGACATGGCGGGCGTCAACACCTACAAGGACAAGGTGGTCAGCCGGCTCTGGAAGGGCCTGACCGGCCTGATCGCCAGCCGCCACATTGATGTGATCGAAGGCGAGGGCCGGCTCGAGTCGCCGACCCAGGTGCGCGCCGGCGACCAGGTCATGGAGGGGGCGCATGTGGTGCTCGCCACCGGGTCGGCATCCCGCAGCCTGCCCGGCCTGCAGATCGACGGCGAGCGCGTCATCACCAGCGACCATGCCCTGATGCTCGACCGGGTTCCCGCCTCGGTGGTCATCCTCGGCGGCGGCGTGATCGGGGTTGAATTCGCCAGCGTCTGGCGTTCCTTCGGCGCCGAGGTCACGATCGTGGAGATGCTGCCGCACCTGCTGCCGGCCGAGGAAGAGTCGAGCTCCAAGCTCCTCGAGCGGGCTTTCCGGCGGCGCGGCATCGGCTACAAGCTCGGCACCCGGTTCGAGAGCGTCAAGGACACCGACTCGGGAGTGACCGTCACGCTGGAGGGCGGCGAGACGATCGACGCCGAGCTGGTCCTCGTCGCGGTCGGCCGCGGGCCGGTGTCGGCCGGGCTCGGCTACGAAGAGGCCGGCGTATCCGTCGATCGCGGCTTCGTGCTGGTGGATGCGTACTGTCGGACCAATGTGCCGACGATCTCGGCCGTCGGCGACCTCACCCCGGGGCTGCAGCTGGCGCATGTCGGCTTCGGCGAGGGAATACTTGTCGCAGAAAGGCTCGCGGGGCTGCCTGTCGTCCCGATCGACTACGACGGCGTCCCGCGGATTACCTACAGCGACCCCGAGGTGGCTTCCGTGGGCATCACCTCCGCGATCGCCGCGCAGCGCGGCATCGAGATCACCGAGGTCACCTACGACCTGGCCGGTAACGGCAAGAGCCAGATCCTGCAGACCCAGGGCGCGGCGAAGGTCATCGCCGCCGCTGGCGGCGGCCCGGTGCTCGGCATTCACCTCGTCGGCGCGCGCGCGGGCGACCTGATCGCCGAAGGGCAGCTGATCTACAACTGGGAGGCCGTGCCCGCGGACGTCGCCCAGCTCATCCACCCGCACCCGACCCAGTCCGAGGCCATCGGCGAGGCGCACCTCGCGCTCGCCGGCAAGCCTCTGCACTTCCACTCATGACCGCCCGCCGAGCAAGCCACTGACGGCAATCTGGTCCCGCCACGCGTCCCGCTACAGTCGATTCAACGAAGGAGCAGCCGAAAGCCATGTCGGTCTCCGTATCCATGCCACAGCTTGGCGAAAGCGTCACCGAGGGCACCGTAACGCGCTGGCTGAAGCGGGAAGGCGAGCACGTCGAGGCAGACGAGCCGCTACTGGAGGTTTCCACCGACAAGGTGGACACCGAGATCCCCTCTCCCGTCTCCGGGACGCTGCGCGGGATAACCGTCGCTGAGGACGAGACCGTCGAGGTCGGCGCCGAGCTGGCGGTCATCGACGAGGACGGCGCGGCCGGCGGCTCAGCCGGCGGCCAGGCCGGCGCAACCCAGGCCGCCCCCGATCAGGGCAGCGCCGGGCAGGGCAGCGCCGGGCAGGGCGGGACCGGGCAGCCCATGCCGGCGGGCGCGGCGGCATCTGCGGACGGCGGCTATGGCTATGACTCGGGCGGCTACCAGGCGCCCGCCGCCTACCAGCAGCCGTACCAGCAGCCCCCGGCCGGCGGTGCGCCCCCGTATCAGCAGCCGGCACCGCGCCAGCCCGCCGCCTACGAGCCAGCGCAGCCGCAGCCGCCCGCCTACCAGCAGCCCCCGGCGGCCGGCCCCCCGTCCTCCTATCAGCCGCCCCAGCCCGGCGCCGCGCAGCCGGATGCGCAGGCCGCCGGGTATAGCCAGGCCTACCAGCAGGACACGGCCCAGGCAGCTGCGGCCGGCCTGGACGGGCCTGCGAACGGCACGGAGAACCCCTACGTGACGCCGCTCGTGCGAAAGCTTGCCGCCGAGCACGGCGTCGATCTCGCCGCCGTCACCGGAACTGGCGTCGGCGGACGGATCCGCAAGCAGGACGTACTGGACGCGGCACAGGCAGGGCACGGTCTCGCCGCCACAGCACCCCCGGCGGCCTCGGCGCCGCCCTCCGCTGGCCAGCCCGCCGCGGCCCAGCCGCGCGCCGCGGCACCGCCGGTCACGGCTCAGCAGGCCGGGCCGGCCGGCGCTCCTCCGTTCGGCGCTGCTCCGGTCCAGGCCGCAGCGACAACCGCGGCACTCGCGCCGAGTGCGGCCGCGGAGACGGGCTCACAGCAGGCGCCGGGACGGCAGCCGATCGTGCCCTCACGGCTGCGCGGGACGACCGAGCGGATGTCACGCGCCCGCCAGGTGATCGCCCAGCGCATGGTCGAGTCCTTGCAGACCTCGGCGCAGCTCACCACGGTCGTCGAGGTGGACGTCACCGCCATCGCCCGGCTGCACCACCGGGCCAGGGCAGCCTTCCAGGCCAGGGAAGGCGTCAAGCTCTCGTTCCTGCCGTTCTTCGCGCTGGCCGCCGTCGAGGCCCTGAAGGTCCATCCCAAGCTCAACGCGGTCATCGACACCGCCACCGGCCAGGTCGCCTATCACGACGCCGAGCATCTCGGCATCGCCGTTGACACCGACCGCGGCCTGATGGTGCCGGTGATCCGCAATGCCGGAGACCTCAACATCGGCGGCCTCGCCCGCAAGATCGCCGACCTGGCGGAACGCACCAGGGCGGGCCAGGTCAGCCCCGACGATCTGTCCGGCGGGACGTTCACGCTCACCAACACCGGCAGCCGCGGTGCCTTGTTCGACACGCCGATCATCAACCAGCCGCAGGTCGGGATCCTGGGCACCGGCACGGTCGTCAAGCGCGCCGTCGTGGTGGAGGATCCAACGCTCGGGGAAGTGATCACGGTGCGATCGATGGTCTACCTCGCGCTCACCTACGATCACCGGCTGGTCGACGGGGCAGACGCCGTGCGCTTCCTGGTCACGATGAAGTCCCGGCTTGAGGAAGGGGCCTACGAGGCGGCGCTGGGACTCTAGCCCCGGTTCCCTGTCACCCGCCGGGTTCTGACATCCGCCGGCCCGGAGTCGCATGACCGCGGGCGAAAACGGCCGTGGTTTCGTGGACTGCCCTGTTTCGGCAGCCCTGTTTCGGCAGCCCTGATCGGCCGCCGCAAGGCCACGGCCGGGGGCCTGCGCCGGGCGTATCCCTGCGAGAATCAGCAGCTACCACCCGCACAGGAGGTGCTCTTGATGAGAGTAGCGGTCACCGGATCGACCGGGCTGATCGGCAGCGCGCTGGCCGCGGACCTGAGCAGTGACGGTCACGAGGTGATCCGCCTGGTGCGCCGCCCGCCGCGAGGGCCCGGGGAGATCCAGTGGGATCCGCTCACCGCGGACGGCCTGGACCCGGCGGCGCTCAGCGGCGTCGATGCTGTCGTGCACCTTGCCGGGGCGCCCATCGCCGAAGGCCGCTGGACCGACTCCCGCAAGGCGGAGCTGCGCGCGAGCCGGGTGCAGAGCACCAGCACCCTGGTGCAGGCGATGACAGCAGCTGCCGAGCGGCCGGCCGTCCTGCTGTGCGGTTCCGCGATTGGCTGGTACGGCGACACCGGCGACCGCATGGTAGACGAGACCGCCCCTGCGGGGCCGGGGTTCCTGGCCGAGCTAGTGCGGGACTGGGAGGCCGCCGCCGGGCAGGCAACGGCAGCGGGCGTGCGCGTCGCCAGCCTGCGGACCGGCATCGTCCTCAGCGGCCACGGCGGAATGCTCGGCCGCCTGGCACCGCTGTTCCGGCTCGGCCTCGGTGCCCGGATCGGGGCAGGCAGCCAGTACATCAGCTGGATCGCCCTGACCGACGAGGTGCGTGCCGTCCGGTTCCTGCTGGATCAGCCGGCACTGGCTGGCCCGGTCAACCTGACTGCCCCCGAGCCGGTGACCAACGCTGAGCTCACTGCTGCGCTGGGCAGGGCAGTTGGCCGCCCCGCGCTGCTGCGGGTCCCGGCGCCGCTGCTGCGAGTGGGACTGGGCGAGGTCTCCAGCGAGCTGCTGTCCGGTGCGAGGGTCCTGCCGCGCAAGCTGGAGGAGGCCGGGTTCACCTTCCGGCACCCCGATCTTGCGTCCGCGCTGACCGCCGAGCTGGCGACCGGCCGTCCTGGGCCGCCTGCTGCCCGCCGGGGTCGCCATCCGGGTCGGCCGTGAACAGGTCATACAAGGGGGCGCCGGACTCCGCTCCGAGCATGGGAACCTTCCGCAGCGGCGGCACCGGGCCGGGCTTGCCCTCGAACAGCCTGATCCGCCCGACGGTCAGCCGCAGCAGCTGCCGGGCTCGCCAGATGGCGAACGCCGCGAGCGGCAGCTCGATCAGCACGGCCGTCAGCAGGCTGTACTCGAAGCCCTTGGTGCGCGCGTCCAGCACGACGTCGAACCAGGCATCGCAGCACAGCAGCGTCGCGAGTACGACGAGACAGATGAGCAGGACCTGACGGCGCCGCCAGGCCGCCCAGCCGGTGGCCGCGAACGCGGCGAGCAGTGCCAGGTCGAAGCCCACCCAAGCGCCGCGCCATCCGCCAACCCGGTAGTAGCGCGGCAGCTTAACGGCAAGCACGCCAATCCAGATGGCCACGACGACGCAGCAGAAAATTATGCACGCGAGCCCGATCGCGCGCCTGCGATTGCCGCCCGGCGTCGCCGCGGGCTCACTGTCCTCCAGCCGGGCAAGCGCGCAGCGCATTTCCCGCCGCTGCGCCGGGCTCAGGCTGCGCAGCTCTTCCTCAGAGTACACCGGCCACCTCCTGACTACACATAGCCCTGCCTGGTCTGGCTGCATTCCCGCTTAGCGCTGGCCGGGAATAGGCTGAGAGCATGGCTGGCGCATTGATCTTTGCCCGGGCCGGGTTCGGGGCGGACGCGATCCCCTACCCGCAGGCCTGGGATCTGCAGCGGCTGCTGCATGAGCGACGCGTCCGCGACGAGATCCCCGACACCTGTCTCCTGCTCGAACACCCGGCCGTTTACACGGCCGGGAGGCGCACGGATCCGCTGGACCGGCCGGTGGGCGACCCGGGCGCGCCGGTGATCGACGTCGACAGGGGCGGCAAGATCACCTGGCATGGGCCTGGCCAGCTCGTCGGGTATCCGATCCTGCTGCTCGACGAGCCGATCGACGTCATCGCCTACGTGCGGGCCATTGAGCAGGCCCTGATGGCGGCATGCGCGGGCTTCGGCGTGGCGACAAGCAGGGTTGAGGGACGCACCGGAGTCTGGGTGCTCGGTCAGGACGGAGCACCCGATCGCAAGATCGGCGCCATCGGCATCCGGGTCGCCAGAGGCGTGACTATGCACGGATTCGCGCTGAACTGCGACTGCGATCTGTCCTGGTTCGACCGGATAGTGCCGTGTGGCCTCCGGGACGCGACGGTCACCTCGCTTAGTGCCGAGACGGCCAGGCAGATCACCGTGGCTGCCGCGTGCGGCGCGGTCGAGCGCCAGCTCGCGGCTGTGCTCGGAGCCGACCGCGTTCAGTCGGCCCACCGGCTCAACGGGCTGGTGCCCGCGCCGGTCAGCTGACCGGCTGCGGCAGGTAGCGGACCGGTCCGCTGCGGCGCGCCTCGATCGCGCCGGTAACCCTGGGCAGTGTGTGCGCCGGCAGGACCGCCGCTAGCTCCGCCACGGGCGTGAACTGCCAGTCGTCAAGCTCCTCCTGCTGCAAGGCGATGCCGCTGCCGTCGGCGAGGGTCCCGCCGTCGAAGACGAAGTGCATGGCCGACCTGGCCAGCTGCCCGAGCGGCTGGGACCAGTCGACCGCCAGCAGCCCGCCGATATTCATCGTGAGGCCGAGTTCCTCGGCCACTTCGCGGGCGCAGCCCGCGTGCGGCGGCTCGCCGTGCTCGCAGATGCCGCCGGGCAGGCTCCAGTAGTCCCGGTAATTCGGCTTGACCAGCAGCGGCCGGCCAGCCTGATCGGTGATCAGCGCGCCAGCCGAGATCACCACGCCAGGCAGTCCGGCGTACCAGTCCCCCTGGTCGGCGAACGTCGCGCGAGCCATCGCCGCCTAGGCTCCCTCGGCTGCGGCGGCCCGCGCCAGGTAGCTGCCGAGCTCGTTGGCCGGCACCGCCGTCTGCTGCCCGCTGACCATGTCGCGCACCGTCACCGTTCCTGCCTGGGCCTCCGCCGGACCGCAGATGAGCGCCCAGCTCGCGCCCTGGTCGCTCGCCCATTTCAGCTGCCTGCCGAGCTTGCCGGAAGAGCCCAGGTAGACGCTTGCCCGCAGGCCGGCGCTGCGCGCCGCGGCGGCGAGCCCGAAGGATCGCGGCGCCAGATCCTCGGCAATGACTGTCACTGCGACGTCCAGCCGTCCCCGGCGGGCGGCAGCGCTGCCCGGCAGGATGAGCAGGATCCGCTCGATACCCAGCGATCCGCCGGTGGCTGGCACGTCCGGGCCGCCGAGCTGCTCGATCAGATGGTCGTAGCGCCCGCCGCCGGCCAGCGATCCCGGCATTCCCTCGGCCGTGACCTCCCAGATCGGGCCGGTGTAGTAGCTGAGGCCCCGCACCAGCCGGGGCGAGAACCCGACGCGCTCGGGCGGGAGCAGCGGCCCGGCGAGATCGAGAATCCCGTTCACTTCGTCCAGGCCGGCCATGCCCTGCTCAGTGCGCTTGAGCACGTCCCTGATCCGCCCGGCTGCGTCTGGCGCCGCGACGACCTCGACCAGCTCGGCCGCGGCGCTCTCGGTGAGGCCGCGGCCTGCCAGCTCGGCGATTACCTCGGCTGCGGCCAGCTTGTCCAGCTTGTCGAGGGTGATCAGGACGCGGGGACCAAGGTCGGCAGGAACGCCGAACGCCTCCAGCAAGCCGGCCAGCACCCGGCGCGAGTTCAGCTGGACCCCGAAGCCGCCCACCCCCAGCTCGCTGAGGACCTCATGGACGGCGCAGATGATCTCAGCGTCCGCCAGCGGCGACGCCGATCCGAGGGTGTCCAGGTCGCACTGGGTGAACTCGCGGTACCGGCCCTTGCCCGGACGGTCCGCGCGCCACACCGGCCCGATCGTGTGCCGCTTGTACGGCGTGGGCAGCTGACTCCCGTACGCGGCGGCGACCCGGGCCAGCGGCACCGTCATGTCGTACCGCAGCGCCAGATCCGCCTCGCCCGATGCCTCGTGCTCACCGCGCCGGAGGATCTTGAAGATGAGCTTGTCGCCCTCGTCGCCGTACTTGCCCAGCAGGACGTCCAGCCGCTCGAATGCCGGTGTCTGCAGCGGCTCGAACCCGTACCGGGAGAGCACCGTCCGGATCGTCGCGAACGCCCGCTCGCGATCATCAAACTCGGCCGCCAGGAAATCACGGGTTCCGGAGGGGGGATCAAACTGCGCTGGCATATGGTCCATGTTTCCGGACCTGGGGGTACCGCGTCACATCGGGCCGCCGCGGGCGTGTCGCGCGGGCCGCCGCTGGTGTGCTGGGCCGGGCCGCCGTACCCGCGTCAGGCCGGCCGCGCCGGGACGGCTGCCTCCCGCACCGAGCCCGCCGACCCGGACGTACCCTAGGGACGTGGTACTCGCACCCGAAGGACGCCGGATGTTGCGGCTCGAGGCTCGCAACAGCCAGACTCCCGTCGAGAAGAAGCCGCCGTGGATCAAGACCCGGCTGCGCACCGGGCCGCACTACACCGAGCTCCGGCAGCTGGTGCGGCGGGAGGGCCTGCACACGGTCTGCGAGGAGGCCGGCTGCCCGAACATCTTCGAATGCTGGGAAGACCGCGAGGCCACCTTCCTGATCGGCGGGGACCAGTGCACCAGGCGCTGTGACTTCTGCCAGATCGCCACCGGCAAGCCCGGCCCGCTCGATACCGACGAGCCGCGCCGGGTCGCCGAGTCGGTTAAGGCGATGGGCCTGCGGTATGCGACGGTCACCGGGGTGGCCCGCGATGACCTCGACGACGGCGGCGCCTGGCTGTACGCGCAGACTTGCCGGCAGATCCACCAGGAAGTCCCCGGCTGCGGCGTGGAGCTGCTGATCCCCGATTTCAACGCCGATCCGGGGCAGCTGGCCGAGGTCTTTTCTGCCCGCCCCGAGGTACTCGCGCACAACATCGAGACCGTGCCGCGGATTTTCCGCCGGATCCGGCCCGGCTTCCGCTACGAGCGCTCGCTCGAGGTGATCAGCCGGGCCCGCGGCGCCGGGCTGATCATCAAGTCGAACCTCATCCTCGGCATGGGCGAGGAGCGCGCGGAGATCAGCCAGGCCATGGCCGACCTGCAGGCTGCGGGCTGCGACCTGCTGACGATCACGCAGTACCTCCGGCCGTCGGTCCGCCACCACCCGATCGAGCGCTGGGTCCCGCCCGCCGAGTTCGACGAGCTGGGCGAAGAGGCACTGGAGATCGGTTTTGCTGGCGTGCTGGCCGGGCCGCTGGTGCGCTCGTCCTACCGGGCCGGCCGCCTCTACCAGCAGGCGATGGACCGGCGCGCCGTGGTAACCGGCAGTAACTGAGCCGGCGGCCGGGCGCCGCTCGCACGGGGCGAGTTTCGCGGTAGCCCCTGCCTGCTCGTATCCTCACGTGCATGGTGAACAAGTCCGCTCCGGCGGCGAAGAATGCTGCGCCCGGCGCGGGCACCCCCGGCCGGATCAAGCAGATCGGCTTGGTCGCGGGGATCGTCCGCAAGCAAAATCCGAAAGCCCTGCCGATCGTGATCGGCAGCGCAATCCTGATCATCGCGGCGTTCGTCGTTGCGGGCCTGCTCACCGGCACCGGGCGGCTCATCATCCCGCTGGGCGTCCTGGTGGGCGTGTCCGTCGGGATGCTCTTGTTCGGCAGGTTCGCCCAGTCCGCCCAGTACGCGGCGATCGCCGGGCAGCCGGGGGCGGCCGCGGCCATCATGCAGTCGATGCGCGGCAACTGGACCGTCACCCCGGCCGTCTCGGCAAACCGGAATATGGACGTCGTGCACCGGGCCGTCGGCCGGCCCGGCGTCGTCCTCGTCGGGGAGGGCTCGCCGAACCGGCTGCCGAGCCTGCTGGCCGCCGAAAAGAAGCGGATCGCCCGCATCGCCCAGGACGTGCCGATTTACGACGTGCAGGTTGGCGACGAGAACGGGCAGATACCGATCCGGCGGCTGCAGCGGCACATCATGAAACTGCCGCGCAACCTCAAGGGGCCAGCCGTAGCCGACCTGAATTTCCGGCTTAAGGCGCTGCCGCAGCCGCTGCAGATGCCCAAGGGGCCGATGCCGCGCAGCGGCAGGATGCCGAAGGCGCCCCGGCCGCGGTCCCGTTAGGCGGCCGCCTCAGGAGGCCTCAGATCCGGATCACGATCGTGTTGGCTGCCTTGTCGTGCAGCCCGCGCAGATCACGGTCGAACACCAGCGGCGGGACGACTGCGAGCAGCAGCAGCGTCCGCACCAGCGACCACAGCAGCCCGATCGGCCTGCCGTCCAGCCGCGCCACCCGAATGCCCAGCAGCCGCTTGCCGACCGTGAAGCCGGTGAGCGCCGTCAGCAGATAGACCTCGACCGCGAATACTGCGATAGTCCAGGCCTGGGATTTGAACGCCGCCAGGGCAATCACCATGCACAGCACCCAGTCGATGAACAGGGCACCGAACCGCCTGCCGACGCCGGCGACCGACCTCGGGCCTTCTTCAGGCAGCCCGAGACGCTGGCCAGGGTACTTCTGCGCGTCGGCGGCCGCGGCCGGGCCTGACAGCCATGATCCGGCCCATCGTCGTTGCATCACGAACTAACGGTATCCGGACGGCTGGACAGCGGTGACGAGCGGGCGGTCTCCGTTTGGAATGCTGGTTTTCCTGCCCGGCAGCCAACGTGGCGCCGTGCGCGGCGGCGGCGTAACACCGGCGAAACGTATGAGACATGGCGCGGAAACGGCCAGCGGCTAGCGTTAGTGCCGCGTCCGCCAGGATGACGGCGGCCGGTGGCCAGTCAAGGGAGAGTTAATGTTCACGAGCGGCGATGAGGTCCTGACGTTCATCGAAGCCGAAGGAGTGCAGTTCGTCGACGTCAGGTTCTGCGACCTGCCGGGCACAGTCCAGCACTTCACGGTCCCGGCGGAATCCTTCGACGAGAGGATTTTCTCCGACGGCCTGATGTTCGACGGGTCTTCGATCCGCGGATTCCAGCAGATCCACGAATCGGACATGCTGCTGCTGCCGGATCCCACCACTGCCGTGCTTGACCCGTTCCGCACGCACAAGACGCTGAACCTGACATTCTTCGTGCACGATCCGCTGACCAGCGAGCCCTACAGCCGTGACCCGCGCAACATTGCCCGTAAGGCCGAGGACTACCTGCGCGGCAGCGGGATTGCCGACACCGCGTTCTTCGGTCCTGAGGCGGAGTTCTACATCTTCGACTCCGCCCGGTTCGAGACCAGCGCGAACGCCGGCTACTACTACCTCGACTCGATTGAGGGCGCCTGGAACACCGGCCGGGACGAGCCAGGGGGCAACCTCGGCTACAAGCCGCGCTACAAGGGCGGCTACTTCCCGGTCCCGCCGACCGACCATTACACCGACCTGAGGTCGGAAATGGTGCGCCAGCTGATCGAATGTGGCATCACGGTGGAGATGCAGCACCACGAGGTCGGCACCGCGGGCCAGGCGGAGATCGACATCAGGTTCGACAGCCTGCTCACGGCGGCTGACAAGGTCATGCTCTACAAGTACGTGGTCAAGAGCGTGGCGCGGGCCGCCGGGAAGACAGTCACCTTCATGCCCAAGCCGTTGTTCGGTGACAACGGCTCCGGCATGCACTGCCACCAGAGCCTGTGGAAAGACGGCTCGCCGCTGTTCTATGACGAAGTCGGCTATGCCGGGCTCTCCGATGTCGGCCGCTACTACGTCGGCGGCCTGCTCAAGCATGCGCCATCGCTGCTGGCCTTCACGAATCCGACGGTGAACTCCTACCACCGGCTGGTGCCGGGCTTCGAGGCACCGGTGAACTTGGTCTACTCCCAGCGCAACCGGTCCGCCTGCGTGCGCATCCCGATCACCGGGCCGAGCCCGAAGGCCAAGCGGGCGGAGTTCCGGGTCCCGGACCCGTCATGTAACCCCTACCTGGCGTTCTCGGCGATGCTCATGGCCGGCCTGGACGGCATCAAGAACAAGATCGAGCCGCCGGAGCCGGTCGACAAGGACCTCTACGAGCTCCCGCCGGACGAGGCACAGTCAATCCCGCACGTCCCCGGCTCGCTGGACAAGGTGCTGGACACGCTCGAGGCTGATCACGAGTACCTGCTGGAAGGCGGCGTGTTCACCGGGGACCTGATCGAGACCTGGCTGGACTACAAGCGCACCAACGAGATCGACCCGATCCGGCTCCGGCCGCACCCGCACGAGTTCGAGCTGTACTTCGACGCGTAACAGACCCCAGAGCGCCCGGCACCGGAATCCCCCACCGGTGCCGGGCGCTCTGGCGTTTGCGCCCCGCGCGGACTCGCCAGCACGAAATCCCCTGCAGCCGGGGCCGGGGCCGCAGCCTGCGGCGGACGGAGATTTCACCTCTGCTGCCTGCCTCCGCATACAGCCGCGAGAGCGCCAGGCACTGGTACGTCTGCTTCACGTTCGTGGCGGGGTCCACTGAAGCGAAGCCGAAGTGGCTCGCCCTCGACACCCGCGCCACGGTCACCAGGGCATGGCGCATTCCCGCTCAGCCGGCCGGCACCTGCGACGGCTGCGCGCGGTCGGGCCGGGTCGGATCTTGGTGCGAGTCCTGGACGAGCGCGGCCCATCGCCATACTGTTGGCGCTGGTCAGCGTGGCGGGCGGCGGTTGCCGCACGGAAGGTAGCGGGTGCCGAGTGTCGCAATCCTGGCGTCGAGAGACCGCTGGCGCGCTGGCCGGCGTGCTGATCATCGCCGTCGCGCGGCCGGCCACGGCGTTATCAGCGTCGGGGGTCTCCATTTAACCGGAGTAGTCCAGGTAGGCGGCCCTCCACGGACGCTCCG
>ODAK010003002.1_pt1 | contig 17616 bp, 16 predicted proteins | sample 1539591 | NCBI WGS metagenome assembly ODAK01 (sample SAMEA3539303, study PRJEB22396) | soil metagenome | biome: tundra; feature: field; material: soil | place: USA | collected 2010-05 | depth 0.15 m
ATTCTGCTACCTGAATTAGAACCATATGTGTTAAGAAATGAACTCGGGAGACTAGTAATTGATCATCCACTATTTTTTTTTCATGATATCAAAGATCCATATCAAAAAAATATAATCAATGCAGAGGTCAATTCATCATTTAAGGATAGAATTGAGCAGTATCAAAAATATTTAAAGGAAAAGAACTATGAATTCATCCTTGACTTATTACCAAAATCAAGAAAAATTCCCTGGTTTATTAAACATTATCGAAAAATATATAAAGATTTAGGTGAAGAGGGTTACTACAAACAATTAGCTTATATTTTCAGAAGTGTTGATTATGGTCACCAGTGGTACAGAAAAAAATATAGTAAACTGATTTCACATGGTAATAGTCCTTTAAATATGATGTCAGAGGAAGATAGGGGTCTGTATGATAATCTACCTGAAAAATTTAGAGTTTATTGTGGTACCTCCTCTAAAAAGAAGGTTACGACAAAGAACTTAAAAAGTTTATTGCAAAATTCTTGGTCTCTTGATAGAGAAATTTCTGTTTGGTTTTCATTTAATTATTCCGATTTTCCAGGTGAATCTATACACTATATCATTTTATGTTATGAGGTATATAAAAGTGAAGTAGTATCTTTCTTTTTGGGACGAGGTGGACTTGGAGAGTATAAAGTAAAGGAAAGAGAAGTATTTCTTGACTACACCATAATAGATTTGGAAAGGGTTTCATTCGAAGAAATTGATTATGATGAAAAATATGAATATTCATTTATGAATGATTGAATTTAATCTAAAAACCTCCTCTTCTTTTCTTATTATATTTCCACCAATAATTTCCTACAGAAAATTGTTTGCAATTTGTCATGTTTTCCAAAAGGGAGGTGGTTTATTCCACCGACCTTTTAAGACGGAAATTTATAATGCTGGCTAAAATAAACCCCATAGATTAATGTGAATTCCTCCAATAATTCAACTGAAAATACCCCAGGAACCATTTGCATCCATTTATAGACGAGATCTTTAATTTTTGGTGGAACAATACCATTTGAAGATTATCTCGACCCAGATTGTCCCAGAATCGTTTGAGTGATTTATTTATTATTTGGGGAAAGTGGGGAAAAAATAATCTACGCTAATCCGCTACCAGCCGAAGTTTGAACTTCTTGAGATTCGGAAATCGGTTTTGGTAGATTTTGAAAGTAACCAACCTTGTAAGCAGATTACTCAAAGGGTGTGGATTCTTTCTTATTGAATTTTACTTTCAACTTGTAGTCTTCAGGAATATATTCGTAAGAAATCCTCTTTAAGTCAATATTGGTGTAGTCAAGGAATATTTCGTTTTCCCCACGTTGAGTGAAATAAGAAATTACCTCGGACTTCTTTAATTTATACGTCAAAAGAATAATGTATTTTGAACCTCTAATTTTTGGTGAATGTTTTATCGAGAACCAAATCGGAATTTCTCTGTCAAGTGACCAAGAATTTCCGAATAATTTTTTGATATTGGAAGGAGTTACAAATTTATTAGAGGATGTTCCCCTAAAAATGGTCAACTTTTTTGGTAATTTATCAAATTGATTCCTTTCTTTTTTAGACATCATTTGAAGGTGATCATTACCACGAGAAATTAGTTTGGAGTAGTGTTTTCTTACATGATCGTGATTGTCGACATAGATTAGGATTTGTCTTAAAATTTTATAATACTTTTCATCACCTACATCCCTATATATTTTTTTGTAGTTTTTGATAAACCAACCCATTTTTGTTTGTTTATCAAGATGAACTAATATACTATCATAGTCCTTTTCTTCGAGATACCTTTCATACATTTTCTTATTAAATATGTACAGTATATTAGCCAAATGATTCTGTTCACTTTCTTCAAAAGGATTCACGGGTGTAATTGACCAGCAGAGATAATGTCTAACGTAAGGCTCCCCTTCTATATTCGCAAGAAACTGATATAGTTCTGGAAGTAATTGTTCCTTCCTATCCTTCATTACTTTAGCACCCATAGGATTTAATAATTTAACTAGTCAGGCAATTTGCATTAATTTTCCAGTAAAAATAATTAATGTCTGAAAAGTCTCCTTAGGGTAATTTTCCCCCAATCTTGCTTTATGCTTTACCATTGTCATTCAATAGTAATCAAATTCAACAAATTTTTGAACATGAAAAGCAGCTCTAAGTTTCATTTTGTCGAGCTGCCCAGTATTATTCTTTTGGATTGATACGATCTTCAATGTGTGTTTCCTCTATTTCTTTAAAAATTTTAAAATAGTCAAACTATTCTATGCCGCTAATCTTCAAATAGTTTCTTATATTAGTAAATTCAACAAAAAAAAAGCGACTTGCGCCGCTTTAAATGTTTACACAACGGAATAATCCTTATTGTGATTTGCTTCAGATATTCAAAATTAATTAATTAATATGAAATCAAAATAAAATGAAAAAAATATTAGGACTTGATTTAGGGGTAACATCGGTAGGTTGGGCGTTTGTTAAAGAAGCAGAGGATAGTAATGAAAAGTCTTCTATAGAAAGGGTTGGTGTTCGAATAATTAATTACGGTGATAATTTAGTTAAGGTAGACAGGAATGGAAAAGTTAGTGCATCTCTAAACCCAGAAGAAGATTTTCAAAGTGGTAAGTCTTTATCGCCAAATGCTGAAAGAAGAATAAAACGAGGGGCAAGACGCAACTTGCAACGATACAAACAAAGGCGTTCGAATTTGATTGAAGCTCTCCTTAAGATCGGTTTTATTAATGCTAATACTTCCCTTGCGGAAGATGATAGAAATACGACTCATTCCACTTATGCCCTACGAAGCAAAGCAGCAACTGGGTTGATTGAAAAAACTGACCTGGCCCGTGTATTGCTAATGATAAATAAAAAGCGTGGCTATAAGAGCAGCCGAAATGCAAATACTGAGGATGAAGGAAGGGCAATTGATGGAATGGAAATCGCAAAAAAATTATATGATGAGGATCTCACGCCAGGGGAATACAGCTATAAACTTCTCAATGAAGGTAAAAAGTACTTGCCCGATTATTATCGCTCAGATTTAAAAGCTGAATTTGAGAGGATTTGGGCAATACAAAACAAATTTTATCCCAATTTATTAAATGAAGAATTTAAAAAAGAAATAGCAGGAAAAGGACATAAGGCTACTTCAGCATTATTTTGGACAAGACACCAAATCAATATAGCGGAGACCAAAGGTACAAGAGAGGAAAAGAAAATAAAAGGTTATGAATGGAGGGTAAAATCACTAAGAGAACAATTAGATATCAGCGAAGCTGCTTTTGTAATATCTGAGCTAAATAATAATATAAATAACTCAAGTGGATATTTGGGTGCCATAAGTGACCGCAGTAAGGAACTTTATTTTAATAAAGAAACGATAGGACAATATCTTTTCAAACAGATCCAGAAAAATCCTCATACAAGAATAAAGAACCAAGTATTCTATCGTCAGGATTATTTAGATGAATTTGAAAAGATATGGGAAACTCAAGCCGAATATTATCCTGAACTTAATGCCGAAACAAAAACTCAAATACGTGATATTATTATTTTTTACCAAAGAAGGCTTAAATCCCAAAAAGGTTTGATAAGCTATTGTGAATTTGAGAATAAAAAGGTCGAAGTAGAAGTGGATGGTAAAAAGAAAATCAAAATGAGGGGCTCTAAAGTTATTCCTAAATCATCTCCATTGTTTCAGGAATTCAAAATTTGGCAAAATCTAAATAATCTCTTGATACAGGATAAAAAAACCAAAGAAATATTGGTTTTTAATTCTGAAACAAAACAACAATTATTTGATGAGTTAAATATTAAAGGCAATTTAAGCAAGATGGAAATTTTTCAAATACTCAATTTAAAACCTGCTGATTGGAATTTGAATTATAAAATAATTGAAGGTAATCGCACAAACCAAGCATTATACGATTCATTTAAAAAAATGATGCAGTATGAAAGGGATGAAATAAATTTTAAAACTTTTTCAGCAATAGAAATAAAAGAAAATGTACTTTCTTTCTTTGAATCTGAAGGCATAAATACAGAAATCCTTCAATTCAACCCTGAGTCAGAAAGGAAAGATTTCGAAAAACAACAAGCATACCAATTCTGGCACTTGTTATACTCATGTGAAGGTGACCAATCTTATACTGGAAATGATACATTATATAAAACGCTGAAGAGTAAATATGGCTTTAAAAAAGAATACGCTCAGATACTTGCCAACATATCTTTCCAATCTGATTATGGAAGTTTAAGTTCAAAAGCAATTACGAAAATTTTCCCTTTTATTAAAGAAAATAAATATGATGAGGCTTGCAGACTGGCAGGTTATAACCATAGCTCATCAATAACAACCGAGGAGAATAAAAAAAGAGAATTAAAGGACAGATTAGATATTCTACCAAAAAATTGCTTGAGAAATCCAATAGTGGAAAAAATTCTTAATCAAATGGTAAATGTAATAAATGCAATTATAGCTGATCCTAAACTCGGCAAACCTGATGAAATTAGAATAGAACTTGCGCGTGAACTAAAAAAGAATGCGAAAGAAAGGGAAGAAATGACTAATAGTATTAATGCTGCAAAATTGGAACATGATAAATTTAGGAAAATACTGATTAATGAATTTGGTATTAGGAACCCAACTAGGAATGATATCATAAAATATAAACTTTACGAAGAATTAAAAAATAATGGTTATAAGGACCTCTATACAAATATATATATACCCAGAGAAAAACTTTTTTCAAAAGAATTTGATATTGAACACATAATTCCCAAATCCCGACTTTTTGATAATAGTTTTTCTAATAAAACCTTATCTCCAAGGCAATTTAATCTTGACAAAAAAGATGAAACTGCTTATGATTTTATAAAGAAAAATAAGGGAGAGGAAAGGCTTAGTGAATTCATGAGTAGGGTAGAAATGCTGTCCAAATTTGATGGCGATAAGTTTTGCATAAGTAAAGCAAAGTATAAAAAGCTTCTAATGAAATCCTCAGATATCGGAGAAGGATTTATAGAAAGAGATTTGCGAGATAGTCAATACATAGCCAAAAAAGCAAAACAGATGTTAGGAGAGGTTTGCAGAACTATAACCACGACTACAGGAAGCATAACTGACCGATTGCGTGAAGATTGGGATTTAATAAATGTAATGCAAGAATTAAACATTGATAAATACCGCAAACTTGGACTAACGGAAATTATAGAAAACAAAGGGGCCAATTTTAAAGAGCGTTTAAAAGGCTGGACAAAGCGCAATGATCACCGTCACCATGCTATGGATGCAATAACACTTGCTTTTACAAAACGAAACCATATTGATTACCTTAATAATCTAAATGCAAGAAGTGATAGAGTTGGAAGAATTTATGGCATTGAGCAAAAAGAAACTTATAAAAATGCTGATGGGAAAAGGATATTCAAAGCTCCACTTCTGAACTTTAGAGAAGTGGCAAAGAAACACTTGGAAAATATTTTAATATCTTTTAAGGCGAATAATAAAGTAGTAACAAAAAACAAAAATATTATTAAATTCAAAGGGAAAACTTATACAAAGATTGAGCAAACACCCAGAGGTCAATTGCACAAGGAGACAATTTATAGCAGAATTCAGCAGTATGATTTTAAGATTGAAAAAATAGGTTCAAAGTTTAATGAACAAAATATTCTAAAAGTCGCTAAACCTGCTTACAGACTGCCACTTTTAAATAGGTTAAGGGATAATAATCATGAAGCCAAAATAGCCTTTACAGGGAAAAATAGTTTTAATAAAAACCCTATTTTTCTTGATGAACAGAAAATAGAAAAAGTTCCAGAGAAGTTGAAAATTGTGTGGATGGAAAATAATTATACAATCAGGAAAGAGCTTACTCCTGACCTATTTAAGGACTCTGAAAATAAAGATGACTTTATTAATAAAATTGAAAGTATATATGACAATGGGATAAGAGAAGCTTTAAAGGAAAGATACTATATTACAAAAAAGGAAGTAGACCAATTTAATGCAACCGTAATAAATAATAAGGAAAAGAAAAAGGTTTTGGATGTTGCATTTGGAAATCTTTATGATAATCCTATATGGTTAAATAAAGACAAAGGTATTTCAATTAAACATGTAACAATTAGTGCCATAAAAAATGGCGAAGCTTTACACAACAAAAAAGACCACCATGGAAAAGAAATATTAAATGAAAACGGACAAACTATTCCTGCTGATTTTGTGAGCTTAAGCAAAAATCACCATGTAGCCATTTACAAAGATGGTAATAATGTCCTGCAAGAAAAAGTTGTATCATTTTTTGAGGCAGTAGTCCGTTTAAATCAAGGGTTGCCAATAGTGGATAAAAATTATAATAATACTTTAGGTTGGCAATTTTTATTTACCATGAAACGAAATGAATGTTTTGTATTTCCTTCTGCAGACTATGATCCATCCGAAATTGATTTGCTAAACCCTTTGAATAATAAATTAATAAGCCCTCATCTTTTTAGAGTCCAGACAATTTCAATATTAAAATATGGGAATAATACAATTAGAGAATTTAAATTCAGGAATCATTTGGAAACATCTGTTGAAAATAAAAGAGAATTAAAAGATATATCCTATATTCAGGTAAAAAGTTTGCCCCCATTAGAAAAAATTATTAAAGTGAGAATTAATCATTTGGGGCAAATTGTAAAAGTGGGAGAATACTAAACATAAAAATGGTTAAGCGAACACTTTACTTTGGTAATCCTGCTTATCTTAAAACAGCCAACGATCAAATGGTATTTGAAATGCAGGATACTGGCGAAACAAAATCGGTGCCGATTGAAGATTTAGGTTTAATAATCCTTGACCATCAGCAAATAACTATTACACAATCATTATTGGCTAAACTTTTAGCTAATAATACAGGGGTGATTACTTGTAACAATACACATCATCCTGTTGGCATGCATCTTTGCCTGGATGGACATACATTGCAAAGCCAGAAATTTAAGGCGCAAATTGAAGCATCTATCCCGTTAAAAAAACAACTTTGGCAACAGACAATAAGTGCTAAGATAAAAAACCAGGCCGCTCTTTTACAAAAGGAAGGCGTGGAATCCAAATATCTGCTGAACCTTTCTAAAAATGTTAAAAGTGGAGACAATAGCAATCATGAAGCTAAAGCAGCGATATACTACTGGAAACATGCCTTTCCTGATTTCCTAGAATTTAAAAGGGAACGATTTGGGCTGCCTCCCAATAATTTATTAAACTATGGCTATGCAATATTAAGAGCGATGGTGGCCCGAAGTCTTGTATCAAGCGGTTTACTGCCCACATTAGGCATTTTTCACCGCAATCAATATAATGCATACTGTCTTGCAGATGATATTATGGAACCGTATCGTCCCTTTGTAGATAATGTCGTATGTGGAATCATCAGAGGAAATGGAACATTTTTAGAAATGACTCAGCCCATGAAAAAAGATTTACTAAGCATACCTGCAATTGATGTACAAATTGATGGCCAGATAAGCCCAATGATGAATGCTGTGCAACGCACTACCTCATCGCTGGCAAAATGCTTCGAAGGAAATTCAAGAAGGCTGCTATACCCTGTCTTGGCTTGAAAAGCATAAATTATCTTCTTGCATCTTTTTACTTAAAATCATCCATTTACAAATTTGTTCCTATTATTGATAGCTCAAAATAGGATGATTGAACGCCTGAACGCATATCGCATAATGTGGATACTTGTACACTATGATTTACCAACCGAAACAATAAAAGACCGCAAAAACTATACACGGTTCCGAAAGAAGATCATGAGTTATGGCTTTACTATGTTTCAATTCAGCATGTATATCAGGCATTGTAGTAGCAAAGAAAATACTGTGGTTCATATTAATAGAATAAAAGCTATCCTGCCACCCAAAGGTCATATTGGCATTGTAACCATTACTGATAAGCAGTTTGGGATGATGGAAATCTTTCTTGGCCGTGAACAAGCTAAACCACCCGAAACCGCGCAGCAACTTGAACTTTTTTAATTAGAATCAGGAAATAAAGAAATGAAAATGATTCATTTTTTTATTCCTGCCAAAGTAGTTAAATACCACTAATAACAAGGCTTTCGGCAAAATGTGTTGTGAAAGAACTAAGTTAATTTAAAATCTGAAAGCAAATCACAACCATTAACCGCTCTTAATACAAAGGGAGGAGTTGTGAAAGAACTAAGTTAATTTAAAATCTGAAAGCAAATCACAACTTATATTGCTAATTACCTTGAAGATGATTGGTTGTGAAAGAACTAAGTTAATTTAAAATCTGAAAGCAAATCACAACCTTTAATGTGATCTTTAGTTGCGGACCAAAGTTGTGAAAGAACTAAGTTAATTTAAAATCTGAAAGCAAATCACAACAGCGGTCCCGTTCTGATCACCAACATTCTGGTTGTGAAAGAACTAAGTTAATTTAAAATCTGAAAGCAAATCACAACCTTGCTATTTCTTTTATTGATACCGTCAAGTTGTGAAAGAACTAAGTTAATTTAAAATCTGAAAGCAAATCACAACTCTTGCATCTTCATTCATAGATACCGTAAAGTTGTGAAAGAACTAAGTTAATTTAAAATCTGAAAGCAAATCACAACAGCTGGAGCTCCTGGTACCAAAGATTGCAGGTTGTGAAAGAACTAAGTTAATTTAAAATCTGAAAGCAAATCACAACACTCACCTTTTTGCCTAACCTTCTTTCAAGGTTGTGAAAGAACTAAGTTAATTTAAAATCTGAAAGCAAATCACAACTGATCTTCCTATATAGTTAGTTGTCCTTGAGTTATGAAAGAACTAAGTTAATTTAAAATCGGAAAGCAAATCACAACTGTTCCGCTTGCTCTTTCTTTAACCTCTCCTTTGTGAAAGAACTAAGTTAATTTAAAATCTGAAAGCAAATCACAACTGATCTTGTAATGGTAACGCAAACAACTACGTTGTGAAAGAACTAAGTTAATTTAAAATCTGAAAGCAAATCACAACGAGCAGTGGATATTCATTCAGTAGCCAGCCGTTATGAAAGAACTAATTTAATTTAAAATTTGAAAGCAAATTACAACTGATTGCAGCCGTGGGCCTAATGTTAGGCGGTTGTGAAAGAACTAAGATACAATACAATTTGGCAGCGAAAGGAAGTGTAAAATGTTACCGCTAATATTTAATCTGAGTGTCAAGGATTTTTTTTGTTTAACTAGGAAACGGATTAAATTATTAAGCTGTTGTTTGAGATTCATTCAGCATCTTTTGTTTTGCAAAAGGTAATGATTCTATAAAAGTTTGCATGAGGGTTTCCCCAAAACAGTACCACCCGCTATGTGACCTTTCATAATTGTTTGCCTTAAATCCTGATTAAAACGACACTTAAAATCTATAAAAATTGTTCCATAGAAGATATTTTTCTTAGGAAGATTTTTTATAAAGAGGGAGTTCGTTTAAGCTATTAGAAATTTTTAAGTCATCAATTATTATCCCCTTGATTTCAGCCTCTTGGTTAATTAATTTCCTTTCTTTTTCCAATTCAGCTATCGGTATTGCCTTCACTCTTTTTTCTTGCGGGGGATTGAGTTTTTCTGCTCTTTCAAATTCAATAACGCTTTCTAATATATCTTTCGGTAAATCTGACTCACATTTGTAAGCAAGCTCTATGAATTGTTTAGCGAAGAAACTGTCAACCTGAATTCTTCTTTTTGAAAGATGAGCAAAGCGGCCCAATACCCTGCAAATGTTTTCTCGATCTTCAGGACTTAATTGTTCGGCGAATTCATATTCCTCAATTTTTTTTAACCCCAATATTACGGGCTCCAGTGCATCAACAGATATAATATAGACATTATGGTCACCATGTCGGTAAACAAATAGGTCTAAGTAATCAAGGGTGTTTGATGGAACGACGAAGAAAATGTCAGACTTCACATTTTCTTGTTTTGAATATTTTTTTGCTTTCTCTGCTTGGTCTTTTAAATAATTGGGGAAATTTGTTAAATCATCACTGCCAGGGCACTTAGCATCTAATACCACATATTCATCACAAATCATTAATGTGTTGTCAGGATCTCCCTTAAATGGAACTTTTTCTATATATTGAATAGTATGCTTCTGGCAAATTGATTTGATTATATTCTTTGCATTATCCTGATGTTTACTCCAGGTTTCTTTGAGGGCCGTAATACGTTCAATCTCTGCATTGGTTCTTTCATCCACTTCTTTTTTCTATCGTTTTGAATTTGCTCTCTTATTGAAGTAAGGGTAGAAGTTTCTTTTTCATATTTTTCTTTTCGGTTCTCTTCATCAGCTAATAATTGGGCGTTTTGCTGTTTTACTGCTTGAAGCTCTTCTTCAAGCTTACCCAGCTTCAATTTATAACCCGTCAATTCAATGTCTAATTCATTTTTTCTTTTCGAAAGATTTGTAATTGATTCGGTATTAGTAGCAGCTTCTGATGACATCCTTTTGTTTTCTATAGCCAGATTGGTATTCTTTTCTATCAATACTTTATTATCGGTTGAAATCAAATTTATTCTTGATTCGTGATTCTGAATGGTTGTATCCCGAGCAGATAGATCAATAGCGAACTGTGTTAGTTTTCCCGCATTTTCTTGAATAACTGAATTTATTCTAAAAACTTCCTCTTCTTTTTTTATTAAATTTCCACTGGCCATTTTTAACTCAGTTGTTATTTCAGAATTAGCGGAATTGAGATGTGTATTTTGTTCTTTGAGGTTTTCATAATTTGTTACTAATTTTTGTAGGTCAGATGAAGCATCAACAAGTTGCTGCCTGATAGTTTTCCATCCAAAAATTCGCCGCCAAAATCCAAATGTCTTTATGGTTTCAATGAATTTCTTTAGATTATCAATATTATTGTCCATAGTATATATTTTTAAAATTACCGCCAGACCAATTTCTTATTTATTAGCCATTTATTCCAGAGTCTTCTTATTCCTTTCAGCCAAAGTGAGTTTAATTGCATGGAAACGTTTTGGTTTCTTCGGTTCAATCATAAAATCAAGATCATCTATACCAAAATTATTTTGCTCATTGTACACTTCTTTTCTATCGCCTAGGTGTTTTAAACTATCCTCGGCAATCATAACCAAATCAAAATAAATCACTCTTCCAGATCCATTCTTCTGAATCACTCGCCGCCTGTAATTATCATAAACCAAATCAATGTGTTTGCAGCCATCTTCTATAATGTATTCTTTAACTGGTTGTTTTTCAAGCTTGATATTGATTCTGTAATGAGGCACGAGGATTTGTTTTCTATTACCGCTAAAATACTAAAAAACTTAGCGAAATATTCTCCTTTTTATTTATTCCTCATTTTACCAGCTTTTCCATAGGATTTACGCTAGTCTTAATATCGGGGGCTTTCTTCAATACGCATAATATTGGCTGTCAGGCCTGAACAGGAATTCCGTATTTAAGATTAAATAAATATTCGCATAGACCTTTTTTCGTCTGAAAGCTCTTGTAAGGTTCACTAGTTAATACTTTCCTTATCATTTTGTAGCAAAGAACGTGTGCGGTATGCAATGACAAGCTATTAATATGACCCCTTCCACTATGCGTAAGCGAGGATCTAATTTTGTATAAATCTCTCAAATAAGTTGAATATGAAACCCTGTCTTTGTGATTTTCGCCAAGCAAGAAAGCTATCATGTCACGTAGTTGGCTCACTACAGAAGGTGCAATAAATTTATCCTCTTCATATTGCAGTAATGATTCAATGCAGATAATATATTGCAACAATGCTTTAGAATCATCGACTTCTACTAATGCTTTTCCGCACCATTCGATTGCATCAATTATTTTTTCTTCTAGATCATTCTTGTCACCAGTGATTAATTTCCAAAGTTTGCTATTGCAATTTTCTTCACTATTATATATCAGGGAATCTATTTGCACTTTTTGAAAACTGTCTAATGTTCTCCTTGATTTAGTTATGCCTGTTTCTGAAGTTAAAAAACTAACTATTTTTTTTGAATCGGAGTAATTGAATATTCCAATCCGATTTGTTTTATGGAAACTGGCAGTAATGAAATTAGAAACATTCTCAAAACTATAAAATGCTTTAGTAGCCAATTCTTCGCACTTTTTTAAATCCTTGGCCTTTACTGTTACCCCAATCATATATTCGTCTTTGAAATTAAAATGTTTGTCAATTAGGTTGGACGCTTTGGGGAATTCTTTTTTTAAGTATGAATCTGCAAGAGAAGGTTGATAAAGTGCAAAGTCGCCGAGGGAAATAGTGGGTTGCTCCATTACAATTCCGAATATAGGAGCAAGAATTTTGACTAAATTATCAGGTAGTTTAAGCATGCCCTCAATAAATGAATTCCAGTCCTTTATTGTTGCATTTCTATTTTCTTTAAATAAATCTCTTAATAAGTCGCTAAGTTTTGACTGAAATGTCTTTAAAACGAAGTTTGCTACGATTCGTTTATCCGCATTGTACAGATACTGCGTTAGAGTGTCAAATTCACCAATATTTTTTACCGCTATGAATGAAACCGCATCTTTTCCACTTCCAAATATTTCTACAAATGCATCCGCACTCATGCTCATGTAAGGATGCTCTCCGAACGTTGCGATTGATTTAAGTTTGTTTATCTTTTGAGATATATCATTAGCCATTTTGAGTGATTTATAAACTTTCCTAAAATTAGCTTATCTCTTAAAAAGTGAAGTATATCACTTGTAGGCTTGCAGCCTACGTGAGGGCTTGCTTCTGTGCTGGAAATTTATATTCGTCCGAACCAGAGATAACCAAAGAACTAAAGCTGATGAAATGCATGTCAGCCCTGCTTTTAGCAATACCAATGTTGTTACCTGCAGTTCTTTTCCTCAAGTTTCCAATACTCTTTCTCTGAAATGTAAGTATAGTAGCGACGTATCGCTGATTTAACTGCATAATAAAAAAATTGCTTCACTATGTCTAAACTTGCTTTACAAAATTCTTCACTTATAAATATGTATTGGTCTTGAACAATTTCAATTGATTTGTACTTTTTGGCTAATTGAATTATTTGAGGTTTATACTTTTGTACATCCTCGAAAGTGCCTCCAGAATGAACAATTGCATTTCTTAGAGCTAACAGCCCCTTAAAGTTAATTACTGATGAATTATTAAAGTCTACGGGAATGTCAAAGTAGTCTTTGCAAGCAAGTTTTAAATAATCCATCACACTTTCCTTTTTTGGTGGAGGTATAGGATTAGTTGAGATTGATGTGCATTTTTCTATATAATTTTTAATGTATGATTCTGAAAAGCTACAAACAGTAACTATAAAAGAATCTCTGAAAGTATTACCATATTGACCTGCATAAAAAAATTCATGGGAAACACTCGAATAAAGCTTCGTACTCTTTAAGTTTTCTTCAGAACTTTTTATAAACGAATTTATATGAGTCAAGAAAGCGTGTGATTGTTCCAAATAATCTTCAACACCATAAAATAATAGTTTAAAGTCGGCGTGGGCTGGATAATTTATGACGCTTTCTTGTTTATTATTAACCATGATGTCGCTTAGAATTGCAGGTAACGTTTACGCATTGGCGATGGCAGGGAATTCAATGAACTTTCTACCCGAACAGTCAGCCGATTAAAGAAATAAAAGTACAGAATATGAACAAAAGAACATTAAAGAATTTTCAGCCCGAACTACAGCCCAATAGCGAACAAAAAGCTGATGAAAAGCACATCAGCCTTGCTATTGCCAATGCGACTGTTGTGTGTATTTTTATTTATTCCTCTCAATATAATTTATGATATTATTTCTGGTTTCACCTTCCACCAAACCAGCAGTCCGTCCAATTTTATTGTAGTAATAAATATCGTCAATTTTATAACTCTTGCTTCTGTCAATGTTTGTATATGTTCCAGTTACATAGACATACAAGAATTTGAATAGTATTTTATCAGAAAAATTGAAATGCTGTACATATGCTGCATCCTTTGCAATTTGTAGTCGGTCTCGTAATTTAAGGTTGTCCTTAAAATAGAAGTAATTATTAGATGGCATAGAGTCAGAAAGTACGATGGCGATATTTATATTAAATCCTGTGCTGCCAGCGTCTTCACTGCAAAATAGCAAGTCAAAATAATTTAAACCATTCTCGGTCTTTGTAAGTTTAATCCCCTCGAAACTACAAATTGATAAAATTGGGTCTTGTTGGACAATAATCTTGGTTTTTGAGGAATCGCTGATAATTTTCACAAGTCTCTTTTGCGCTGAATCGAATAAGTAACCATATTTTCCAAGAGTTTGACTAATGGTTGAAACTGTATTAATATTACTTGTATCAAATTTGTTTTTTAGAACATAAAGAGAAGAATCATAATTCGATTTCAAAACGGAATCCCTAAATGTTTGCTTTTTTGTCGCTTCATCATCTTTTTGCTTTAAGTCTTTTTCATTAAAGAAATATTGCAATACTGATAAAATAATTATCCCAAAATTTAAGGCAATAATTAACCAACCTCTCTTGGTAATAATTTTTAGCCCTTTTCTCCTTTTGTCCAAAACTTTTCCAACCGATGATGTAAAAGAGGAAAGCGCTACTAAAAGTGCAATACCAATAATAATAAAAATAGCAGTCATTAATCTTAGTGGTTAATATGACGGCAGTTTCCCGAAAAATTACACACAGCTCATAAATATACGAAAGTTCCTTTCGCGTTGGCTATACCGACAATTTTTGTATCCATATAGAATTCAATGGTATTTATAGAAAAACGAAAGTTTTTGGATATAAAAGAACTTTTGTAAATACAAATTTTGATGCATTCTTATTTACCGAAGTCGTGTATTCTTATTTGCCAATTATGATGTATTGTTATTTACCGATTACACGTATGCAAAAATTAGCATGATGATGATGATTTAGTTTGTAAAATATATCTTTTTATCTGTTCTCTATTTTGCATTTGCTGTATTATCTAAACACATTAAACAAAGTAAACCCTTACAATTTTTGTCCCAGTAATCTTTTGTAATTTTTGTATAAAACATGTTCCACACTTCAAAATAGTCGTCATGCTTTATGGAGCATAAATACCGAGCATCTCTATTCATTTGCTCAATAGCTGGGTCGCTTAATTGTAATATAGCAGCTTTAAAGTATTTAATATCTGTGCCTCGCATCTCTTTGGATGTGGGTTTAAATTTAGTTGCGTCTATAAGCTTCATTAAATCTAATGCCTTGTACTTTTCATCATAATATTGTTTTGACCATTTCTCATCAATTTGTGATTGCGAAAATGCTATATGCGACATTGCTGCTAAAAGAAAAAATAAAACAATCTTTTTCATTTATTAAATTGGTTTGTTAATTAATAGAATTACTTGTCCCATTCTGATACATAAAATAAGTATGATTGTAAATTGTCGGAATATCTTGCCTCTATTCGATAAGTCATTCCATATAAATATGCTTTCCAAAGTGTGCTCGAAATTTTGACAAATTTTTCATCATATATTTTAATTAGCATATTGAATATTGTATTATTGTCTGGATAAATAGAATAAACCCTAATTATATCAGCATCTTTATTAAAAAAAACTAACTCGGTATATTTCATTTTATAGTTAGCCCAACTCATTGTGACGAGTCCATCATCTCCCACTTTTTTGCTAATAGGTCCAACGTTTTGTGATTTTAAGTAATTCCTAAGTTTTTCTTCATCCCAACGTATATAAAACTGTGAAAAACTCTTTGTAAAAAGTGTCAGCACTAATAAGGTTAGAAATAAATATTTCATTTGTTTTATAATTTGTTGCAAGAATTGAAGGTCGTGTTTAGCTTGCAGGCAACTCATAAATATACTAAAGTTCCTTTCGCGTTTTCTATACCGACAATTTTTGAATCCATAAAGCGTTCAATGATATCTATAGAAAAACGAAAGTATCTGGATATAAAAGAACTTTCGTAAATATAAATTTTGATGCTGTGGAAGAATTATGATTAGGTCAGGGGAAAAAGTAATAATCCGAGCTGAATTTCAAACAATTTGTATTCAAACCTAGCCTATTTTGATTGTTTAAACTATGTTTAAACCTCAAAAGGTTTCTTCCATTAAATGACCTACTAAAATTGTACTTTGCAGTTTACAATAAACAGTGATATGAAAAAAATAATCCTGGGCTTGGTAATAAGCTTTCTTTCTATCTCTTCATTCGGCCAGACCAAAATAAGCATTGAAGACGCTTCAAAGCATTACGGTGAAAAGGTTACTATTTGCTCAAAAGTATATGGTACAAAGGCTCTGGAAAAGGTGACCTTTATTGATTTAGGGGCTGCTTATCCAAATAGTCTTTTAACTGTAGTAATTTTTGCGAAAGATAGAACCAATTTTAAAGAAGCTCCAGATGCTATGTATAATGACAAAAATATCTGCGTAACAGGAGTAGTAAAACCATACAAGGGGAAACCTGAGATAATTGTGTCTTCTCCAGATGAGATAATTATTCAGTAAGAATTCAGTATAATTCATGTTTGGCAAATTTTCGGTAGCTAATTGATTGTATTCTAACTATTGGCCAAAACAAATATCTATAGTTTGTATTATTCGCCCACTTTCAAATGTTGAAAAGGTCTATTTGTATTATAGATCTTGCCTGTTTTGGAATCAATTATGAGATCTCTATCAGGAAAAAATTGGAATCTTCCTATTTCAGATGATTTTTCTATACTATTAGCAATCTTAGTTAGTAAGAATAGAAAATATGCTGCCAATAATAGAATTATTGATTTAAAAAAAGTGTTGAAACTGATCTTTTTCATTTTATTATAATGTTTATTTATTTCTCAGTTACAAGGTCTTTATATAAATAGAAATCCGCTAAATCTCCTTTGAAAATGAATAGTGTTCCACCAAAATCATAGTTTAAATAAGAAGATGGCTCTTCTCCTTCTATTGGGTCATCTATTTTAGAATCCGTTGTCAGAAAATGGGTAGATCTTACTTTAACATTTTTCAATATAAAACATACGTCTCTGCCATCTCTGGGGTGCAGTTTTGAAAAGAGGGTTTCATTGTACCCATTAAACTCATTTTGAGGTAATACGATTTCTGCAAAATAATTTGATTCTGAATAATCTCCATCGACTTTCAAAATATAATTTGTATCCTTTTTTATTATATCAATTACTCTTCCAGTAAATGCAACAATCCTGCTACCTGCATCAAACCTTTCCTGTAATTGATACGAAAAAGTTTCCGTTGTATCCCAACCTGAAATTGCATTATACTTTCGTGCTAGGATTGTTGATTCATATTTATTAATAGAATCCTGAATATATGATAGGTCTTCTTGCGGTTTCTGTGGTTGATCATTAGTGTTACTACAAGAAATTAAATTTGTTAATAATAAACCCAATAAGATTTTTTTCATACCAATTTAATTAATCAAAAAAAAATTAAAAATCGAAGTATAAATTTTGAAACAGCATATTCATAACCTCGATAGCTACCAAAAACGTTAGATCAAGATTCCTCCGATTGTTGTAAACTTCAACCTTGAGATATTTCTACATTGCCGCCTGTACTCTAAATTACAATAAGTA
>ODAK010003003.1_pt1 | contig 17603 bp, 15 predicted proteins | sample 1539591 | NCBI WGS metagenome assembly ODAK01 (sample SAMEA3539303, study PRJEB22396) | soil metagenome | biome: tundra; feature: field; material: soil | place: USA | collected 2010-05 | depth 0.15 m
TCGCGCTGACCATGATGGTGATGGAGAAGACGCGGGACATCGCGGTGCTGATGAGTTTCGGCGTGAGCGAGACCCAGGTGCGGCGAATCTTTCTGCTGCAGGGGTTGCTGATCTCAGTGATTGGGACAGTGCTGGGGCTGATCGTTGGGTATGCGCTGAGTTGGGTGGGCGGACACTACCGGTTTATTCAGCTTGATCCTTCGGTGTATTCGATCGACTATCTTCCGTTTGCGCCGCGCGTGATAGATGCGGTGATTGTGGCTGCGGTTTCGCTGGGCGTCAGCTTGGTGGCTACGCTGTATCCGAGTTCGAGCGCGGCGAAGGTGCTGCCAGCGGAGGCGCTGCGGTATGAATGAGCGATCGAGCGGCATGCTTGCGGAGTCGTTTGAGGATTTTTGTGCACCGGTTCTCAACAGTCCGGTGAGTCATGTTTGGCGCGGTCATGGGAGTGCCCTCTTCCTGGAAATAGGCGCGTTGACCCCGTGCGTACGACGCGACGGATCCGCGGGAAACCCTGTTGGCGAATTTGAGTTGATGATCGAGGGCGGTTGGCGCCTCGAAGACAAATTCACGATTCTCGGCGGTAGCTGGAGCGACGAGAAAGATTGGGCCGGGCTATTCGAGCGCTTAGGAGGTGCGAACGTGACCACCATTACCTTGTTCGCTCGATTGCCAGAAGTGCAGGTCGGATTTTCCAATGGTCTTTATCTATGTTCCTTCATGACTATCGACGGAGATCCTGACTGGGCATTGTGCGATCGCAGAGGAGATCAAATCAGATTTGTCGAAGTTCGATCTGGATCACTTTGCTTTGGATCTGAGGTCAAAACTCGGCGATGAGAGGACAAACATGGCGGCTCGATTGAGTTATGCAGAATTGGCGCCGGAGGGGTTGGCGCGGATGGCGGCGCTGGGGCATTACCTGAATACGGAGACGGGGCTGGAGACGGCGCTGCTGGAGATGGTGCGGCTGCGGGCTTCGTTGATGAATGGGTGTGAGTACTGCATCCATCTGCATTCGACCGAGTTGCGCAAGCTGCATGAGCCGGAGGAGCGGATCGCAGGCGTGGCGGAGTGGCGCGGGTCGAGCGCGTATACGCAGCGGGAGCGGGCGGCGCTTGCGTGGACCGAAGCGGTGACGAATATTCAGGATGGCCATGCTCCGGATGCGGTGTATGCGCAGGTACGGGAGCATTTCAGCGAGGTGGAGACGGTGAATCTGACGCTGACGATTACGACGATCAATGCGTGGAACCGGTTGGCGATTTCGTTGGGGGACTATCCGGGGCATGCGGGCGGGGCGGTGGCGAGTTGAGCGAAGGCATGTCCCAGGGGCTAAAGCCCACATCTTCAGGAATGGTCTGGTTGTCCGGGATAAATCCCGGACCTGTCTCAGAAGCAAGAGCAAGTACAAAGCAACGACAAGTACAAATGCGGGGGTCCTTCGCTACGCTCAGGATGACAACATCTGAAGACAGGATGACGGCACTGGAAGAAGGGATGGGGGCAGGATGGCGGTAATACTGCGGGCGGAGGGGCTGACGAAGGTGTATCCGGCCGTGGCGGGGAGCGGGCGTGCGGGTGTTGAGGGCGATGGTGCGCGGGGCGAGGTGGTGCTGTTTCGCGGGCTGGACTTTTCGGTGGCTGCCGGGGAGATGGTTGCGATTGTGGGGGAGAGCGGCTCGGGGAATAGCTCGCTGCTGCATCTGCTGGCTGCGCTGGATACGCCGACGGCGGGGGATGTGTGGGTGGGGGAGGCTGGCGCAGGGGAGATCAGGGTCGGCGGGCTGAATGCGCGGCAGGCGGCGGAGTTTCGCAATCAAGAAGTGGGCTACGTGTGGCAGATTCACTACCTGCTGCCGGAGTTTACGGCGCTGGAGAATGTCGCGATGCTGGCGCGCGGCGAGCGGCGGGCAGAGGCGCTGGATAAGGCGCGGGTTTGGCTGGGAGAGGTGGGGTTGGCGGCGCGGGCGGGGCATCGGTCGGGCGAACTGAGCGGGGGCGAGCAGCAGCGGGTAAGCCTGGCGCGGGCGTTGGTGACCGGGCCGAAGCTGCTGCTGGCGGATGAGCCTACGGGAGATCTCGACGGGAAGACCGCGGAGGTGGTGTTTGGGCTGATCCAGCAACTGCATCGGGAGCATCAACTGACGAGCATATTAGTGACACATAACATGGAGTTTGCGGTGCGGTGTGGGCGGGTGTTGCGGCTGCGGGATGGGCGGCTGGAAGAGCAGGCATAGGACAGCGTAGGCGTCGACTAGAAACAAAGCCAGAAGCAGATTCCCTTCGGGAATGACAAACAAAGGGGCTCCGTCAAACAAAGGGTAGACCCATCAGCCTGGGTGCACCAGGTTTGGTGCTAGTTTTGCACAGCGAGCATCTGACAAGGGTGTTACGTTAGTCAAAACTTTAGAGTGATTTCCGAGTGCGGCCTCAAACGTCTACACTGTTAAGAGTGGAATGGGTGTTGTGTACTCCGGAGGGCTGATTTCCGGTGACGCCCTGAAGGTCTCTGCGAGGGGTTTGCGCAGAGGCGGGCTGGATGAATGGTGCTGCATCGCGGCCCCGGAATCCCTGGGGCAGGTACAGTGGCCGGCTTGAAGGGGGAACATGTTCGAACGCTATACGGAGAAGGCGCGGCGGGTAATCTTCTTTGCTCGCTACGAGGCCAGTCAGTTTGGGTCGCCTTACATCGAGACCGAGCACTTGCTGCTCGGGCTGCTGCGGGAGGACAAGGCGCTGACGAACCGCTTTTTGCGGTCGCACGCGTCGGTGGAATCGATACGGAAGCAAATTGAAGGCCATACGACGATTCGGGAGAAGGTGTCGACTTCGGTCGATCTGCCGCTCTCGAACGAGTGCAAGCGGGTGCTGGCGTACGCGGCGGAAGAGGCCGAGCGGCTTTCGCACAAGCACATCGGCACGGAACACCTGCTGCTGGGATTGCTGCGCGAAGAGAAGTGCTTTGCGGCGGAGATCCTGACCGAGCGCGGGCTGCGCCTGCCGGCGATCCGCGAGGAACTGCAGCGAACGACGCAGGAGAAGGCCCCGCAACAGCAGAGCAGCAAAGGGCAGCGCGGCGAGCAGTCGCTGCTTTCGGAGTTTTCGCGCGACCTGACGCAGAGCGCCATGGACCAGCAGCTCGATCCGCTGGTTGGGCGCGACAATGAAGTCGAGCGCGTGATCCAGATCCTGTGCCGGCGGACGAAGAACAATCCGGTACTGATCGGCGAGCCGGGCGTGGGCAAGACGGCGATTGTGGAGGGGCTGGCGCAGAAGATTGCCGACGGCGAGGTGCCGAGCTTCCTGGCGGACAAGCGGGTGCTGGCGCTGGATCTGTCGCTGATCGTGGCCGGGACGAAGTATCGCGGGCAGTTTGAAGAGCGGCTGAAGACGATCATGAAGGAGTTGATGGAGAGCCAGAACTCCATCGTGTTCATCGACGAGCTGCACACGCTGGTGGGGGCGGGGTCGGCGGAGGGTTCGCTGGACGCTGCCAACATTCTGAAGCCGGCGCTGAGCCGCGGCGAGATCCAGTGCATCGGAGCGACGACGCCGGCGGAGTATAGGAAGTCGATCGAGAAGGACCGGTCGTTGGAGCGAAGATTTCAAGCGGTCAAAGTGCCGCCTCCGAACGAGGAAGATGCGATCAAGATCATCCAGGGGATTAAGGAAAAGTACGAGAAGTTCCACGCGGTCTCGTACACCGACGATGCGATCAACTTCTCGGTGTCGCATTCGAGCCGGTACATTCCGGACCGGTTCCTGCCGGACAAGGCGATCGACCTGATCGACGAGGCGGGAGCGCGGGTGAAGCTGCGCCAGACTTCCCTGCCCGAAGAGCTGACCGAGGTGCAGAAGCGGATCAAGTTCATCGTGCACCGGATGGAGAATGCGATTGCGAACCACGAGTTCGAGAAGGCGCGGTTCTACTCGGACGAGGAGCGCAAGGAGCGGGAGAACCTGCGGGCTTTACGCGACAAATACCATCTCGACGACTCGTCAGCGGGGATTGTGACGCGCGAGGATATCGAGGACGTGGTGAGCCGCTGGACGGGCGTGCCGATCACCTCGATCAAAGAAGAGGAGACGCAGAAGCTGCTGCGGGTTGAGGAAGAGCTGCACAAGCGCGTGATCTCGCAGGACAAGGCGATTTCGGCGCTGGCGCGTGCGATCCGTCGGTCGCGGGCCGGGTTGAAGAACCCGGCGCGGCCCATTGGGAGCTTCCTGTTCCTGGGGCCGACCGGCGTGGGCAAGACGGAGATGGCGCGCACGCTGGCGCAATTCCTGTTCGGGAGCGAGAAGAGCCTGATCCGGTTCGATATGTCGGAGTTCATGGAGAAGCACTCGGTGAGCAAGCTGATCGGTTCGCCTCCGGGATACGTGGGCTACGAGGAAGGCGGGCAGTTGACCGAGCGGGTGAAGCGGTCGCCCTACTCCGTGGTGCTGCTGGATGAGATCGAGAAGGCGCATCCGGATGTGTTCAACCTGCTGCTGCAGGTGTTTGAAGACGGCCAGTTGACGGACGGGCTGGGCAACACCGTCGACTTCAAGAACACGATCGTGGTGATGACCTCGAACATCGGGGCGAAACACCTGCAGAAGCGCGAAGGGCTGGGCTTCCAGAGCGGCAAGGAATCCATGATTCTCGACAAGATGGAAGAGCTGGTGAAGGGCGAAGTGAAGCGCACCTTCAATCCGGAGTTCCTGAACCGCGTCGACGAGATCATTATCTTCATGTCGCTGACGAACTCGGACCTGATGCAGATCATCGAGCTGCTGGTGCAGCAACTGAACACCAACTTGGTGCACAAGGCGATCACGCTGAGTGTGACCGACGAAGCCAAGCAGTGGATTCTGGAGAAGACATCTTCGGAACGGAGCTACGGGGCGCGGCCACTGCGGCGCGCGCTGCAGCGGTTCGTCGAAGATCCGCTGTCGGAGGCGCTGATTGCTGGCGGAATTGCGCAGCGGCCGGCGTTCCTGGAGGTGTACATGGAGAACAACCAACTGTTCTACCGGTCGATCTCGGCGGACGGTGGCGATGGCGACGAAAAGGTTGCAGGGCTGGCTCTGACTGCTGTTTAGACGCTATGCAAAACGAATGAAAAGAGGGTCCACCTATGTGGTGGACCCTTTTCAGTTTCAGTGGCTGACGGGGGCAACTCGCTCCCAGCGCAGAACGTATGTGTCTTCTCCGGGCTGAGTCGGCAGGACGCTCAATCGCAATTCGTTTCCGGAAAACTCATAGTGTCGCACCTGATGCTTGCCAACGTCCCTGGCAAAGACCGTACCTTCGACGTGGTGGGTGACGGTACGATTGGTCTCGTCTATGGTGTAGGTGCCGAAGTAAGCGACATAACCGTCGCAGTCTGAAGGATTGTTGGAGCCTGCATCGGGAACCTTACTGCAATCCATGTTTCCGGTTCTGTCGGTCGCCATTATCTGAACAGCCATGTGACCGCTGTCATCGTACATGATGTATCCGATCGAATGGCGGTCCCATTCGACATCTTTGACCGGTTTTCCATCATGGATTCTCACTCGAGAGATCAGCCTCCAGGTGCCGACAAACCGACTGGTCGCAGGAACAGTCGGCGACTGAGCACCGATCGTTTGGCCCGCGATAAGGATGAACGGCAGGACAGATTTCCATAGGCGCATGCGGTCTCTTTCAAAACAGGTTGAGGTGGCTGGACTTCCGGTATCATACACAGCTGCTGCAGTCGTGTATTGTGTTTCCGGAGGTGTAACCATGGATCGCAGGGATTTTGCGGGGATGCTGGCTGCGCTGCTGGGGACCGCAGCGCTGGCGACACAGGCCGAGGGGCAGGCGGCTGCTCCGGCGGCGGCAGGTGCGGCTCCGGCACCACGGCCGATGAAGGAGCTTGCCTCGGGAGTCTTCAAGCCGCAACCAGGGAAAGGGATGGTGGGCGGGCATGAGTCGCACCAGTTCCTGGCGGGGATGCTCGCCGGGGGCACGATTCGCCTGGAGATGCATGAGTCGGTACAGGCGCCGGGCGCACCGCACGAGGCGGTGGGAACGCACAAGCACAGCGAGATATGGCTGGTGCAGCGCGGCACGGCGACGCTTTACCTGAATGGAACCGAACACACCATGGAGGCCGGCGACGTGGGGCTGTGCTGCGCTGGCGATGAGCACTGGATCGCAAACAAGGGAGACACGGAGCTTGCGTATTTTGTGGTGACGGCGGGACCGCCGGAGTAAGGGCCAGCCCATTCTGCGAGCAGCGCAAACGCCTCGGACATTGCCGAGGCGTTTGCCCTTGATCTTGCTCGATTCGGCTGTGCCGGTCGGCGCTACATCAGGGACTGGACGCTCTTTACCGCGTCCGTAACGACGCCGGTGGCCTTATCGACGGCGTCTTCCACCTGACCCTTGGTGCGCTTGATGGTCTTCTGCGCTTCTTTGCTGAGGTAGTCGGCTTGCTCCCGGAGGTAGCCTGCCGCGTCCTCAAGATAGTCGACACTCTCGTCGATGTTCTTCTTGATCTGGCGGCGCGTTCTCGCCCCGCTCTGTGGCGCGTAGAGGAGAGCGACGGCAGCTCCCGCCGTTACGCCCAAGCCAAAAGCAATCCAAACGTTCTTTGCACTCATACGGTCTCCCTCAAGAGCGAAATGTTTATCGTCTGAAGATTAGACTCGTCGATGCCGGGATTGGTTGTGTTAAGTTTGCGCGAAGGGATCTCCGCTGAGGCCTGCGAGTTCCAGGGCGCGGGTGAAGACGCGGGCGAACATGGTTCGGTCCAGGCGTCCGGTATTGGTGTTGCGCAGCGAGGGATGGTAGCTGCCAAGCAGGTGGAAGTTGTTGGGCAGGGTGTACTCAGCGGCGTGGGCGAAGCGGTAGTCGGAGCGGCGGGCGATGACGCCGCCTTGCAGGAGGTGGGCAAGGAAGCCGTCCCAGGCGATCTTGCCGAGGCAAACGACGACGCGGACGCGGGGCAGCGCGTTGATCTCGGCCGTCAGGTGGACACTGCAGTTGCGAATCTCCTGGGGTGTGGGCTTGTCGCCGGGCGGGGCGCAGCGGACGACAGAGCCGATCCAGGCGTCGCGGAGGCGGAGGCCGTCGTCGCGGGAGATGGCGCGGGGCTGGGAGGCGAAGCCGAGCTCGTGGAGGACCGGGTACATGAAGTCGCCCGAGCCATCGCCGGTAAACGGGCGGCCGGTGCGGTTGGCTCCGTGGGCGCCGGGAGCGAGGCCGAGGATGAGCACACGGGCGCGGGGATCGCCGAAGCCGGGGACAGGGCGCGCCCAGTAATCGTGGTCCTGGTAGGCGCGGCGGCGGGTCTCGCCGATGCGGGCGCAGTAGTCGCGCAGACGGGGGCAGAGCTCGCAGGCGATGATCGCGTTGCGGACGCGGTCCTGGTCGGGAGCCGGGGCCGGAAGCCGACGGAGAGACCTGGGCTGAGAGACCCGAAGCGGGGGCGGCGGGCTGGGCGCGTTGCGACGGATCGTTTTCACCGGAGAGGAATGGCGGTTGCGCGAGCGAAAACCCAGACGACCGCCATGTAGATAGAATACATGCGAGCTTAAGAAGAAGGACGGGCGCGAACTTGGAAGACCCACGGGTCGGCAGGCTGTATCTCGCGATGGTGAAGCAGTGGTTCTCCACGCTGTATGCCCAAGTTTGGCGAAGGAACGTGATGCGGTCCGGCTGGGTGACGGGCTTTCTGCTGGGGTGCGTCCTGGTGGGGCTGACCATCGGGTATCGCGAACACATGCGCGGCAATTTCCACAAGCTGAAGGCAGAGATGGCGGACGCCCGGGAGGATGCTCCGGTACTGCGGCCCGGAGGCCAGGAGGCGGTCTCGTTGATACGGACACGCCTGATGGGCGACTCGACGCCGGAGTTCCTCTCGGTGACGATGTTGCCTGGCCGGGGGATGAATGTGCTGCAGATTACGGCTTATATTCCCGGCAAAGGCGAGGTGAACCTGATGGCATCGCCGGCGGTCGAGGGCGCGGCCAAGGCGATGACCGGCAAAGGCGAGGACGCGGACGGGCACGCAAGCGTGACCATGGGAGGCGCATTCGAAGCGCCGTGGGCGGGCCGCATCTGGGGAACGCCGATGCAAGGCGGCCACACTACTGCGGCCTGGCAGGGGCAAACGATCACTCTGCCGTCGGCAGAGAGCGGCGGTGCGAACGCCGTTGCCCGGGATGGGCTAATGCTCGCGGAGCCATCGGATTCTGTGCGGACGCCGGCCTTGCCCGACGGCGGAGACGCAGAGGCGGTCTTCCATGCCGGGGATTTTGGCGGGCTGTGGCCGTCGAAGACGGACTTCACCATCACGGTGCTGCTCGGCAGCCGTTCGATCGACCTGACCATAGCGGCACGCAACACGGGCGATGAGCCTGAACCGATCGGCCTGGGATGGGACCCGCGGTTTGCGATTCTCGACGGCAACCGACGCCAGTTGCGCCTGCGAATTCCAGGCGAGATGCGGGCGGAGGTGCGCAATCGGGACAAGGATATGCCCACCGGGGTGCTGCTTCCGGTGGCGGGCACACCCTACGACTTCACGGCGCATAGCGGAGCGAAACTGGGGACGATGGACCTGGACGAGTGCTTCGTCGCGCTCGAACAGAATCTTCTGGACGACGGGCCGATCGCAGAGCTGAGCGATCCCGTCGGCAATTACGGGCTGCGGCTGACCGTGCTGAGCCCGACCATCAAGGCGATGCGCGTGGTTGCACCGGCGAATGCGGACTTCGTGTCGATCGAGCCACAGTTCAACTACCCCGACCCGTTCGGGCGGGAGTGGGAGAAGCAGACTGACACGGGGATGGTGGTGCTGCAGCCGGGTCAATCGACCCAGTGGAAGGTGCGGCTCGAACTGTTCTCGCTGGCCGGCGGTGAGCCGCCGATGTAGTGGGAAGACGCGCGTCCTCGGGTTGCGCGGGTTTGACCCTTCCCAAGCAAGACTCGTAGAGTGGAAGAGAGGCGTCGGCCGCCCTCGACGCCGTGGACGGGAGCGGCGGGGTCCCCGACGAGCGGTCTTTGCTCGTTGGGGTGAAAGCGGCGGCGGCCCATTTACGGGCGCCTCTGGAAGGCATTGATTTGAACCCGAGTGAAATGACGGAAACAAACGAGATAGCGACGAGCGAGACTGCGGATCAGGAGTTGAACGCAGCCGCCGAGAACCACGAACACGGCCTTGAGCACGATCATGATCACGGCGAACACGATCACGATCATGAACATCAGCATGGGCCGACGCTGAATCCGCAGTTGACGCGCGAGGTCGAGGTCGAGGTCCCGGCGGATGAGGTCTCAAAGGCCTACAAGACCGTGATCAAGCGCTACCAGAAGCTGGCGCGCATTCCCGGCTTTCGGGCAGGCAAGGTGCCGGAGTCGCTGGTGCGGTCGAAGTTTGCGAAAGAACTGCGCCAGGAGGTGCTGGAGTCGCTGGTTTCGGAGCGCTTCCGGACGGCGATCGTGGAGCGGAAGCTGCAGCCGGTGTCGGAGCCGCAGTTGCTGGACCTGCAACTGACAGACGGCGCGCCACTGCGCTTCAAGGCGGCGTTCGAGGTTCTGCCGGAGTTCGATGTGGCAGGGTACGAGACGGTGCGCGTGGAGAAGCCGCAAGTTGAGTTGACCGATGAAGAGTTTGAAGCGGAACTGGACCGCATGCTGGACAGCCAGGCGACCGTGGAGCCGGTGGAAGAGGAGCGCGCGCTGGTGGAAGGCGACTGGGCGGAGATCCAGTTCAAGGGCCAGATTCAGCCGCTGGCGCAGACCGTGACGGAAGAGGGTGTGACCGCTAAGGAGCCAGCCGCAGAGCCCTTGACCGGCGAAGACGTGCTGATCGAGATTGGCGGCAAGAACACGCTGGCGGCGTTCAACGATGCGCTGCGCGGGACCAAGGTCGGGCAGGAGTTGACGTTCGAGGTGGTGTATCCCGCGGACTTCGGCGACCGCAGGCTCGCGGGACAGACGGTGAGCTACGACGTGACCGTGAAGGCGATCAAGCGAAAGACCTATCCGGAGCGCGACGCGGAGCTGGCGAAGCAGCTCGGCGGCAGTGAGACGTGGGAGGAGTTCGAGAACCAGTTACGGGAGCGCGCGGGCGGGCGCAAGAAAGCAGCGCTCGAATCCGGCGCGAAGAACAAGATGCTGGACGAGCTGATCGGGCGATACCACTTCCCGGTTCCGGAGTCGTTCGTGCAGCAGCGCGTGGATGCGCGGCTGGAGCGCGGATTGCGGGCCCTGGCGCAGCAGGGCATGAAGCCGGACGACATGCGCAAGCTGGATTTCGGGCGCCTGCGCGCGGCGCAGCGCGACGAGGCGGAGCGCGAGGTGCGCGCATCGCTGGTGGTGGACCGGATCGCGGACGCCGAGCAGGTCGCGGTCAGCGATACGGAACTGGACGACGAGGTGATGATGCTGTCGATCCAGACGCGCGAGCCGTACGATACGCTACGCGAGCGACTTACAAAAGATGGCGGAATGGCCCGGCTGCGCGAGGAGTTGCGGCGGGAGAAGACGAGCAACGTGCTCTACGAGAAGCTGGCGAGCTAGAAGAGCAGCGAGTCAGCCAGTTAGCAAGTCAGCGAGACAGAAAGAAGAGGGAGCAACATGGGATTAGTACCGATGGTGATCGAGCAGACGAGCCGGGGCGAACGCGCCTACGACATTTACAGCCGTCTGCTGCGGGACAACATCATTTTTCTGGGCACGCCGATCGACGACAACATCGCGAACGTGATCATCGCGCAGATGCTGTTCCTGAGCGGCGAGGACCCGGAGAAGGACATCCAGCTTTACATCAACTCGCCTGGGGGTTCGATCACGGCGGGGCTGGCCATTTACGACACCATGCAATACATCAAGAACGACGTGGTGACGTTCTGCATCGGACAGGCCGCATCGATGGGCGCGTTTCTGCTGATGGCGGGCAAGAAGGGCAAGCGGTTCGCGCTGCCGAACGCGCGCATCCTGATCCATCAGCCGTCCATGGGCGGGCTGAGCGGACAGGCGACCGACATCGACATCCACGCGCGCGAGATTCTGCGCATCCGCGAGATCACCAACAAGCTGATGAGCAAGTCGACCGGCCAGTCGCTGGACCGGATCGAGCGGGACGTGGAGCGCGACTTCATCATGACGGCGGAGCAGTCGAAGGAGTACGGCATCATCGACGACATTATCGACCGGCCGCGGATGTAGTTCGCGGGCGGTTCCGTCTTCAGACCCCGGCCTCGTCGCCGGGGTTTGTTGTTTCTTTTGATAAGTGCATGGCGAGGTTCGGGGGTAACCGAAAAGACGTATTCCGGTGACTTCGGTGTACCCGGGCGGAGGTGGGTTCGGGTGTAGACTTAAGAGGTTCGCAGCACCACCGGTCCGCCCCAGGAGTTGCCGCACCCATGAAAACATCCCGCGGTTCAGACGAATCGCTTCGCTGCTCGTTTTGTCACAAGTCGCAGGATGCGGTCGCAAAGCTGATCTCCTCGCCATCCGACTATCCCAGGGCTTACATATGCGACGAGTGCGTTGGGGTGTGCAACTCAATCCTTGAGGATGACCGCAGCGAGGTGCTGCCGGGTGTAGCGCCGGCACAGCTTCCGAAGCCGCAAGAAGTCAAGGCGTTTCTGGACGAGTATGTGATTGGGCAGGACCAGACCAAGAAGAAGCTCGCGGTCGCGGTCTACAACCACTACAAGCGCATCCAGATGAACAAGACCCGCTCGAGCGATGTGGAGCTGTCGAAGTCGAATATTCTGCTGGTGGGCCCCACGGGTTCGGGCAAGACGCTGCTGGCGCAGACGCTGGCGAAGATGCTGGATGTGCCCTTCGCAATCGTGGATGCGACCACGCTGACCGAAGCCGGATATGTGGGCGAGGACGTCGAGAACATCATCCTGAAGCTGCTGCAGGCGGCCGAGGGCGACGTAACCCGCGCGCAGAGTGGAATCATCTACATCGACGAGATCGACAAGATCGGGCGCAAGGACGAGAACCCGTCGATCACCCGCGACGTTTCGGGCGAGGGCGTGCAGCAGGCGCTGCTGAAGATCCTGGAAGGCACGGTGGCGAATGTGCCGCCGCAAGGCGGGCGCAAGCATCCGCACCAGGAGTTTACGGCGGTGGATACGACCAACATCCTGTTTATCTGCGGTGGGGCCTTTGTGGGGCTGGAAAAGGTGATTGGGCGGCGCATCGGCAAGAAGGCGCTTGGCTTCCGCGCGATTGCGGATCCGGACGCCGCGAAGGAAGGCGAGGTGACGCCGATCCGGGCGCAGCGCGATGCCGAACTGCTGCGCCAGGCGGAGCCGCAGGACCTGCTGAAGTATGGGTTGATTCCGGAGTTTGTGGGCCGGCTGCCGGTGATGGGAATATTGGACGAGCTGGATGAGGCGGCGTTGATCGATATCCTGACCAAGCCGCGAAACGCGATCCTGAAGCAATATGCGAAGCTGTTCGACTACGAGAATGTGAAGGTAACCTTCTCCGACGACGCGGCCAAGGAGATTGCCCGCGAGGCGCTGCAGCGCAAGGTGGGGGCGCGCGGGCTGCGCATGATTCTGGAAGAGCTGATGCTGGACCTGATGTACTACGTGCCGGGAAACAAGAAGATCACCGAGCTGATGATCACGGCAGAGATGGTGAAGAAGCACGCCCTGACCCTGCCGATGCTGCTGGAGAAGGCCGGGTAGTCGCCTTCGTTACCGTGGTAATCGCGTCTCTTGTCCAAAGTGACAACTTAGCGGCGTAAAAGAGCGCACTTGCGTTGAAAATACCTGCGGGGCTCCGCGGACTCGTATATCCATTTTTGTTGTCACCCAAAAGTTCGGGATGCGGTTTTCGCTGGAGGCATTACAATCACTGGAAGCGTTGATCCCGGGTTGCACCCCGGGCAGCCGATTGTGCGTCTAATGGGAGAACCATGGCGAATCAAACCAAGACCGTTTTGACCGGCGAAGTTCGGAAGCTGCCGATGATGCCGATCCGCGACATGGTCATCTTTCCCCATATGATGACTCCGTTCGTGGTGGGGCGGGAGTCGAGCGTGCGCGCGCTGGAAGAGGCGTTGACCGGCGACCGGAAGATCTTCCTCGCGACCCAGCACGACGCATCGGTCGACGAACCGAACGCAGACGACATCTACGACACCGGCACGATCGGAAACATCGTGCAGAGCGTGCGCATGCCGGACGGCAACATCAAAGTGCTGGTGGAGGGTGTGGAACGGGCCCGCTCGATTGAGGTGAACGACGAAGACGGCTTCTTTGTCGCGACCGTGCGCACGGGCAAGACGCAGCTTGAGATTACGCCGCAGGTGGAGCAGTTGATGCACCGCGTGCACACGCTGTTCGAGCAGTATGTGAAACTGCAGCAGTCGCTGAACCACGAGACCATGGCAGCGAGCGTGCGCATGGACGAACCGGCCAAGCTGGCGGACACGATTGCGGCGAACCTGCAGCTCGGGATCGACGAGAAGCAGCAGCTACTGGATGTCTTCGACCCGGAGACGCGGCTGGCGCGCGTAGGCGACGTGCTGGATGTGGCGATCGAGAAGCTGAACATGGACCGGACCATCCAGTCGCGCGTGAAGCGGCAGATGGAGAAGGCGCAAAAAGAGTACTACCTGAACGAGAAGATCAAGGCGATCCAGAAGGAGCTTGGGCGCGGCGAGAAGTCGGAGTTCGATGAGCTGAAGAAGAAGATCGAAACGGCGGGAATGCCAAAGGACGTGCTCGAGAAATCGCTGCAGGAGCTGAAGAAGCTGGAGGCGATGCCGCCGATGTCGGCCGAATCGACCGTCTCGCGCAACTATCTTGACTGGCTGCTGGCGGTGCCGTGGAAGAAGCGGTCGAAGGAGATCCGCTCGATCGAACATGCGGAGACCATCCTGAACACCGACCACTATGGCCTGGAAAAGATCAAGGAGCGGATCCTGGAGTTCCTGGCCGTGCGCCAGTTGGTGAAGAACCCCAAAGGTTCGATCCTGTGCTTTGTCGGGCCTCCCGGTGTTGGCAAGACTTCGCTGGGAATGTCGATCGCGAAGGCGACGGGCCGGAAGTTTGTGCGCATGTCGCTGGGCGGCGTACGCGATGAGGCGGAGATTCGCGGGCATCGCAGAACGTACATCGGAGCGCTGCCGGGACAGATTATCCAGTCCATGAAGAAAGCGGGCACGAAGAACCCGGTGTTCATGCTGGACGAGATCGACAAGATGGCTTCGGACTTCCGGGGCGATCCGGCCAGCGCGCTATTGGAAGTGCTGGACCCGGAGCAGAACGGATCGTTCCAGGACCACTATCTGGACGTGGAGTACGACCTGTCGAACGTGTTGTTCGTGACCACGGCGAACGTGTTGCACACGATTCCGGGAGCGCTGCAGGACCGCATGGAGATTCTCCGGCTGCATGGCTACACTGAGTTGGAGAAGATGGAGATTGCGAAGCAGTACCTGGTTCGCAAGCAGCGCGAGGCTACGGGGCTCACCGAGGCACAGATTGTCTTTGAGGACGACGCGCTTAGGGCGATCATCCGCGGGTATACGCGCGAGGCGGGCGTGCGCAACCTGGAACGCGAGATCGGCAATGTGTGCCGCAAGGTGGCGCGCAAAGTGGTACAGGGCGGACCGGAGCATCGCGAGGTGCTGACCGGCGACAACCTGGGCGAAATGCTGGGCGTGGCGAGGTTCCGCGACTCGCAGGTGCACGAGAAGAGCGAGATTGGCCTGGTGACGGGGCTGGCATGGACGGAGGTCGGCGGCACGCTGCTGCAAACCGAGGTCCAGGTGCTCGACGGCAAGGGCAAGCTGACCACCACCGGGCAGCTCGGCGAAGTGATGCAGGAGTCGGCGCAGGCCGCGCTGAGCTACATACGGTCGCGCGCGCAGCACCTGGGACTGGGCAAGGAGTTCTACCGGCACGTCGACATCCACGTCCACGTGCCCGAGGGAGCGATTCCGAAGGACGGGCCATCGGCGGGCATTACGCTGGCGACCGCCCTGGCGAGCGCGCTGACCAAGATCAAGGTGCGGCGCGATATCGCGATGACGGGCGAGATTACGCTGCGCGGCAAGGTGCTGGCGATTGGCGGCCTGAAGGAGAAACTGCTGGCGGCACATCGCGCGGGCATCTTCGAGGTGATCGTGCCCGAGGACAATCGCAAGGACATGGCCGACATGCCGGAGTTGCTGAAGACCGAGATGAAGCTGTACTTTGTCGAGGAGATGGACGAGGTGCTGCAGATCGCGCTCGAAGAGAAACTGCCGGAACTGGCTGAGGAGACGCCGCCGGCGCTGGCCGCGGTCATGCCGCCGGTCCTGCCGGCGACGCAGCCTGTCGCTCACCAGTAACTCACGCAATTCGCAAGTCAAGAGGCCAAGCCCGATCCTGGGTTCGGCCTTTTGTTTTTCGTGCGCTGGTTAGACGGAGCGGCGACCGGTAACGAAGTGCATGATGAGGGAGATGACGGCAAAGAGCAGGAGCAGATGGATGAGCAGGCCCGCACTCTTGAACAGGATGAAACCACCAAGCCACATCACGACCAGAACGATTGCAAGTATCAGATACATGGCCGACCCTGCTTCTTACAACGAGAATCTCGCACTGAGCGCGAGGATTGCTTCTTACTATGAGGGGAAGGCAGAGCGCTGAGTTGCCTGGCAGCGATACAATTGCGCGCGCTGATCTGCATTGCGCGTTCTCAACTGGACGGCAAAGAGGAGCGCCCGGAGGTGGCGCTCCTCTTGCATTGCTCGGTGCGGCAACTCCCTTCCGGTCTCAATAAGCCGCCGGCGATCGAGGGGATCAGCATGACCTCGTCGCCGTCCTGAAAGGCGTAGGCATCGCCGCCGAGAAAGCGGATATCTTCGTCGTTGATGTAAATGTTGATGAACTTGCGCAGTTTGCCGTTCTCATCCTTGATCTGGTTGGAGAGCGCGGGAAAGGTTTGGTCGAACTCCGACAGCAGCGCAGGCAGATTTGACGCGGCCGAGTCGAACTGCTTGCGGCCATCGGTGTGGCGCGTGAAGGCGGTGGGAAGCACGACTTTGATGGACACTAGCGTTCTCCTGTGGCGATGAGTTCTGGTTCGGGTTCTCCGTCGAGCGAGCGGAGGTAGGCGTCGAAGTCGGCGAGGCGCGGGCGAATTGCGCGAGCGTCGAGGTGGTCGTAGCAGCCGGCGAGGGCGTCGGTGGTCTTCAGACCGTTTCCGGTGATGCAGATTACGGTCGTCTCCCCGGGCGCGATGCGGCCGTCCGCGTAGAGACGCGCGGTGACTGCGGTGGTTACGCCGCCCGCGGTCTCCGTGAAGATGCCTTCGGTCTCGGCGAGTTCCTGGACGCCGGAGACGATCTCGACATCGGAGACATCTTCCGCCCAGCCGCCATCCACAAGAATCATCTTTGCGGCGGCGGCGCCATCGGCGGGATTGCCGATGGCAAGCGAGCGGGCAATGGTATTGGGCTTCTGCGGGATGATATCGTCGGTGCCGTCCTTGACGGCGACGGAGATCGGCGAGCAGCCGGTGGCCTGCGCGCCGAAGAAGCGCACGGGACGGGCGGGCTTCTTGACCAGGCCAAGGAAGATGAGTTCCTGGAATGCCTTGCGGATTTTGCGGATCAAGCTGCCGCCGGCCATGGGAACGACAACATTGTCCGGCAGGCGCCAGCCGAGCTGCTCGGCGATCTCGTAGCCGACGGTCTTCGATCCTTCGGCGTAGTAGGCGCGCAGGTTGACGTTGACGAAGCCCCAGTTGTACTCGTCGGCGATGAGGATCGACAGGCGGTTGACGTGGTCGTAGTTGCCGTCGATGCGGATGAGGCGCGCGCCGTAGACGAGCGTGTTGAGGATCTTGGCGGGCTCGAGGTCCGCGGGCACCAGGATGCAGGCCTTGAGGCCGAGACGCGCGGCCTGCGCGGCGACCGAGTTCGCGAGGTTGCCTGTCGAGGAGCAACCCACCGTATCGAAACCGAACTTTTGCGCATTCGCGAGCGCGACTGCAACCACGCGATCCTTGAAGCTCAGGGTCGGAAAGCACACGGCGTCGTTCTTGACGTAGAGGGTGGAGGCCCCGATGCGCGCGCCCAGGCGGCTGGCGCGAATCAGTGGCGTGAAGCCGACCGGCAAGTCAGGCTGGAAGCCCTCCGGCACGGGCAAAAGCCGCGCGTAGCGCCAGATGCTGGCCGGACCGCGGGCGATGGAATCGCGCGTAAAGACGCCCTTGGCCGAGAGCAGGTCATAGACGATCTCAAGCGGCGCGAGACAGTCGGGGCAGGCCGAGAGCGGCCGGTTGCCATAGCGCTTGCCGCACTCGTTGCAGGCAAGCTCGTAATTCGTAGACGAATAATTCATCAAAGCTCTCTCCGAGCGAGAAGGGACACGATTGCTGCGATCGAATTTTCAGGCTCTCTTGGGGGCGCCGCGGGCGGCGAAGGAAGGAGAAATGCGGGGGCAGGCCTGCCCGGCTCTGCGAGCTCCGAATCTCATGTTCCCTGCGCCTAAACGGCCAGCCAGGAGAGAGTTGACACCGGTACCAAGTTCTGTCCGGTTGTCGTGGCGTCGCAGGGCTCGTCCCTCAACCACTCTGCATGAAATTCAAATCTGCGGTAAGGCAGACTGGAATA
>ODAK010003005.1_pt1 | contig 17601 bp, 24 predicted proteins | sample 1539591 | NCBI WGS metagenome assembly ODAK01 (sample SAMEA3539303, study PRJEB22396) | soil metagenome | biome: tundra; feature: field; material: soil | place: USA | collected 2010-05 | depth 0.15 m
CCTCGTTGTCGTAGCAGATGAATAACACATCGTCGTTGCGCTCGAACATCCCTGAAAGGCAGCCGAAGCCGATGTCCACCGTCCCGCCGTCACCTGCCTGGGCGACAACACGCACATCGTGCTTTCCCTTTACCTTCAATGCCGCGGCGACACCGGTTGCCACCGCGGGGGCGTTTCCGAAGAGCGAGTGGAGCCAAGCGACCCGCCACGACGTCTCGGGGTAGGGGGTTGAAAAGACCTCGAGGCAGCCGGTCGCGTTGACGGCGATGAGCTGGCCACCTGTCGCCTGCATGGCGGCATCGAGTGCATAGCGAGCGCCGAGCGCCTCACCGCACCCTTGGCAGGCTCGATGCCCCGAGTCGAGAGCATTGCTCCGATTCGAGTCGGACTGGACGGTCCGGTCCTCCTTGTCGACGAGGCGGTTGCCGACGGCGAAGCTGCCGACTTGGTAGAAGCGTACGGGTTGGGTCGTCATGACATCTCCTCAACCGATCCGAGAGGCGACTGTGCCGAGGTCGCGAAGGATGTTCTCGGCCGTTGGCCCCGATCGCTTCGTCCCGGCCATCCGTGCGCGCTCTCGCTCGATGATCCCTTGGTCGAGATCGAGGAAGGTGAGGCCTTCGAGCCGGCCATGTATCGCGTCAGCGAGCACGCCCTCTATCGAGCGCTGGGTGATGGCTCGGCCGCCCAACCCCGCGATCACTGTGCGAAGCGACAGGTCTGCATCGTGGGTCGCCATCGCCACATCGGTCGAGAGCACGCCTCCGAATCCGACGCTGAACGCCTTTTCCACGACGACGACCTTCCGGGCCCCAGACAGTGCGTCGCGAACTGCATCGTGGGGGAATGGCCGGAACGACGTAATTCCGATGACGCCGACACGCTGACCGGTTGCTCGGAGCGCGTCGGCAGCGTCCTTGATCGTTCCGAGGACCGATCCGAGTGCAACAACGATAGTTTCGGCGTCCTCGGTCCGGTAGCAGTGGAGCAGTCCGCCGCTTGTGCGTCCGAAGGATGCTGCGAATTCGGCGGCCAGGACGGGAATGCGCTCCAGGGCGTCGAGTTGGCGGAGGTACGAGAGGTAGCGGACCTCCTCGAAGGCTTCTGGGCCGACCATGGCGCCGATAGAGACCGGGTCGTTTGGGTCGAGAAGTTGGCGCGGCTCGTAGGGTGGAAGGAAGGTGTCGACGTCCATTTGCTCAGGCATGTCGACGCTCTCGACCGCGTGAGTGAGAATGAAGCCGTCCATACACACCATGACGGGTAGGGAGAGATCTTCGGCCAGGCGAAAGGCCTGAATGTGCAGATCCGCTGCCTCCTGATTCGTCTCGGCAAAGAGCTGGATCCAGCCGGCGTCCCGTGCGGCCATGGCATCGCTGTGGTCGTTCCAGATGTTTATGGGCGCGCCAATCGCCCGATTTGCAAGGGTCATCACGATCGGCAGACCCAGACCTGCGGCGTTGTAGACCGCTTCGATCATGAAGAGGAGTCCCTGACTCGCGGTCGCGGTGTAGGTCCGAGCCCCCGTGGCGGAAGCCCCGATCGAAACGGACATCGCCGCGAATTCGGACTCGACGTTGATGAACTCGCACGGCGAGAGCTGGCCCGACTTCACAATCATACCGAGCGCCTCAATGATGTGCGTCTGGGGCGAGATCGGATAGGCACATACGACTTCTGGCCGACAAAGGGCCACTGTTTCTGCCACCGCACGAGAGCCCTCAATCTGTCGACGCATTGGTGAGTCCCTCCTCTTCGAGTGTGATGAAGCGAAAGGCCGCTCTGGCGGCGGCGACGTTGTGCTCGCCGGCCGTCCCCGGGAATCGCTGCCGGATCGCCGCTTCAATTGCGTCGAGTGTGATCTCGCTGGTGAGGGCGGCAAAGCCGCCAAGCATGGCCGCGTTCGGCAACGGCCGGCCGAGCTGTTCGAGGGCAATCTCCGTTGCCGGACAGGTAAGTAGGCGGTCGCGATGGAAAGGGTTGAAGAACTCTCCGAATTCCAGCTCGTCAAAGTGTTGTGACGTGTTGACGAGGACGTATCCGTCCTTCAGGAGTCCAGCGAACAGGTCAACTTGGTGGATCAACGTGACGTCTTGGATGATGAGTGCATCCGGCACCATGACCGGCTCGCGAGTGCGGATGGGCAGGTCATCGATTCGACAGAACGAGACCACCGGTGCGCCCATCCGTTCCGACCCGAAACTCGGGAAGGCCTGAGCGTGACGGCCTTCAGCGAATGCTGCCATCGAGAGGATCTCGGCTGCCGTTACGACGCCTTGACCACCACGGCCGTGGAAACGAACTTGGAACATGGGTGTCTCTCGCTGGCTGCGACTAGCGCTTTGGCGCAACGCCAACGAGCGCTGCCAGATCGGCCAGCCGGTTCGAATAGCCCGTTTCATTGTCGTACCAACCGAGGACCTTGACGAGGTGACCGTGCGCCATCGTGAGCTCCGAATCGAAGACGCACGACGCCGTTGAGTTGATGATGTCGCTCGACACGAGCGGCTCCTCGGAGTACTCGAGGACTCCGGCGAGCCGTCCTGACTCGGCGGCAGCCCGGTAGGCGTCGTTGATCTCGCCGATGCTTGGCGTGGCGCGCAGGTTCGCAACCAGATCCGTGATCGAGGCATCGGGAACCGGGACGCGCAGGGCCAGGCCATCGAGGTTTCCTGCCACGCTCGGGAGCACACTTCCGGTGGCCTTGGCGGCGCCGGTGGTCGTCGGCACAATGTTGATCGCGGCGCCGCGTGCCCGCCGGGGGTCCTTATGCAGCGCGTCGACGAGGTTCTGGTCGTCGGTGTACGCGTGAACGGTTGTCATGAAGCCGTCTTCGAGGCCGAAGGCGTCATCGAGCACTTTGACCAGGGGGGCCAGGCAATTCGTCGTGCAAGAGGCATTGGAGATAATGAAGTGCCGCTCCGGATCGAACTGATCCTCGTTCACCCCAATCACGAATGTCGCGTCCGGGTTGTCGGCCGGCGCTGATATCACGACACGGGTGGCACCTGCTTCGAGGTGTTCGGTTGCCTTCTCCCGTTTGGTGTACTTGCCGGTCGCCTCAACCACGACATCGATACCGAGCTGCCGCCAAGGGAGGCCCTTTGCCGCGGGTTCGGCCAGCATCGTGATGCGACGCTCACCGACGATCATCGTCGTGCCTTCGACATGGACCACCTCTGGGTAGCGCCCGTGTACGGAGTCTCTAGCGAAGAGCCGGGCGAGCGCTGTGGGGGAACCAAGATCGTTGATCGCCACGACCTCGAAGTCGTGCATAGGAGCAAGCGCGGCACGCAAGAATGACCGACCCGTGCGTCCGAACCCGTTGATCGCCAGTCGTACCGTCATCGTGCAACCCTTCAGTCTCCCTGGCGAGACCGATCGATCTCCCTCGATCTCATCGTGGGGGCCCGGCGGCGACCAAAGTAGGGCCGAAGGTCACTCAGAAGGTCAGAAACGGGGGTTGACCCGATGGGGGGAGAGCTCTTGGATCGTTCCTGCAGAAGACGACGGGGGGGATGCTTGGCCTCCATCAGCCCCCAGGGTGAGCAAGAGCCTGTTGCAACTCTGTCAGGTTCCAGGCGGGAGGCGTCGGGTGTTGAAGGCGGACATCGATGACGGATACTTCCGCCGCTCCACCTTCGCTCAGGTCCACCACCGCTTCAAGTGCCTCGGCAAGGGGGACGACGCGTCCTCCGAACTCGAGGGAGCGCCGCTCGATCTCGTCAGCGAGGTTGCGCAGCAGCAGTGCGACCTCGCGTGGTCCGGCCACCTTGAGTACGTGCATGATCTCCTCCTAGTCCTGGACTCTTCCACAATGGTGCTGGCACGGCCACATCGGTAGGGACGAAAGACCCGACTTGTCTCGCGAGCGGCCAGCGTTGCCGCGGTTTGGCCTGACGCCGTGGAGGTATTCGGCGGCCATTCGATGAGGGCTGGCCCGACCTCCTCATTACCCCCAGTGGAACGATCCTGGTCAGCGAGGTTGGCGAGATAACGAGAACGTTCTCGGCACACCCAAGGCGTTCTGCCCCCGCGACCGCTGGGGCGGCCCGGGGGCGTGGCGATGTTGCAGACAACAACAGCAAGCGAGGCTGACCTCGTACGCCATGAGGTCGCCGAGGAGCTCGTCGTATACCCCATCATCCGCCGGGCGCCGGGCGGAGAGCAAGAAGCGAAAACTCGGATTGCCGAACAGTCCGAAGCCGAAGAGCTTCTGGCGGAGATGGAGAAACTTGACCCATCGTGAGCGGAGTTCACCACCAAGTTCACGACCTTGCGACAGGCGGTCCTCGCTCACGCCAGCGCGGAAGAAGCCAGCACGTTCCCCATCCTGGCGGAAATGGAGGACGCCGAGTCGCGGCGGGCCTTGGGTGGACGATACGAGCTGGCCAAGGCCAAGGCTCCGACGCACCCTCACCCGCACGCTCCCGACACCCCTCCGGGCAATGTGATTCTTGGTCCCGTGGCTGTGCCCTCTTCGACAAGGCGCGAGACGCTGTCAGGGACGCCTAGCGGGCTCTCCGGTAGCCATGGACTTGAGATGAGGACAGCCACTGATCACTGGGCAAGTTCATCCCGGATAAAGGGAGTCTCCGTCAGACAATCCTGGTCAAAGCCGCACGCGACTCTCGAATAGCGTGACAATGTGAAGTCCACGTGAACGATGCGACGCCCCTCGATGCTGGGCGACTCTCCACCTGGTTGGGGATGATCCAAGAGGTCATCAGGAACGACGGCACTTCTGACGTTCCTTGTGGCAGTTGCACGGCCTGCTGTACTTCGTCGCAGTTCGTCCACATTTCTCCAGACGAGGTAGACACACTTACCTGCATCCCAACGGAGCTGCTCTTTCCAGCGCCCCGACTTCCAAAAGGCCACGTCCTCATGGGATACGACGAGCACGGCCATTGTCCGATGCTCGTCGAAGGTAAGTGCTCGATCTATGAGCAACGACCTCGGACTTGTCGCACCTATGACTGTCGGGTGTTCGCCGCCAGTGGCCTGCTGCTTGACGATCCGGGCAAGTCCGCAATCAATGAGCAGGTCAGCCGATGGCAGTTCCAGCTACCCGAGGAGATCGATCGGGTCGAGCTGGAAGCCGTGCGGCGTGCGACGGCGTTCCTGGAAGAACAGGAGCCGGGATTCAGTGTCACGGAACGAACGCTTGCGGCGATCGAGCGACATGGTCAGTTCCTCGCTCGGGCCACGGAGCAAGATGAAGAGGCATCACCGTGACGCCCAACCCGAAGTCTGTTGAGGTAGAGCTGTGCAAGTGCAGGAAGTTCTGATTCCCGGAGCGTCTCGTTCGCCGGCTCCTTCCCAGGTTAGCCGATAGGTCATCGAAGGGTTCCCACTTTACGCCCGGTGGGGAAAGCTCAAGGAATGGCGATAAACCCCCCGAGTCAATACGCGACTGACGGCAACCTCGTCTCGCGCCAGCGGCTGTGGTCAGCCAGCCGCCGAATGCCGGAGTTCGATCTCTTCTCCTGGGTGCTCGACCTGGCGAGGATCACCGACGGATCGACCCAGAGCATCCTCGATGTCGGGTGCGGCAACGGAGCATACGAACGTGCACTCGTGAGGAGGGGTCACCGTGGTCCGAGGGTAGCGGTGGATCTCTCCATTGGAATGTTGCCGCTCGTCGCCGACGCGGCGGTCGTACTCGCCGACGTCCAGTGCCTCCCCTTTTTGCAAGGATGCTTCGACCTCGTCCTGGCTCCTCACATGCTGTACCACGTACCCGACATCGAAATCGCCGCCAAGGAGATCCGGCGTGTCCTTCGCCCCGAAGGATTCCTCGTCGCGATCACGAACAGCGTGTCGAACCTCCAAGAGCTGCGAGCCCTTGTGGAAGCATCCGTCAATACGGACTGGAGGATGTTACGCCCAGCAGACCAGCGCTTCAGCATGGAGGGTGGCGCAGCGATTCTTTCCTCTGCCTTCGAGTCCGTTGTCCGCGTGGACTGCCCCATCAGTGACCTTGTGGTGACAGACGTTGATGCATTGGTCGAATATGTGGCCAGCGTGGGCGACCATTACGAGGATCAGATCGACATTCCTTGGGCGGAGGTGGTGAGCCGTTTTCACGACCTGGCTAGTGCGGCCATGTCGACGGATGGTGAATTGAGATTCAGCACCGGGGCGGGCGCCTTCATCTGTCGCTGAAGAAGCCGCCGTTCCCGAAATGCCGACTACTCGAGTTCCTTCCAGTGCCCTCGATTGAAAAGACGACCAAATCGAGCAGTGAGCGACGGTCCTTCGTCGTGAGCAGTATCGGGATGAAGGACGAGGGCACCCTTTGGTGCGGGTAGATTCGCTGCTTCTTCGTCAGTCAAAGCGCACCGAACCAAGGTTGTCGTCATGTCGGTCACCTGATCACGATCAACAAATCGGAGTCCATGCTTCGTTTTGACAGCGATTCCGTCAAATAGATCGAGTTCGGGGATCTGCAATACATGCTCAACCGTGCCGAATTGGGTGCCTGTTGAACTGAGGACGGCCGCCCCTACGGGTAGCGCCTCATACGAGACAGGGTGTCCGTCATCCATGGGCTTCTCCTTTGGTTCATCCCCGAGACTAATGGGGATCGACCATGTCATTCGTCTAAGGGACGAAGCTGGTCACCAAACCGCCGGCAGGTGCTCGAACCATACGACAGCGCCACGACGAGAACCATCACCGCTGGCCTATCCGACCCACGAGGAGGCGGATGGTGACCCCTGACCCAGTGTCGGCGAGTGGGGCTCCATGACGCGATCCGGGTTAGAACACGCCTTCGACGGCTATAACAGGCTGGCCGCAACCAGCAAGCCAGCAGACGCTGTCAATAGCACCGGGCAGATCTTGAACCAGATGACGTGTGTGCGGGCGCCAGTGAGAGCGGTCAGACCCGCCAAGGACACCAACAAGAGGGCAGTGGCGCGGTAGACCCACTCGGTGGCATCGGCACGGGCACCGGCCACGACAGTTACGACGACGACCACTGTCGCCATGCCCCACATGGTGAGTGCCTCGGCCAACCACTCCTGGAGAATCACTCTCCGGTTGTCCGAGGAGATCGGATCGAAGCTCGCAAGGACCCGGCGAGTCGGAATCACGTGGGCGACACCCCACAGCGTCACTAATCCTCCTGCTGCATACGCCAATACGGTTGCCATCGAGACCATCTTGGGCTCAACGTAGCGAAGCCGAATAGGGCCGAACGGCGGGAGATCGCTAGACGCCCGCCCCGGACCGGTTGGGGATGCCCGAGTCACTCGAAGCGGAAGCGGAAGCGACAACGGGCACGAAGAAAATGGAACCGATCACTGCCGTGCCGCCTAGCGTCCGTAGCATCCAGCCTGGTCGCCTCATGGGAAGGACTATGCGCACTGAGCTTGACCTTCGTACCGGCCCTGAAGGACAACGTCAGCTTCCACGTCGGCGGAGTGCAGGTACAAACGGCTACGGTACGCGCGATGAAATACCAGAAGGGGATGGAGGAAGTGGCCAATGGAATATGGGCCTACCTTCAACCCGATGGCGGTTGGGGATGGTCTAACGCGGGGTTGATTACCGACGGCGACCGGTCGCTGCTCGTCGACACTCTGTTCGATCTGAAGCTGACCGCGGAGATGCTCGCCACTATGCGGCGGACCACCCCTGCGGCGAAGAATATCGATACTTTGGTCAATACTCACGCCAACGGTGACCACTGGTACGGCAACTCGCTGGTAGACGGAGCTGAAATCGTCGCTTCCGCCAGTGCCGCAGCAGAGATGCTCGAGCTCTCGCCCGCTGGCTTCGCTCAGTTGATGAAGTCCGCCCCCGACATGGGAGAAACCGGGGCATTCTTGATGCGGATTTTCGGGTCGTTCGACTTCGACGGCATTGATGTCGCGCTACCGAACCGAACTTTCACTGACGGGCTAGATCTGGCTGTCGGCGACCGACGAGTAAGCCTGATCGAGGTCGGGCCGGCACACACAGCGGGTGACGTCGTTGTGCACCTGCCCGACGAAAGGGTGATTTTTACCGGGGACATCCTCTTCCACGGCGGCCACCCGATCGTATGGGCCGGCCCGGTGTCCAACTGGATCGCGGCGTGCGATCGGATATTGGCCTTGGATCCGGTGATCGTCGTTCCTGGTCATGGACCGGTCGCGGGACCGGCCGCCGTGGCTGACCTCAAGGGCTATTTCGAGTATCTGACCGTTGAGGCCCGACGGCGCTTCGACACCGGCATGAGTGCCGCCGATGCGGCCCGCGACATCGACCTTGGCCCCTATTCCGGTTGGAGTGAGGATGAGCGAGTAGTTGTCAACGTTGGCTGCCTCTACCGGGAGTTTGGGGCTGAGACGCCGAGCGACGCCGGCAACCCGCTGGATCTCATGGCTGCGTGGGCGGGCGGGCGCTGAATTTCAGGCGCAGATGTCAAGACGTTCAAGCGTCAACTTCTCTGCACCGGCTCGCCAAGGTGTGTACGCCGAAGGTCTGTCGGGGTGCCTCGGCACGCCGTACCCCGCCGATCGCTAGGGCGGCAATAGGCGTTCGACGGCGTACGTAGCAGCCGAATTGGTGGTCCGGCGGTCCCCCGATGTGGTCAGTCCACAATTTCGCTCGTTTGGAGCACTGGTGCGATGGTCGTGTAGTTCGCCACGTCCGCCAGGATCTCTCCGGTGTTCGGACCACCCATTGCCGCCGCCAGGGCCTCCGGCGAATCGAACTTGAAGTGCACCGCGGCCACGTATGGACCGTCGATGCCCTTGTCGATCTCCGCTCCGTCGAGACCCCACGTCTTCACTGCGAGCGGGACATGCTTATTCCGGTAATAGTCGTGGTCGAAGCTTGCGCCTTCGGTCGACGGATAGAAAACACTAAGACGAATCATTGCGTAGCCGTCCTCTCTCGTTGGATGAAGCTGCCGTCGGAGTTACCTGCAGGCAGCCCGGGTATGGCCAGAGGATATCGAACCAGCTTTATCGAACAAGCCGCCAAGGTGGGGCAGGCGGTGCCGATCACCAAAGAAGCTCTTGACCTTGAACTTCTGCTCCGCCTATCGCGGCCGACGGCTAGGACAACCGGCTGGATGCCCGGCAGGGCAATCCCAGCTCAAAGGCTATCTGGGCGCCGCCAAGTGATGCTGCAGCAGCTCGACAATTTCCTGCTGCTGTGCCTCTGTCATGCCTTGATTCGGAGCGGTGGGTCGAACCGCGATGTAGTCCAGCGGGAGAGGCATTGGCCACCTCGCCGAGCGATGGGGTGACCGCCTGCAGCAGTCTGAGTGCCAACCCGCGGCAAAATGGTGGGGATGGACAGCGACGGATTCCCGCTCGGATTCTTCGAGCGATCCGACGGGTCGGCCGATGCGACGTTCTACTCCTGGCCTCGCCTCGTCACCCACATCGACGATAACGCCATCGCTGCGGTGGGGGCCCTCTACGAAGAACTCGAGATTGAGGGTGAAGTGCTCGACCTGATGGGTTCTTGGGTATCGCACTTCCGAACCCCGCCGGCGCACCTCACCGTACTGGGGATGAGTGCTGAGGAGCTCCAGGCGAACAGCGACGCCACGGCCACGATCGTTCACGATCTCAACGCTGAACCTCTACTGCCTTTCGACGACGCATCGTTCGACGCTGTTGTGTGCTGTGTCTCGGTCGACTACCTCACCCGCCCGCTGGAGGTATTCGCAGAGGTGGCCCGAGTCCTACGACCCGGAGGATCCTTGGTCTGCACGTTCTCGAACCGCTGCTTTCCAACAAAAGCCATACGCGGTTGGCTCTTTGCGAGCGACGAGGAACGCTGCGACATCGTGGGTCGATACTTCCATTTCACCCCTGGATTTGGCGAACCGCGGCGCGAACGACGTACTCCAATCTCTCACCCAGGCGACCCGTTGCTTGCCGTCTGGGCGTACCGAACCTGACCACATCCGTGGTCACATTGGCCTTGAACTAACTCGTTGTTGGCGCTTTCACGCCGCCGTTAACCCAGAGGGTCTGGCCCGAACAGTAACTCGAGGCATCTGATGCAAAGAACAGCACCGGGTATGCGATCTCTTCGGGCTGACCAATTCGTCCGATGGCGTTACCCGGCCCGAGTACGACCTCGTCGGATTGCTGTGCCTGTTTCGTCGATTTGTTGTATCCCTCGGTTTTTATCGCACCACACGCGACAGCGTTTACACGGACGCCGCTGCTGGTCCATGCGGCGGCGAGCGATCGCGTCAGGCTGTTTATGCCTGCTTTGGCTGCGCCGTAGGGCGCGACCATGGGCAGAGCGAGAAAGCTCGCGCCCGAAGAGATATTGACAATCGCTCCTCGTCCCTGTTTCAACATTGGTGCTGCCACGAGTCGGGACATGAACCACACGCTGGCGAGATTCTGGTCGACGATCTGATGCCATTCGGCGATTGTCCACTCCTCCGGCGCCTTGTTGATGCTGCCACCCGCATTGTTGACCAGTACGTCGACGTGCCCGTACTCCTCCATCGTCGCCTCGACGAGGCGCTCACATGCGTCGGAGTCGGTGACGTCGGTAGGTACGACGAGGGCACGACGACCGAGATCCCTAATGCTCACGGCGGTACGTTCGAGCAATTCGGCACGCCGCCCTGCGAGTACGACGTCAGCGCCGTGCTGCGCGAGCACCATGGCCGTCGCCCGGCCAATACCGGTCCCGCTACCCGTAACGATCGCCACCCGTCCTTCTACCGAGAACATCTCGCCTGCCATAACACCCCTTCCGCTGTTCGTTCTGATCGACGGTATAGCGCACTCGGCATGCTTTGCACGGCTGTGAGGCGAACCCAGAGCGTGGGCCCAGTGCAGTGCAAAGTGGTTGCGAGGCACTCCGGCGTCGAAAGATTCCCGGCCCTTCGCGTGATCACAGATAGTCGATGTGCACAGAAGGGTCCCGATTGGCGCCCGGGCGGTCGGGCACCTTCAAGGAATGGGTTGGGATTTTCTCAGTCTCCACAAAGTGAAGAAGCATGCAACGATCCAGATCAGCGCGATCGCTGCGAAGATCAACTTGTCGTCCACCAGGAAGTCAATCGCCAGCGCGATACCGAGGACGAGCAAGAATCGCCAATACCAGCGCCGGCGTGGTGCCCGGTTCACTGGCCTTGGGTGGTTCCTTGGGCACGAATGACTCGGCCGCGAACGTCGACGGACTTGATTCGACGGATCTGGAAACCTGGTGTCGATTCCCTATACCCATCGTCACCTTCTGGATCGGGGCTCATGTTGGGCATCTGGGGACACTACCTGGCCCGCGAGCAGGAAAATGGGCCTGTCGAATGCCACGCCACATCAATACTTGGTGTCGCGACGTGGCAGATCGCGAGGATCCTCCATTCCGAAATCACATGGATGTATTCTTGACATACGCCAGCGTTCACATGAAAGGAAAAGAGAGATGGTGATTACCGAATTTCGGAGCGATGTCAAGGAGTCCCTTGCTGCCGATGAGCTCGTGTCACCTTGCGCTCTTGTTGAGAACAGGCCACGGGATGCGCAGGGCCACTGTTGGGACGGGCACACGTGCGACCACCCCGACCACGCCACGTATGCCACCATCCACTTCATTCGCTGACTCTTCACGACACCCTCGTGGTCTCGTTGTACTTCGTTTGCGGTGGTCTCCCGCCATCGCTTTGAGTCACTAATCCGAAACTCTGAGACGCCGAAGGCTCACGACCCAGATGGCCATCGGTGACATCCCGAATGGGATCATCACGCCGTTGGTGACAAGTCGCCACCCGATTGGAGAGGTCGGCCAGCAGGTTGACGGCCACAGGTAGGGAACTCCACAGGTGGGAACCACCCTCGGGCCTATAGTCGTGGGTTCCGAGGGCTCACTTCAAGGGGAGGGCCCGGTCTGTCAGGGGGTGCGATGGTAGCGACCGTTGATGTACTGCTTGAAGGCCGCACCGCCTGGATCACCGGCGCGGCCGGTGGCATCGGCCGGGCGGTCATGCAGCGCCTGGCCGCAAGTGGAGCGGCGGTCGCTGGTCTGGACATCCACATACCGGGACCGACGGATGATGCGTTCGGCGACGACAAGTGGATCTTCACGACGGTGGACGTGAGAGACGCTGCCTCGGTGGATCGTGCGGCGAAGGACTTGGTCGAGAGGGTCGGCGCCCCGGACATCCTCGTCAACTCAGCGGGTATATCCACATCCGCTTCGATCATCGGACACGACCTTGCCCTGTGGAACGACGTGGTGGGGACAAATCTCACGGGTTCGTTCAACCTCATCCGGCAGGTCTTGGGGGGGATGTGCGAGCGGGGGTTTGGTCGGATCGTCAATGTGTCATCGGGCTCGGGGTTTCGGGTGGCTGCTGCACATGCCGCCTATGGGGCATCCAAGGCCGGCGTGGTGGCATTGACGAAGGCGACGGCTGGCGAAGGAGCACCCCATGGCGTGACCGCGAATGTGGTGGCACCAGGTTTTGTCGACACGCCCATGACGCGCGCTCTGTTCCCCACCGATGAGGAAATGAAAAATACGGCAACGAATTCGCCTATCGCCAATCCGATGGGTCGACCTCTTCGCGCTGAAGAGCTCGCCCATGCGATCTGGTTCTTATCGCTGCCCGACAGTGGGGCGATCACCGGCCAGACGCTTCATGTCAACAACGGGGGCTTGATGATCTGATCACGCCCGCATCTTGATGCACGGACCGTCGCCTTGTTCACTGGGTTGGGCGGGAGACCGAACGTGTTCGCCTCAACCTCACGAGCGCGGCGTCCAGCGTCAGGCGTCAGCGGTCTGTGCCGCCAATGTGACGCGCGTGCAGTGGTTGAAATATTTGAGCAGTTCGAGAACGAACGCGCACACGGCCATCACGACGGCCACCAGGACTGCCGCTCCGAATGTGGCAACAAAGACATTTGTCACTGTGCCTCCCGATGACCCGAAGAGGCGGAAATTCCCGTACCACACGACGGCCTCGGCGAATCCTGCTATCAAGAGAAGCAGGGAGACTCGCCGCAAGGCTGTCACGCCCCATGGAGTGGTCCATGTGTCGGCGAATTCGGCGGCCTCCGCGTCGTCCAACTCCACGTTCCGATCTGCATCACCCATGTCGTTCATTGGGATGTGATCTCCTGTCGTCCATGGTCGGGCGATCATCTCGAAGCCGCCAGGCCTCCTGTGACCACTAAACATCCGATGATGGCTACGCATTAGGGCCAAAATACCCAAAACCCTCAGATCCGAATCTCCGCCCGCACGCCGCGAATTCTCGCTCACGACGGCACCTTCTCGAGTGCTGATGAGCGAGGCTCCGGGACGCCTCGTTGTCACCTATGGGCTGGTCCGGGTGCCACGCGGCCGCCCATGGCGAGACCATGCGGGCGGTTCAGAAACCATTCAGAATGGCAGCCAGCCCTTGCGGGTCGCTGATCATTGCCATGTGCCCGGCGTCCAGATCGACGACGTTCACTTCACCGAGGTTCGCGATCATCATGTTTTGCGCATCGAGAGTGATGCTCGCGTCACGCGTCAATCTCACATAGGTCCGAGCGATGGGATGCCGGAGCCCGGTGAGATCTGTGGGTTCTGAGAGAACGTTCAGCGTCTCCGGGACCCGGCGCGCCAGAGTGGACTCTGCCGTAGGTTCGTCCATGTCGTTGCAGAACATTGCGCGTGCGAGGTCTGCATGAAGGGCACCTTGGCTGTCGACGACCTCATCTCCGATCCTTGCCGCAACTTCTTGCACGGCCGGGCTGAGGTCCCCGAGGACGTCTGCGAGGGGCGTCCCGTCGGGCGGAACGGCGCATGAGACGAAGACGAGGTGAGAGATCCGATCTGGGATGCGCTCGACCACGCCGGGCAACGTCACACCTGCCATCGAGTGACCAACCAGAGTGACATCGGTCAGGTCGTGTGCAACGATCTCGCTGGTCACGGACCCGACGAAATCTGACATCGTCACTGAACCCAAGTCTTTCGGCGTTCGGCCTCGTCCCGGGAGATCGACTGCGATGACCGTTCCCGTGAGCAACGGTTCCAGTTCGTTCCAACACGACCCGGAAAAACCACCTCCGTGAACCAGCACAAATGTCATCTGGGTAGATTGTCATTTGGCTCGGTCATTGGCAACGCCCCGACATTGTGCCCAGATGGATGGGATGACCCGAGACCACACTCGTGATGGTGTGGCTGTTCGACTCTCGCCCTGCGAAAGTTGCCAGGTTCGGAGTGCAGACGCTTTACCCGCGGCGATAGGTTGCGTTGATCCATGACGACGGGGGGTGGGTCGGTTGTTGGAGTTGGGGTTGGGCGGAAAGGTTGCCCTTGTAGCTGGGTCGGGACCGGGCTTGGGTCGGTCATGCGCGTTGGGATTGGCTGAGGCGGGGGCAGTTGTCGCGTGTGTTGACCTTGACAGCACTCGAGCTGCAGCGCTGGTAGCGGAAATTGGCTCACGCGGGGGTCGAGCAGCCGGTTTCGAAAGTGATCTTCGGCGGACGTCGGACGCCGAGAAGGTGGTCTCCGAGGTGAGCAAGGAATTCGGACGTATCGACGTGGTCGTCGACGTGATCGGGGAGATCCGCTACGGCCGGGCGGTCGATCTCTCGGACGATGACTGGGAGTACAGCCTCGATGCCGTCCTCCGCCAATTCTTCAACCTCGCCCGGGCGGCCGGTCGCTATCTCGTCGCGCAAGGCCTCGGTGGGAGTCTTGTCTCGATCTCGTCGGTGAGTGGCCTCGGGGGCGCACCCTTTCACGCCCCGTACGGAGCAGCCAAAGCAGGCCTCATGTCACTGACCCGGTCTCTTGCCATTGAGTTTGCGCCCGCTGGCATTCGCGTGAACAACGTCGCGCCCGGAGCAGTTGCCACGCCCCGTGTCGTCGACCGACTAGGAGGGCGGTCACCGGACGGCTTGCCGCTCCGCAGTCGTGCCCCACTCGGTCGCATGGGAGAACCGGACGAGATCGCCAAGGTCGTCGTCTTTCTCTCGTCGGAACTCGCCAGCTATGTCAGCGGCCAAACGATCGTCGTCGATGGCGGTGCAACCGCAGAATTCGCGTTGGGTGCAATGGATCCGGACATGATCCCGGACAATTCCACACTGGAGCAGCCTCGGTAGTCACAACGGGTGTCAGGGACGGATCCTCCCTGGCTGCGGGGTCAGCCCAAAGCGGTCAGCCAAGGGCCGACAATGTCGGCGACTTCTGATTCTCGCTTTCGTAACGAATGGTCGCCGTCGACGAACATGAGGGTGACCGGACCCGGGATGGCTGCTGTCTCCTTCTCCAGCTCGGCGGGCGTCGCGAACGCATCCCGTCTACCGGACACGAAGAGGCAGGGCAGATGCAATTGGGGGAAGTGGGCGGTTCGGAGCCGATCGGGCCGTCCAGGAGGATGGAGCGGATAGCTGATCAAGACGAGGGCTGCGGCGTCAAGCCCCTCGGCGACGGCCATAGAGCACATCCGTCCCCCCATGGAACGACCGCCGAGCGCCAGCCGCCCAGGCGCCACATTGAGTCGAGCAGCCAGGGCGACCGAGGCGGCGCGGATTGTCTGGATGCACACTTCGGGTGGATCGGGTCGGCGTTTGCCCGCGGCCTGGCTTGGGAACTCGATGCGCTCGACCGCGATGCCCGCGTCGGTGACCACATGGTCCACCGCCAACAGCCCGGGATGATCCCGTCGTGCGCTGCTGCCAGGCGTGAGAATGAGGCCAGCTGGGCTCGATCGGGTCACTAAACCATCATGGCCCACGACTCGGTCCCCGTTTGGCGCCGCATGGTGCGCCGCTCGTGCGCCGGGGCGGCGTTACGGCCCCGGGAAGGCTGCGGAGAAGGCTTCGCCGAAGGGGAGATCGCCCGTGATGCGGGGAGCTCGTCGGAATGGCCGGCCGAGCAACAAGGCGAGAAGATCCCTGCTCGTTGCTTCGAGGGCCGCTCTCGCGGGAGCGTGCGGAACGGCTGGGATCGATTCGACGACACCGTTGGTCACGCTGACCCGGTAGGTCGGGCCGTCTGAGGCAACGAACAGCCAGGAGCCTTCGAGGCTTCCATCGCGGTGGTCCACTGTCCGGCTATTGAGCCTGTCGAAACGCATCGGAAGCGTCATCGTGACGAATGGTGCGCTCCAATCATCCAAATCCACCCCAAGGTCCGATCCATGCACCTCCACCTCGGTCAGCCGGAGCAGTGCGAGTTGGGTGAGCGTGACAGGGCCGAGATCAGGGTTGTCCTCCGGTTCGTTGATCTCGCGGCTCCAGCCTTCTGCATCGACTGCGGACCACGCCTGGGCGAGCATCCGGCTGTGCAACGCCAAGGAGTTGACCACGTCGCGTGATCCCTCGCCGTCGTTCGGCAGGAGGGTACCCGCGCGCTGCCGGGCTCGACCTTGCGGGTAGTAGGCGGTTGGTCGGCCCGACAACGTTGCGCCGGTCATTCTGCGCAATGCCTCAGCTCCGTAGCGGAGGTGGCAGGCGATCGTCAGGCGACTCCAACCGGGAAGTTCACTCCGGACGGTGAGATCCTCATCGTCGAGGTCCAAGAGCGCCTCGACGATGTCCCCCGTTCTTCGGGCGATCGCTGCCCGGACGTCGTGGGATTCAGCTCTGGTGGCCATCTCTCAAGTATCGGCGCGAGGGCGAACGCTGCTCCACCCTGTGGTCTTCTTGAACGTGGCTCAGTGGGCCGAGGCGCGAGTCAGGCCAACGTGCGGTTGATCAGAACCCCGTGCCGGCGATGATCGAGCCATTGAGATGCTTGCCTAACAGTCCGCCGTTGTTCGGTGCGTCACCAAAGACGAAGACCGCGCCCTCCGCAGATGTCACCCAGTAACCCTGGCCGTCTGCGGTGGCGAAAACGGCTGTGGCCGGGTCCAACCCCCCGGTCTGATTGACTGCACTCCCCAGCTGTGCCGCGTCACCGAAGGCGTCGACCCCTCCGTTCGCCAGGAGGATCCAATAGCCCTGGCCGTCGGGGGTGCGCGTGGCCGAGGTGACGGGTGAGCCCTGTGCGCCGGGTGCCCCGAACGTCGGGGCGTCCCCGAAGGCATAGACGTGCCCGGTGGCCGTGACCAGCCAATAGCCATTCCCGCTGGCATCTGGCATGACGGTCACGGCCGCCCCTGAGCATCCTCCGATGCTCGGGCAGGACCCCTCGAACTTGGCGTCGCCAAAGGCAAAGACGCCACCGTCGGCGCCGACCATGAAGTAACCCCCTCCATCGGAGGAGGGGACCATGCCGACGATCGGCGCATTCAGCTTCTTCCCGCTTCCCGCCGTTTGGGCCGGGGCGTAGCCCATGCCAGGGATCGAACCAAAGAATCCCGCGTCGCCGAAGGAAAAGACACCACCGTCCGATGCGACGAGCCAGTAGCCCCCTCGGTCAGCCGTGAGGGTCATTCCTACGACGGGGCGTTGCAAGGTGAACGATCCCGTCGAGCCGTAGAACGGGGCAGACCCAAAGGTGAAGATCCCACCGTCGGAGCCGACCAGCCAATAGCCGTGTGAACCTGGAGCCGGCCCGGGCGTGGGACTCGGAGTAGGCGTGGGAGTGGGCGTCGGCGTGGGAGTAGGTGCCGGGCCGACCTGCAACGTCGCGCTGCCGCTCGATGTGGCAAAGAGCGAGCTGCCCGAATAG
>ODAK010003006.1_pt1 | contig 17600 bp, 15 predicted proteins | sample 1539591 | NCBI WGS metagenome assembly ODAK01 (sample SAMEA3539303, study PRJEB22396) | soil metagenome | biome: tundra; feature: field; material: soil | place: USA | collected 2010-05 | depth 0.15 m
GTGAGGTGCGTGGGCTTGGGCATCAACTGGTTCGCCTTCACGACCGCGATATCGGCCAGTCCCCCGAAGTTCGTCTCGAACCCCCAGATCCGCTGGCTGCTCGAGAGCATCGAGTCGTCGTGACTCGATGGGTCCTGATCGTCCACGTAGTTGCAATGCACGGTGACCTCGTCACCGACCTTCCAGTTGCGCACGGCCGAACCGGCCCGCAGGATGACGCCGGCCGCGTCGGAGCCGATCACGTGATAGTCCAGCGCGTGGCGTCGTCCCCAGAACGACTCCTTGGCCAGCCGGTCCAGGAACGCGAACGTGGGCAGTGGCTCGAAGATGCTCGTCCAGACCGAGTTGAAGTTGATCGACGACGCCATGACCGCGATGAAGACCTCGTCGGGCGCCAGCTCCGGGACGGGGACCTCGTCGAGGTGCAGACTTCGCCGGGGATCCTTGTCTCGGCTGTCCATTCCCTCGAACATCGTCTGTTCGTCGCGACGAACGAAGATGGCACGCGTCGTGGTGGGCATCGCCGTCGAGGACAACTCCTCGGCCGAGGCGCCGGAGCGCACGGCGTCGAGAATCTCACTCATCTGGGCGAGGTTAGTTCCCACCGCGTCCGGGCTCGTCCCGACACGCCGATTGTTGCACGCCACCGTGTGTTTCCCCCGGCCGCGTGGGGACCCGAAGAGCGACGTCTAAAGTCGACGTTGTAGCGAATCTCACAGAGGAGTCACCATGTCACGAAGCGTCATCGTCGCCGGCACTCGAACGGCAATTGGGAAGTTGGCGGGAGCCTTCGTGTCGCTCAGCGCCGCGGACCTCGGGGGCGCCGCGATCAAGGGCGTGCTCGATCGCACCGGCGTCGATCCCTCCAGTGTCGACCTCGTGCTGATGGGTCAAGTCCTTCAGGCGGGAGGGGGTCAGATCACGGCTCGTCAAGCGGCCGTCAAGGGCGGTATCCCGATGACCGTCCACGCCACCACCATTAATAAGGTCTGTCTCTCCGGCCTCCAGACCATCTACCTCGCCGACCTCATGATCCGAGCGGGCGAGGCGGACATCATCATCGCCGGCGGCATGGAGTCGATGACGAACGCGCCGTACCTGCTGCCGGGTGCGCGCGCGGGCTACCGCTTCGGTGACCAGAAGGTCGTCGACTCGATGATGTTCGACGGCTTGACGTGCGCCTTCGACCAGTGCGCGATGGGACTGGCGACCGAGAAGTACAACCAGGGACGAATCAGCCGTGAGCGTCAGGACGAGTTCTCGGCGCGCAGCCACCAACTCGCCGCGGCCGCGATCGCGGCCGGCAAGTTCGCCGAGGAGATCGTGGAGGTCGCGGTGCCACAGCGCAGGGGCGATCCGATCATGGTCACGACCGACGAAGGCGTGCGAGGCGAGACCACCGCCGAGTCCCTGGGTCAACTACGCGGGGCCTTCGAGAAGGACGGCACGATCACGGCCGGCAACGCCTCGCAGATCTCCGACGGCGGTGCGGCGGTGCTCGTCATGTCGGTCGAGCGCTGCGAACAGCTCGGCCTCACGCCACTCGGTGAACTCGTCAGCTACGGCCAGGTGGCCGGCCCCGACGCCTCGCTCCTGACGCAGCCCTCCCGCGCGATCTTCCAGGCGGCGAAGAAGGCCGACCTCGACGTCAAAGGGCTGGACCTCTTCGAGATCAACGAGGCCTTCGCGGCCGTCGGCCTGGCGTCCGTGGACGACCTCGGGGTCGATGAAGCGAAGGTCAACGTAAACGGCGGTGCCATCGCCCTCGGTCACCCGGTCGGTATGTCGGGTACCCGCATCGCGCTCTCGGCCCTCACTGAACTGCGCCGACGCGGTGGTGGCGTAGCGGCCGTGGCCCTTTGTGGCGGCGGCGGTCAGGGTGACGCCGCGATCCTTCGCAGCCTCTAAACGGGGATGTAACTCGCGACGACCTCGTAGCGCTCGAGCCCGACCGGTCGGTCGTCGGGCAACACCAGCACGAAGGCACCACCGAGGGGATAGTGGTCTCCGCGCAACGCCTTCGGCAGTTCCTTCGCCAGGGTGATCATCACTTCGTGAACCGTGGGGTTGTGACCAACCACCAAGAGTGACGTCGTCACGGGGTCAATGGCGGCGAGATCGATCAACAGGTCTTCGGCACTGACGTCGCGACGCCCGTTGTAGATGAGCTCGCTGAATTCGCAGTGCTCGACGAAGGCGGTGCCGTGAAAGGCCCGTCGAAATGTCTCTCGCGTTCGAGCGGCGGAACTCACGAGCGCGGTCGTGGGGCCGAATCGACCCAGTTCCTCGGCATCACTCGCCCATTCACGCAGCCGAGCGCACTCGTCACGTCCTCGCTTGCTCAACGTGCGCGCAAAATCCGATTCACCGGGCTTGGCCGGCGAGGACTTCGCGTGTCGCACCACCGTTAGATACCGCATTCGAGAATTCTGGCCCAAATCCGTCACCGACACCACCGACGCATTCGTTTAGCGTTGGGGGGTGCACGCATCCCTGACGTATTTCCAGGCCATCATCATGGGCCTCACGCAGGGCATCACCGAGTTGTTTCCCGTTTCGAGCCTCGGTCACAGTGTCTTGTTGCCGGGACTGCTCGGGTGGCACAACCTCGTCAACTCCCAGTCGGCGTCCGAGTCGTTCTTCCTCGCCTTCATCGTCGGACTCCACGTCGGCACGGCCCTCGGTCTCCTCGCGTACTACCGCAAAACCTGGATCGCGCTCTTTCGCGGACTGGGACGACAGTTGGTTGGCGTTCGCAGCGCCGGTGTCTCGTCGCTCTGGCGTCTCAACGAACCCGACACCGATCCGAACTATCGACTGCTGTTCGTGATCGCCGTCGCCACGGTGCCGGTCGGGATCGCGGGCCTGTTGTTGGAGCACAAGCTGCGCGTTCTCTTCGCGAAGCCCCTCGCCGCGGCGATCTTTCTGACGATCAACGGCGTCATCTTGCTGGTCGGTGAGCGCCTACGCCGCAACAGCGGACGTCACGTCCAATTCAAAGAGCTCGAACGGCTCTCGATCTCCGGGGCCTTCGCCATTGGTTGCTCGCAAATCTTCGCGCTCCTCGCGGGAATCTCGCGAAGCGGTATTTCGATGGTTGCGGGGCTCATGGACGGACTGGACCACGAAGAGTCGGCGAACTTCGCGTTCCTGCTCGCGACGCCGGTCATCTTGCTCGCCGGCGTGCTGAAGCTGCCGGACTTGATGGGACCGCTCGGCGACGGGGTGCGCTACCAGACGCTCGTGGGCGCCCTGTGCGCAATGGTGACGGCCGTCATATCGGTCAAGTTCCTCACCCGGTGGTTCACCACGAAGACCCTGACCCCCTTCGGCTTTTACAGCCTGGTCGCCGGGATCCTCTGCGTTATCCGTTTCGCCTAATCGGTGAGGATGCGACGGCCGTCGATCGCGCGGCCCAGGGTGAGGTCATCGGCGAACTCCAAGTCACCGCCCACCGGCAACCCGCTCGCGGGCTGGGACACGATCAGACCGGGCACCTGCAAGAGGCGACTGAGGTACATGGCCGTGGCGTCGCCTTCGACGTTGGAGTTGAAACAGAGGATCACCTCTTTCACCGGACCCCGAAGTCGAAGGATCAACTCTTGGATTCGCAGTCGGTCCGGCGTCACCCCCTCCAACGGATTCAAGACGCCGTGGAGCACGTGATAGGTGCCGTGAAACGCGCCCGATCGCTCGACCGCCACCACGTCCGGAGGATTCTCGACGACGCAAATGGTGGTTTGGTCCCGTCGCTCGTCAGCGCAGATCGGACAGAGACCACCGGTCTCGGCGATGTTGCAGCACCGCTCACAGAACGAGAGCTTCGTCTTCATCTCTTCGATCGACACCGCCAATCGCGCGACGTCTTCACTCGGCTGACGCATCAGCCAAAACGCGATGCGCTGCGCCGACTTCGGACCGACACCCGGGAAGCGCCCGAGTTCATCGACGACGGCCTGCAGCGGTGGCGGGTAACTCACGTGACCTCCGTCGCCCCGGGGAACATCTCGGTGATCAGGTGATCGCCGGCCGAGTCGACCACGATGACCGATTCGTCGGGCGAGTACGTCTCTTCGGCCTCGGGTTCACGGCTGCCAATCGAGCGCGTGCTCGACGTCGGGGCGCTCGCGGTACTGACCAAGGTGGGGTCAACGGCCCAGGTGATCTGCAACGGCGACTTGAACTCGTGCTCCATGGCGCTGCGCAGTCCTTGCGCGATCAACTCGGTGTTTTGACGCATCTCTTCGCTCGGCAGTGCGATCGTGAGGTTCTGTCCGTCGAGCGATCGCACGAAGGCGGACTTCAACAGCAGCTGTGCGCCTCGCGAGGTTCGCGGGACGACCCGCTCCACGAAACGGGCGCGTACGTCGTCGATGTCGAGTGCGACAGCATCGTTTCGCGTCGGCACAACCGGTGCAGCGGTCTCCGCAACCGGCGCCGGCGCCGGCGACTTTTCCGGAGGAGTCGGCGTGATTGGGGAAGCGGTGCCAATAGGGCGAAGAACTGCCGGCGGTGCCGGGGCTAACGGCTCGACGCGAACGCCGTCGCGCTCCAACTTCGTCACGCGTTCATCGAGCGCTTCGACCGACGAGTCGAGCTCGGGGCGAATGAGCCGGACCATGGCGACTTCCAGAATGACTATCTTCTCCGGCGCACTCTTCATCTCGCGCATTGCTCGCCCAACGGTCTCCAAGATACGAACCGTGCGCGGAAGTCCCAACTGCGTCCCCCACTCGATCAGCCGATCGCGGTCGCTGTCGACGGCGTCGGCGACCTCAGGTGCGACCTGAAGCAAGAACACCTGTCGAACCTCCGCGGCGAAATTCTCGGCGAGCTGTTCCGGGTCCCAACCCTCCCTCGTCAACTCCGCGAGCGACTTCAGCGCGGCGACGGCGTCGGCGTCGACCAAAGCGCGAAAGAGTCCGTCGAATTCGGGTTGCGTTTCAACAATGGAACCGGTGGCGATGAGCTGGTCCAGGGCGCTCAACGCGTCACGCGCCGAGCCGCGACCGAGCCGCACCGCCGCCTCGATCGTCGCGTCATCGGCGTTCAACCCGGCCGCGTGCTCGACTTCGTGTAACAACGAGCTCAGCGTCTCACCGTTGAAGAGTCGGAACTCCAGGTGCTGCGTACGCGAGCGAATCGTGGGCATGACTTTGTGCGGATCAGTGGTGGCGAGCACGAAGACGACGTGCGGCGGGGGTTCCTCCAACGTTTTCAAGAGGGCGGCGGAAGCCGCTTTCGAAAGTTGGTGGACCTCGTCGAATATGTACACCTTCCAGCTCCCGGGAGTCCCGTGCCAGGCCCCCGCAGTGATGTCGCGGATGTCATCCACGCCGTTGTTGGATGCGGCGTCGAGTTCCGTCACGTCCAACGACGTTCCCTTGGTGATCGCGACGCAACTCGCGCAGATATTGCACGCGTCTCCGTCCAGCGGATTCTCACAGTTGAGGGCCTTGGCGAGTATGCGCGCGGTCGTCGTTTTGCCCGTCCCCCGGGGACCGGAAAAGAGGTACGCGTGGGAGACCCGTTGATTCTTCACCGCGCCTTGGAGGGCACGAACGACGTGGTCTTGACCGCGCAGTTCGACGAATCGGCCGGGTCGAAATCGGCGATAGAGCGAAGTGACGCCGTCGATCGAAGTAGGGGTCGTCGACGAATCAGCCATGCACGCATGCTAATTGGGGGGTGCAAGATACCGAGGTCCAAAGCAGTGGTCAGGCGATCCGTGGCACCCAACACGATTTGCTGAGAGCTGCTGGCTTCCACCCCTGACTCGGTTCACAAACGGTCGTCGCACGGGACCCGACCACTGCTGTGAACCTCGGCAAAGAAAAGGCTATCGGACGAGCCTTCGATGCGACTCAGGTAGCCTTGCGAGCCGGTATTCATTTCGAAAAAGTGGATAACGGTTTTGTGGAGGAGTGCGAGAGCGGCCGAATCGGCACGATTGGAAATCGTGTGAGGGGAAACCTTCCGTGGGTTCAAATCCCACCTCCTCCGCCGCGAGGCGATCACACACGTTATGGCCGACTGGCGCGGTCCTTCCTTCAGGGTGATGTGCGAAAATGACCCGGTGAAGGGCGAAGGACGACTAAACGAAGTGCGAAGCCGACGAGAAAGGTTTTTTCGGCTCCGTCTACACCTTTCGCTGTCGCGCCGCGCTCAGTTTGCCTCCCTGTGCTTCCTCGTGGGCGCCGTGGTCCTCATCCCATGGACGATCTTCCTCGGACTCTCACTACCTCCGAAGTACCACGCGAGTCACTGGCGGTTTCTCTGGACTGGATTCGACGCGGCATTGATCACTGTGCTCCTTCTGGCGGCGTGGGCGGCCTGGTACCGACGCCAGATACTCGCCGCGATTGCCATGGTGGCCGGGACCCTGCTCTTCTGCGACGCGTGGTTCGACATGGTCACGTCCTTCGGCCACCGTGACCAGTGGCTCACCCTTCTCACGGGATTCGGGGTTGAATTGCCACTTGGCTTCTTCTTCTTTTGGCTCTATCGCCGCATCGCCATGACCACCATGTCAGTGCTGCATCAAAACACGGGCCTCGATCCTCTTCCGAGGAGGCTTCGAGATTTCGAGATCGTCCAGTTGGAACGTGAAAGGCTCGGCCTCGAGGCCGACGAGAGAACGGACCCTTCGACGTAACGCGTGAAGAACGGCGGATCGACGCCGACCACTCATTTGCACTCGAACGAGCTTTGAATCGCTTCTCACGCGAGTGGTGACTCGGGACCGAATCGTACGTCGAGGGCTGAATTCAGAATTCGAAAGGGGCTTCGCCCTTGCGCTCGCTTCGTGTTCCGAGCGTGCGAGCGGCGATCACCGCCGCGACGAGCATGCCGACGCCCGCAATGACGAGGGACTGTTCGAGACCGGTGCGAAAGGCACCATAGGCTGCCTCGACGACGTGGTTCTCGATCGCGCTGCCGGTCCCGTGACCAGGGCCGACTCCACTCGGGACCGTCCCCGTCTCGACGGCGCTAATGATGATCGAGATGAAGTTTTTGGGAATCTTTAGTACGTGGAGCCGGTGCGTTAGGTCGCCGTTGAGGTGAGCGTTCACGAGGGCACCCAAGACGGCGACGCCGAACACGGCACCGAGTTCACGACTGGTGTTGGTCGCGGAGGCCGCCATACCGGAATGTTCGGGGGGTACCTCGCTGAGCGCCACCGACGTCATGGGCACGACGCTCGAACCGAAGCCGTAGCCCGCCAGGGCCAGGGTCGCCATCAGCCACAGCGACGGGTGGGACGAGAGCAGCAACAAGGCAGACAACAACACGCCGGCGCCGGCGAGGACACACCCCTCGGCCATGATGCCGCGGGGGCCCAGCTGCGCCACGCGCCGTCCGGCGATGACGGCCGCGGCGATCATTGCGACCGCCATCGGCACGAATTCGAGAGCGATCCGCGCCGGTCCGTAGCCGATCACTGCGGTGAGATAAAGCGCGGTGAAGAAGAAGATCGAGAAGATGGAGAAGTACAAGATGAAGGCCACGACGATCGCGCCGCTGAATCGTGGTGACCGAAAGTACTCAAGATTCAAGAGCGGCGACTTGCTCGATCGTTCGATACGAACAAAGCCGACGAGGGTGACCACGCCCACGAGGAAGAGCCCGATGACGATGGAGTTGCGATAGCCATCGGTCTCGCCCAGTATCACCCCGAAGGTCATCGCTCCGAGTCCCACGGCTCCAACGAGGAAACCGGGAACGTCGAGACCATGCGATTGGGGACTCGACGATTCGGGGACGGTCTTTACAGCGAGCAGCACGATGAGCAGCGCCGCTCCCACGTTGAACCAGAACACGCCGCGCCAATCGCCGAAAGCCACGAGGATTCCGCCGATGACCGGCCCGAACGCGAGTGCTAATCCAGCGACCGCCGCCCAAGTACCAATGGCCCGTGCTCGCGAAGCGCGATCCGGGAACATGTGACGGATGATTGAAAGCGTCCCCGGCTCCGAGGCTGCGGCACCGACGCCCATGATGACGCGTGCTCCGATCAGGACGTCCGCATTCGGTGCGAGTGCACCCAACAGCGATCCCGCGGCGAAGAGCAGCAGTCCTCCGAGCATGACCTTCTTGCGGCCGAGACGGTCACCCAACGTACCGCCCAGCAACATGAAGGTGGCGAAGGTCAAGCCGTAGCCATTGACGACCCACTGCAGTTGGGTAACCCCCGCGTGGAGATTCGACTGGACGTTGCCGAGCGCCACACTGACGATCGTCATGTCCATGAACGTGAGAAACATGACGAGGCAGATCGAGGTCATCGCAATACGACGTATGACGCGCGAGACAGTGCTTGAGGGCCCCACCTCAGTCATGGCGCACTCGTCAATCGAGTTCAGGATCTTGCACAGAGCTCGATGCCCGCGCCAGAAGTCGAACGTTGTGCTCAATAATGAACGCGGAGACCGTCATCACTGCGACGCCCAACAGGCCGAGCCAGAGTGTTGTGGTAAAGCAGACCAACAGGACGATCGTGCCCAACAGATATCCCGCCACACCCGACCAGGCGCGCCGTCGCCACGACGAGATATCGTCGCCGCCACTCATGACTTCGACCAAGCGCGGGTCTTGCGTCTTGAGTGACTGTTCGAGTTCTGCGAGGACCTTCAATTCGTAGTCGGAATGTGGCATTCGTGCCTCCCATTCAGAGTGATCACTATGAGTTCTGCGCATTGCTCTCGCGATGCACTCGCTCCTAGCCATCACGGTACAGAACGTCGGGGCCCAAAATCAGAGGTCATAAGTCATAATTTCGACCCGGAGTCTCAACGGTAAACGCGACTGACCAGGGCCACGATGAGTGAGGTCCATGCGTTGTCACCAATGACGCCACGCCGAGGTCTTCAACTTTCGCGTGCGACGAGATCATCGAATACGCAACTGACAAAGGGACTTTCGGCACTGTGATCACCACCCTCAAACCTCCACGTTCAATAGTGCGGCGCGTTGGCACAGATCGTCAGTTCCATCGCACTGGTGTTGTGTCGTGAGTTGCGAGCCGTGTACCCCGTTACGAGGAGAGGAGCGTCGTCATGACAACGAAGACCAAGGTCGAAAGCAAGACCCTCGAAATGAAGGGCAACGCCGAAGTACTCGTAGGCAAGGTCGTAGGGAAAGCGGTTCAGGCCAAGGGAATCGCCGATCAGGTCGAGTCCGACCTCAAGAATGCTGGTCAGGACCTCAAAGAAGTTGGTAAGGACTTGAAGAAGGCCGCTCGACGGGTCAAGAAGGCTTCGAGAAAGAGTTAGCCGAACCGGTTGGCTTCGATCGCACGATTGCGCTCACCGGTCAACCGACGCCTGCGCGACGCGGATCGATCGACGGAGTGTCGCGTCGGTCGCCGTCCACGTCCGCCTCGAATCGATAGGTCGCCGGCGATATTGCCCGAGGCCAATGGATGGTCGCCGCCTTGTCCTTTATCGGTGTAGCCATTTGGTGAGAGTCCGTACGTCAGTCGTGACCTAAGACCCTTTTCCCATTTGGTCAGCGCACCCTATGTTCAATACTGGTGGAGAGGTGTGGCTTAGGTTGGGACGCCACTCCTTCCTCCACTCCGCTTGACAGTTGCGTCAAGGCGCGTGAGTGACCTGAACCCTCATCGCCAGATGGCATCGAGCACACGAATTCGCATCGCCCTCCAGGCGGGAATGAGTGCACCGATCACAGCGACCGCGAGCAAGATTAGGGCGTCGCTGCGCAGTTCGGTCGACGAGACGCTGAGCGTTACCGGACCGATTGGGAACTGGAACGGGTGGTGACGCACCAACGGGATCGCGGCCCCGAAGAAGAGTCCCGCCCCGAAGAGAACGCCGAAGAACGCAAAGACCACGGCCTTGAGGAGGTAGTTCACGATGATGGCCGGGCCGCTGATGCCGATGGCCCGCTCAATGCCGATAGTGCGTCGCCTGTTGACGAGATCCACGTACGTCACGATGAACACGGCGATGGCGGCGACGATCAGCGACACCGCGTTGAGCACCGACTTGATGGTGTCGAAAGATCCGGTGATCTCTTTCACGCTCGAAGACAGGCTCTCCCACGATTGAAACGTGGCATGAGGACGGTCGCCGCGTAGATTGCCGATGATCGCCTCTTCGTCGCCAATCGCCTTGGTTTTCACGTAGATCGCCGAGACGCTCCCCCGAAGCGCTGGGGTCAATCGGTCGGCGGTGGCGGTCGTGATGAAGGCGTTGGTGTTGGCCTCTGAGAGATTCGTTTCGTAGATCCCCCTAACCACGAAAACATGGGTGCGACCACCGGAGAGCGTCACGGTCACTCGATCGCCGACGTGGACGTTCTGCAGTGACGATTCGTACGTTGACACGCGGGGCATGCCGTCCCCGGCGATACCGATGCCGAGCACGATCTCATCGTTCGCGCCTGGATTGAGGAACGACCCTTGGATCATTGCTTTGGGCGTCGTGAAGGTCTTCGCGTAGGACGTGGGGTCGATCGCGACCACGGGCCACGAATTGGTGCGACTCTCAAAGCTGACCTCGCTCCCGGCTAGCGAGGTGGCGGTCGCGGCCACCACGCCACGGGTGGCTCGAACCCGGCTGAGCAATCCAGGCGCGGCGGGAATGGTCCGGTCGGAGTGCGACGGCGTGATCGCGATGCTGGCCGTCACGTACTCACGAAGCTCCTGTTGGATCTCGTTGGTCGCACCCTGGATGAGGGACGGCACGAACATCAGCTCGGCGTAGATCACCGCCATCATCGCGACCGTGAGCAGGACGATGCCGCGATTGCCGCGGACGATTGCGCGTCGGCTTAGAAACGTGGCCACCCGCAGCGACCAAAGTGCTGCCATCAGCTCGCGACCTCCACGACCTCGCCGTCGCGCAGGGCTATGAGGTTCTTCGCATAACGCCGATCGTCAGAATCGTGAGAGACGAAGAGTACCGTCACGCCCAGTTCGGCGTTCATCTGCGAGAGAGCGGTCATCACCATTTCGCTCGACTCCGTGTCCAGGTTGCCCGTCGGTTCATCCGCGAAGAGCACCGCTGGTTGATTGACCATCGCGCGAGCGATCGCAACGCGCTGTTGCTGTCCTCCGGAGAGTTCCGATGGTCGGTGGCGAGCTCGATTCTCGAGATCGAGCATCGCGAGGAGTTGTCGTGCTCGCAGTCGAGACTGGCGCAGCGGGCTTCCCGACATGAGCGATGGCAGGTACACGTTCTCTTCGGCCGTGAGTTCCGGAAGCAGGGCGTACTCTTGAAACACGTAACCCAGACGCCCGAGTCTCAAGACGCGCCGGCGGCTCTCTCGGAGTCGAGTTACGTCAGCGCCGTTGAGGAGAACCTGGCCCGAGGTCGGCGTGTCAAGGAGCCCAAGTTGACGTAGCAATGTCGACTTGCCCGAACCGCTCTTGCCCATGATGCACACCATGTCGCCTGGATCGACCCGAAAGGAGACGTCGCGAAGGGCTCGCACTGCGACGTCACCAGATCCGTAGGTGCGCGTGAGTCCACGAACCTCCAGGGCCGCAGATTGTGAAGCCCCATCCGCCCCAATCAATGGGTTACCGCCATTCGCCCGCGACCTGGCGCGCCCCGTCACGGCAAGCTCTTGGTCGAGCGTCCGAGCCCGTGCACCGAGGTTTCGACAACTCTGAGAGCCGGTCCGTCATCATCGCCAGAGCGGAGGTGCTGCCAGAGCAATCTCGCGCCCGAAACGCGCCCGCCGTCAGTCATTGGCACACCTTGGCACACCGACCAACTGCGCCTTAGTGTGTCGAAAGTCACATCTTCGATGGCCCGAACGCTAGATCCGAGTGAAGTCGAGGAATCAAGGTACAAGGCACGAAGCGTCAACGCGGCTTGCGTCACAACATGTGACATAGCAGTCCCCTGTCGACCACCAATGTTTGACCCGCGATGTACGACGCGTCGCCAAACGCCTGGAACGCGGCGACCGGTTCCTACGACTCGCACGTGACGTCACGGACCCGGAACCGCTTTCCACGGGACATCCGCTGTTCGCCTTACCCAACGTGCTGATCTCGCCGAACGTCAGCGGACAGATGCCCGCGATGCCGTCGTGAATGGCGCGTTGACTCAATGAACGGGTCATTCGGTTGCAACACGACGAATCCCGGTTCAACGTCTAGTCCCCGCTTGAAGGACCTTTCTCGCGTGATTTCGACGCTTGGTTGCATTGTGACGCCCATTGTTGTGAAGAAGTTGTGTGCTTTCACAATGCGTCACGGTACGGTGGATTACAGAACTACCTACGAGGATTGTCGTTTTATCACTCCCAATGATGATTCAAGACAGTCTTTGGGAAGGACAGCTATGTTCACCTCCGCACGACTACCAAAGCATCCTTCCTCACCAACGACGCTGAAGTCGACTCGTCGCGCTCCTGGTCACCAGACCGTTCTGCGGTCACTGCGCCTCTCATTCGACACCCTGCTGGTTACCGGAATCGCGTTCTTGACGCTGGCGGCCTTCGGCACCCAGTCCGCCATGGCCGCCACCGCAACCGTCAATCTCGGTACCGCGTCGACGTACGCGGTCCTCGCTGGCAGCACCATCACCAATACCGGACCGACGACCATTAGCGGCGATATTGGGCTCTCACCGGGCACTTCCCTCACCGGATTTCCGCCGGGGAGCCAGACTTCCGGCGCCACGCACATAGCCGACGGTCCGGCCCTCGACGCCCAAAACGACCTCGGCAGAGCGTCCGTTGACGCCGCCGGTCGCACGCCGTTCGTCACCGTCGCGGGAGACCTGGGCGGGTCAACGCTCGTCTCGGGCGTCTATCATTCTGCGTCGAGTATGGCTCTTACCGGCACGCTCACCCTCAACGCCGCCGGCAACGCTGACGCTGTCTTCATCTTTCAGGCCGCTTCGTCGTTGACCACCGCGTCGTCCGCCACGGTCGCGCTCGAGAACGGTGCGCAGGCGTGCAACGTGTTCTGGCAGGTGGGCAGTTCCGCAACCTTGGGGACCACGACGAACTTTGCGGGCTCGATCCTGGCGTCGACCTCGGTGACACTCGACACTGGAGCGGTCGTGAATGGCCGAGTTCAGGCGATGACGGGCGCGGTCACGATGGATGACAACTCGGTCACAGTACCCACATGTCTCTTAGCTTCGTCCACTACCACCACGTTGGCAACGTCCTCGACGACCTCAACCACGTTGGCAACGTCCTCGACGACCTCAACCACGTCGACGACGTCCTCGACGACCTCAACCACGTCGACCACGTCGACCACGTCGACTACTTCGACTACGTCCCCTTCAGTCGTCACGACGACGAGCGGGCCCATCACCTCCTCGGCACCGACGACCACACCGCCGACCGCGTTACCCCACGGCGCTCCGGAGACCGGCGCGGGAGGATCGGCCCGCTCCGTTGCTTCATTCTTCGTGCCGATCGGGCTCTTCGCCCTAGGTCTCGCGGGAGTCGCCAGAGTGCTCATTGTTCGAGCGCGACGCGCCCGATAAGTCCGTCACACTCAACGGATTTCACGTGTCGGAGTCACGACCGCGAAGTTGAGCATCGAGAAACTCGCGTTCGGCTTCGTTGCGCGTCAGTTCGAGCGCCCGTTGGCCTTCGGCGAGTGACTCGTCATCACGACCGAGACGTCGCAACAGGTCCGACTTGATCGCCGGCACGTAGTGATAGTCGATGAGTCTCGCGTCCAGCGCAATCTCTTCGACCAACGCCAGGGCCACCAACGGTCCATCGACCATGGATACTGCGACCGCGCGATTCAACGCCACGACCGGAGAGGGCCACGCCACGAGCAACTCGTCGTAGAGACGGACGATCGCCTTCCAATCGGTCGCGTCGAACGAGGGGGACTCCGCGTGGACCAACGCGATCGCGGCCTGCAGAATGAACCGTCCCGGTCGAGGAGCACGCAGCCCCTCGTTGATCAACTCCTTCGCGTGGGCAATGGCGACCATGTCCCACCTCGAACGGTCCTGCGCTTCGAGGCGCAGGAGAGCGCCGTCGGTACCGAGTCGGGTCGAACGTCGGGCGTCGGTGACCAGCATCAAGGCGAGGAGGCCTCGCACCTCGCGTTCGTCGGGCATCAACTCCTGGAGTACCGCCGTCAAGTGCAGCGCTTCGTCGACGAGTTCCGGACGCATCAGCGTCGTTCCGGACGTCGCGGTGTGCCCCACGGTGAAGAGCAAGTAGATGACGCCGAGCACGGCGCGTAGTCGCTCGGGCATCTCCCGCTCGCTGGGCATCCGCAGGGGAATACGCGCCGTCGCGATCTTCTGCTTCGCTCTCGTGAGTCGCGCGCCCATCGTCGTCTCGGACACCAGGAACACTCGGGCGATGTCGGTCGAAGTCATTCCGCACACCAGGCGCAGCGTCAGCGCCATTTGCGCTTCGGGCGCCAGGGCCGGGTGGCAGCACAAGAAGATGAGGCGAAGCCGTTCGTCTCTCACCGTGTCCTCGTCGTCGGTTTCAATGAGCTCTCCTCGATCGTCTTGATCGTGGCCATCCCCTTCGGGCTCGACCAACAGTGGCAACTTCGAGCGCAACGTCACGTCACGGCGGATCATGTCCACGGCTCGGCGTTTAGCGGTCGTCGTGAGCCACGCGCCGGGATTGCTCGGGACTCCGTCGCGGGTCCACGCGACGAGCGCCGCCACGAACGCCTCTTGCACGCACTCCTCAGCCACGTCTAAATCTCGCGTCGTCCACGCCGTCGTGGCGAGCAACGTGGCCCACTCACGACGGCGCGCGTCGACGAGTGCCTGTTCGACGTCCACCGGCTTCGTTGGCACCTAGTCGAACCTAGGTGTCATCGCCTTAGTGCTCGTGCACTGGGCGAGTCGGAATGACCCAGCCTTCGACGGGTCGCACCTCCACGCCACCTCCCTGGTGGCAAATGGGATTACGACGTGCGATCTCGAGGGCGACGTCGAGGTCGGGCGCTTCGATGATGCAGAACCCGGCGATCACTTCCTTCGTCTCGAGGAACGGTCCATCGGTGATGACGTCACCCCGGATCGACGTCGACATCGTGTGCGGCTCCAGGGCGAAGGCCGCGATCATGGTCCCTTCGCGCTGCAGGTCCTCGGAGTGCTGGTCGTGTTCCGCACGCGCGGCGCCTCCGTCGTCCTCTTCGAAGTCAAGGACTGGCGCGTAGAGCAATATTGCGTATTCAGCCATGGTGGCTCTCCTTTCGGACGACTCTTTGCCGCCCTACATCCTTACGTCGAACCACTTCGCCAAATTCAACAGCGCAATTCCCTGACAGTCAAGAAACTTTCGCACATGTCAGTCGGGTCGAATTGGACCCGGAGACGATCGACGACCCGCGCGGTCAGTCTCACCGTTCCGTGGCACCGATATGTCAGGGAATTGTGAGTACTCGACCGACCAACGAGCGCACTGTAGGTTCGTGTGGAGGAACGAGTCACTCGAAGGACGCCACTCGTGGAATCGACGACACGACACCCACTACGTGGAGGATTCGGCCCAGGGCAGGAGGGAGCGTCTCGTGAAGGACGACAAGTCGACGGTCCCCGATATCGGCGACTTCTTCTACAGTTCGCCTGATCTCCTATCGGTATTCGGCAACGACGGCGAACTCATCCAGGTGAATCCAGCGTGGTACGACATGTTGGGCTGGGACTTCGACGAGCTGCGCGGTGTGCCCTTCGCGAACTTCGTCCACCCCGATGACGTTCAAGCGACCGAGGACGAGTTCCGGATCGCGATCCGGGGACCGGACGAGACGCGCCGAGGCTTCATCAATCGCCAGCGCTGCCGCGACGGAACGTACCGCACGATCTCGTGGAGTTCGCTGCGCAAGGACGGGTGGATCTGCGCGACGGGCCAGGACGTCACGGACCGTCAAGAGATCCAGGACAAGCTCAATCAGAGCACGGCGGTCGCCGAGGCCATGTTCGAAGCGGCCGCCGACTCCATCGTCATCATCGACCGCGACCTCAACATCGTCGAGTCCAGCCCGGAGAGCGAGCGGATCTATGGGTACCCCGAACGAGGTCGACGGGGACGCACCGGTCTCAACATCGTCCATCCCGACGACCGGCCGATCGTCGAGGCGGCGCTTCGCAGGACTTTTGAAATCGACGAAGTGACGACGGTCAGTTTTCGGGCCCGACACGCCGACGGCCATGAGATCACGCTCGAGACGCGAGGGCGGGCGTTGCGCAACGACGACGGCCCCCCGGCGCGCGCCGTCTTCATCACCCGCGACATCACCGCCGCGGCGCAGACCCAGGCCGCTCTCGCCGAGAACCTCTCGAAGATGCGCGCGATCATTGACACCGCCGTCGACTCGATCACCGTCATCGACCGCGACGGCACGATGATCGAAGTCAGTCCGGCGAGCGAAGCCATGTACGGGATTCCCGAGGAGGACCGTCGAGGTCACCCGGTGCTCGAGTTCGTGCACTACAACGACCAAGCGGTCCTCGTCTCCGCCATCCGCCGGATCTTTGACGAAGGTGAGGCGACGACGGCTCGCTTTCGAGTGCGCCACGAAGACGGGCACTGGGTCACCGTCGAATCGCGGGGCCGGGCGCTCGACAACGGCGGCGAGTTGCCGGTGGCGGCCGTCGTGATCACCCGGGACATCTCAGAATCCGTGGCGCTGGAGCACGCGCTCGAGATCGCCCGATCCGAGGCCGAGCGCCACGACGCGGCCAAGAGCGAGTTCATGTCGCGCATGAGTCACGAACTCCGGACGCCACTCAATTCGGTGATCGGGTTCTCGCAACTGCTGCAGATGGAGACCAGTGACCCCGACGTCCTGCGGATGCTCGGACACATCAACAACTCCGGTCAACACCTCTTGAATCTCATCAACGAGATCCTCGACATCTCGAGGATCGAATCGGGACGGATCATCGTGACCCTGCGGGCGGTCTCGCTCGACGACTTGGTCCGAGACTGCGTCGGGATCATCACGTTGCAAGCGAATGAACGTGACCTCGAAGTGGAAATCGGCGAGATCACTGACGCCCTGGTACGAGCCGATCAACAACGACTTCGTCAGGTGCTGTTGAACCTCCTCTCCAACGCCATCAAGTACAACCGACCGCGGGGCCGGGTCACCGTGAGCACCGAGGTCATCGATGACGTGGTTCGACTCTCCGTGAGCGACACCGGCCTCGGCATCAGTCTCGAAATGGTCGAGCGACTCTTCATCCCCTTCGATCGACTCAACATCGAATCGACCGGGATCGAAGGAACCGGACTGGGGCTCGCCCTTTCGAAGAACCTCACCGAGGCGATGGGCGGCACGTTGACCTTCGACAGCACGCCAGGAAAGGGCTCGGTGTTCACGATCCAACTGCCGATCTTCAAGGGCAGTTAGACACCGCCAGCCCGTGACGCGACAGTGACGCGCTCCCGTATCTCGATCTGTATCGCTCACCGTGGCGTAACCATCGGCTTCTACGATCAAGGTGGTGAGTGACCCCACGACCGTCGACGAACTCTTCGAACTCTACGAACGGCTCGGCGATCAGACCTACGGCGAGTCGATCACGCAGACCGATCACGCCCTGCAGTGCGCGGCTCTGGCCCGCGACGTCGGCGCGAGCGGGGCCCTGATCGTCGCGGCGCTTTTT
>ODAK010003007.1_pt1 | contig 17597 bp, 15 predicted proteins | sample 1539591 | NCBI WGS metagenome assembly ODAK01 (sample SAMEA3539303, study PRJEB22396) | soil metagenome | biome: tundra; feature: field; material: soil | place: USA | collected 2010-05 | depth 0.15 m
GATCACTCTACTGTAAGTCACATATTTGCAATGGGATAGGGGGTCACTGAGCAAGGACAGGGGCACGCCCCGGGAGTCCCCCTGGGGACCCGTTTTGCCAAGTCCGTTTGGCCACCCTAGACGTCCAAAACCGGGAGACTGAAAACAGCGCAGTATTTGTGCCTTTCGGAAGGACCAAAGCCTGGAATTGTATGGTGCAGATCGGCCAGTCAGTCATCGGGCGGCTACTTAGAAAGCCAGCTCTCCAGAATCCGGGCCGCTATCAAATTAGTAAACCGCGATAGCATGATACCGGTCTGGTGATACCTATCTCCCATCTAAGTCCTTTGTGCTCAGTGGTCGGCTTCGAGCGTCGGATTCTCCCGACTGCGCGACGCCTGGGAAGGGGACGCGCACGCAGTAAGAAGGGTCCCTGAATAGGGTGGTACGACTACCTCTGCTCGAGGGGGGTGCCAGGAGCCCCGCCGGGTCACGGTCTCCTCGGATGTTGGCCAAGCCGGGACGACGCGTATCTCCGATCACGGGTTATCAAGTCTTAACTCGCTGTTCGAAAGGGCGAAAAAGAGCCGACGATATGCGTGTAAAGATCAGGCAGATTCTGAGCCTTGACCTTGCCGCATCTCCTTTTGCACAGTCACCCCCGATTCTTAGATTTCAGATCCTCCAACAATTTTCATTCGCAGCAGTACCGCGTTCATGCGGTCTACGATCTCTTGACTCGCAGGCGCTCTGATTAGCTCTTCCCATTCAGCTTGAAGTTTCTTGTGAAGAACCTGTGCAACTTCCGACGCGGCTTCCGCCTGCAATCGCGCCAACGTGTCCGCCGATTGTTGCAGGACAACCTTTTCACTTTCTAGGCGCTCGACTTGCTGTATTAAAGAGCGAATCCTCGCATCCTGTTCAGCGATTTGATTAGTCAATGACTCAATGATCTTCGGCTCTTTGCGGGAAGCCAACAACTGAGCCCCTCTTTGCTGTCGGCGTTGATATTCGAGCCGCCTCAACTCGTTCGCTTCTTGCTGCAATTGGCTCTGCCTCTCCGATGCTGCTTGCTTTTCTGCATCCTCAAAGCTCTTGAGCAAGTTCTGTAGAGCGCGTAGTCGTCTAGGCTTCGCCTTTACTATTTCGCCTCCAATTAACAAGCGAACGTCAGCGGCATTCTTCGGTGGCACTGGGTTGCGCGGACGCCCGCCTTTATTTGGCGCGGTCGAAGGGGTTATTGCGTCTGACATTCCCTATGTACCCCTCTTCCGAATTCTTGACGCAATCTCTCCCGATTCGCCGCGCGCTCTTCACTTCGGGCCGACCTTCGTGATAGTGGTTTGGCGAACGATATCTGGTTAATGCAGTTCTTCCCGGATGACGAACGGTGGTTCGAGGCCATAGTGATCACCTATTCAGAAGCTTTCGCTTATGCTCTTCGTCGCGCTTTTCCCAATTGCCGCTGACAAAAATAAGCCACACAACAGCCATGCTGGACTCGAGTACAATATAGTAATTTAATGGTTCTTTAGGCTATAAATGGCAGTTATTAACAGGTTATAGTTAATGCATTATACATGTCGACAGTACAAGAAGTAATGTATAATCATGCGATTAGATATTTCCATCACCAGATTATCACCGTTGTGCCCCATAATTTATCCCTTTCGAATATGTTCTGTCTCGAGACGAGAAAGTCCTCTTGGCCAGCCCAAGGGGAAAGAAAATGGAGGGGTGGGCGGGGGCTCCTGCCCCCATGGGATGGAAGAAAAGTTGAGTTCTCCTCCCCGACACTCGGCTCTGGCCTGCCGTGCCCGTCTATTTGTACACTCCGCCGTGACCCGTGGGGTTCCGAAGCCTCCCGTGCTTTGCATCGTCATCGGGGTGGGCCGAATTTGAAAATGCTCCCGCTCTCACTCAGGGCAGAGGTTCTGCACTCACTCACAGCGACGGCCAGCCCAAGGGGAAAGAAAATGGAGGGGTGGGCGGGGGCTCCTGCCCCCATGGGATGGAAGAAAAGTTGAGTTCTCCTCCCCGACACTCGGCTCTGGCCTGCCGTGCCCGTCTACCTTGTACACTCCGCCGTGACCCGTGGGGTTCCGAAGCCTCCCGTGCTTTGCATCGTCATCGGGGTGGGCCGAATTTGAAAATGCTCCCGCTCTCACTCAGGTCCTCCTCGTCCACTACAACATCATTGATCTATATATACAGATATTGTCACTCTGACTCCTAGATCTACCAAATAGACTGCCGCCCAAAGCCCTAGCAGGGATGATCCGACCGAGAATCTAGGCCCTGCTCAGTTAATGACTGACGGCCGATCAGTCGGCCAGCAGTTGCTTCCGAACAGCCGTCATGTGGAGGGACAACTGTCCTGCCCAGTTTGGCGGGAATCCGGAAGTGCGGAATCCACCCAAGACCTGACTACGTTGCACGTGTCATCGCTGGTTTGGGAGGAGGGAAACATTTATGAGTGCCAGCTGCGTTCCACCACCAAACCCGGTAAAACTCCTTCTTTGTCTCAGGGTCTCTCGGGAATATTTTATTGAGAGCCCTCACCACAGTCTTTGCCCCCGCAACGGACGGAGCAGCACCGCCAACTAAAGTGGCGAGGATGAAACTCGTAGCCGTATCTAATTCGAGTCGGTGCGCCGATCGAATCGGCCCGAACAACAGCTTCGGATTGCCGGTCCTCTTTGTCAAACTCCCTGGTGCTGAGGGCGAACCTCCCCAACATACGTCCATGATTACAACAACATTCAAAGGGCACACTCCGCGAAGCCCATTCAGCACGTCCCACCAATCGACAAGCTCGGCATGATTGTCCAAGCTAGTCGTGCTGAAAGCAGCTGACAAGCCGCGTACACCCACATGTAGTGGATGTGAGGGTTCTTCGCCATGCAGAGAGACCCAAAGCAACTTCGGTTCATCTCGGGGACGTTCTCCTGACCAACTGCCAAACTCGGTGATAGCCCGGACGACCGCGGCGCGATCAGGGCAGTTCAGGTGATCCTCGTTAGTATCTCCTGACTGATTGTGCAGGCTCAGATACGTTCGAACGAGTCGGTAAGTGGCCTGGATGGAATCACCTCCTAATAGGCTTTGCTTGACAGACTCAATAGGAAAGGTGTGCACTGCCATGTCTCTATTCTCCCCAGTTTGGAAAGTTGGCTCCAGTTTTCAGAGCGGTGTGTTGAAGGTAACACGCAAGCCACGCTGGAATCGGTGACCTCCGAGTTGACGCTGAATTTTGTTGCCCGTCCCGGATCGATGGTCGGCGACTTGGGAAATGGGAACGGTTAGATTGGGCACTAAGACGGAGCGATAAACGCCTATTGTGTCCATCCGGGCAACCTGATGCGGACTCATTGGTTCGGTCACTACAGCAGGTGTGCCAACATAGTTTGTCTCAAACGAGGGGTTCACCCCAGACCTGTGTGCCAGTTGTGTGCCGGTTTGATGTCACGACCTAGCTAAACTACTGCCGGCCGATCAGTCGGACGCTCTCTCGTCCGCACGCGAAATCTGATCATTCGAGTTGGCTGTGCGAATGTAGGAAAGCAAAGAGAACGACCACGGATAGCACCGCCACAATCACGAGGCCAATTGCGAAGTACCGACTCTCACGCCAGCCACGCATCGCGATTATTAGGAATAGCGGTGCGTACGAACTGAGGAACAGAATGAGCCTAGTGAAAGTATTCGGCATCACTTACTCGCATTGTGAAAATGCACGTGCACAGCCTACCATTGCGTAAACTCTAGGCCAATAACAAACTATTCTGGTTGCCAAGGCATGGAAGGGATAACATCATTGAAGAAAGTACAGTCGGGACATAAGTTACACTGATCGCCGCGGACCGACTCGCATAACTGAGGGATGGCACTATGGCTACTATCCAGGAGGAGATTCTCGAAGAGTTCTACCGGCGACTGGAAAAAGCTGGCGGCCTCACCGAAGCGAAGATGAAGCAGGTTCGCGATCTGTTCAGCGGCAGCAAGAAGCCGAAAGCCGCCGATCTGATGGCCGTGTTCTCCGCGAATCCGAAGGAGAACTTGCCATGATTCAGATCGAATCCATCCATATTCAAGAGCTGCGAGGCATTCGCGATCTGAAACTGACGATGAACCATGAGAATTTTGTCGTTTCCGGGCCGAATGGATCGGGCAAGAGCGGGGTCGTGGACGCGATTCAGTTCGCTCTGACCGGCGAGATAGGACGACTCAAAGGCTCCGGAACCGGGGACCTGACGCTTTCGGATCATGGTCCTCATGTTGAAAAACGAAGTGATCCGGACGCTGCGTCCGTTTGCCTCAACGTCTTCATTCCGCATCTAAGCAAATCGGCCACTATCGTTCGCACGATCAAAAAGGCAAAACATCCGCAAATCACCCCGAATGACGACGCCGTCAAGGCGGTCTTTGCCGAAGTTGCCGAACACCCGGAAATAACGCTTTCGCGACGGGAAATCATCAAATTCATTCTCACCGAGGCAACACAGCGATCTCGCGACGTGCAGACGCTCCTCAAGCTGGATGACATCGACCAGACTCGGGCAACGCTGAAAACTACTGAAAATAAGCTTCTAGCCGAGCAATTAACTGCGAAAACGCAATTCGACACTGCCCAGGACAGTCTGAAACGGCACCTTGATCTCGTGGCCCTGAAACCCGAAGATCTGCTGGCGGTGGTCAACAAGCGCCGTAAACTCCTCGGTCTCCCGGAGATTTCAGAACTCAAGAAAGACACTGATGTTTCTGAGGGCCTTGCGGAAGGCGGAATACCGGGAACCGGTGAACAAACCAAAGAATCGGCGCTGGCGGACCTGAAAGCCGTCTTGGATGTGGCAGAAAAAGGTTTGGAGTCATCAACGAAAGCGGCCGTGGTATCGCTCTTGCAAAACATCGCAATTGTGGAAGCCAACTCGGCCCTCCTGCCTTTGATCAAACGGCATTCATTTCTCCAGAACGGTCTCGACTTCGTAGATGGCCCGCATTGTCCTCTGTGCGACCGGGATTGGGATATCAAGGCGCTTCGCGCGCACCTGCGGGAAAAGCTGGAGAAATCGAAGGAGGCCGAGCTGGTACGCAACCGACTCATTGAATCGGGGCGCGTAGTTTCGGCAGCAGTGATCCGACTGCGAGGTCTGATTGACCCGCTGACGAGGTTCCCGGAAGTGGCAAAGGAGTTCTCCACACGCCTGGGGCAGTGGTCCGGCGGATTGCTCACTTTTTCGGAATCGCTGGCATCCTTGGAGGGAGTAATTGCAGCGAAGGACCGGCTCCAATCCGGATGGGCGGCGGCAAGTAATAACCTTGTCGGCGATCTGGAGGCCGTGCGGGAAAAGGTGAAAGCTCGTCCTGATAAGAGCGCCGCAGCAGAGGCCGGAAGCTTCTTGGTTGTCGCGCAGGAGCGCCTGAATAACGTTCGGACGGCGCGACGGAACGCGGAAGAAAAGAAGACGAACGCCTCGCTGGGAAAAACAGCCTACAAAACCTACTGTGATGTTTCCGAGGCAGCGCTCACGAAGCTTTACCAGGAAGTTGAACAGGAGTTCGGTTCATATTACCGGCTCATTAACCATGACGACGAAGGCGAGTTCAAAGCGAAGTTTGAAGCCGCCGAGGGGAAGCTGGGCCTGCTCGTGGACTTTCACGCGAAAGGAATGTTTCCGCTGGGAGCTTACCACAGCGAAGGCCACCAGGACGGAATGGGCGTCTGTCTTTATCTTGCACTCATGAAGCGAGTCCTCGCCGATCATTTCACAATCGCGGTGATGGATGATGTCGTGATGTCAGTCGATTCGCAACACCGAAAGCAGTTCTGCAAACTGCTGAAGGCGAATTTCCCGAAGACCCAGTTCATTATTACCACCCATGATCAGGTCTGGGCCAGACAACTACGCAGCGAGGGAGTAGTCGGCTCGAAAGCAGCGGTGGCCTTCCATACCTGGACGGTCGAGACCGGACCTGTTCTCGATGAGATTGCCGAAGTGTGGGTTCAGATCGACGCCGATCTCGCGAAGAACGAGGTCCCGACAGCTGCGGGCCGTTTGCGCAGACATCTGGAGTACCTGGCCGCCGAGCTCGCCGACGAACTCGGCGCAAAGGTCAAGTACCGAGGTGACGGTGGATACGACATGGGAGAGTTGCTCGGTGCCGTAATCGGTAGGCAGAGCGAGTTGTTGAAATCAGCGGCGAAGGCCGCAAAATCCTGGGGCGACACGGAGCAGTCGGAAAAGGTCCGAAAGCTTCAGGAAGCGCGCGACCAGATTCTTGCCGCGAGCAACGGCGAGCAGTGGGTAATCAATAAAGCCATTCACTACAACGAATGGGCTGATCTCTCGAAAAACGATTTCAAGCCCGTGGTGACAGCGTTCAAGGAACTTCTTCAACTGTTCCGATGCGATAAACCGAAGTGCAATTCATGGCTGTCCGTGACTCCGAGAAACGATCCGGTGGATCTGCGGTGCTCCTGTGGACATTTCCGACTGAACCTCAAAGAGAAGTGAGCCGGTTCCTCTTCAAGATGGGGTCACCACAGAATTTGGCGTACGGGCAGAAGGTGCTGGATGCACGCAATACGTACGCAAAGAAGAGTCAGGCCTGAGAATTACTCATCAACGTCGTCGAAGATTCCTCGGGTTTGTGCCGGCACGGGCGGATTGTCAGGCGACTCAACGTCGCCAAAAGAACGGGCGGGGCGTTCCTCTTTGGGATCATCTTCTGTTTGTTCGGCAATCCACGCCCGCCCAAGTTGGATTTCATTATCGATAATGCTAGTAACTGCGGGATCGTCAGCGAACTCTTCCTTTAGAGCGGAGAACGATTCAAGAAGCGGATCGATACACTCATCCGGACTTTGATCTGAATTTCGATTGCTCTGCCATGTGCGCCTGACATCTCCGAGGTTAGGTAGGAGCTCATCGCGAACTCTTTCGCGGAAAGCTGAAAGTTCGGCTGAAGTGAAAACGCTTTGTATCCGGAGACTTTCAATGGCATGAAGATCCTCGCCCCCTATGGCATAAGCGATGACTGTCGTAACAAAACGTTGGCGATGATTTTCGGGCAACAACCCCAACTCGTGTAATCGGATGGCTAAATCCACTTCTGAAACCGCATATAGGAAGAGTCCGGGGTCCGACACCCGGTCCAGAACGTCGGGGCGCTGTTGAATGTACTGAAGCAGAAAGTCTTTCGAACAGCGGGACGCCAAGAAGCCATCGATACGACCCTGGCCGTACCAACGCGCCAATGCCGGCGACTTATATAGGGTGCTTGAGGACACTTCGTTTAGCCGCTTAAGGACGAGCGGGAAGAGTCCTTTGGGAAGTACGACGGCCCTTTCAAGGCCGACATCTCCGCAGGTAACTTGTCCCAATAGTTTATCGATTGGACTGCCGTGAACATAGATGCCCAGCAATTCAGGACTTTGGAGCAGGAGGCCCGCGTACGCATCACCCACGGTCGGGTGCTTAAATCTCCACATGGCCACTTCATCGGTATGAATGTATTGCACGAGACTTCCGTTGAGGGATTCAAGGGCAGTAATGCACCCACCGAGACTGCTGCCAAGTCGCTCAATGGCTTCTCGTTCTGATTCTCCCAATTCAATCGGACTTTCGAGAGCGTCGTTTCGCATGTATATGAGAGCAAGCGCCGCCTTACTGTGTTCGTCCAGCCCCCGGAGTACTTCTTGCAGAAAGAGTTCTTGCTTCTCCACAAAATCATTCAGATCGTAACGATTGAGTTTCAATCCAGCAGTGAACAGTGGATCAGCGAGACGCCGCGCGGTTTCAGGCACGAATCGGGAATGGCTCGCTATGGCCGGTAGGTGGGGTTTGATGGCAGCCCGGAAGTCCTTGTCCTGCTTTCCGAGCTTAATATGGTTGTACAGGATCTGTTGCTTCTCTTCCGATGCAAGGTCGTGAACATCAATCACGACTTGACTCTCGCGGAGAAGCGGAAATGCACCCTCCTTGAGATCATTTCGCGACCGCTTGTAAATGTAGTCGCGTGATGTCATCACGATTTTCGCGCGCTTGCGGAGCATTGTCTTAATCATGGGTAGTGCATGATTCCAACCATGAACGAGAAAGGATTCGTACTGCGTCACACCGAAGGCATCATCAATCCAAAAAAACTGCGACGGCTCGTCCGGATTCCAGCGCTCGACAACCTTTTCCGCAGTGTCCAGCTTGAGGGTCGAGGCACCCCACTGGTCCAGCGCACCCATTGAAAGCATCGAAGCGATGGTCGTTTTTCCGGCCGCTGGCTCTCCAATCAGAAGTACAAATCCGTGCTGATCCAAGGCCTCCGCGGCCTTACGATACGCGTTCGTAAGAACAACCTTCGATAGATCCTCTCTCAAGGAAGCAAGGAGCGCTTTTGCCTGAGTGTATGCCTGCTCATCCAGAATCTGAGTCAGATCGCCCAAGCCATATATCCGGGGCACAAGCATCCGGAGACGCTTGTTCTCAGTAATCTGCTGACAGATCCATGTTGAACCAAACGCGCGAAACTGTTTGACGCCTGCGTCCTTAAAGAGGGTTTCCATCTCTTCGGCTGCAGAGCCAGAAAGACCAGCGTTCGTTATAAGGATGTAGCAGTCGCACCGGCCATTCTGTACAAGCCTTCTCGCCTTCTCAACGTCCTCGGCGAGATCTGCCCGGCTCAAGGTTTTGTCGCGCTTGCTCGTGAATTTGCACTGAATGACAAAGCGACCCCTGAGAGCCTCTCTCCTGGAAGGCTTCCAAATACCCGCAAAGGCACCGTCCTTCCCGGCGTCGGAGGAATCGAGAAATGACTCCACAGTTTGGCCGAAGATTTCACGGGTAATCGTCAGACACAATTGTTGGAAACTGTGCCAGCCGAGGATATGGAGGTCATACATCTCTTCACGCATCTCCCTTTTCCTGGATCGTCGCGTCGTTTTTCGGAAACTCCGCGGCAAGCCAGCTTTTCAATTCTGGCCACCAGATACCCGAAACATCTTCATCGGGGAGCAGACTAGCGCCGTGCTCTTCCCGGAGCCGCCTGTCAATTGGCATCTCTGTGATTGGCCCCCAATAAGGCGCTATCCTAACCGTCGTAGGGACTACAGGGTTTTCGGAAAGACAGTCAACGTTACCGTCGATTGCTTCACTACCGATACGCACCCAGGCATGTTTCCAACGAAAAAGTTCCTGACCGTCCGCTGCAAAATACATCGCCCAGCTAAGAGCGGGCCGGGCGGGGAGCTTCAGCTCGACAAGCGCACGAGATAAAAGATCTGTGAACTGTAAGCACATTTCAGAACGACCGAAAAGATTCTCATCAACAAACCCGGCAACAGCATCCAGAAGCTTCCCTCGGTGTGCCTTGGTCAAAAACGCAGACCGGCCCAAGAGCGTGCTGGACGGCCTAGGACGTTCGCCGGCTCGCTTCTGTCGCCTAATCTCCGTAACGAGCAGTTTCGCGCGAGAAGGACGTGTTTCCAGAAACTCATCGGCTGAAGCATTGGTAGCAGCGGATATTTCTCTCATTTGCTTACGCCTTATTGCGATGTGGACTCTGGGCGTTTCGAGGAGACAAGACGGCCTACCAATGGGCCTAATATTGGCGCAAGTTGCTCGTCCGAGCGCTGCCAAAGCTGGTCGACCGTTTGGATTCCTGCACCAAGTAGGGCCAAGTAGTCACCGCGAGTCAGGTCAGCGGGAATATCGACCAGGCCGAGCGCATGGACAGGCAGGCCGAGTTCGAGCCGTCGCAATAATTGGTCGATCGATTCCTCGGTGGGACCGCCGGCCACGAACAGGATGTTTGTTATCCGGTACGCGGCGCCTAAGTGAAACCTTGTCGCATCCGCGAACTTCCTGATGTCGCCGTATCCGATCTTGCCCTGAAAGGGGTTCGCCGTGTAGGTCTCCTCTATTGTTTCGACCGGAATCCCATTTATCCAATCCCAGAGAATCGACGCTCGCTTGCAGCGCGCATAGTAAGCAAATTGGTCATCCGCGAAGCGTTGTAGAGCCGTCACTATGGGTGCACCAAAGCGGCGGGCGGTTTCATTGGGGCGGACACTTTCCTTGGTTCCTCTCTTGAACATCGGCGTGTAATTGTTGTCCGATTCGGGTAGCGCTTGCACGAGAGCCATGAGTTGCTCTGCAGCAATGCCTTGTGCCCCTACGCTCCGCACAAGCTCAACGAGACGCATGGCCGAACGAAATGAAAGGGATGATTCTCCGCAGGCGCGGCCAAGTAGCGTCAACTGGACGTTGTCCAGCTCTTGTTCCATGAGCTGCAAGCGAATCATATCGGCCATGAGTTGTCGAAGGCGTTGCTCCATGTCGGCACGCCAGCCAGGATGCTCACGATTGGCGAGGTAACCTCCGAACGTGTTGAGAAGAAGTTGGAGAACCTGGTCTTTGTGGATTTGTTTCACCTGGGCCAACAACCGGACAATCCAAGTCTCTAGCTGGTCCACGTCGAATGAGGATTGAAGGGGCTCCAAGGTGCCACGTGTGTATCGGCGAAAGAGGAACTGTCGTTCGGAAGGATCGTTCGCAAGAACTATCGCCTTGCCCTGCTCGTTGTAGCCGAGGCGCCCTGCCCTCCCCGCCATGTTCTTGTATTCGGCAACCGTAAATGGTCGTCCGTCCTCGCCAATGAACTCCTGCTCAGCAATGATGACTGTGGAGGCAGGAGTGTTGATTCCTGCCGCCACCGTGGTGGTTGCGCCCAGAACTCGGAGGTTGCTGTTTGGGTCACGAAAGGCACGCTCGATCACCTGTTTCTCTTCGCGCGTCAAGTTTGTGTTGTGAAATGCCGTTCCACCAGCAAGGCATTGTCGAAGGTCAACCGACGTGCTCGATAGATCCCGTTCTGGCAATTGCGCCAGGGCCTCAGCAACTGGCTGAAGTCCAACGTCAATTGCAAGATAAGCCGCACATCCCTCCGCCGGTCCTTTGCGATTCCGGAAGACAATGATTTTTTCAGTAGTACCGCGCACTAGCTGCTTAACTAGGGGAACAATCACATCCTGGGCACTAGGTTTATCCCTTCGCACTTGTATTGCGTGATAGGGCACGAGTTGCGTCAGCTGTTCATTGCCATCAGCATCCACGAATTGATACTGGCCTGTTCGGTCGAGAACACCCTCAAGCAGAGGCACCGGTCGTACCGAAGTCACGAGACTCCTACAGCCAAGCCATTCGTCGAAATGGTTAATATGGCCGATGACGGCTGAGAGGGCGATTAGCTGAGGGGTTACGGCCCGCTCGCGAGCCGCAAGCAAATATGTGAGAAGCAACTCGACCACGATCCCGCGCCCTGGGTCGGTGATGAACTGCGCCTCATCGAGAACAACAAGGCCGATTTGATTCAATACACCTGCATTCCGCACCATGAGATTCAGAAACATCTCATATGTAAGCACGGCAATATCGTACTTGCCCCGGACGAACAGGCTCGTTTCGTCCGTATGGTCGCCGGTACAACGAATGACTCTCATCCCCAACTTGTCGCCGTAGACGCCGAGGAAAAGATCATATTTCTCATTTACAAGCGCCCGGTAAGGCAGGAGAAATACCGCCTTGCGGCCGTCGATGATGGCTTTTGTCGCGGCCATCTCTCCGATGAACGTTTTCCCTGAGCTCGTGGGTGCGACGACCAACAGGGAGTCCCCATAAAAAATCCGATAGTCGTTGACGGCCGACACCTGCAGGTCATTGAGTCCACCGCGAAATCTCGCCGTCCACTCGTCGAGAACCGCTTGCGGTATGCCGAACTGTCTGAGGTCGTCAATTTGGGCACCGACCCGAACCCCTGCGGCTTCGGGGAATGCCGCCAAATAATGCGCCCCTCGCATCAGTTTCGGAAGAGCGAGCCCTCCTTCGACGTGCCCCAGCATGACAGGAGTTTGAATGACTCCAAGCCTTCCGGCGGCGGCTCTGACCTTCTCCATTACAACGGCCATTGCCACAGTCAGGTCGATATGATCGCGCTCGCCAGCTTGGAGCACTGACATCAAGGCGAACGTAAGCAGGCCGTGTCTTTCCACCGGAGATTCATATGCCACCTCATTCACATTGCACGCGGAGATCAAGATTCGCCCCGCCCCGGCAATTTCTTCTAGGGGAACCCCTGGATCACGAGAAATCGGTGAGTCATCCAGAACACGCGCCGGAGCAGCTCCGCTGAAGCAGCAGTCAATGACGCAAAGAATGGCTTTGGCATTGGAACTCTTGAAAAGACCCGCAAGCTCGTCCATGCCAATCGTGGTGGCATCAAGGTCCCTGCGGGAGGTGTCATGCGTCACAAGCCGATGGCTTTGGGTTCCATGACCCGAAAACGTGACAATAACGGTGTCGTCCGGAGTGGCATCGGTGAGGGTTGCGCCGAGGGTGACGCGGATTCGGGCTGTCGTCGCCTCATGGTTAGCGAGAAGGCTTGCGCTCGCAGCCGGCAGGGAATCCGATACGAGTGCCCAGAGCGCTGTTGCATCGCGGGCGGCGCCCGTGAGTTCGCGGACTGTGCTGTCAGCGTACTTGTCGATGCCAATGAAAGCAGCTTTAAGCATGATGGTTCTGCGGCCACTATAGGCAAAGGGGGTAGTTGGCGCAACCTTGCTCCACGACACTGAATACGAGTTTGAGAATTTACTGGGAGGTTATGGGCACTACCGTGGTCATTGGACACCTGTCGGGACGGCCGCACTGCCCGCTGGGTCCGTTGGAATATCGAATGTCAGCACGGCGAGCGTAATCTCCCGATTTGCATCGTTCGGCTGCGCGAAGACATATCGGAACGTGCTCTCGCCGGATTTACCGAGGTCACGCTTGAAATTAGGGTGCTTCGGGGCCACTTCGGCGATCTTCGCCAGAACCGCACTAAAACCAGCGTTCCTGTTGAATACGAGCACAGCGGCCTTCGTGTCTCTCCAACTCAGGTACGACAGGAGCTGATCTATCGTGCCGAGGAATACCTTTTCGCCTTTCCAGAACTTACACTCCGCAATGAATACGTTCCGACCATCGACGCGGATCAGAATGTCAGTCTTACCCTGGTAATTGAAAGTTTCCCCGGTGGCCTGCCCCTTGAACGCACCATTTAACTGTACGAGAAAGTGGGATCGCAGATCCTCTTCCCCCATTCCGTGAAAGGCTTGTGGACTGAGTTCCATGACCTGCACCATGTTTTTCATGATGCGGAGGATCTCCTCGTAATCCTCGCCGGAGAGGGCGGGCTCCGGTTTGAACGGACCTTCGACCTTGATCTGATCGATCTTCGGGGTGCGCCTGGCAACCGGAACGGCGTAGGTAGTCGGCACGCCTTCGCGTTTTTTCATGGGCAGCCCAAGCGCGGCCGTCATACCGGCATCGGCGAGAAGCCGGTCCTTCCTCGCCTTGAGTTGCGATCTGGCGAGCCCTTCGAGCTGATTATTAAACTGCGCAGCTGACTCTGACAACGACCGAAGATAATCCTTAATGGAGTTGACGGTCCTCTGGTATTCGCCTTTGATGGCTTCCGCATTCTGATCCGTTCTCACATAGGTTAGGAGCAGTTCACCTTTCCCTATCTCGGCTCGGGGAGGACTTAGAGTGTAGGTTTGTGGCTGAATCCGGAAGAATTCGGCATCACCGACGAAAGGCACCGCAATAACCGTTTGGTTGCCTGGTATGTAGAACGGTTCTGAGCGATCATAGATCATCCGCATCGGATCGCGACTGACATCAACTTGGGTCTCGCCGGAATGCGCGATATAGATGTCTTCCTCCTTAATTACGGGGACATTGAGCCGGAGCTCCTCCACGAGAGCTTGTACAAGGTCATGTTCGCTCGCATTCAGAAGCGTATTAGGCGGAATCGACTGAACCCGCTTCTTAACAGCTTCGGTCTGCCCCTGAACAACCCCGAATATCTGGTACTTATTGAAAAGAAGCTCCTGACTCATGATCTTTGCTCCCCTTAGCACTATGCCCACAATAGTTCTTTATCGCGCTATGCGCTGAGTGCTTCAAGTGCTTCTTTCAAATCCTCGTGCTCAAAGGCGGAGGCCATCCGGTCGATCTCATTCTTGTTGATACCTTGCCGGGCGGCTTCATTGCGCCACTTCGAAACGGCCGTGCCGACCTGTTTGGCTATTTCACGGGCCGCGGCAGAGTCCAGCTCAAAATACTTGGCGACACTCATCGCCAGAGCCAAGGACGCGGTGCTGTCATCCTCACTGATCGCCGTGGTCAGGATACGCGGCTTTATGTCGGTCGGCGCGGGGTTGAGGTCATAGGCCGGGGACAGCCGCCACAAAATGCGATGTCTTGTATGACTTCCGCGTACTTTGGCAGTCCCCGCGGTTGTTATAAGTCGTTGTAGAGCCTGTCCGGGCTAGATTGACACGGTAGCACTCTCGGGGCTTGGTCGACTGACTGTCGGTGAGCCGTTCACCAGCCTTCTGAGATGACTTCCCAAATGCCGACTTCTGGCCCGGGATATTTCCGGATGGCCCGTCTTGCCGCGAATAGCGCTGTTCGGGATTCGGGTCCCAGGCTTCAATCTCGTGAGGGACCAAAGCGTCATCAACTTCGATCGACTCAGGTAGCTGCGACTGTGCGAACCCCGATTTGCAACGTGTTCTTTTTTGTACAGAAACACTCTTTCCTGGAGATTAGCATTTGGACTTGGATCATCCGCTCTTGATCCGAAGTGGAGGGAAAGAAAGTGGCTTCCGAGAAAGCAGAGAAGTGTGCACACCCGCTCTGTTCGTGCGTGACAACGTCGCGCAAGTACTGCAGCGCCGAGTGTGAGGCAACGGAAAAGACGCCGGAGATCGCTTGTGCGTGCCCACACACCGGATGCAAAGGCAAGACGCACTAGCCATCGTTTCATTATCAGTTGAGATTCCGTTTCGACTTCATCAAAGGAGAAACATGAAAAAGCTCAGATTGTCAGTAGCCATGCTCGCGGTGCTCGCCGTGGGAATTCTAACCGGATGCTCAGATACGTCCACGAAGTCACCCGACGTTTCCGACAGTATTCGCAAATCACTGGATCAAGCAGGCTTCAAGGACGTCACCGTCGGTCAGGATCGCGACAAGGGAATCGTGACCCTCGGCGGGCAAGTGGCCAGCGACAACGACAAGTCACAAGCCGAATCCCTTGCTAAATCCGTCGCGGGCGCCCAGGTTGTCGCGAATCAGATTGCTGTGGTTCCCAGCGGCGTAGAAAAAGAAGCAAAGGCGGTGAACTCCGATCTGGACAAAGGCATTGAAAAGAATCTGGACGCTGCGCTGATCCAGAACAGGATGCACGACAACGTGAAGTATGACGTGAAGAGCGGCGTAGTTACTCTGACTGGAGAGGTGAACTCGCAGGCCAAGCGCGACCGTGCCGAGAAGGTAGCCACGAGCGTGCCCAACGTGAAGCAGGTCGTGAATGATCTGCAGGTTAAGAATCAGAAGGCCAGCTCTTCGCAATAAGGGTTACGGAGTTGATCCACCGGAGAGAACGGACAACCGACGGTTTCCGGGTTGCTCCCCGTAAGAGGAGCAAGTCGAGCTCTCGGAGCGAAAAGTGCAACGGCTGACCCGAGAAGGAGCGCCGCATCAAAAGATACTCCACAGAGAAGAGGGGGCTCGTCGATTTGCGGAATCGGAGGGGTGGCTCACAGGACAGTCAGCGCAAACTATTTAGGAGTTTCACCCGGTTTCGCGGCGTCCTGCACGGACTTCGTCGTAGTCGACTTGTTGATCCTCGACTTGGTGGACAGGCCACATGCGGAGGGGGGATTTGTCATCTGCTTGGCGAAGACTCGGTAGCTCGGTCCGCCCGGCCGCAACGTCGACCAGTATGACGACCGGGTCAGCAAGGGTTTGTGCTGCACGATGGTCTGATTGAACAGAATTTTCACTCCACATTCGAGATTATTCTTCGGCTGGAGAATGGTTTTGGCCGGATCGTTCGCCTTCAGAGCTCGGTCCACTTGCCAATTGAAATCGCAGCTGTAACGCTTCTGGTCTGCATACGCAAGCTGCAACAATCCTTCACTTCGCTTGGCCAATCCAACTTCTGGCTCCGTGTGACGGACGCTCGTGTTCGGATTCAAGCCGGCTTCAGCGCCTGCAAGCGCCTGGAAGAAGTAAGCCCAAAATGTGCGTTTGTCTGCTGAGTCCATCTCGTAAAATCGCGGGCAGAATCGACGGACGCCCTTGGGGGGCCTGCGAAGAAAGCATTTCGGGCGGCAGCGCCTTCTCGATGATCTGGTCCCATTCTGGGTTCCAAGGCCTCCCACCGAGTTCCGCCTTCTTCAGGTCGATAGGGGTGGGCGGGGCTGGTTTGGCGGCCTGCGCAGGCGATGTTGTGGCTCTTGCCATGAAAAGTACGAGACTCCCGATAAACAACGATGTCCTCAGCGCAGACATGCTCGTTTTTACCGTCCTCTGTAACAGGCGATTGCACCAATTGAGGATCGTTAGTGCATCGCGATATTTACAGTTTACCGCTTTGAGATTTCCAAAAAAGGAGGCCATGCCACATAAAACCCCGCCCAAGCGAAGTTGGACGGGGCACCGTGAAGAGCCGGAGCTGAGAGCCTTGCGTCGATCGAGCGAGCGTCGAATATTCGCACCAAACTCGGAGCGGCCGGTTGGCGCTGTCATGCACAGCACGGGTCCACTACAATTCCACGAGGGCAGCTCCGTCTTACTTGGGCCACAAATGAGCACTGGACCTTCGTGGAACGTCGGGTGGCGGGCTTCGCCTCAGTGGAAGATCCCCAACATGTAGGCTACGAGGAGGATCAACAATATGGTGCCCAGCCCTATGCCCGCACCCCCACCATAACCCCAGCGGCTATGGCCGTAGTACCCTCCACCGCCCCCTAAAACCAACACCAAGATGATAATCAGTATCAACACGTGGATTCCTTTCCCCCGAACGTTAAACCGGAAATGGCACGCCGCAGGAGTCATTACTCTCTGCCCGATACGCAGAGCACGGTGCTACCAATGAGCGCCACTGCGCCGCGCTCATTTACTTCTCCAACACCTTTTCAATCTGCCCCACTTTCTTTTGAACTTTGCCGGCGAGCTTTTCATTTTGGCCTTCGGCAGTCAGGTTGGCGTTATTGGTGACCTAGCCCGCCTTCTCTTTGACGGTGCCCTTCGCCTCATGCATATTGCCTTTTATTTCGTCCTTCGTGCTCGGGTTCATGTGGTTTCTCCTTATCGCTTTTGACGTTATGTAGAATTCAGCCAGACACATTTTGGAATCCCGAGTGGGCTGACAGTTTACCCAAGAGCTTCCAGTCTGGAATTCCAACCCAGCAAGACTAAAAACTTTCTCGGGGCGTGTCTGCTCAAAAGCGCTCACTTTGGCGGGAACTCAAGTACGCGACCGGACGATGTGGAGCGACGGCTGAAGTTTGAATGACGACCGCACGATGTCGCTTGTGAAGCTCGGGGCCTCGGTCTTGGCCGCTACGTCGCCGATGGCCGAGTGCAAAGAGCAAACACCTGAGGGCGAACTGGCCTCAAGAGTCCCTGTATTTCTTCCAATCGCCTTCCATGGCTTTGGCCATACCCCGAGCAGCAGAACGCAACCAATTTGATTTTCTGCGCCGCAGGTCCCTAAGAATGTTG
>ODAK010003008.1_pt1 | contig 17595 bp, 18 predicted proteins | sample 1539591 | NCBI WGS metagenome assembly ODAK01 (sample SAMEA3539303, study PRJEB22396) | soil metagenome | biome: tundra; feature: field; material: soil | place: USA | collected 2010-05 | depth 0.15 m
GCTGGTAGGCATGCGCTATCCTACCGCTATGAAATCCTACCGCCCAGACTCCTAGGCGGCTGTGCTGTTAAGCGGCTGCGGTCACGAGGCCGTCTCGATCTGAGTCATCTGCGTCGGCGCCACGAATTTTCGAAACTTCATCGCCTGCAACAGCCGCGCCTTGCGCACGAAGGTTTGATACAAGAGGTCGCGCATGACTTCGAGCAGGATACCGCCGCGTTCGGCATCGAGCAGCGGCTGATTCGGCCACGGATCGCTGTCGCTGCCGAACAGCACGCTGCGCAATGAGGCAAAGGTGTCGTCATCGAGTTCGGCGAGCGTGCGAATCTCCTGCAGCGCATCGAACAGTTCCAGCTTGCCGCGCTCGCCAAGCTCACGGAACAGCGACTGCGCGGTGCGCCGGCTCATGGACCCGAAGGCGTTGTAGCAGCCGGCCGTGTAACAGCCGAGCGCTTCCTTGAACAGGACTTCGGCTTCCGCCGGCAGGTAGGTCAGCGGAAAATTTTCCCGCGCCCGCTCGACTTCCAGGTAGTTCGGGGCGAGCTCGATGCGCATGCCGCCATAGCTTTTCACGAAGAACTTGAGGAATACGGGCTCGCCGCAGGCATCGCACGCAAAAACGATGCCGATCTGCTTCGGTTTGCGCCGGCTGAGATCCTCGAATTTAGGCACTGCGACCGGGCTCAGATGCGTCAGGGTCTGGCAATGCGGGCAGGTCAACGCGATGCCCTGGCATTCGAAATCCAATTCGTCGTGCGGTGTGATGTAAATACTCATGTTTCTCAACCCGTCAACGGTTTGTAACGAATTCGGTGCGGTTGCGAGGCGTCCTCGCCCTTGCGCCGCTTGTGGTCTTCAACATATTCCTGATAGTTGCCCTCGAACCATATTACTTGCGAGTCGCCCTCGAAAGCCAGTATATGGGTTGCAATTCGGTCGAGGAACCAGCGGTCGTGCGAGATGACCACCGCGCAGCCGGGAAAGGCCACCAGCGCCTCCTCGAGCGCGCGCAGCGTTTCGATGTCCAGGTCGTTGGTGGGTTCGTCCAGGAGCAGCACGTTGCCGCCGGATTTCAGCACTTTCGCCAAATGCACCCGATTGCGCTCGCCGCCGGAAAGGTCGCCGATGAATTGCTGCTGCTGCGCACCTTTGAAGTTGAAGCGCCCGACGTAGCCGCGCGAGGAGGTCTCGTAGTTTCCGACCTTGATCAGGTCGAGTCCGCCGGAGATTTCCTGCCACACGGTATTCTTGTCATTGAGCGACTGGCGCGACTGGTCGACGTAGGCGAGCTTGACGGTGGGTCCGACGCGAATCTCGCCCGCGTCGGGCTGTTCCATGCCGGCCAGCATGCGGAACAGCGTGGTTTTGCCCGCGCCGTTGGGGCCGATGATGCCCACGATGCCGCCGGGGGGCAGGCGGAAGCTCAAGCTCTCGACGAGCAGTCGGTCGCCAAAGCCCTTGCGCACGCCCGCGCATTCGATCACCAGATCGCCGAGCCGCTCGCCCGGAGGGATGTAGATTTCGTTGGTTTCGTTGCGCTTCTGGAACTCCTGGGAAGCGAGCTCCTCGTAGCGCTGCAAGCGGGCCTTGGATTTCGCCTGTCGCGCCTTCGGGTTGGTTCGAACCCATTCGAGCTCGCGCTTGAGAGTCTTGGCAAGCGCATCCTGCTGATGCTGTTCCTGCGCAAGCCGCTGGCTCTTTTGCTCGAGCCAGGACGAGTAATTGCCTTCCCAGGGGATCCCGTGGCCTCGATCCAGCTCGAGAATCCATTTGGCCACATTGTCGAGAAAGTACCGATCGTGGGTAACGGCGACGACCGTGCTCGGGTACTCCTCGAGAAAATGCTCCAGCCACGCGACCGATTCTGCGTCCAGGTGATTGGTCGGCTCGTCGAGGAGCAACATGTCGGGTTTCGACAGCAGCAGGCGGCACAGCGCCACGCGCCGCTTTTCGCCGCCGGACAACCTGCCGACGAGGGCATCCCAGGGCGGCAGGCGCAGCGCGTCCGCCGCGATTTCGAGCTTGCGCTCGAGCTCCCAACCGCCGACCGCATCGATCTTGTCCTGCAATTTCGACTGATCTTCGAGGGCCTTGTTCATTTCCTCGTCCGACATCGGCTCCGCAAAGCGATCGCTGATCGCGTTGAAGCGATCGATCAGGCTCTGCACATCGCCCACGCCTTCGCCGACCACCTGGCGCACCGTCTTGGCCTCGTCGAGCAACGGCTCTTGCGGCAGGTAACCGACCTTGATGCCGGGTTGCGGGCGGGCTTCACCCTCGATTTCCTTGTCCGCCCCCGCCATAATCTTCAGCAGGGTGGACTTACCCGAGCCGTTGAGGCCAAGCACCCCGATCTTCGCGCCGGGGAAGAAACTCAAAGTGATATCGCGCAAAATCACGCGCTTGGGCGGCACAACCTTGCCAACCCGGTTCATGGTGTAGATGAACTGAGCCATGTATTACCTATGTTGAAATACTGTGTAGCGGGGGGAACTTGCGAAGTATCCGCGCGACCAGGGTACTTGTCACGGCGATTAGGGCCCCGCCAGGCCGCCGGTGCGATGGCCCGGCTACTAGGGAACCCCAGGCGCATCGGCTACACTTAAGGGCTGTCCACCGCGAGGTCCTCTCATGTTCGATGCCAAAATGACGATTGCCGGTTTCGATCCAGAACTCGCGCAGGCGATAGCCGGCGAGCGCAAACGCCAAGAAGACCACATCGAGCTGATTGCGTCGGAAAACTACGCCAGCCCGCGGGTGCTCGAGGCGCAGGGCTCGGTGCTCACCAACAAGTACGCGGAAGGATATCCCGGCAAGCGCTACTACGGCGGCTGCGAATACGTCGACATTGCGGAAACCTTGGCGATAGAGCGCGCCAAAAAATTGTTCGGCGCCGCCTACGCGAACGTACAGCCGCATTCGGGCTCACAAGCGAACGCGGCGGTGTATCTGGCGCTGCTCAATCCCGGCGATGCGATTCTCGGCATGAGCCTGGACCATGGCGGACACTTGACCCACGGCGCCAAAGTCAATTTTTCCGGCAAATTGTTCAAGGCTGCGCAGTATGGAATCAAGCCCGACACGGGCGAGATCGACTATGACCAGGTGGAGCGGCTGGCGCGGGAGCATCGGCCCAAGATGGTCGTGGCCGGCTTTTCGGCGTATTCGCGCGTCATCGATTGGGCGCGGTTTCGCGCGATCGCCGATTCCGTGGGTGCGTATTTCTTTGTGGACATGGCGCACGTCGCAGGGCTGGTCGCAGCCGGGGTGTATCCGAATCCTCTGCCGTTTGCCGACGTGGTGACGACCACGACGCACAAGACCTTGCGCGGTCCGCGCGGCGGATTGATCTTGGCCGGCGCGAACGAGGAGTTGCACAAGAAGTTCAATTCCATGGTATTCCCGGGAACCCAGGGCGGCCCGCTGATGCACGTCATCGCCGCCAAGGCGGTGGCGTTTTACGAGGCGCTGCAGCCCGAATTCAAACAATATTCCGCGCAAGTCATCGCCAATGCGCGTGCCATGACGCGGATTCTGCAGCGGCGCGGCTACAAGATCGTATCGGGAGGCACCGACAATCATCTGTTTCTGCTCGACTTGATCGATAAGAACATCACCGGCAAGGATGCCGACGCATCCCTGGGCCGCGCCCACATGACCGTCAACAAGAATGCGGTACCCAATGATCCACGCCCACCGGCCGTGACCAGCGGTCTCAGGATCGGCACGCCGGCGGTGACCACGCGGGGATTCAAGGAGCCCGAAGCGGAACAGTTATCCAACTGGATCGCCGACGTTCTCGATCATATGGGCGATGAGTCCGCGGTGGAGCGGGTACGCGACCAGGTGATGGCGCTGTGCCGGCGATTCCCGGTCTATGGCTGATGACGAGCGGGTACGCAGCGAGACCGCCCCATGCATTGCCCATTTTGCGGTCATACGGAGACCAAGGTCATCGACTCGCGCTTGGCCGGCGAAGGGCGGCAAATCCGCCGCCGCCGCGAGTGTCTCGAATGTGCGGAGCGCTTCACGACCTTCGAGGCGGCGGAGCTGCTGCTGCCCACCGTAATCAAGGGAGATCGCAGCCGCGAGCCCTTCGACGAGAATAAGCTTCTATCCGGAATGCTAAAGGCGCTGGAGAAGCGGCCGGTGAGCCGCGAATCGATCGAAGCGGCGGCGGCGCGGATTTGCCACAAATTGCGCAGCCTGGGCGAGCGCGAGATCGCCTCGCGCGCCGTCGGTGAAATGGTCATGGAGGAGCTGCGGCACTTGGACGAGGTCGGCTACGTCAGGTTCGCGTCCGTTTACCGCAGCTTTCAGGATGTCGAGGCGTTCCGCACGGAAATCGATCTATTGCGCCGACATCGCCGACGCCGCGACACCAACAAGGATCAATTGCCGCTCCTGCCGGGCGATGAACCCAGCGGCGCGGGCAAATGACCCCGGCGACCGGCGCGGAGGCGATCAGCGCGCAGGACCGGGCCCACCTGGCGCGGGCGCTCGAGCTCGCCGCACGCGGCTTGTACACCACCGATCCGAATCCGCGTGTCGGCTGCGTCTTGGTGCGCGGCGGCGCGATTCTCGCCGAGGGTTGGCATGAGCGCGCGGGAAAAGCGCATGCGGAGGTTGCCGCGCTACGCGCGGCGGGCGCAGGCGCCGCAGGCGCCACCGCCTACGTCACGCTCGAGCCGTGTAGTCACACCGGCCGTACGCCGCCGTGCGCGGATGCGCTGATCGCGGCGGGTATTCGCCGCGTGGTGTGTTGTTCGGCCGATCCGAATCCGAAAGTGGCGGGCGACGGCATCAAGCGCCTCGAGGCCGCCGGAATCAGCGTCTCGGTCGGGGAGCTGGCCGGCGAAACACGCACACTCAATCCCGGCTATTTTTCGCGCTTCGAACGCGGCCGGCCGCTGATCCGTCTCAAGCTCGCCATGAGCCTCGATGCGCGCACCGCGCCCGCCCACGGGGGCAGAATGTGGATCAGCGGCGAGGAGTCGCGTGCCGACGTGCAAAAGTGGCGTGCCCGCAGCTCCGCGATTCTGACCGGCGCGGGTACGGTGCGCGCGGACGATCCGCGCCTTGATGTGCGCTGGAACTACGGCCCATGGGTCAGGCAGCCGTTGCGTGTGGTGCTCGATCCCGCGCAGTCATGCGCGCCAAGCGCGAAAGTCTTCGCCGGCGGCGGCGCGCTGGTGTTCATCGCGGCGGATGTTGCGCATAGTCCCGCTGCGCAACCGCCCGCGCTTGCCGGAGCGCCGCCCTTGAGTGTTGAGCCCGTGCCGGCGGCGGGGCGCGGATTGGACTTGACGGCCGTCATCGAGCGCTTGACGCTGCGCGAGGTCAACGAACTTTGGGTGGAGTGCGGGCCGCGGCTGGCGGCGGCGTTCCTCGAGGCGAACCTGGTCGACGAGCTGATCCTATACGTCGCGCCGATCCTGCTGGGCGCGGATGCACAGCCGCTGACCGCCTGGAGCGGTCTCGCGGCGAAGGGTGTCCTGCCCTCATTTGACTACGCGAACGTGGAACGCGTGGGTGCCGACCTGCGGCTCATACTGACACCCCGCATTGCGATGCCGAAGGAGCATTGAGAATGTTTACCGGGATAATTGTCGGCACCGGCCGCCTGGTCGCGACGGTCGAGAAGGGCGGTGACCTGGAGTTGGCCGTCGACGCGGCGGCGCTCGGGGCCGGACGCCTGGCGGTGGGCGACAGTGTGAGCATCGAGGGCGTCTGTCTCACCGTGACGCGGCTCGATGGGCCGGTCTTCTACGCCGATGTATCGCGCGAGACCCTGGCCAAGACGACCTTGGGAAAGCTTAAGGACGGCGCGTGCGTAAATTTGGAGCCGAGCCTGCGGGCCGGCGATCCCCTCGGCGGTCATTTGGTGAGCGGTCACGTCGATGCGGTAGGAACATTGACGAGCGCCGCTGAGGATGCGCGATCCTGGCGCCTGCAGTTCGAACTGCCGGCGCCGCTGATGCGCTACGTGGCGCCCAAGGGATCCATATGCGTCAGCGGCGTGAGCCTGACGGTCAATGAGGTCGCCGGGCGCCGCTTCGATGTCAACATCATCCCGCACACGCGCGAGGCTACGACGTTGGGCGAACTGCGGGTGGGCGCCGCGGTCAATATCGAGATCGATACGATCGCGCGATACCTCGAACGTCTTGCAAACTTATAATTTCATTGCAGCCGCAACACCAAACTCCACCGGAACCTCGCTGATGTCACCAAACGCTGTTGAAGATTCGTCAAACCCGGCACCGTTCGCCGATAGTCCCTCAAGGGCTGCCGAGATCAGGCAATGGCTCGACTCGTATATTCACTTGTTTGGACTGCGCGGCAGAGGCATGGCATTGATTCTGGGACTTCTGGCCATTGCTTGGATCAGTGCCGGCATCTACAAGGTACAGCCTGACGAACAAGGCGTGGTTCTGCGTTTTGGCAAATGGGTGGAAACCACAAGCTCCGGCCTGCACTACCATCTGCCATACCCCATTGAAACCGTGCTGCTGCCGAAGGTTACCCAAGTCAATCAGTTACAACTCGGCACCGTTCGTCTCGCTGCGACTGGCGTTAACACCGCTGATTCCTCGCATGAGCGGCAGATGCTCACGGGAGACGAGAATATTGTGGAAGCCGACTGTGCCGTGTCCTGGCGTATCAAGGATGCCGGCAAGTTCCTGTTCAAGGTTAACAAGCCGGAGGCTGCGCTCAAGGTAGTGGCGGAAAGCGCGCTGCGCGAGATCATCAGCCGTACGCCGATTCAGGCCGCCATGTCGGACAAGCGCCAACAGGTCGCCGAACAAACCAGAGATCTGCTGCAAACCCTGCTTGACAAGGCCGATTCAGGGATTTTAGTCACCCAGGTGCAACTGCAACGTGTCGATCCGCCAATCGTCGTCATCGACGCTTTCAACGACGTGCAGCGCGCCCGAGCTGATCAGGAGCGTACCCGCAATGAAGCCGAAGCCTACGCCAATGACATCCTTCCGCGGGCTCGCGGGGAGGCATCGCACATTGCCCAGGAATCAGAGGCCTACAAGTCGCAGGTGATAAATCTGGCGCAAGGTGACGCCAAGAGCTTCCAGCTGATCTATGCGAGCTATGCCGCGGACAAAGACGTAACGGCCTGGCGCCTATACCTTGAGAGTGTCGACGAGATGCTTAAAAAGGCCACCAGGGTCATCGTCGATACTTCCGGCAAAGGCGTGTCCGGCATCGTTCCGTATATGCCGCTGGCAGATAAGGAAAAGCCAGATGCAGCCAAGGAGTCACCGAAATGAGTGCGAAGCGACGCCTTGTCATTGGTGTTGGTGCGTTTTTTCTGTTGTGGCTGCTCTCGACTACGCTCTACACGGTCAGTGAAGTGCAGCAGGCGTTGATTGTTCGCCTCGGAGCGCCGATTGGCGTCGTGACCGAACCCGGGTTGAAATTCAAACTGCCGTTGGTGGATTCGGTCATTTTTTATGATCGTCGATTGCTGACTTTGGAGCCGGCGGTTGAACAGGTCATTCTGGGAGACCAGAAGCGTATCGAGGTGCAGACCTACACACGTTTCCGCATCGTCGACCCGTTGCGCTTCTATAACGCGGTGCGCACGGTGGAGCTGGCCGAGCCACAACTCGCTCAGCTGGTCAGTTCGTCGCTACGCCGCGAACTGGGTCAGGTGATGCTACCGTCGCTGCTGTCGGAAAATCGGTCCCACATCGTCGAGCTAATTGAGAAGGAGGTGGCCGACAAGGCCAAAGATGTCGGAATCGACGTCGTGGAAGTCCGCTTCCACCGCGCCGATCTGCCGTTGGAAACAAGTCAGGCCATCTATGACCGGATGACCTCGGAACGGCAACGCGAAGCCAAGGAATTGAGGGCGCAGGGCTTCGAATGGGCACAGGAAATCCAAGCAAAGGCCGATCGCGAACGCACCGTAATCCTGTCTGAAGCGCAACGCCAAGCCAAGATCACTCGCGGCGCGGCCGATGCCGAGGCCAACCAAATTCTCTCCAGCACGTTCGGTAAGGATCCTCAGTTCTACAAGCTGTACCGTTCCCTGCAGACATATCGAATAGCCTTGGCGAACGCCGGCCCGACAATTGTGCTGTCGCCGGACACTGAGTTCCTGCGCTACTTCAAAACCGGCCCGGGCACGCTCACCAAACATTAATGGTTGAAATACCGAAAAAGCAGTTCAACTGGCGACAGGTGCTCGTGACGTTCGGCCCAGGTTTGGTGGTCATGCTGGCCAATACAGAGGTTGGCAGTGTAATTACGGCGGCTCAAAGCGGTGCAAAATGGGGTTATCGGTTATTGCTACTACAGTTCCTGATCATTCCGCTGCTCTACACGGTACAAGAGTTGGCGGCACGCCTAGCGCTTGGGACGGGAATTGGCTACGGCGAACTGATCCACCAGAATTTCGGTCGCCTCATGACTATCGTGGCGGTTACGGCGCTGACGGTGAGTTGTTTCGGCACGTTGGTCACTCAAATGGTCGGATTGGCCGGTATTGGCCAATTATTTGGCGTCCCCATCTGGGTATCGATCGTGCTGCTGATCGTAGCCATCCTTCTGATGGTAGGCCTTGGGGCTCACCGGTCCGTGGAGCGCATGGTAATTGCATTCGGCCTATTCGAGCTGGGCTTTCTGATCATGGCTTGGGAAGCGCATCCCGACATTGGTAGACTCACCGCGGGCCTTTTCGAGATGCCGCTCGGAAACCGCGACTACCTGTATCTTCTGGCGGCCAACCTGGGCACCAGCGTGATGCCTTGGGCGATTTTCTACCAACAGTCTGCCTTGATCGATAAAGGGCTGGGTATCGGGCATCTGAAAATCGCCCGGCTCGACATATTGATCGGTGCCGTTCTCTGCCAGACCGTAACCGCTGCAGTATTAATCGCCGCGGCAGCCACGTTTGCTCAACAGCAGCAGCCCGTGCAGCTGGAAAACGTGCCGCAGCTCGCCACAGCCTTCAGCGCTACCCTTGGACCTGTCATTGGTCATGTGGTGTTTGTCGCCGGCCTGGGTGGCGGGGCGCTGGTCGCCACCGTAACGGTATGCCTTACGGCAGCCTGGGCGTTGGGCGAAGTGGCTGGCGTTCATCACTCGCTGGAACACGATCCGTTGCAGGCTCCTTGGTTCTACGCTGCCTTTGCGCTGATCCTCATGCTCGGTGGCGGCCTGGTCGCCTCCGGCGTTAACCTCATCCGGCTGTCGATTGCGATGGGAGTGGTAAACGCTCTTCTGCTACCGATAGCGTTGGGATTCCTGTTCCAGTTGGCGCGCACGAAACTGGCGGACCCGATGCGACTCAAGGGTGCTTACGCCGCCACGGTAGGGACGATATTTTTCTGCGCCGCCGCCACCGGGGTTTATGCCGCCTTGGCCGGCATCGCCGGGTGAACTTGATGAAAGGCTGTCGTAATGGGCTTTGATACCCTCTTCCACTACCTGAACCTGACGCTGGAGGTGTTCTTCGTCAATCTGCTGCTGAGTGGCGATAATGCCATGGTTATCGCGCTTGCCTGTCGTTCGTTGCCGCCGGCGCTGACGAGGCGCGCAATGTTGATAGGTATCGATGCCGCCATTGCGCTGCGCGTACTGCTGACTGTCTTTGCCAGTTTTCTGCTGTCCATCCCGCTGCTGAAGCTCGTAGGCGGCGTAGCACTGACCGTTATCGCGATCAAACTGACCGTCGAGGAATCGGGAGAAACGAAATCCGACGAGAGCCCATCAAAAATACCCCCGGGCCTCTGGTCGGCCGTCGGCACCATAATCGTTGCCGACTTAGTCATGAGCGTAGACAACGTGGTCGCACTGGCCGCGGTGGCTCACGGCAGCATCTTCATGCTGACCATGGGTTTGTTGATGAGTGTGCCTTTTCTGCTGTTCGGCAGCTTGTTCGTTAGCGCCTTGCTGAGACGATATCCACTGCTGAAACGCGCTGGCGGTGCAATGCTCGGCTGGCTCGCCGGCGATATCGCCATTTCCGATCCGCTAGTCATGGATTGGGTCAATCAGCAATCACCGGCGTTGACAGTAGTGGTGCCATTACTGGTCGCCGTGTTCGTAGTGATCGAGAGCCGGATAATGGAAGGCGCACAGGCTACTGCCTATGCGCTACTGCCAAAGCTCCGGTCCAGACCGGCGATTAGCACTCCGCCGCCTGCGGTTATCGAGCCAACCCCGTTACCGGCGCCAATACCGGCAACCATCACCATCGCCAGCCAATCCGTCGAAGCCGAGCGGCCATCGCCCGTATCCGCTGCCGAGAACCTTGCGATGCCGGTTCAACCGGAACCGGGCAGCGCGCTACCGCCCGACGTAGTTGCGACGAGCTATGGACAAGCGCCACGGGGCAAACGCGTTAAGCCTGTCGTATGGATCGTTGCCGCTATTGCGGTCGCGTTGCTCTGGATGCTATTCAGATTTTTATCTCTGGATTTTCCAGCGACAACTCCTGCGCTGCAATGGACCCCTCCAACGGGACACCGATGAGGCGTTCGCACTGCGCCGCCCAGTCCGCAAGCTACAATGCGACTCGCCGGGTTGCGCCACTCGGTCCGGTGCGGCCAGGCGCGTGGTATAGGGCCGTCCGTCGCGTAGTTACGACAATAGATCGAGAATGAATTATCTATGACCGCATTGAACACGATCGATGAGATTCTCGAGGACATCCGTCAGGGGAAAATGGCGGTGATCATGGACGATGAGGACCGCGAAAACGAAGGGGATCTGATCATGGCCGCGGATTGCGTGCGGGCCGAAGACGTCAACTTCATGGCGCGCTACGGACGCGGACTCATCTGCCTGACCCTGACGCGCGAGCGTTGCCGCCAGCTGCGGCTGCCGCTGATGGTCAGCGAGACCGACAGTTCGCATCGAACGAATTTTACCTTGTCCATCGAAGCGGCCGAGGGCGTGACTACGGGCATATCAGCCCATGATCGTGCGCACACGATAAAGACCGCGGTCGCGCCGCAGGCGCGCCCGGAGGACCTGCGCCAGCCCGGACACATTTTTCCCCTGATGGCGCAGCCCGGCGGGGTGCTTACCCGCGCCGGCCACACGGAAGCCGGATGCGATCTCGCGCGCCTCGCGGGATTCTCCGCGGCCGCCATGATCGTCGAGATTCTGAACGACGACGGCACCATGGCGCGCCGGCCCGATCTCGAGCGTTTTGCCAAGGCGCACGCATTGAAGATCGGCACCATTGCGGACCTGATCCGCTACCGGCTCAAGAACGAGCGCTCGGTGGAGCGAATCTACGATGAGCCGGCCGAGACCGAATACGGCGGATTTCGGCTGTGCTGCTATGAGGACCACGTGAACAAGAACGTGCACGTCGCGCTGGTGAAGGGCGATCTGAATTCCGATCCGCCGCCGTTGGTGCGTGTGCACATCAACGACACCCTGCGCGACGTGGTGGGCTTGCGCAGCGAAAGGTTGGGCTGGCCATTGCGCGCCGCGATTCGCCGCGTGGCGGCCGAGCCCTCCGGCGTGATCGTGATCTTGAGGCCCGAGGAGACCCCGAGGGAGTTCATGGACAACGTGCGTCAGATCAATGCAAAACCGGTGGCGGCGCCCAACGTCGGGGCGACGGTGCTGCGCACCTACGGGATCGGGGCGCAAATACTCAAGGATTTGGGGCTCAACCGTATGCGCGTGCTGAGCGCGCCGAAGCAGCTGCAGGGCCTCTCGGCTTTCGATCTTGAAATTACCGAATACGTGGACGGCGGTGAATGAGCGCTGCGGGGCTTATACTGTGGCCATTGGCCGCGGCGCGCGACGAATAGACCTGCGAGGAAAGCTTTGTGCCTATTGAGCAGCCCAAGATCATCGAAGGCGAACTCCTGGTTCGCGACCTGCGCTTCGCCATTCTGGCTGCGCGGTTCAACGATTTTGTCGTCGAACCGTTGGTGCGCGGCGCGCTGGACGCGCTCAAGCGCCATGGGGCGACGGAGAAGCAGATCGAGATCGTGCGCGTTCCGGGCGCTTTCGACATGCCGATCGTCGCCCGCAAACTGGCGCTGTCACGCCGCTATGAGGCGCTGATCGCGCTCGGCGCCGTCATCCGCGGCCAGACGCCGCATTTCGACTACGTCGCCGGCGAATGCGCTTCGGGAATGGCTCGAATTGCGCTCGAATCGGGCGTCCCCATTGCGTTCGGCGTGTTGACGACCGATACGGTGGAGCAGGCGATCGATCGGGCGGGCGGCAAGGCCGGCAATAAGGGCGCCGACGCCGCGCTGACCGCGCTCGAAATGGCGAATCTGCTGCGCCGATTGGATGGGTAGCGGTGAATCCGCATCGCGCTCGCAGCCTCGCACGCAGGCTTGCGCTGCAGGCGCTGTATCAACTGCAAATCAACCCGCGACCCTGGCAGGATACCCAGCGGCAATTTGCCGAGGATCCGGAAGCGTTGCGAGTGGATCGCGAGTATTTCCAGGAATTGATGGCGGCGATTGCGCCGAATCGCGACACGCTCGATTTGCAGCTCGTAAAGCTCTGCGAGATTCCGCCTTCTGAACTCGACCCGATCGAGCACGCGGTGTTGTGGTTGGGCTTGCACGAATTGGCGGCCTGCCCCGAGTTGCCCTATCGGGTCGCGCTCGCGGAGGCGGTACAGCTCGCCAAGCAATTCGGGGCGACCGACGGGCACAAGTTCGTGAACGCCGTATTGGACCGCGCCGCGCAAGAACTCCGCCCAAACGAATACGGTCAGCCTGCGGAATAGCGCAGCGTGGGCCGCGAGCAAGCGCATCTCGGGGAATTCGATTTGATTCGCCGATACTTTTCGCGCATAGGCGGCGCGCGTTCCGACGTGGTGTTGGGGGTGGGCGATGACGCCGCGCTGCTGCGCATGCCGGCGGATACGGAATTGGCGGCGGCGGTGGATACCCTTGTCGCCGGACGCCATTTCCCGCCCGATAGCGACGCCCGATCAATAGGCCACCGTGCGCTGGCCGTGAACTTGAGCGACTTGGCAGCGATGGGTGCGACTCCGGCCTGGGCCACCCTGGCCTTGACCTTGCCAGCCGCCGATCCGGATTGGCTCGAGCGGTTTGCCGGCGGCTTCGCGCAGCTCGCGAACGCCTATGGCGTGGCCCTGGTCGGCGGCGACACCACGGCGGGACCGCTCACCATCAGCGTGCAAGTGATGGGGCATGTCGCCCGCGGCACGGCGCTGCGCCGCGGCGGGGCGCAAGCAGGCGACCTGTTGGCGGTGACCGGAACCCTCGGCGATGCAGGTGCGGGGTTGGCGTTGGCGACCGGCTCGCACACGACCAGCGATGGCGCGGTGGCACGCGAATTGCGGCAACGGTTCGAGTATCCGACGCCGCGGGTGGAATTCGGCGCGGCGGCACGCGGGATCGCGAGCGCGGCCATGGACCTGTCCGACGGGTTGGCGGGAGACCTGCCGAAACTGGCGGGCGCCAGCGGGCTTGCGGCGCATGTCGATGTCGATCGTTTGCCGCTATCGCATGCCTTACAGGCATTCGCGAGTCCGCAGCAGGCGCGCGATTGGGCGCTCGGCGCCGGGGATGACTACGAATTGCTGCTCGCCGTCCCGCCGCGCGGTTATGCCGAGCTGGCCTCGTTGGCCGCCAAAGTGGACTTAAGGCTGACCCCGGTCGGTGAGCTACGTCGCGGAACCGGCGTGAGCTGGGCGTCGTATGGCGCGAAATTTACGCCCCAGGCGCACGGATACGATCACTTTCGCTGACCCTCGACTCAAATCACAGTTTAGCGCCCGCCTGCCGAAGTATCCTCTGCGCCACGCAATCGAACGTCGCTGCAGCGGCTAACGGCTAACCTTGAACAATATTCGGACAAAAGATAACGCGAACTCCCTGACCGGTCGCGCAGCGTTGCCTGAAAAGATCGGCAAGTACGTGATCATCAACGAGGTCGGCCGCGGCAGCACGGGCGTCGTGTACCTCTCGCACGATCCGTACTATGGCCGCGACGTCGCCATCAAGGTCTACAACGTTGATCCCAACGGTGATGAAAATCGCAAGCGCATCGCGCGCAAGATGTTTCTCTCCGAAGCGCATATGGTCGGGATGCTGCAGCACCCGAACATCCTGCCGATCTACGATGCGGGCGAGGAGAATGGACACTGCTACATCGTGACCGAACACGTGCACGGTGCGCGCACCCTCGCCGCATATTGTCGACCCGACAATTTGCTGCGAATCGACGACGTGGTCGAACTGGTCTACAAGGCCGCGCGCGCATTGCATTATGCGCACAGCCGCGGCGTCATTCATCGCGACATCAAACCAAGCAATATCATGCTGACGCTCGAGAGCGATGTGCGCATCATCGACTTCGGCATCGCGCTGGTTGCCGATTCGGAGATTTCGCGCATCGAGGGAATCGCCGGCAGCCCGTCGTATATGTCGCCTGAGCAGGTCCAGTCGATCGAATTGACCAATCGATCGGATTTGTATTCGCTGGGAGCGGTGATGTACGAGCTGCTGACGGGCACCAGACCGTTTCGGGCCGGAAATTTGCAAAAACTGCTGCACCAGATCGTGTTTGCAACGCCGCCGCCCATTCATACCTTGCGACCGGAGATTCCGGAGGAGCTCGAGAACGTCACGGCGATGGCGCTGCAGAAGGAGCCGTCCAAACGCTATAAAACCGGCCTCGATTTCGCCGCCGAGTTGACCCGCGTGCATCAGAAATTGCGCGCCCAATACAACCGCATCGATCAGCAGGAGCAATTCAGCCTGTTGCGCAAGCTGAAGTTCTTCCACGAATTTTCGCACAGTGAAATCTGGGAAGTATTGCGCGCCAGCAGTTGGCAGGATTACGCCGACGGCGAAGAAATTGTCAAAGAGGGGGAGATGGACGATCGCTTCTACATCATCGTGCAGGGCCGCGTCGGCGTCGCGCGTCTCGGCAAGGCGTTGGGCTATTTGGACATTGGCGATTGCTTCGGCGAAACCAGCTACGTGCGCGGCGCGAAGCGAACCGCAACCATAATGGCATCAGGTCCGGTCACGGTGATGAAAGTGAGTTCCACGCTGCTGGAGCAGGTGTCGGCGGAATGCCAGCTGCGCTTCAATCAAGTGTTCCTGCGCAGCCTGATCGGGCGGCTGCAAAGCGCCGAGCGCGCATCCTAACGGTCGCGATCGGCGGCTAAGGCCGGTCACCCGCCTCTTTGTCGTGCTCGATCATCGCGTATGCCGAGTGATTGTGTATGGACTCGAAATTCTCCGATTCGACCACATAGGCGCGGACGCGTTTGTCGCGGTTGAGGGCCACGGCCACGTCGCGCACCGTATCTTCGACGAATTTCGGATTGTCGTAAGCGCGCTCGGTGACGTACTTTTCGTCCGGGCGCTTCAGTATTCCATATACCTCGCATGAGGCATTCGCCTCGGCGACGTCGATCAACTCCTCCAACCACATGTGCTCGTTCAGCTTGGCCGTCAATGTGATGTGCGAGCGCTGATTATGGGCGCCGTAATCGGATATTTTCTTGGAGCACGGACAGAGGCTGGTGGTCGGAACCACTACTTTGAGCCACACTTCAGTCCGCCCGTCGCGGCGCTCGCCGAATATGGTGGCCTGATAATTCATCAGACTCTCGACGCCGGAAATCGGCGCCTTCTTCATGACGAAATACGGGAAGGTCATCTCGATATGACCGGCGCTCGCATCCAAATGCTCGGTCATTTCTTCCAGCATCTTGCTGAAGGAATCCACCGATATTTCACGCTCGTGGCGGTGGAGGATCTCGACGAACCGCGACATGTGCGTGCCCTTGAAGTTATGCGGCAAATTCACGTACATGTTGAAATTTGCGACCGTGTGCTGTTCGCCGGTGGCCCGATCCTTCACTTTGACCGGGTGGTAGATATCCTTGATCCCCACCTTGTTGATCGGGATCCGGCGCGTGTCGGAATGGCCCTGCACGTCCTCGACGGGCGACGCAGTGGGTTTTTTGGCAGGGGCGGCGACGGTCATGGGGCTATGGTTCCTCGAGGGCGCGTAACGCCAATGATATCAGACGATTCGACGGCGCCTGGCCGAGGCGCAGGATGGGGGCAACCGACAGGCGGTAGGCGTCTCTCAGCCGTCCTTCGGTTCGTCGGCGCCGAATTCTTCGACTTGGAGCTCGCCGGCCTTCTTGAGCAGAATCTCCACCTTTTGCTGCGCCTCCTTGAGGGCCGCCTGGCAGTTGCGAGTCAGTGCCACCCCGCGCTCGAAGGCCGCGAGCGATTCCTCGAGCGGCAGATCGCCGTGCTCCAGGCGTTCGACGAGTGCTTCGAGGTCACGCATGGTTGCCTCGAAATCCAATGGTTGGGGCTCTTGATTTGGTTTACGGGACGCCATTCTTGCGCAAAGTACACATGCGCGGCGGTGCGGTCAAACCAGGCGCGCAGGGTGAGCGAGTTCACGGCGGCAAACGCCGGTCGGCTCCCAGGGCGAGGCAAATAGTCAAGCCGTGATTTGCGTCACATCGATGGAGTCGCGCCGCGGCTGGTTTTGGGTACCATTGGACTTGGGAAGCTATATGCCATATTCAAGCAAACGAATTTTCGCCTTGGGGCTGCTCGGTGCAGCGGTATTGGGCAGCGCGGCCTGTTCGCCGCGCAAGATCCCGCCAATGACGGTCGAGGACCTCATGGAGGATCGGGTGACGCTCGACGGCGTGCTGTTGAAGTGCAACCAGGATCCGGCCAAAGCCCGCAACACCTCGGATTGTCTTAATGCGCGGATCGCTATCGAGCGGTTGGCGCAGAAGGATGTGGATCCTTCGATAGAACAGAAGCGCAACGCGGAATTCGAACGGAGCCGCGAGCAACTGCGGCTTGCGCAAGAGAAGACGCGTCAGGAACAAGAAGCCAAGACCAAGGTGGACGCCTACAGTCTGCCGGTGGTACCGGTTGACGCACCGCCCAAAGGCAACGCGCCGGTTTCCACGGGTACGCCGACGCAATAGACAGCTGATTCGGCGCCGGCCGGCGCTTGAATCCGACGCCCATCGGCCACACACTAGGCTATGGACATGTTTCGAACAAGCGCCGTCATGCCGGCAGCAAATCAAGCACTTGCAGGGCGAGCCGAGCCGGTTCGAATATCGGGACGCCATTTCGTGTCCGGCCGTCGGACGGTGCCCCCGTACCCTGAGGGAATGCAGTCGGCTCTGTTCGGCTTGGGCTGCTTCTGGGGTGCGGAGCGCAAGTTCTGGCAAATCGACGGCGTGTATTCGACGGCGGTCGGTTATGCGGGCGGGTACACCCCCAATCCCACGTATGAGGAGGTTTGCACCGGCCTCACCGGACACAATGAGGTGGTGCGCGTCGTATTCGATCCGAAGATTTCGAGCTACGACGAGCTGCTTAAAGTGTTCTGGGAATCGCATGATCCGACGCAAGGCATGCGCCAAGGCAACGATACCGGCACACAGTACCGCTCCGGTATTTACAGCTACGGCGATGAGCAACAGAGGCGCGCCGAAAAATCGCGCTCCGCATATCAAGCGGTGCTTACAAAATGCGGAATGGGAGCGATCACCACAGAAATCACCGGTGCGCCCGAATTCTATTACGCCGAGGAATATCACCAGCAGTACCT
>ODAK010003012.1_pt1 | contig 17588 bp, 18 predicted proteins | sample 1539591 | NCBI WGS metagenome assembly ODAK01 (sample SAMEA3539303, study PRJEB22396) | soil metagenome | biome: tundra; feature: field; material: soil | place: USA | collected 2010-05 | depth 0.15 m
GCAGGCGCTGGTTGGCATGTCGCGATCGATGGATGAGTGGGGCTTCTACTGCCGGGATACGGTTCCGGGCTAGCCTGAGCCGCCCTGGGTTTCGCGGAGACCGTGATCTGCCCCGGTAATCCTGGAGTCGGCATGCTGGAGTCCTCGGCAGAGAGGATCCATGTTCATGCCTCGCAGCTACCCGCCGGAAGTTCGTCGTCAGGTGATTGAGCTCGCGCGCGCTGGGACGCGTGTCGAGCAGCTATCGGTCACGTTCGGGATGACCGAGACGACGATCTATAACTGGCTCAAGCAGGATCGTGTCGACCGCGGTGAGGAGGTCGGTCAGACGACCGATCAGCAGCTCGAGCTGGCCGCGGCGAAGCGCCGGATCACCCAGCTCGAGACCGAGCTAGCGGTCGCCCGGAAGATCAACGAGGTGTTCCTGAAAGAGGGCATCAGCCCAAAAGGCTCTTCCCGGTGATCGACTCCCTGACCGGGCAGGGCATCAACGTCCGGCACGCCTGCCGGACGCTCAGCGTTTCGGAGTCCGGCTACTACGCGTGGAAGGATCGTCCGGACCCGCCGAGGATGCTCAGACGGATCTGGCTGGCCGGTGAGATCGCCGATGTCCACAAGGCGTCCGGCGGCACCTACGGCGCGCTGCGCGTGACTGCCGAGCTTCGCTATGGCCGCAATATCCACGCCGGGCATAACGCGGTCGAGTCGATCATGCGCGAGATTGGGATCAAGGGCCTGCCGACGCGGCGGTTGCCGCGGGGCGCGAGGGTCGCGAAGGTCACCTCGCTCGATCTCGTGCGCCGCTCGTTCCGGCGTGATCGCCCGAACGAGCTGTGGATGACCGACATCACCGAGCACCCGACCCGGGAGGGCAAGATCTACTGCGCCATCGTGCTCGACGCGTTCTCCCGCTTCGTGGTCGGCTGGTCGATCGACAGCACCCAGACCACGCTGCTGGTCCTCAACGCGCTCGGGATGGCGACCCAGCGCCGCATGCACCGCGACGGGCTCGTGATCCATTCCGATCGCGGCGTTCAGTTCACGTCCTGGGCGTTCAGCCAGAAAGTCCGTGACGCCGGCTTGGCGCCCTCGATGGGAGCGGTCGGCTCGCCCTACGACAACGCGATGGTCGAGAGCTTCTGGGGACGCATGCAGGTCGAGCTGCTCAACCGACGTCGCTGGAAGACCCGGATCGAGCTCGCCTCAGCGATCCACGACTACATCGAGCACTTCCACAACACCCGACGCCGGCACTCCGCGCTCGGCATGCTCACACCCGCCGAAGCCGAAGCCCGGCTCGTTCAAGCTCAGGGATGAACGTTGTCCCGCTAGGACCGCAACCAACCGGGCAGCTCACGGAGCGTCCGATCTGGTCTCTCCGATACGCAGATTGACAGCCATCACCAACACCAAGAACATCAACACCAACGTCAACCACACCGACCGACTCCAGAATCTCGACTCCACCGAAACCGGGGCAGATCACGGTGAGTCTGGAGTTCCTTGGCGTGAGGCCGATCGGCCTAACCGGCGCCGCGTGAAGCACAATCATCGGTGATGACACAACGCCTCCGGCTGGTCGGCGTGTGTCCGTACGCCAATGGGGCGGACAACAGCACGTGCAGCCGGAAGCCCCAGAAGTAGCGTGAGTGGCTTGCGTACTAGCCAGAGACGCCATGGCCGGCGAAATCGGTGCGTTTCACCGTCTCACGGGAGGCGGCGCAGGGCACCGTGTGGAGTCCAACACCGCCGCCTTCGGCCCGTGTTCCTTCTCAGGCGCCAGTCGCGAGACCCGTGGCGTCCGGCCGCGGAAGGGCGTTGATCGACGCCGGCAGTCGCAGCCTGACGCGCACGAGGGGGCGGGGCCGCTCTTCCGGAACTGCTGGGCGTCGCATTGCCTGCTGGTCATGTCGCGAGAAGGCGCGGAGCTGGCCGAACGAACCGTCGCAGTTGCGGACGAGATCGACACGGTTTTCCCGGCGCGGTTCCGCGGCTTCACGCCGACGCGGTACGCACGAAGAGTCACATCCCGGCTGCAAGAAACCCGCGTTATGCGGGAACCCGCGTTGACGGCGGCTCCGCCGTGCGAGTATCGTCGTAACTGGACACTTCGCGCGGCTGAGAGGGCCATGTGCGACGTCGCCTGCAGGAGATGAGCAGGGTCGCGCCGCGTTTGACGGCCGGGGAGTTTTGTGCGGCCCGCAGTGCCCTGCTCGCATGTTTATCACGCGAAACGGAAGGAGCAGCAATGCATGCTTTCCTGAACCGCAGGAGGCTGCTCGCCCTTGTCATGGCGAGCGCCGCGATCCTTGCCGCGGGAGTCGCCACGAGCGCGTCCGCCGGCAACTCACGCCACTGGACGCACAGGCCTGGGCCCGGCGGCGCCAGCATCACGAGCCAGTCGTGGGGCACCGCGCCCGACGGTCAGGCAGTGAACCTCTACACACTCACCAACGCGCGCGGCATGACCGTGACGATCACCAACTACGGCGGCATCGTCCAGTCGATTGACGTCCCCGACCGTAAAGGCCAGGTGGCGAACGTCGCGCTCGGCTTCTCGAACCTCGCCGGCTACGTCACCGACGACACCACGACGACCGCGTCGGGCGAGACCTACTTCGGCGGGATCATCGGTCGCTACGCGAATCGCATCGCCAACGGCTCCTTCAAGCTGAACGGCGTCACCTACACGCTGCCGCAGAACAACGGCACGAACACGCTACACGGCGGACCCGATTCGTGGAACATGCAGGTCTGGACGGCGACGCCGATCAGTGGACGGCAGAGCGTCAGCCTCCAGCTGACCTACACTGACCCCGCCGGCAAGAACGGCTTCCCGGGAACCGTTGCTGCGAAGGTCGACTACACGCTCACGCAGGATGACGCGCTGCGGATCGATTACACGGCGACCACCAGCGCCCCGACGGTCATCAACCTCACCAACCACACGTACTTCAACCTCGCCGGTGAAGGGTCGGGGGACGTCTTCGGCCAGGATCTGATGATCAACGCCGACAACTACACGCCGGTCAACGCCAATCTGATCCCGACCGGGGTGATCGCACCGGTGGCTGGCACACCGCTCGACTTCCGCACGCCCAAGCCGATCGGGCAGGACATTAACAGCGGCTTCGGGCAGCTCGTGCTGGCGCACGGGTTCGACCACAACTGGGTGCTCAACCGCTCGGGCCCGGGGCTGTCGCTCGCGGCGCGGGCGTACGATCCGGTCAGCGGCCGCGTGCTGACGACGTGGACGACGGAGCCCGGAGTGCAGTTCTACTCGGGCAACTTCCTCGTGGGAGACCTCATCGGAACGAGCGGGGGGACATACCGCCAGAGCGACGGGTTCACGCTGGAGACCCAGCACTATCCCGACTCGCCCAACGAGCCGAGCTTCCCCTCGACGGTGCTGAACCCCGGGACGCCGTTCAACTCAACGACGATCTACCAGTTCTCGACCGCCAACCAGTTCCCGACCGCCAACCAGTTCCCGACCGGACCGTAGTTCCGGACCGCCGAACACGAGTTCGCAGCCCCAGGGCGCCACTTAGCCGCGGGGCCGCGTACTCCGGCGCGAACCTCACGCATCTCGCCCCGCCTCACCGCGGGGCGAGACGCGGGCTCCCGTTCGGCCTGATCCCGCCGTCGTCATCCGCCATCGCGGTGCAGAACGTGTCGACGATCGTCGCGTCGAACTGCGTGCCTGCGTGCTGTTTGAGTTCGGCAAGCGCTGCATCGACGCCGATCGCACGACGGTAGAGCCGGTCGGAGGTCATGGCGTCGAAGGCGTCGCAGACGGCGATGATGCGTGAGCCCAAGGGGATGTCCTGTCCTGCGAGGCCGTCTGGGTATCCCTGGCCGTCGAAGCGCTCGTGGCTTGAGCGGATCAGCGGAGCCGTGGCCGCCAGGGCGGGGGCGGCCAACACGATGCGCTCCCCGATGACGGGGTGACGGCGTATGTGCCGCCACTCGCGCTCGTCGAGCGCACCGGGCTTGTCGAGGATCTCAGCCGGGATCGCGTTCTTCCCGATGTCGTGCAGCTTCGCGGCCAGACGGACGCGCGCCACCTCGCGCTCGGGCTGGTCGAGCGCTTCGGCGAGCGCGCCGGAGAGTTTCGAGACTCGTTTGACGTGATCGTCGAGCAGGGTGCTCGGTCGGTTGATCACCTGCAACAGCGCGTCGGTCGTGTGTCAACGCCTGATCGGCGCACGCCGGCGCGTTTGCGGTGATCCAAACAGCGGCCGTGGGGCTGCATCCTCGAGATCTCCGCGCTAGCGTCGGCTGCCGGCGGGCAGCTCGGCGTCGGCGCGTTCGATCAGCGCCGCGGCACTGTCCTCCGGTTCCAGCCCGGCAACGCCGACCCTGATCTGGCAGCGATCGGCGTCGGCCGCGAGCGAGGCTTGGACCGCATCGAAGCGCCGCCGGGCGATCTGATCCGTCGCGTCGGACATCACGCAGAGGAACTCGTCGCCTCCCAGGCGAACGATCAGGTCGTAGGAGCGCATGTGCTCGCGGATCGCGCGCAGCGCGTGCCGCAGCACCTCGTCGCCAGCGGCGTGACCTTGAGCGTCGTTGACAGCCTTCAGGCCCACGACATCGACGTAGCCAACGACGAGTCGGCCGGTCGTTCTACGGGCACGCTCGATCTCGTGATCAAGGTCGACCAACCCCGCCGCGCGCGTGCGCGTCCCGGTCAGCGGGTCGGTCTCAGCGATCGCCAGCTGTGCCAGCAGCGCTGCGTGATCTGCCTCGGCCTCCAAGCGGTCACGAGCCGCCTGCTCGCGATCACGGGCCGACTGGTCGCGATCACGGGCCGCCTGCTCGCGATCTGCCGCAGCCCGGGCTCGACCCTCGAGCGCCGCTATGCGATCAGCCGCGGCAAGCTTGCGGTACTCCCCTGCACGCAGCAGGACCTCAGCGCCGGTCACCGCGCGCCCGTTGCTCGCCCACACTGCGTCGCGCACTCCCAGCTGACGATCACGCAGCGCGGACGCCTCGTCGCGCGCCAAAGCCGCCAGATCGCGGGCCTGCGCTACCGCGTCGCGCTCAGCTCCTGTGTCAACACGCCCCTGGGCTCCCTGCTCACGCACCTGCGCGTCCTCCTCGCGTTGCCGGGCACTCTGATCGCGAATCTCGCGCGTAAGGTCGTGTTCCGCAGGGTCTCCGCCGCGCGCGAGATCGCGGTCGGCGGCAGCCTGATCGTCGTCGGCCGCAGCCTGATCACGCTCGGCGGCGCTCTGGTCGCCATCGGATGCGCTCTGGTCAGCATCGGCGAGCGTCTGATCGCGGTCCGCGAGCGTCTGATCCCGGTCGGCGAGCGTCTGATCCCGGTCGGCGAGCGTCTGATCGCGCTCCGCGAGCGTCTGATCGCGCTCGAGCGTGCCAGCAGCCGCAGCGGTAGCGTCCGCTCGCCTGTCGACGAGCACGTTCATATCCGATGTCGGCTCAAACAGAGCGTCGAATCGGGACACACTCGGTGCTGGCCGCTGATGGTCTTCATCGCTGATCAAACGGCGCCGACGGTCGCCCGGAGGTTGCGGCACTGGGTTCGTCATCTCGTAGGTATCGGCAGCGCCGTGAGAAAGTTGAGCCCAACCGATACGCATCGGCCGGCGGCCACGCATCCACCCAGCTGATCGCCCAGCAGTGGACGGATGTTCCACCGGCGGCTGCGAGCGATCGGGCCCCCAGCACTAGACTGGCTGGGGGATGGCAAACATCTTCAAGCGGCGCAAGCGTCCGCCGGCGACGGCCGCCGAGCAGACCGAGGCGAGCGACCGCTCGGCCCGCGAATCGCGCCAGGCGATCGAGAACGAGGCGCACCGCCGGGCGTCGGATGGCAGGGCGCGGGACCAGGCCGTCAAGAACGAGGCGCGCCGCCGGGAATCAGATGACAGGGCGCGAGATCAGGCGGTCGAGAACGAGCTGTCCCGCCAGGCGGCGGATGACAGGGCGCGCGATCAGGCGGTCGAGAACGAGCTGTCCCGCCAGGCGGCGGATGACAGGGCGCGCGACCAGGCGGTCGAGAACGACGCGGTCCATCGAGTGCGACGCGGCGGCTCGCCTGAATAGCCGGTGACGCGCCGCCGGCGCGTGTCAGACCCGGGCACCCCGACTCGCTCTCAGCCAACGCTCAGGAACCACTTGTCTGCGGCTCAGGCGCCACGGCCATGATCCAACCTGTTCGCCGGCCGGCACGGCCGACTCTCCGTCACAACAGGAAGGCTCCCGCCCATGCGCTGGCTACCCAGACGACCGAAGACCAAGAGCGCAGCGCTCGCAACGATCGGCGGGATCGTCGTCGCGGTTGCGGTGGCAGGGGCGGCGTTGATCTACTTCGTGATCTTCCCGACCTCGTCCGCACCGCCGTTCACGTTGACCTCCCAGAAGACGAGCGCACCGGTTCGGTCGGGGGCCACGCTCGCCGGCAGCTGGACGATCGCCTCGCGCTCGCAGGCCGGCTATCGGGTGCGGGAGAAGCTGGCGTTTCTGCCGGCCCTCAGCGACGCCGTGGGCAGAACCTCGGCGATCACCGGCGGCGCGAGCTTGGCTGACACAAAGGGCTCGCTAACGGTCAGCGCTGCCTCCTTGGTGATCGACGTCGAAACGCTCAAGAGCAACGAGTCGCTGCGCGATCAGCACATTCAAACGATCGGCCTGCAGAGTGCCACCTATCCGAAGGCGACGTTCGTGCTCTCAACGCCGCTGACGCTGCCGGCAAGCGCGCTGAACGGAGGGGTCGTCGACGTGTCGGTGACCGGCGTCGTCACCATCCACGGCACCGCCAAGCGGCTGAGCATTCCGCTGCAGATGCGCCTCTCGCGCTCGAAGATTCAGGCCGTCGGCTCGCTCACCTTTCCCTGGGAGGAGTTCGGCATGACGGCTCCGAGCGTCGGCGGGTTCGTCAACGTCAGCGCCACGGCGACGATGGAGTTCGACCTCAACCTCAAGCGCGCCTAGACCGCCCGCGCTTGCCGGGGCGCCCCCCGAGCGCTGATCAGGCGGCGTGGGCCACGTCTTCGACCGTCGGGCCGACGGTGTCGGACACGTCGTCGATCGTGGGGCCGGCGGTGTCGGACACGTCGTCCATCGTGGTGCCTCGGCGGCCCTGCGCGGCGAGCAGCAGCTTGAAATCGTGGGGGCTCGTCGCCGCGTTCAGCGCGTCCGCCAGAGCGACTCGCCCGGCGACGACTTGGTCGTAGAGCGCCTGGTCGAAGGTCTGCATCCCGTCGTATGCACCTTCGGTGATGACGGAGGTCAAATCCGCCGTCTCGCTCGGGTTGACGATCTTGTCGTGTACGCGGCCCGTCATCCGAAGGATCTCGCAGATCGGGACGCGTCCGCCGTCGGCGGCCGGCACCAGGCGCTGCGAGATCACGCCACGCAGCGTGCTCGCGAGCATCGCGCGCACCTGCTGGTGGTGGTTGGGAGGGAAGAACTCGAGCATGCGGTTGATCGACTCGGCTGCGTCGAGAGTGTGGATCGTCGAGAGTACGAGATGGCCGGTCTCGGCCGCCGACATCGCGGTCTGGACCGTCTCCTCGTCGCGCATCTCGCCGATCAGGATCACGTCGGGGTCCTGTCGCAGTACGCGGCGCAACGCATCCTTGAACGAGATGGTGTCGACGCCGATCTCGCGCTGACCGATCAGCGAGCGTTGGTCCTGGTGAACGAACTCGATCGGATCTTCGATCGTGACGATGTTCGCGGCGCGGCTGACGTTGATGTGATGGATCATCGCTGCCAACGTCGTCGACTTGCCGGAGCCGGTCGTGCCGGTGACGAGGATGATGCCGCGCTGCTCGTCCGCCATGCGGCCGACGACCGGTGGCAGTCCAAGCTCCTCGATCGTGCGAATCCGGTGCGGGATGGCGCGCGCGACGAGCGCGATCCCGCCACGCTGCTGGCGCGCGTTGATCCGAAACCGCGCGACACCGGGAATCTCGCGCGAGACATCGATCTCGTGGCGCTCCTCGAACTCCGCGAGCCGCACGCCGTCGCCCAGCATCTCGCGCAGCGCCGCCTCGGTGTCACCGGCTTCGAGCACGGGCCAGGGGCCGCCACCCAGCGGCACAAGCTCACCGTCGACGCGCGCCATCGGTGCCGCTCCGCCCTTGAGGTGCAGGTCAGATCCGTCGCAGGCGACAAGCGCGCGCAACGCTTCGTCGAGATCGATCACATAGGTCCAATCGGCCCCAAGGACCGTTTTGTTGAACCGGCAGCGGGCAAGACCTGGTTCGAACCGCCGTCGCCGTCGCCGCGGCGCTGCGGCTAGCGCAGGTCTGGCGCTGCTATTCGGGGTGGAGGAGGTCCACCGGTGGCAGGTCGCGCACCTCGTCCTTGGTCAGGCTGAGCCTCACGCCGACCGCTACGTCCGTGACTGCGCCGATCGGGATCGCAACCGTCTTGTGACCCCACAGGTGACCCGCGTCGAGCAGGAAATGCGTCACGTGATTGTCGCTCGGATCGATCACCAGGCCTCGAACGCGCCCGATGTCGCCGTCGGTGGCGTGCACCTGCTCGCCACGACGCACCTCCACATCGCCCACGGGCACACGGTCGTGCATCACCACATGGGGGCCGGCCTCCATGTTCCGCGGGCCCGCCACGCTGCCATCGATGCCCATGCCAAGGATGAAGTAGGGCAGCGAGAGCACCTGACCCTGGCCGTAGCCCCAGTCGCCGCTCGGCTCGGGCACGAACTCCGTGATCTCAGCATCGGCGAGCGCGCCAAACTCATTCATCGTGCACCGCAGCCGGATCCCGCCGTCCGTCGACTCGACGAGCTCGATCGGCACGAGACGGCCGGCCTCTCGCCGATGGTGCGGTTCGACGACGAGATAGGTGAGTGCGCGGGCGACCGGATCGACGACCACGCGTGTCAGCTCCCCGCCGACGCCGTCGCTGCATGCGACGTCGCTGCCAATGGTGAACTGCGCTGCTTCGCTCATGAACACCGTCCTCTCGCATCTAGTCTCGCACAGCCTGCGACGGGCCTGGGAAAAGCGTCAGGCTGCAGCGAAGGGCCCATCGCGCGACCGACGGCGGGGGCGCAGCCGGCACGCGCAGCACAGGCCGGAGCGTGATCGGTCGCGGCCGAGGCCAGGTTACCCCGCCCCCGATACGACACTCAGCCGTTCGTGATGATGCCCTTCTGAACGGCCTCGACGCTCAGGTAGCCCGGCCCGCTGCGCGAGCACGCGCGGAAGGGGAACGGGACGAGCTTCGATGCCGTCTGGCCCGGCGGGTAGACGCGCAGACCGCCGGCGTTCACCTGGCGACAGCTGGACATCGGGAAGTTGTCCGCCTCGACGATCCGCAGCACGACGGTGGCGGTGGCGCCGGCGGTGTTCGCGATCGTGGCTCCGGCGAGCGTGATCACGCTCGAGCCGTGGGCGTTGTTGCGTGAGGCTGCGCTGCCGAGCTGGTGACCGGCGAGGTTTACGCCTGAGACGCCCGGATAGCCGACGAGCGTGCACGCGTGTCTGGACAGGTTCGTGAACTCGAGGTTGTAGTAGATGCTGCCCGCCGTGCCGTTGCCATTGGTGTCCAGCCAGACGACTAGCCCCGAGCTCGCGCAGCTCGGCGTGGCGGCCGCCGCGGAGGAGCCGCTGGCGACGAGGATTCCAGTGCATGCCAGCGCCGCCGCGCACAGCGTTCCGCTGGCAGCGATCACTTGCCGGGAGGAGAGGTTGGCTCGACGCATCGCGCGCCCCCTTCGGTGGACGGTAGGGATCCTTGCCTCGATTATGACTCCCGCGCCAGGCCGCTGCCACGGGTCCCCGCGGCGCGAGCGAACGTCGCGTCCTGCGGTCTACAGCACCGCGATCGCCTCGATCTCGAACATCAAGCCCGGAAACGCGAGGCCCTTGACCTCGAGCGCGGTGGAGGCCGGCTGGGGGCCGGTCACGAACTCGGCCTTGACGTTTCGGTAGGTCGGCAGGTTTGTGATGTCGGTGAAGTAGACGGTCACCTTGACCACGTTGTCGAAGGTTGCGTTCACCTGGCTGAGCACGGTCTGCAGGTTTGCCAGCGCTTGGCGGCACTGTGCTTCGAAGTCGCCTTCGCCGACGAGCTTGCCATCCGCTGACAGGCCGATCTGGCCGGCGATGAAGATGACCGACGGAGCGTGATCGACCTTCCAGCCCTGCGAGTAACCAAACGCGTCCTGCCACGTCCAGGGGTTGACCTGCGTCTTCTCCATCGCTCCTCCTCGTCGGGTATCGGCCGGGGCCATCGGGTGGGGGGTTCGTGGTCGCTGCACACCGCGGCATCAGGCGCGGTGTCTTGGGGGGTGAGTGGCAGCATCGCTGTCGCATGCAGCTTCCCAGCTGCGTCACGTCAAAGGCCTGCTGTCGCAGCGTCGACACGGCGCGAGTGTTTGCGCGAGCACTCCGCGGCGTCGTCGCGGCGAGGGGGTAGGGTCGCGGGCGCCAGTGCCTTACACGCGGACCGCGAGGAGTCCCATGAGCGTCGAGCAGCATTTCAACGTGGCGAAGTTCAACCTGCACGCGATCAAGCAGGCCGTCGGCAGGGCCGAGGGCTTCAACGCCAAGGTCGCGGTGATCATCACGCGCGGAGTCGGCACGATGGCGTGCGCCTACGTCTTCTGCCTGATCGCGCTGCTCAGCCTGCCGGCGATCCTGATCGAGGCGGGTGTGCTGACCAAGAGCGACGTGCCGCACTTCCTGACCCAGACAGGGTTGATCCTGATCGTTGCGTGGGTCGCGCAGACGTTCATCCAGCTGGTGCTGCTCTCGATCATCATGGTCGGCCAGAATGTGCAGAGCATCGCCTCGGACGCCCGCTCCGAGCGGACCTACGAGGACGCGGTGACGATCCTCGATCGCCTGGACGTGCAAACCGAGGGTGGTCTCAAGGCGATCCTCGACCGCCTGGATGCGATCGCGACGCTGGGTGGGCCGCAAACGCCCACGCCCGACGCGGCGTGAGCGCAAGGCGCCGTCGCCCGCCGACCCCGCGCCGGCGCAACTGCGGGTAGAGTCAAATCCGTGAGCGACAACGCTGGAGCTGAGGGGTCCTCGCACGGCGGTGGAGCGCTGGCGCGGACGGGTCCGGTGTTCGCGGCGCTGACCGGCCTGACGTCACTCGCGATCCTGCTGGAGGCGGTCTTCGCCGGCGAGGTCATCGCCCCGGCGAGCTCCAATGGCTGGCTGAGCGCGCACAACGTGACCGCTGACGTCGTTATCGCACTTACCGTGATCACCGCGGTCTACGCGGCCGTCTGTCTGCGCGATTCCGCGCGCCTGCTCGTAATCGGCTCGGTCGTGCTGGCGGTGCTGGTGATCGTCCAGACCGCGATCGGCCACGCGATCACCAACAACAACGACAACGGGCTGCTCGTGATCCACGTTCCGCTGGCGCTGCTGGTCTTCGGACTGACGATCTGGCTGAGCGTCAAGGCGCGCTCGCTGCGCAAGGCCGCGGGTAGCTGAGCCTCAGGCGCGGGCCGCCCAGGCGCGGCTGCGCGTCAGGCGTGCGCACCGCCCCGCCGGCAGGTCGCGTTGTGAACCTCCTCCATCAGGCTCTTCAGCTGCGCCGACATCTCGTGGATCTGCTGGGTCAGGTCCGTGTTCTGCTGCAGCAGGTCGGTCTGAGTCTTTGACAGCTCATCGCGGTGGGCGGCGGATGCCTCCTCGTTGGCCTTGTCCGTACGCGTCTGTGCCTTCTGGGCGATGATCACCAGGGCGCCGGTGTAGAAGGCCACGCCGGAGAAGATCAGGTTCAGCAGGATCCACGGCTCGGGGTCGAATTGCTTGCCGTGGCTGAGGTGGGTGAAGGTGTGCTCGAGGTAGGGGACCGCGCCATTGATCAGCACCCAGCCGAGGATGATCGTCGAGCCGATGATCACGAACGCCACGGTCCCCATGCCGCTCGCGACGCCTTCCGCCACTCGCTCCATGAAGCTGCTGCCGCCGGCGTAGGGCGACTGGCCGCCGTGGCCCGGCCGGTAATGCGTGTGGTGGCGCATCGGATCTGGAGTGGTGTTCGCCTCGCTGCTCTCCATCGACTGCTCCTTTTCGGTTGCCGCGAGGAGTATCGCGCCCGCTGCGGCGCGAGCGAGCAGGCGTGGCGAGCGGCGGCGACTGACGCGTCTGAGGCCGTCAGGCGCTAGGCTCGGTGGGCCTGGGGAGGCATTCGTAGCGGTCGAAAGAACAGGTTTGCGAGAGAAAACGAACTGCGGATTCCCGCGCGAGGCAGGAAAAGCATTCAACGTCGCCAACGGTGCGTCGTGTAGATGAGCGCCCACGCCCCCTCCCTAGCAGGGTCTGAAGTCACGCTCGGCCTCGGAGGTGAGGACGGCGGCGATATCGTCGCGCGCTCGCCGACCGCGCTTTTCTGGCGGCGCTTTCGCCAGGACCGCGTCGCCGTCGCGTCGCTTGTCTTCATCGCCGTGCTGGCGATCGTCGCAATCGCCGCGCCGCTGGTCGTGAAGCTGCTCGGACTGCCGGGCCCCTACATCCAGAACCTCAATCTGACGAACGCGTTCGGCGAGCCGCTCGGGCCGAGTGCCGCGCATCCGTTCGGCGTTGACGGCCTCGGCGAGGACATCGCGTCGCGCGTGATCTACGGCTCGCGGGTCTCACTCGAGGTCGGCGTCATCGGCACCGGCATCGCGACGGTGATCGGCGTGATCGTGGGGCTTCTGGCCGGCTTCTACCGCGGCTGGGTGGACACCGTGCTATCGCGCCTGACCGATCTCGTGCTCTGCTTCCCGACGCTGCTGTTCGGCATCGGCCTCGCTTCGGCCTGCGCCCTCAACGGATGCCTCGGAGGAACGATCCAGCCGGGCGTGCCGGTGATCACCGCCGTCGTGGTGATCTTCGGTTGGACCTATATCGCGCGCATCGTGCGCGGGCTGGTGCTGTCGCTGCGCGAGAAGGAGTTCGTCGAGGCGGCGCGTTCGCTCGGCGCCTCGGACGCGCGGATCATGTTTCGCGAGATCCTGCCGAACCTCGCCGCGCCGGTGATCGTCTACGCGAGCCTGCTGATCCCGGTGAACATCCTGTTCGAAGCCGCGCTTTCCTTCCTCGGCGTCGGTGTGCAGCCGCCGACCGCCAGCTGGGGCCAGATGATCGCGGACGCGACGCCGATCTTCAACATCGCGTGGTGGTGGATGGTCTTTCCCGGCGCCGCCCTGCTGCTGACGGTGCTCGCGTTCAACCTGCTCGGCGACGGGCTGCAGGACGCGCTCAACCCCAAGGCCGACTGATCTTCAACCTAAGTAAACAAACGATGGGAGCATGATGACTACACCAATACGACGGCGAGCGATCGCGGGACTGGCGGCGTTGTTCGCCGTCGCCGCGGCGCTGTTCGCCATCGCGTCGAGTCAAACGGCGACGCCGGCAACCGGAGCCGCTCTGAAGCCCGCGCAGTCAGGCTCAGGCGAGAGCCTGACGAATGGCAAGAAGGGCGGAACGCTGACCGTTTATGACAGTGAGGACTTCGAGCATCTCGACCCGGGCGAGTCCTATTTCGCGCTGGACTACGAGATCATGTACGCGACGCAGATGCCGCTGTTCGAGTATCTGCCGAACAACACGACGGTCGCGGCGCCGATGCTTGCGTCGGGGCCGGCGGTGATCAGCGGCGGCGGCAAGACCATCACGGTCCACATCAAGCCGAACGTCCACTTCAGCCCGCCGGTCAACCGCGCGGTGACGTCGGCTGACGTCGCCTACGCGATCGAGCGCGGCGCGAACCCCAACGTCGCGAACCCGTACTTCCAGCCGTACTTCGGTGACATCGTCGGCGCCGCGAAGGCGGCCGGCGGCCCGATCGCGGGCATCACGACGCCGAACAGCACAACGATCGTCTTCAAGCTCACCCAGCCGACGGCTGACCTGCTGATCGGCGCGCTCTCGCTGCCGATCTCAGCGCCGGTGCCGCAGTCTTACGCGGCGCCAATGGACGCCAAGAAGCCGACCCAGTACGGGACGAGCTCGGAGGTCTTCACCGGTCCCTACATGCTGCAGTCGGACGCGACCGGCAAGTTCCTGGGTCTCGGCTACCAGCCCGGCAAGTCCGCGGCGCTGGTCCGCAACCCGAATTGGCTCGCGAGCACCGACCCTGCGCCGGCCTACCTGGACAAGATCAACATCAACATCGGTGGCGCATCACAGGTCATCGGCCTGCAGGTCCTGAAGGGCTCTGACTCGGTGCAGAACGACACGCCGACCAACGCCAACGTCCAGCTGGCCTACACCAAGTACTACAGCCAGCTCTACGCCGTTCCGGGAGCGGGCGACCATTACGTCTCTCTGAACAACGCCAAGGGCCCCTTCTCCAACGTCAACATCCGTCGTGCGGCGTATGCGGCGCTTGACCGCGCGGCGATAGTCAAGATCGCGGGCGGGTCGATCGTCGGTTCGGTCGCCACGCACTTCATCACCCCCGGGTCGGCCGGATACGCGCAGTCGGGCGGCGCCGCCGGTCCGAACTACCCGTGGAACCGCTATCCCACCGGCAACCTCGCGGTCGCCGAGAAGTACATGAAGGCCGCGGGCTACCCGTCCGGCAAGTACACCGGTAACGCGACGATCAAGATCGTCCAGGCCAATAACGGCAACGACCCCGAGGAGGGGGCGGTCGTCAAGGACGCGCTGACGGAGCTCGGCTTCAATGCGAAGCTCGTGCTGGTCGACCAGTCCGTGCTGTACGCGAAGTACTGCGGCGTGCCGGCGGCCGAGGTCGACGCATGTCCGTCAGTCGGTTGGATCCGCGACTTCGCCGATCCGCAGACGATCCTCTACGTCCCGTTCTGGGGGCCGGCGATCACCCCGACCAACAACTCCAACTGGGGTCAGGTCAACAACCCGGCGATCAACGCAGCGATGGTGAAGGCCACCTATGTGGTCGGCGCCGCCGCGCGCGCCGCGGCATGGGCGAAGATCGACGACATGCTCGTAAAGCAAGCTGTCGCGATCCCGTGGATATTCGACAACCAGCCGAACATCGAGTCCGGCAACGTTCGCGGGATCAATGATCTCTGGGACGTCGGCGAGTGGGACTACACGTACACCTCGCTGAAGAATCCGTGATCGACAGATCAACTGACCGTCGTTACCCCGGGGCGCCGTTCGCGGCGTCCCGGGTGACGGGCCTGCGTCCATGACCGGCTACATCGTTCGTCGTCTGCTCTGGGGCGTGCTGCTGCTGATCATGGTGATCGCGGTCACGTTCCTGATCTTCTACCTGTTGCCGTCCGTCGATCCGGCGGTGCTGCGCGCCGGCCGCAACGGCTCGCCCAAGGTGATCGCCGAGATTCGCAAGGATCTGGGGCTGAACCATTCGATCGTCGTGCAGTTCTGGAACTACGTCAAAGAGATCGTCCTGCATGGCAACTTTGGTTACTCGTATTACTACAACGATCCCGTTGGCGGGCTGATCGCCAACCGACTTCCCGCCACCATCTCGCTGACGGTCGGCGCCGCGGTCCTGTGGGTCATCGTCGGGATCCCCGTCGGCATCATCTCCGCGATCAAGCGCCGCACATTCCTCGACCGTGCGGCGATGGGTACCGCGCTCGTCTTCGTCTCGGCGCCCGTGTTCTGGCTCGGACTGATCATGCTGTACCTGTTTGCGAACGACATCGGGCGGTTTCACATCTTCCCCGGCGCCGGCAGCTATGTGGGCCTCACGGTCAACCCGATCAAGTGGTTCGAGGCGCTGCTGCTGCCCTGGCTTGTGCTATCCGCCACCTCGACGGCGATCTACGCTCGCCTGGTGCGCGGCAGTCTGCTGCAGGTGATGGGCGAGGACTACATCCGCACGGCCCGGGCCAAGGGCCTGCCTGAGCGCACGGTGATCCTCAAGCACGCGATGCGCTCGGCGATGGGCCCGCTCGTGACGGTGCTCGGTCTGGATATCGCGAGCTTGCTCGGGGGTGCGATCCTGACGGAGGGCGTGTTCGACATCCCCGGCATCGGGCGCCTGAACATCGACGCGATCGGCCACGGCGATGTCACGATCGTCCAGGGGACGGTCCTCGTCGCGTCGATCTTCATCATCGTCGCCAACATCATCGTGGACATCGGCTACGCCTTCCTCGACCCGCGTGTGCGCTACGAATGAGCGTCGAGCAGCCAATCAGCGCCGAGCAGCCAATCAGCGCCGAACAGCAAACGAGCGTCGCGGCGGCGGCCGGCACGCTGCTCTCGGTCGAGAACCTGAGCGTCGAGTTCCCCACTCCCGACGGCGTCGTTCACGCTGTCGACGGCATCTCCTACAGCCTCGAGAAGGCCGGATCGATCGGCATCGTCGGTGAATCGGGCTCGGGCAAGACCGTCGCGGCGCTGACCCTGATCGGCCTCACGCAGACCCAGGGGGCCGACGTCTCGGGGCGGATCATGTTCGATGGGCGAGACCTGCTCACCGTCTCGAAGGACGAGTTGCGCCACATCCGCGGCAACGAGATCGCGATGATCTTCCAGGATCCGCTCTCGTCGATGCACCCGCAGTTTCGCGTCGGCGCGCAGCTCGTGGAGGCGATGCGCATCCATCGCTCGATCAAACGCTCGGCGGCACATGCGCGTGCCACCGAGCTGCTCGAGCTGGTGGGAATCCCCGACCCGCGGCGGCGTGTCGATCAGTATCCGCACGAGTTCTCCGGCGGCATGCGCCAGCGCGCGATGATCGCGATGGCGCTGGCCAACGAGCCGAAGCTGCTGATCGCCGACGAGCCGACGACGGCGCTCGATGTGACCGTGCAAGCCCAGATCCTGGCGCTGCTCGAACGGCTGCGACGGGAGCTTGGGATGGCGACGATCATGATCACGCACGACCTCGGCGTCGTCGCGCAGATCGCCGACAAGATCGCCGTGATGTACGCCGGTCGGATCGTCGAGACCGCCGACGCGCGGCCGCTGTTCCGCGCCCCACAGCACCCCTACACGTGGGGTCTTCTGCGCTCGATCCCGAGCCTCGATGGTCCGCGCGGCGTCGAGCTCGTGCCGATCCCAGGGCGCCCGCCGAGCCTGATCCACCGTCCGTCCGGCTGCCACTTCCATCCACGCTGCGCCTACGCGCTGCCCTCGCACTCGACGATCGATCCGCGCCTGACCGATGTCGGCGCCGACCCGGGACACCGCGCGGCCTGCCTGCTCGACGCCGCCCAGCGCGAGGCTGCCTGGACGCAGCTGCGCGCAGGAGGCACGCCGGAGCAGGCACGCGCGGCCGCGGGAATCGCCGAGATCGCGGTGCCGGTCGCGGCCAGTGAGGTCGTCGGATGAGTCAGGGCGACACGCTGATCGAGGTTCGCGACCTCGTCAAGCACTTCCCGATCTCCAAAGGGATCGTCTTCAAGCGCAACGTCGGCGCGGTGCGTGCCGTCGACGGCGTCAGCTTCGAGGTCAAGGCCGGCGAGACGCTCGGGCTGGTCGGCGAGACGGGCTGCGGCAAGAGCACGACGGCCCGCCTGATCACTCGGCTGCTCGACGCGACGGCGGGCGAGGTGCACTTCGAGGGTCGCGACATCACGAAGCTGCGCGGCGCGGGGCTGAAGGCGATCCGCCGCGAGATGCAGATGATCTTCCAGGATCCCTACTCGTCGCTGAACCCGCGCA
>ODAK010003013.1_pt1 | contig 17588 bp, 15 predicted proteins | sample 1539591 | NCBI WGS metagenome assembly ODAK01 (sample SAMEA3539303, study PRJEB22396) | soil metagenome | biome: tundra; feature: field; material: soil | place: USA | collected 2010-05 | depth 0.15 m
TCGTCGGTTGAATACGTCGAGTATTCGCCCTCCTCGCGCCTAGCCATCGCGCGAAATCCGCGGCGCCATCTGGATGCATTACGCTCCGGTCGAGGCACCAGGAAGCTATTCGTGGCCGTGCCAGGCGTGCATCCCGCCGCGCAGGCTTTTCACGTGCCTAAATCCGTAACGAATACGCAGGATCTCGGCGCCGCGCAGGCTGCGGACACCGTGTGCGCAGTAGACGACGGTCGGTGCATCTCGCGCAAGCGGCTGCAGAACGGCCTCGGTGGAGCGCTTGTCGAGCTCGCCCAGGGGAACGTGCAGCGACGGCTGGATAGCATCGATGGCGCGCTCCCACGGCTCGCGTACGTCAACGAGCTGCACGGGCGCGGCGCGCAGGCTCTGGCGGAGCTCGTCAGCATCGATTTCGGCTACTGAACCGCAAACAGTCTCGATGTCGGGCGGCAGCTCGACAATGGCGCGGCTCTTGGGATCTGCGGCCAGTGCCACGGTTTGGACATGCATGGTAAGAGCGTTCCATAGCAGCAGCTTGCCGGACAGTGGCTCGCCCACGCCTGAAAGAATCTTGATGGCCTCGGTTGCTTGCCACGTGCCGATGATCCCCGGCAGCACGCCGAGGACGCCCGCCTGGGCACAGTTGGGTGCCAGCTCGGCTGGCGCGGGGACCGGAAACAAGCATCGGTAGGTCGGACCCCCTTGCCAATTGAACACGGCAAGCTGGCCCGCAAAGCCCGAGATGGCGCCGTAGATGAAAGGGCGATCGGCCAGCACGCAGGCGTCATTGACCAAGTAGCGGGTAGCGAAATTGTCTGAGCCATCGACCACGACGTCGACCTCATCAACGAGGCGAAGAGCATTGTCGCGGCGGAAATGCTCGGACACTGCCTCGATGTGGATGTTGTGATTGAGCGCGCGTAATCGCTCTGCGGCGGCATCCACCTTCAATCGGCCGACGTCACTTTCTTGGTAAAGGATCTGTCGCTGCAGGTTGCTGGCATCGATACGGTCGGGATCGATGATGACGATGCGGCCGACGCCGGCCGCTGCAAGGTAGAGCAGGGCGGGGCACCCCAGCCCCCCGGCGCCGATCACCAGCACGCGTCCCTGCTTCAGTCGCTCCTGGGCGGCTTCGCCGAAACCAGGCAGGCTTAGATGACGCTGATAGCGGCGGCGCTCGTCGGTGGTCAGCATGCCGGAACCGCGACAGCCGCAGGAGCCGCCACCTGTCCATCGTAGGCCAGATCCCAGTCTTTCCACACCGGTTCGTAGCCTTGGCTACGCAGGAATTGCGCGACCTCGGCGGGACTGCGCGAATCGTCGACGGCGAACTGTTCCAGCGACTCGGGCTTGCTGCTGTAGCCGCCGGGGTTGGTGCGCGAACCGGCGCTCATGGCGGTGAAACCAAGGCGGAAGGCGTGGTTGCGAAAACGTGCGCTCTCTCGCGTCGACAGCGACAGCTCGACTTCTTGACTGAGCAGACGAAAGGCGCACATGGCTTGCACCAGGTCGCGCTCGTCGAAGGCCGACAGCGTCTGCTTGTCTCCACCTTCGTGCGGCCGCAGCCGCGGAAACGAAATGCTAAGGCGTGAACGCCAAAATCGATTTTCCAGGTAGCGAACGTGAAGGCCCACGAACCAGGCCTCGGCGCGCCAATCGGACAGGCCGTACAGGGCGCCGAGGCCCATCTTCTTGATACCCGCTTCCCCGAGACGATCCGGCGTTTCCAGGCGGTACTTCATGTCGGATTTGGGTCCGCGCAGATGATGGCGCGGGTACGTTTGGGGATCGTACGTCTCTTGGTAGACCATCACGGCGCTCATGCCTTCGTTGCCGAGTCGGACGTAGTCGTCGATGGAAAGCGGCTGCACCTCGCACGACAGGCTGGAGAAGCGCGGGCGCAAGACGCGCAAAGCATGCGCTAGGTAGTCGGCGCCGACGCGCGGGCTCTCGCCGGTGAGCAGAAGAACGTGCTGAATCCCCATGGACGTAAGCGCGTCCGCTTCGGCGAGGATTTGGGCATCGTCGAGCACGATACGCGCGATGCGGTTATCGGCGCGAAAGCCGCAATAGGTGCAGATATTCCCGCAGATGTTGGACAGGTAAAGGGGGGCGTAAAGCTGCATGGTGCGGCCGAAGCGCAGGGCGGTGCGCTGCTGACTTAGGTGCGCCATTTCTTCCAAGAAAGGAACTGCAGCCGGCGACAACAGGGCGGCCCAATCGTCGAGCGAAACCTCACCGCGTCCGCGACGAAGCGCGCGGCGCACATCGCTCGCGGTTTTCGCGGCAATGAATGCCGAGCGCTCGCCAAAGTCGTGCTTGGACCAGACATCGGCGAAGGTCATGCAGGCCTTTCCGTGAGAAAGGCGGTCAGCGGCGACGAAGCCCGCGCCACCGCTTCCTGTGCCGGCAGTCCTGCCTCGTAACCGAGTCGTCCGGCTTCGACCGCTTGGGCGAACGCCTTGGCCATCAGCACCGGATCGGCCGCCGTCGCAATGGCAGTATTGACCAGCACGGCGTCGGCACCCATTTCCATCGCTTCCGCCGCGTGCGAGGGCGCGCCGAGCCCGGCGTCGATGACGATCGGCACCTGCCGCTGCGCCAGAATGATTTCCAGGAAGGCCCGCGACGACAGTCCCTGGTTGCTCCCGATGGGCGCGCCGAGCGGCATGACCGCGGCTGCGCCGGCTTCGGCAAGCTGTCGGCATAGGACGGGATCCGCGTGCACGTACGGCAAGACGACGAATCCGCGTCGGGCCAGCTCTTCGGTCGCGGCGAGCGTTTCGATCGGATCGGGCATCAAGTACTTGGGATCGGGATGAATCTCGAGCTTCAGCCAGTTCGTGTGCAGCGCCTCGCGTGCCAACTCGGCGGCCAAAATGGCCTCGCGTCGGTCGCGTACGCCCGACGTGTTGGGTAGCAACCGGTAGCGTTCGGGTTCGAGGTACGACACGATGTCGTCGGTCGCGCCGTCGGTGCGCACCCGGCGAAGGGCCACGGTTACCAGCTGTGTGCCTGAAGCGGCCAAGCTCTTGCGCATGAGGGTCGGCGAGCCGAATTTTCCGGTGCCGAGGAAGAGACGCGAGCCGAGCTCGACGCCGCCAATGACGAGAGGTGTGTTCATGGTGAAGGCGTCCTTGTATTAGCAATGCTGAGCGCGGAAGAAGCGGTTTTTAGTGCCATGAACGCGGCTACAGGATCTGACGCGTCCCAGACGGCTCCCAGCAGGGCGGCGCCATCGAAGCCCAAGGCATGGCAATCGGGAAGGGTCTGCGCGGTGACGCCGCCAAGGGCGACGACCTCGGTGCTTCGCTGTGTCGCCGTGCGTGTGGCGAGAAGAGTGCGTAGCTCGTCGCGATCCTGCGGCAGCATGGGACCATAGCCTGGCTTGCTCAGTGACGCGAACACTGGACTGATGAAGACGGCGTCGTAGCGGCCAAGGGCCGCGCTGACCGTCCTTAGATCGTGGCAGGAGCGACTGACGAAGCAACCGGTGCCCTTCTGCCGGCCCGGATCCTCGGGCGCGTGGCCGTCGTCGCGAAAATGGATCCCGCCGGCGCCAAGGCGGCGCGCAATTTCGTGGTGTCCGTGCAGGATCAAGCGACGGCGCCACGTCGGCGGCAGCGAGTCCAGCAGCGCAGCCGTGCGCTCGGCCGACCAGGCGGGCTTGCGCAGGTGGTAGCGGACGAGCCCTGCCTCGAAGAGCGCCGGAACGGCCCTTTGCTCGTCGGCGTGGTCATCCGGAGGCGACACCAGCACGAGCTTCATCCGCCCTGGCTGGCGTGAATGATAAGGACGCTGTCGCCCTGTTGTAACGCACGGGCTTCCCATTCCATCCGCGCGACCACCGATGCATTCACCGCCACAGCCACGCCTGGTCGAGCGGCCAGCGCCATCTCGTCTAGAAGCCTGAGCAGCGATGTGCCGACAGCGACAGTGCGCCGCGCGTCGTTGACGAGAATCTCGACGGCGTCGGAAGTTAGCGTTGCAGTGGATGGCATGAGGTAGGTCTTTCCGCGGCCCGGGCCACCGTCGGGCTTTAGCCTCCTCTGTTCTGCAGCGAGGCCTGTTTTCCCTACGGCGGTGCGAAGCGCATCAGGTTCGAAGGCTTTTAGGACGGATCTTGTCCTGATCTCAGCCTGGAGCCCCAGGCTCGCCTAAACGAGGCGGCTCAAGTAAGACCCGAATAGGCCGGCTTTTCAACACCAAAGTGGACGGTTTGGCGTGAGAACATCGACGGCTCGGCCATCCGACCGCCGGCCGTCGGTAACACCGAGGGCTGTAGCGATGGTGCACCGAGTTTCCACCGCTTTTACGGCCGCGAAACAATGCCCCGGTTAGGGTCCATGGGTTGTCTAAAATTTCTAACGAGCTCGGCTTACAGCAAGTCAGAGCTCTTGTCACGAAGTCCTCTTTAGCACTTCGTTGGCTCGCGCAGGCGGCCCCATGGGAGAACGCATGTCTCAAGGTACAGATTCGTGTAACACCTGTTACGGAACAGGTGAGATTGCAACCGAGAATGGGCTGACGAGTTGCCCGGATTGCTATGGCGACGGCAAGGCCGCCAGCACCGGGAACAAACTCGAATGGCGACTGCGCGAGCTCGAAAAGACCTATCGCACGAACAAGCACGAAGGCCTTTCTGACGTGATGTGGCTGGTGCACGAGCTACGCCAGTCTCGCGATGCCTTGCTGCTGATCTTGACCCGCTGTCAGGACGCGGATGACGGAGATGAAGTGGCGAGATACGTACGGGTTAGAGCCATGGCTGCGCTTGGGCTCTATCCGCGCACGCCGCCCGAGGAGCACGCCAGCCGGGAGAGATCATGAAGCCACGCAGTATCATCGTCGTCGGCAACGGCATGGTTGGCCACCGCTTCTGCGAGAAGCTGGCCGAGTACGACAAGGACGGTGCTTTTCACGTTACGGTGTTCGGCGAGGAGCCGCGGCCCGCGTACGACAGGGTGCACCTGACCGACTATTTCAGCGCGCGGTCGGCCGAAAAGCTCGCGCTTGGAACGCGGGAATGGTACGCCGAGCGCGGCATCGATCTTCAGACCGGGGCGCACGTCGCAGCGATCGATCGCGATGCTTGCACGGTGGCGACAGACGACGGCAAGCAGTACCCCTATGACCATTTGGTGCTCGCAACGGGCTCGGCACCCTTCGTGCCGCCTGTGCCGGGCGTCGACAAGAAGGGCATCTACGTCTATCGCACCATCGAAGACCTGGATGCGATCCTGAACCATGCCATGACCGTACGGCGTGCCGTCGTCATTGGCGGCGGACTGCTCGGACTGGAGGCCGCCCGCGCGGTCAAGGATTTCGGCCTGGAGACGCACGTGATCGAGGTCGCTTCGCGCCTGATGCCGCGTCAGTTGGATATCGCGGCGGGTGCGCTGCTGGAACAATCCATCCGCGACCTTGGCGTCATCGTGCACATCGACCGTCGAATCGTTCAGTTCGCTGGCGAGACGTCTGTGAAGGGTGTCGAGCTTTCGGACGGTGAAACGATTGAAGCGGAATTGGTGATTCTGTCTGCCGGCATTCGGCCGCGCGACGAGCTTGCGCGCAAGGCGGGGGTGGAGATTGGACCTCGGGGTGGGGTGATTGTCGACAATCAGTTGCGCACGAGCGACAAGCAAATCTTTGCGATAGGCGAAGTGGCGCTGCACGGAGGTATCATCTACGGCCTGGTGGCGCCCGGCTATGACATGGCAAACGTGGTCGCCAAGACCCTGACCGGCGACGAGGCCGCCTTTACGGGCGGTGACCTTTCGGCAAAGCTGAAGCTGATGGGCATGGACGTCGCCTCGTTCGGCGATCCGTTTGCCGTGGGGCCGAACACGCGCGCCATGACCTTCGAAGATCAGGTCAAACGCGTCTACAAGAAGCTGCTGGTCGACGTGACCAGCAAGCAATTGGTGGGCGGCATTCTCGTTGGCGACGCCAAGGATTACGTGCGCCTGCAGCACCTCGCGCGTTCGCAGACCAAGCTGTCGGACAACCTGGACGAGTTGGCTCTCACGGCGGCGGCGGCTGGCAAGCAATTCGAGCTTCCGGACGAGGCCCAGGTGTGCTCGTGCAACAACGTCTCCGCGGGTCGCATTCGTGTCTGCGTGCGGGATGAGGAGTGTACGACCGTCGACTCGCTCAAGAAGACCACGCGTGCAGGCACGGGCTGCGGCGGTTGTTTGCCGGTGGTTTCGGATCTGCTCGGCGTTCAGCTGAAAGCAATGGGCAAGACAGTTCGCGCGCGACTGTGCGAGCACTTCGCTTACACGCGGCAGGATCTCTTTCAGATTGTTGCTGCCAAGCGGATTCGCACCTTCGCTCAATTGATTGCCGAGTACGGCCAAGGGCTCGGCTGTGAAATTTGTAAGCCGGCGGTAGCGTCGATTCTTGCGAGCGTCTTCAATGAGCCGGTATTGAAAGAAGAACACCGTACGCTGCAGGACACGAACGACCGGTTTTTGGCGAACATTCAGCGCAACGGCACCTATTCCGTGATTCCGCGCATTCCCGGCGGCGAGATCACGCCGGAAAAGCTGGTGGTGCTGGGCAAGGTGGCCCGCAAGTACAACTTGCACAGCAAAATCACCGGCGCTCAGCGGGTGGACTTGCTGGGCGCGCGATTGGAAGACCTGCCCAGCATTTGGCAGGACCTGGTGGGGGCCGGTTTTGAAAGCGGTCACGCCTACGGCAAAGCACTACGCACGGTCAAGAGCTGTGTGGGCACGACCTGGTGCCGCTTCGGCGTGCAGGACTCGACGGCGATGGCGATTCGTCTCGAAGAACGCTACAAAGGCATTCGCGCGCCTCACAAGCTGAAGAGCGCCGTCAGTGGCTGCATTCGCGAGTGTGCGGAAGCTCAAGGCAAGGACTTCGGCCTCATCGCAACCGAGAAGGGCTGGAATGTGTTCGTCGGGGGCAATGGCGGCGCCCATCCCCGTCACGCCGATTTGCTGGTCAAGGACGTCGATGCTGAAACCGCCATTCGCTACCTCGACCGTTTCATCATGTTCTACATCCGCACCGCCGATCGCCTGACCCGAACCGCGGTTTGGCTGGAGAAAATGGAGGGCGGCATCGACCGATTGCGCGAGATCATCGTCGACGATTCGCTGGGAATTGCCGTCGAGCTCGAGCGCGATTTGCAGTACCTGGTCGACACGTACGAGTGCGAGTGGGCGGGCGTCGTTCGCAGTCCCGAGCGCCAGGCGCAATTCCAGCAATTCGCCCAGGCTCTGGCGGCACCGGAGAAGGAACCTCGGTCGCGCGGCGGACGTTCATGGGTGCGGCTTGCGAAAGTGGCTGAAGTTCCGCCCAATGGCGGTATCTCGGCCCGCTTTGGCGATACGGAAATTGCCATCTTCAATTTCGCCGCCAAAGGAGAATGGTTCGCGACAGAGAACCTTTGTCCGCACAAACAACAGATGGTGCTGGCACGAGGAATTCTCGGCGATGCGGCCGGCAGACCCAAGGTAGCTTGTCCTTTGCACAAGAACACCTTCGACTTGAAAAGCGGTGCCTGCCTGAACGGCGATTTGCGTGCGATTGCGACGTTTGCGGTGAAGGTCGAAGGCGACGATGTCTGGGTCGAGCTACCTGCCGCCGAAGAGCTGCGACGAAAGCCCGCGGCCGCGCTCGCTCCAGAATCTGCTCCCGTACGTCAGCCACAGCTGATCGCGTAGCCGGCTACTCGTTTTCGCGCAGACTGAAGCGGACCTTGTAGGAAGGCACGCGCGTGGGCACGGCCTTGCCATCACGCTCGCCGGGCGAGAAGGCGCAGGTTTGTACCGCGCGCTTGGCGGCTTCCGTTAGGCCGGCGCCTAACCCCTGCAGGACCTTGATGTCGCGCACGCGGCCTCGCTCGTCGACCACGAAGCTGAGGATCACCAAGCCTTCAAGGCCGGCTTCACGCGCTTCGTCGGTGTAACGACCGCTGCACTCACCTTTGGGCAAGGGCATCTTGGTCACCTCATACACCGGCACCGGGGCCCTGAGGCGCCCCGTCGCACTTTCGTCGGAGTCACCCTCCTTCTCGCGCGGCTTCGTCTGCAGCGTGTTTCCCACGCGGAAGCTCGGCCCGGTACCGGCGGCCGACGTCGATTCCATCGAAAGGCCGAACACCGGCGTATCGCTCGCGTTATCCGAATCGGCCGGCCGTTCGGTCGGCGTGACGTTCTTGGTCGGCGCGATCGGCTTTGCCGTGTCGGCGACCCGACGCGGGTGGCGGGCTGGTACTTCGTGCACAGGTTGCTTGCTGGGCTCCGCGCCTTCGGGTTTTGCCGGCTCCGGTTCGGGCTCGGGAGCAGGTTGGCGTAGGCTCACGCGCAGGATCACAGGCTCTGCGGCTTCCACCCGCGCCGGCAAATGCGCCGTGCCTCGCGCCAGCAGCCAGTGGCTGGCGAGCGAAGCCACCGCACAAAGTCCGAGGCGTTTGGCGTAGGTCATTCCTTTTCCAGCGGCGGAGTCAGTCCCGCCGGATCGATCTGGATCGCGAACGAGGTGACACCCAGCGATTTCACGAGGTCGAGCACCCACACTACGCGACCGTGGGACACGTTCTTGTCGCCCGCGATGATGGTTTGGGTTTTGGGATCCTTCGCGACTGCCGCTTGCACGGTGGCACGCAGCTCTGCAGGGGTGGTCTCGGCGCCATTCAAATACATGCGCCCCTCGCGGGTCAGGGTCACGGCCAGCGTCGTCGCTGGCACGGCGGTCGACTGCGCGGCCTTGGGTAATTGGACTTCGATGGCCTGCTTGGCGATGAGGTGGGCGGTGAGCATGAAGATGATGAGCAACACCAGCATGATGTCGACCAGGGGCGTGACATTGATATCGGTGATGAGCCCGCGTTTCCTCGCCTGTGCCATTACTTGGCCTCGCGTGTTCCGGATGAAACCGCGGCCTCGGGCTTCTGGGCTTTCACGTAGGCGAGAATCTGGTGACCCACGGCATTGGCTGCGGCCATGGCTGTTTCCACGTGGCGCATGAGCGCGTTGTAAGTGGCCACCGCCGGCAGTGCGACCAGAAGGCCGATGGCGGTGGCGACTAACGCCTCGGCGATGCCGGCCATCACCGCCTGCGAGCCCATGGCTGTGCTGGTGGCGAGATCGTGAAAGGCGCGCACGATGCCGAGCACGGTACCGAAGAGGCCAACGAAGGGCGCGTTGCTGCCCAAGGTTCCTAGAAAAGCCAGGCCGCGCTCGTAGGACAGTCGATCGGTTTCAATCACGGCGGCGATGTGCTCCTCGATGGCAAGAGCTCCGTCGGCGACGTGGTCGAGGCAGGCGCGCGCTACTGTGGCTTCGATGGAGCGCGCATCTCCGAGAGCCTTGCTGGCGGCCTCGGGCCCCGACTTGCGCAGGGCCGCCAACATGTCGACAATGTGCTGCCGCTGCCGGCGCGAGCGCGCGAAAAACCACAGGCGTTCGAGCACCACCGCCGTTGCGGCGATGCTCAGTCCAATGAGCAACCACAGTACCCAGCGCGAGCCTGCGCGCAGCATGAGATCGAGGGCTTGCGAATCGATGGAATGGTTCATGGTATTTCCTCAGAGTCTGGCGCGTATGCCAGCGGTGGGCAGGACATAACGAATGTAAGTTCCGGGCGTGACCTCTTCCGGCAAGAGGGCGGCGTTGAGGATGTCGATGTAGAAGTCGAGCATCCATTTGTTCCAGACCGCGCGTTTGTCGATGCGCAGATCCACGCGGGTGTAGCCGTCCGCTCGCGCGGTGTTGTAGCCGGCCGTCGTGGTTGCGGGCAGGCCACTTTGATATTGGAAGCGCAACCCGAGATCCCAGTTGCGCGGAAGGCGCAGCCCGGTCACTAAACTGACAACCTGGGTGCGGTCGAAATCGTAGGCGACCCAGGAACCGTCGCGATAGCGCTCGGAGCGCGACAGCGAGTAGGACAACCACCCGAACAGCCCGCTTTTCGACTCGCGGCGGATCATCGCTTCGACCCCGAAGGCCCGGCCCTTGCTGGGCGTGGCCAATCGATTCAGGATGTCCTGGGCCGTGGTCGTCGCAGGGGCCGTGGTGCTCGGAATCAAGGACGTGTTGGCAGTGGTGTTGAGGTTTTGCGAATTGACCGTGAGGTCGAATAGGGTCGGATTCATGTACGCGAAGTAGCCTTCGAGGGTCAGGCTGAAGTGTTCGCGCAGCGGCGTCTCGATGCCGAGGCTGGTTTGAATCGATTCCTGCAGACCGTACCGGAGGGGCATGGTGTCGAACCCAGGCAATGGCAACACGAAGCGCGGCGGCTGGTGATAGATGCCGGCCGCGCCCTTGAGCCAAATGGCGCGGTCGTCGCTTCCTGCCGCAATTTCCGGCAGATCACGCTCCATGAGTTTGTAGCGCACGGTCAGCCGCGGATCGGTGGCCGACTTGGTGGTATTGCGGTCGTAGTAAACGTCTTCGCGGACACCGGGGCGGATGAGCCAGCGCGAGGTCGGGCGCCACAGGCCCTCGACCAAAGCCGTGCCGAGGTAGAGCGCGTGCAGATCTTGGGTGAAGGTGCTCAAGCTGAAGGCGTTCGCTGTCACGGACGACGCTTGTCCCTGATTGAAATCGTGGAAGCTGCCCTCGAGGCCCCAGACCAAGGTCAGTTTCGGGCTGGGATGCCAGTTCCAGCGCAGGCTCGGTTCGAGGACCCAGGTGGACACGTTGCTGCCCGAGCTGTCGGTGTGGTCGTAGCCCAGCACCAGGCGATACTCTCCGTCGAAATCCCCGCTACCGTGGTAGGCGCGCAGGTCGGCGCGGTGGAAGTCGAGAATGAGCGCCGGCGCGAGGGGTGGGTTGGGGTCGTTCGGCAATGCGCTGGGCGAGGGTGTGTCGAGCTCGTCCTTGGCGCCGAAGAACATGGCGGTCCAGCCGTTGCGCGGGTTGCCGCCGTCGAGGCGGAACTGATAGTCCCAATAGGAAAGCGAGAGTCGGTTGGTGGCTAAGCTGAGGATGAGACCGGGATAGCCGTAGCGCGCAGCCGCCGTGACCGTGACGCCGAGGGCAGAAATGGGTTCGCGCACGAACCCTCCGGCTTGGGTCAGGTTGGCGTCGAGATCGATGAGGTGCTCGTCGGAGCGAGCGCGCTTTGTACGGCCGTCGATGATGCCCCCGGTGTATCCACCGTAGAGCACGGGGGCACCACCGGGATAGAACCTAATCTCGTCGACAAACTCGGGGTGGATCACGCTGTTGCCGACCAGCAAGTGGTAGAGCAGGGGAATGCGGGTGCCGTCGAGCAGGTAGCCGCTCGCGCTGGGGCTGGCGCCTCGAATCACGGAATAGGGAAGCAGCGAGATGACGGACGCCGTGCCCGGCAGGGTTTGAATCACGCGGAAGGGATCGCCGAAGGTTCCTGGGACCTGTTGGATCTCGGCACCGCGCAAGGTAATGCGAGACACCTCCTCGCGCCGCTGGTCACCTACGATGACCATTTCATACGGGTCGTAGCGCTCGCGCTCGATGTAGTAGGTGACCGCGAGCTCTTGTTGCGGTGCCAGCCGCTCCTGCTGAAGAAAAGCGTTGTAGTTCGGGGCGTGCACGGTGATGCGCGCATCGCCGGCGGGCAAGGGCAACCTGAAGTGGCCCTTCAAGTCGGCGTCGACCGAGTAGTGGCGATCGCCCATCTGTGCAACCACGGTGGCGCCCGCGATAGGAAGGCGCGTGCCCATTTCGATCAAGCGACCTCGCAGAGCCGAGTCGAGCGGCGGACCTTCCGCGACGGATGGAGGCGGCGGCGGTGGCGGCTCGAAAGTTTGCGTGAAGGCGATTTCCACCGGGACGGGCTTGCCGCCGTAGCGAGCGGGCTCGAACGCGAACCCCTTTGCCGCGGCCACCACCGCATCGTCGAACACGGGCAGCGAGTGCGTGAGCAGCTCGACCTTGTGAACCGCCCCATCCGCGCCGACGGAGATCTTGATGCGTACGACGATGGGTTGCTCGTGAGGCGGAGCGTTCGCGGGATAGGGAACCGCGGTGGGGTGCAAAGGCACTGGCGGCTCAAGGGTCGCGACCGCCGCTTCGGGGCTGGCATCCGATGGCGCATCGGACGTTGGCTCTGCATCCGAAGAGGTTCCCGCATCAATGGTTTCACCATGCGCACGTGACGCCAGCAGCAGAAGGCAGCCCGCCAGCGCCCATTCGGCGCGACCCGCTAGCGCCACAGGATCCCCCAGATGAGAGAGCCACCAAGATGCGGCCACCATTGCCGTCTGACGATGGGCGTGGCGGTGTCGGGTTCGAGCCGGCCGCTGTCATCCACGCAGCCGGTCCACTGGCCGTCCATTTCGAAGGCAAGACCGGTCGCCGAGCGTGGTCCCATCACCACCATCCACTCGGCCCCCGCGAGCCCCGCCACGCCTACGCCGTTGCAATTCGGTATGGGCGGGCTGGCGTTCGGAAAGGTGTAGGACGACGTGAGGGTGCTGGACTGAGGATCGGGATTGGGCCGTGAGCTACCGGCTTCGAGGATTCCGCCGAAGCCGAGGCCGAGCGCGAGCGAGAGGTGCTGCGTGGCGTGCCAGGTGGGCTCGATGGTGCCGGCGAAACGCAGGCCTTTCATCCCGCCGCTGGCGTAGAGATACTGGAGCGACACCATGAGCGACCAGTCCTCGTCGAGGCGCAGTCCCACGCGGATGGTCGGGCCGATCAGGTGGGCATTCGGCGGCCCGCCAATGCCGTAGAAGCGCCCATAGACCAGGCCAAGTCCCATGCGGAAGCCAGATTTCTTCCACAGCGCGCGGTCACTTTCGGTCGGGAGCGAAAGCCGCGGCGGAGCGTCTTCGTCGAAGACCGGTGCCATCGGCTCGGGGCTGACTGGCCGTCCCACGCCGGGGGCGTCGAGGCCAAGAGGAGCCATCGGAGTGGAGGGCGTTGCACTGGCTGCCCAGCCCGCACCGTCACGCGCCAGCGCGAGAAGGATGACGAGGCCGCCGACGATGAGGTGAGAGCACCGTGGATTCATGGCCACGTGGGGCACTTCTCGTGCCACCAGTTAGGAGGCGTCGCTGTGATATCCCAACTCGGCGTCGAGCAGGACGGGTCGTTGTCGCAACCTCGAAGAGTATAGTGGACGGTGTATCGGCACGGCTCGCCGGGCGAGCTCGAGATCACGAATTGCTTTCCCGAGGCGACGCCCGCATCGTCACCAGGGATGGAGGGAAAATCGACGCAAGCCGACTGGCGTCCGGTCAAGTCGGGCGCGTTCGTGGGAGCTTCACGGTAGGTGGTCACGCCGCCGCTGTCGTTCGCGGTACAGGCAAGCTGGGTCAGATTGTCTGGCGCTTGCAGCGGAATGGTTACGACGGTGTCATAGAGATTGCCGGTGGAGCAAGGCAGACTCTCCATGGGGAGGTATCCAGCAGCAAGCTCGCCCACCGTGGCCGATGAGATTCCGCCATCGCCTTGATAGAATCCGCCAGCGGCCTGCGAGAATCCGCCAGCGGACAGAATGGAGAAGCCTGCGGGTGGATCCGGGCAACCATTGCGCGGATAGAACGCCGCCTTCGGATTGAACGTGCCCTCGACATAGGCCACTCGTTGGTCAGACTGGGTCATCGAAATGAAGCTCGCGCCATACACCAAGTCGGCCGGCCCTCCACTACCGCCGTCGTCGTAGGTTGGCGGTTCCGTTGGGGGACCGCGACGGCGAAATCTGGGCGGCGTGCGTAGATCAAGAGTGCCGTCATTGTTGTGATCGTCGTAGACAATCAAGCTGCCGTAGGCGACGCGTCCGTTGAGATCGCCGACCATGACGTCCGCCGCTGGTACGGTATCGAGATCGAGGGTCGCAACCGTGCCTGGCTGAAAAGCGGTGTCGACGCCGACGAGATTGGGCACGAATCCGAAACTGTCCGGACAGCCGGCGGCGATCACGGCCGCCGCCTCCGGCGATTCGGGCGGGAGCACGCAGAAAGGCTCGGGCTGCCACTGCAGACCCCACACCAGGGCCACGCGAAAACTGGGCGTGTCTCCCGCGGCCGTGAATCGGGCAGGGTCGCCGCTTGTCTGAACCTGAATCTTCTCCAGGGGCGTGACCGTACCGCCCAGCCCAACTGCCTTGCTGCATCCGAAGGGCAACAGGCTCGCCGCGACGACGACGTATCCGACGAAATGTCTCAGGGTTGCCATGACACCCCCAGTCCGCTGCTCCAGCCTTTGTGCACGCTGCCGTCGACAAGGTGGAAGGATGGCCCGCCGCTCAGGCTCATGCCCCACGATTTCCAGACACGCAGAATCACCACCACATCCAGATCAGCCGCGGGCAGCAAGTACCACGCGGTGGCCTCGAGAGCACTCCCCGTGAGTCCAGCACGAGAGCCCTGCGCCCGCGTCCGCCCCTCGTAGACCGCGGTCGCGCCGGCGCCCAGGCGCAAGCCGAAAGAACCGCGGCCGGCATTGTGCTGAACCAGGCCATAAAGACGCATCCGAATGTCGTCGTTGCGAACCGTGTCGATGAGTGTGTACTCCGTCGCGGTCGACCACGAGGCCCGTGCGCCCCAGGCCAGCCCGCCACCGGCCGTGATCCGGCGAGAAAAGCACGCGCCTACGCCTTCACTCATTCCCGTCGAAAGCTCAGCCGGCGAGGCCAGCACGAGTCCGCCGTCGAGCGTGTTCTTGGTGGTTGGTCTTTCCATTTCAAGCGGTTGCGCCCGCGCTGGCGAAATCGTCGGCGCTCCAATCCACAGAAATGCGCACAGTACCGCCGGCCCAAGGAGCCTCGACTTGCATGCAGAAAAACGAACCAGTCTCAACATGAAAAAGGAAATGGGCGACGTTGGGATGATGCAACCTACCAGCAAGAGACCAAGTGTGCAGCACGGAAACCTCTGGCTGCGAATTTCGCAAATAGGAGCCCAACACTCTTCATTCGGTTGTCAGTACCGGCAGCCGAGGTGCGGCAGGCTCGGGTTGAGATGTTGGCGAGCGAGGGCGCGCCGAATCGCTCGCCCTCGGCCACGCATCCAACCAGGAGATGGATGCCCCGTTGTCTTTTCGGTCCGCCACTCGTTGTCGAGCTGCCGGGCCATGGCTGGTGTGGGCCATGTTTTGTGTAGCTGCGTGCTCGACACACCCGCCAGCGGCGGATGCTTCCGCGGCAGAGGATACGTCGGCAGCAGCGGTTGATGGCGCGGGCGAAGCGGGGACGCCGTTCGAGCCCGCGTCGCCGTTTGCGTATGTCGCGAAGGTCAAGAACCTTCTGGTTGGGTTGCAACCGACCGACGACGAAGTGGCCCAAGTTGCGTCAGATCCTAGCCAACTGAAGACTCTGATAACGTCCTGGATGCAGCTTCCGCAGTACAGGCAGAAGATGAAGCGCTTCTTCGAGCTGGCGTTTCAGCAGACACAGATTTCGGCGGCGGATTTCGTTGACCAGGTCTATCCGGGGCAGCTCGCGCTCAACGCAACGACAACTCCGCTCTTGCTGCAAAACATCGAAGAGAGCTTCGCCCGCACCATGCTGGAATTGCTGGATGAGGGCAAGCCGCTGACGGCGGGCGCTACGACCGACACTTTGATGATGACCACGGCGCTCAAGGAGCTGTACTCCTTCCTGGACGTCTGGCAGGTAGACGACGCCGGCAAGGTCACGGATCGCTTCAAGCAAGCGAACCCCAAACTGTCGATCACGGTTGGCACCAGCCAGGGCACGATTTCGACCGCAGATACGCTCAATCCAAGCAGCCCCAATTACATGCATTGGTACAACCCCGACGTCGCGACCGAGGACACCCAGATCGGCGATTGTGCCATGGATCCCATTGTCTATCCACCGAGTGCCCAGACGCTTCACTATTTGCTCTACGGTTCACTCGATAACCGGAAGAGTGCAACCGGGGTAGCTTGTCCGCCCTTTGGCGGAAGCGCCACCGCAGCTCAGTTGAGCCAAGACGATTTCGCGGACTGGACCATGGTCAAGCTGCGGCTGCCTGCTGCAGGCGAAGCCACCTCGCGCTTCTACGATCTGCCCGCGCTTCGCTCGGCGACCGAGCTAGTGCTTTCCGTCCCGCGAGTGGGCTTTTTCTCGACGCCCGCCTTCTTCGCCAATTGGCAGACGAATATTAGCAACCAAATGCGCGTGACGATAAACCAGACGCTGATCGTTGCTCTCGGCACCTCGGTGGACGGGAATGACGCGACGGTCACGCCGGGGAATCCGCCACCCGGTCTCGATACCGCGCACGCCATGTCGCCGAACTGCTTCTACTGCCACCAGTCTCTCGATCCTCTGCGTTCGGTTCTGGCTTCGACCTACTCGTGGAACTATCACAATCAACTGGACCCGAACTACGTCAGTCAGAAGGGCATGTTCGCCTTCCAGGGCGTTGTAAAGCCGGTCGCGACGATGGCCGATTTCAGCGCCACGCTGGCCGAGCATCCCTTGTTCGCACAGGCCTGGGTGCAGAAGCTCTGCGCTTATGCGAATTCTGTTCCGTGTGCTTCCGACGATCCCGAGTTCCAGCGCATCGTCGGCTTGTTTCAATCGTCGGGCTATTCGTGGAGCAGTCTGGTCGCCGAGCTGCTTGCTTCGCCCATTACCACCCACGCGAGCGAAACGCGAACCGCGGACGTAAACGGCGAGACCATCGCGGTGTCGCGTCGGGATCATCTATGCGCTGCCTTCAATGCCCGGCTCGGTTTTGCCGACATTTGCGGTCAGGACGCCGCGACCAAGAAGCAACAACAGTCGGCCATCGTTCAGCTTGTCTCGGGGCTGCCCTCGGACGGCTATGGCCGCGGCGCCACGCTGCCGGTGCTTCCAAACGATCCGACGCTGTTCTACCGGGCGGCGACCGAAAATCTGTGCGAGGCCATTGCTGCCGACGTGATTGATGTGCCGGCGGCAAAGGTGGTGGCAGGCGTGAAGGCTTGGTCGAGCAGCAATGCCGATGCCGCCATCGCCGATTTCGTTAGTATTGTCATGGCGCTGGTGCCGTCTGATCCGCGGTCGGCGCCGGCCACGGCGCTCCTTGGGGACCACTTCGCGGCAGCGAAGGCGCAGGGAGTAAGCGCGTCGGATGCGCTGAAGTCGACGTTCGTGACGGCGTGCCTTGCGCCGTCGGCCCTATCGATTGGTTTGTGAGACCGCGATGATCACACGGCGAGAAGGTCTTCTGTCGATGCTCCTTGGAGGCGGCTGGCTGGGATTGCGGGCGCTCGCGACAGGCCTGCCGGCATCGTTCTTGGCAGCGCCAGGCAAAGCTTTCGCGGATGGGGCCGTGCCGACCTGCGACGTTAAGAGCAAGGCCCAGTACATCATCTTCAACACCTCCGGTGCGGGCGATCCCATCAATGCGAACGCACCGGGCACGTACGATGATCCGGCCATCGTTCACAGTAGCGACCCGACGATGGCTCCAACGCCATTGACGTTGAATGGCCAGAAGAGCATCGCGGCCGCGCCGTGGGCGAGTCTGCCGCAATCTGTGGTCGACCGCACGTGCTTTTGGCACATCATGACGAATACGCCCGTGCATCCCAAAGAGCCCGACGTCTTGAAGCTGATGGGTGCGACCTATGCGGGCGAGATGCTCCCGTCGCTGCTGGCCAAGCATTTGGCCCCGTGCCTTGGCACCATTC
>ODAK010003014.1_pt1 | contig 17580 bp, 15 predicted proteins | sample 1539591 | NCBI WGS metagenome assembly ODAK01 (sample SAMEA3539303, study PRJEB22396) | soil metagenome | biome: tundra; feature: field; material: soil | place: USA | collected 2010-05 | depth 0.15 m
AAGACGTTGCAGAGATGTGCGTTCTAACCCTAAGGCACCCAGCCGCAGAACGCAGGACTATCGAAGTTGGCGGACCCGAGCCACTGAGCCCGCTTGAGGTTGTCGCCCGTTTCGAACAAATCGGCGGCAGGCCGTTCAAGATAGAGCAGATTCCCGAAGAAGCACTGCGAGCCCAGTTTGAGGCAGCAACAGATTCCATGCAGAAAAGCTTCGCCGCGCTGATGTTAGGTTATTCATTTGGAGATTCGATAAACTCAAAGCCCATCCAGGATGAGTTTGGAATCGAACTAACGAGCATCGATAAGTATGCGCGAAGGGTTCTCGAAGCACACCCAGTTTGAATGCGTGGGATGCAGCAAGAACACAACCCAGCTTCGGGTGACCTATAAGTTTCAGTTGGGGGAAGCAGTTTCCGGGCTAAAGCCCGCTGACTCTGCGGGCTTTATGCGGGGGTTGAAACCCAGGTTGATACCCCCGCCTCCCTCCGAGTTGAGTTGTTGGGCGGCCTGTGACGGCCCATCCCCTTCAGTCCGAACCAGTTGTTCACAGCACGAAACCTCTGACGGCTCGCTAGCTCTTCCCGTTCCCCCAGCGCGCCACGCTAAACTGCGCGCCGGCAAACAGGATCAAGCCGGAGGCATAGGCCCAGAAAAGCAGTCCGACTGAGACGTAAATCGCGCCATAGAGATCCTTCAGGTGCAGATGCGGCAGCAGTGCCATAAAGAATTATTTCGCCACCAGCCAGACGATGCCGGTGACCACGGCAGTACGCATGACCGGACGCCACGGAACCTTGCGGTTAGGCAGCAGCCAGTAAATGGAAAAGAAGAACAAAACGGAGGCCCCGCCGGTCCCCGCCCTTGCAACACCGGCTAGCGAGAAGGCACGTGACACTTTCGCAAAGATTGGGTGCGTCCACTGCCATACCCCCTCGCTTACAACGGGCAAGATGATTGCGAGCGGCTCATCAACCCGCCCGAGTGCTGCCTTGTCAAATCAGACGGCAAATCTTTTCTCCGATCTTCTTGTCCACCACATGGGCAAAGGCCTTGCCGACGGCATCACGCAAGGCGGCGCAGGCCCCGACGAGTTCCGGACAGCCCCGCTTTGGGGAGTCGGGCAGCCTGTCTTCTTCCTCCATGACGGGCGGACCAACAACCTGGTAGACGCCATCAGGGCTCACAAGAGCCGCGGCAGCGAAGCAAACCGGGTGATCGAGCATTTCGATAAATTGAGCACTCAGGAGCAGCAGGAAATCATCGATTTTCTGCGATCGCTCTAGCGCGAAGAGCTGTTTCAACCCCATGGTCTCGGAAGCACGAAGCCCGGATTTGGATTCGTTATCCGGGCTTCGTGAACTGTTTCAGTTGCACCTGGGTTTCGCCTACTGATCATTGCCCACGGTGAGTTCGGCAGCCACAGGCGCGAGGAAGCCAAACAGACCTTCAGAACTATGGTTAGGGCCCGCGGTGAAGTAGAGTTCGGACGCCGGTGCTCCGGCCATGTCGTAGCTGGCTGGAGACGCACTGTTTCCAGGACTGATGGCCCAAAGTCCGTTGACAGCGAGCGTTGATCCTGCGGCATCCTTCAACTGGCCAAGGAACTTCCCGGTGGCGAGGTCATACGCGGCAATGGTTCCGCTATTCTCGGAGGTTCCGCCACCCGCGAACTGACCGATGAGCAGTTCGTGGCTAAAGACGCCGAAATCCAGAGGGGCGAGCGCTACTCCCCACGGCGCGTTGAGCCAAATGCCGTGCTCGAGGCTGCGAAGCAGCAGACCGCTCGAGGAATAGATATCCACGCGGCCAAACCCCGGGCCATCGGTCTCGACCGGATTGCCATCCTCGTGAAGGGCATATGTGACCACGATGTCGTTGCCGATGGCCTGCACGTTGAACGGCACGTACAGTGGGGGCAGGTGATCGTCAGTGAATGGCATGTCAAGATCGTTGTTCCCATCGCCATTTCCACCGCTCTCCTGGATGGATGGCAAAGTGACTTTGTGGAAGGCGTTGTCGAACACGTCGACTCTTCCTTTGGAAAAGTTGGCGGCATAGAGGAAGCGCTTCCCGTTGATGGTGGCGCTGGTAAGCCCGGTGAAAACTGAGCCATCGGTGGCCTTGAACGTGATTACCGAATGCATGGCTGGCGGTGAGCCCCCGGCCGGTACGCCGACGGTTGGGTTCCATCCGGAGAGAGTGCCGTCAATGGTGGCGAAGAGAAAGACGGCAGGTTTACCGGCAGCCAGCAGGAAGTCCGTGGGGCTGGCGTTGGAGATAGTGCCGGTGGGGGTCCCGGCCTTGAATGGCCCGGCGGTGGGGTTGGAGCGGGGGATGGAGACGTTGAGCGGAACTTTGGTCCCATCGCCCTGGTAGAGAGTGCTAAAGCCTGCGCCGTTGTCAGAGACCCACCAGGGGCTGCCCGATGTTCGCGAGAGACCCCATGGATTGACCAGGAATTTATCAGTGACAGGGGCGACGCCGGCTCGATTGGCAACAAGCTTGGTCTCGGTGTAGTGCTGGGCACTGGCAAAGGATGCAAACGACAGAGCCAACGATGCTGCAATGGGGATTGAGTGAAACGTCTTCATGAGTGGCCTCCGAAGCGTTAGGCCCCGCGTTACGCGGTTACCGCATCGGCCGAGAGACTCGGGTGCAGCGGCGGGATTCTTCTCATATGCGGGGGAATACAAAAAAACCCACACCTAGGCTATACCCGCAACTGCGGTTGGGATGTCAGGAATCTGTCATTGTTTCGTCTTCAGATTGGGGGCTTGAGGAAAAGGGACGTTGGTGTTGGCGAAGGGCCCGGAACACTCACTCGATAAGCGTTGTTCTGCGACTCCCGCCTAGCTCTTCCCGTTCCCCCAGCGCGCCACGCTGAACTGTGCTCCGGCAAACATGATCAAGCCGGACGCATAAGCCCAGAAAAGCAGTCCGACTGAGACGTAAAACGCGCCGTAGAGATCCTTCAGGTGCAGGTGCGGCAGCAGGGCCATGAAGATATATTTCGCCACCAGCCAGACGATGCCGGTAATGACCGCGGTGCGCATGACCGGACGCCACGGGACCTTGCGATTGGGCAGCAGCCAGTAAATGGAAAAGAAGAACAAGATCGAAGCCACGCCGGTGGATGCCGCCAGAATCAGGAAAGTGATTCCCTGGAAGACGAAGTTGTCGGTATGTTGGAAGAAGATGTCGGTGAGCGCCGCGCGCGCCGCCGCATTTATCACGATGCTAGCCATGCCCAGAAGCACCATCAGGATCGCCAACCCAAACGCGACCACCTGGTTGGCCAGGTAATTGCGGCTCTTGGTCACTCCCCAGGCTTGATTGAGGGCCACTTCGAGGGGGAGAAAAATGCCCGTGCAGGCGACGACAATCATAATCAGCGAGAAAACCTGTACGCCCTGCCGCGCGGCTACACCAGCCAAGGTGGCTGCCACAAAATCCTGGCTCGAAGGCATGAAGTAGTGCACCATCTCATTGACCGTGGTCACCATCATCGGAGAGCGGAACACCGACGAGGCCAGCGTGTAGAGCAGCACGATGAAGGGAATGAAGGACAGGATGGCGTTGGCCGCCACAGAGAAGGCAAAGGTATGCACCTCGCTGTCGAGGAGATATTTGACCAGCGCCGTGCCGTCCTTGCGCCACTTGTACCACTTCGACCGCGAGGCCGGCTCCGCCACATCGGCGGCACGAGGGGCCTCAACCATTGCTCTTTCTTCAATAATGGAACTTTCGACGTAAGCCAATCTCTACTCCTTCTAGAAAGAAACGGCGCTGTAAGTAAAACCGAAGCCATGTAAGGCCCGGGCCTAAAGGCCGCTCCATTGAGGCGGCATTCAGGGGCCTGAAAGGCCCCTGCTCCCTCCGTCCAAAAACGCTGCAAGTAAGCTACAGGAAGGCTGGTTTCTTGAAGGATAGTCCTTTTGTACGCTCAAGGATGTGACGGGGGAAACTGCTGCGGGGAACCGGATGGACCATGGTGGGGGATGGTGGGGGGTCGTTCTGCCCCTGCGGGGCAGGGTGTTTGGGCGGATGGATTCCCAGGGTTGCGCTTCGCTTCACCCTGGGCTATTTTCGACGCCTCCCTACCGGGAGGAAAGTGTCGATTCGCTTGCCCGGGAAACCGTGCCGGCACGCGGTCAACGTGCTGCGCGGCTCTTGAGGCAGGCTACTCCGCGTGGAAGACAACGTCGAACAGAAGCAGGCTGGCGGTGGTAAAGATGATGTCGTAACCGGCCAGCAGCTTGATCCACAGGGTGGGGTTACTTTCGCCTGTAAGGATGTCGGTAGTGGCCTGCACCATGGCCAATAGAGCCGGAATAAAGATCGGGAACAGAATCAGTGAGAGCAGCAATTCGCGGTTGCGGCTGCGGATGGCCAATGCGGCAAAAAAGGTCCCGTTGCCCACCAGCGCCCAGGTGCCCAAGGGCAGCACCAGCGCCAGCAACCAGCCTTGGCCCAAGATGTGCAGGTTATAGAAGACCAGGAAGACCGGGGCCAGCACTACCTGGACGATAGTGACGAAGAGAAAATTGGCAATCACCTTGGCCAGGTAGAGTTCCGCGCCGGGGGCGGGGGCCATGCGCTGGGCGTCCAGCACCTGGTGGCGAATCTCGCGGGCCCATGCCTGGTTGAGCGCGCTGACCGAGGCGAACATGGTAGCCACGCAGAGCACGCCGCCTGCAATCTGCTGGGAAAAGGCTCCACGCGGGTCGAAGGCCAGCGAAAACAAAACCACAACCAGCCCGGAGAAGAAAAGCATGGAGACAATGGCATCCAGCGAGCGCCACTCGATGCGCAGGTCCTTGACCAGGTGCGTCCAAAGCGCGGAAGTCATTGGCGCAGGCCCTCCACGATAGAGGGTTTGATTTGATCTTTGGTCAGGTCCGCGGTTTGGGCTTCGGCGGCGCGCAGGTAGTCCTCGGGACTCAAAATCAACTGGGTGCCGCGCGTTCCCGCCGACACACTGATTTTGTCGAAGAGAATGGCGGTCTCGTCCACGAAGACCGGGTAAGGCTTTTTGGCGCCAAAGACGGTCACGCCGCCGCGAATGTAACCGGTGAGCGGCTGCACTTCCTTGAGTGGCGCCATCTCCGCCTTGCGCAGACCGGCCGCCCGGGCCAGCTTTTTGAAGTCCAGTTCTGCGTCGCCGGGAATTACCGCAAAAACGTACACACCGGTTCCCCCGGAGGTGAGCAGCGTTTTGAAGACCTGCTCGGGCGGCATTCCGATCTTGCGAGCAACCGTGGTAGCCGACAGGTCTTCCGGGTCCACTTCGTACTCGCGGAGTTCGAAGCTCAGGCCAAGGCTCTCGAGGAAACGCGCTCCATTGGTCTTCATAGCGTCGGCTTTCCCGGCTCGAACGATGCCAGGCGGCCGGCGTGCAGCGTAAGCACCCAGTCCGCGATGGGGGCGGCCATTTCGCGCTGATGCGTGGTAATAATGATCGTCCGGTTGCCCTGGCGAAACCTGGCCAGCAGCTCGACCATCTGTCGAGCGCTCTCCACATCCATGTTGGAAAAAGGCTCATCGAGCAGCAGCAATTCCGGGGCCGGCAGCAGCACGCGGGCCAGCGAGGTGCGCTGCCTCATGCCTTGCGAGTACTGGCCCAGCGTGCGCGTCAAATCGGGATCGAGACCGACCTGCCGCAAGGCCTCGGCCGCCGACATGCAGGCACGCCTGGGATAAAGGGCGGCAAAGTAGCGCAGATTCTCCTGGGCGGTGAGCTCGTCGTAAAGCATAGCCGCGTGGCTCATGTAGCCGATTCTCTCGCGTGCTTCATGCGGATCGAGGCCGCCAAAGACCTTCACTGTGCCGAAACTGGGGCGCAGCAGCCCCGCCAGGATGCGCAGCAACGTGGACTTGCCCGCGCCGTTTTCGCCGATCAGGACGTAGCAACGGCCTGGCTCAAGCTCCACCGTAACCTGGCGCAGCGCGGCAAACGATCCGAAAAGTTTGGAGACTTGATTGAGGCGCGCACTGTGGGTGGAACCGGCGGCCTCGGTGGCGGAAGCGGGCATTCGTTCAATCTGCCGATCAATTTGCAGCGGTGGGTTGAGATGGGTGAATCTCCTGCTCCGCGGCTGATGCACGAGGGTTCGACGTGGGAGCGGCAGCGGGCTTTGCGGGAGCCATCCCCGGCTTGCCATTCGGCCCGGCGGGGGCGTACTTACTCGCACACTTGGCCTGCAGCACATTGGCATGGAATACGCCGTCGCGCCCGTACGATCCCTGCGCCAGGGCCTGGGAATCGTCCTTGAATGTGTCCGGCGGAGGCTCAGTGCCCTTGTAAGCCACAGTGAGCTTGCGGCCCGTCGCGGCCTTGGGGGAGTGGCTCTCAAACTCATTCAACACAAACGTGACGTGGGTCCCGTTCTGCTCAATCGAGCCCGGCTGCACAAAACCTTCCACGCGCAACTGGCTTTTGTAGGCCTTGTCGCCCATGCCGCCGAGTTCCGCAATGGTCACGTAATAGCTCTTGTTGGCGTCGTAGCCTGACATGGCAAGCCAGCCGATGGTGCCGACCACAACAGCAGCAGCGATCCCGATCCTGAGGGTGTTTGGGGGAATTCTCATAGTCACCTCTAACGATACGAGTCCAGAATGGCTTGGTCAACGACGAAGGACAAAGATGCGCTCAATTTTGATGGATTCAGGATTTTCAGGGTTGGGAAGAAGTGCCGATATGTAAATAAAACTGCGGGAAAATCAGGAGGGCTTTGCCCCTGTGCGCGGCACCCAGACCTGCTACAGCGGGCGGCGGTCTGCTGAAGGCCTTATGCCTCGCTGTCAGGTGACTTGGCTCTCTGAAAAGAGGCCACGATCGCCGGTGTCACAACCATCGCCACAAACGCCAAGCCAATCATGAAATCGACCATAAAATTAACTCCTTCCGAGGGGACATCCCAAACCCGCAGTCCGCGAAGTGCGACCGCATCTAGAAGCTAGAGCAACCCAAGACGAATAGGAATAGCTCCTTTGTCGAAAAGGAGTGCTTCCTTGGTAACCGGAAGGAGAGTGACCGAATAGCGGGAAGGGTCGGGGGCCGGCACCGAGCGCCGGGCGAACTGGGCGTGCCGCTGGCCAGGGCCACTCAAGACGCGAGAATGGCCCCGACCCTGACAAACTCTCTAGAAATCGTCTTCGGTTTTAGTTCTTGGGATGGCCGCAACAATCGCGGGGCAGGCCACCATTGCAACAAACGCAAGCGCAACCAGTATGTCGTGCATCAGGAGGACTCCTTTTCGAAGTTCAAACACCCAGAACCAGACCGAAGCGACGTAATCGCTTTTTGCATCGCTCGTAACACATTTGGTATAGGTTTGGGTAACTTTGTTTTATTACTATGCAACAACCGTTCCGAAATAGTCCACCGCTAACCTGTTGATTCAACAAATGTTCCGCAAACTTGAGTGTTAGTCCGCATCCCACAAAGGTGGTATGGACACGCGCCGGGATTCGCGGTTGTCGCCGATCGGAGTTGTTCCTTCAGGGACGGCCTGGCCGTTCCGGCTTCAGCGAGCCGATTCCAAGGCACGAGCTGCCCGCTCAAGCGCGTGGGTCAGCACCGCCAATTGCTGCGCGGCGCGATTCACGTCTTTGGCGTCGATTGCCTCATTGACCCCGGGGATGACGACCGCCGCGTAGCCGGTGAACTCGCCGGGAGCGTAGACGGTGTGCCGGTACCACGGCCGATTGGGCAGGCCCGCCTCGGAGATCATCGCGGTCTCGGCCTGGCGCAGCGCCAGGTTCAGCCTGGACAACTCGCCCGAGGGGGCGATCTGCCGGGCATGAACCTTCTCCGCCGCAGCGGTGAGGCGCGCAACCGCCGCCTGGGCCGGGGCAAAGTCGAGTGGCCCGAACTTCGTATCGACACACCTTCGCCGTGCGGCATCGATATAGGCGTCGATCTCCTTGGCATATGTCACGTAATCGTAGGGAAGCACATCCGCATCGGCCATGCGGAGGGACTCGAGGCCAAATACTCGCGCCATTTGTTGTAAATATACGAATTTGGGGTCGGCATTCTGGGTAAACCAGGCGAAATTGTCAAAGACCGAGTGGTAGACGCCATAGGGGCCCCCGGAGCCGATGTCGGTTGAAGGCACCCCAATGTGTTGCAGGAAAGGGGTAAAGTCGGACCCCGAACCCAGGTCGCCCACGCGTACATCTTCGCCGGCCATCGGCGGAGCATTCGAGGCGCGGTGTTCGTTGTCGCTCGAATGGCGCGCCTTCCACGCCTCAAAGACCGTACCGCCAATCGGGCTGGGGACCGACCGCGTGAGTTCGCGGATGAACTGCTTGAGCGAAGGCACTGCCGACGCGCCGAAGTCCGGCCCCGCGACACCGACGTCCATGTTGAAATAGGCAACGGCCTTCTCAAGACTTTTTGCGTTTTGTTCCACCCACTCCGTCGAGCCGATCAGCCCCTCCTCTTCGCCGTCCCAACTGCAAAACAAGATCGTCCGCTTGGGGCGCCAGCCCGTTTTGAGTAGCGCCCCCATCCCATGCACCGACTCCAGCATGGCGGCGGTGCCGCTCGAGGGGTCCACCGCACCATAAACCCAGGCGTCGCGATGGTTGCCGGCCACTACCAGCTCGTCTGGGTACTCCGATCCCTTGATCTTCCCGATCACATCCCAGATGATGCGCCGCTGATAATCCTGCTCTGAAACCAGGTGAACCGTCACGCCGCCCGGCCCTTCGTGATAACGAAACGGCAGCGCACCCTGCCAGCCCTGCGGCACGCCTGGACCCTTTAGATTTTGCAGGATCGGCGTGACGTCGTGATAACTGATGGGGATGGAGATGATGCGCGGCTGATTGCCCGATCTCTCATTGGAAACCCGCGCCGAGTCGGGCAGGTCGAGCGTGGAGGCCACCCCTGGCGTCTCCGGGTCTCCCGGATATTTGATGAGAAATTGAACTGACCCGCGTTGCACGCCCGACTCCGGCCTCCACGGGCCCAGGGGATAGGCATCGCCCTTGTAGTAGCCGTCGTCCTGCGGGTCGGAGTAGATGAGCACTCCCGCCGCGCCCCGCTGCTCGGCGATATACACCTTGACCCCGCGAAAGTTGGACCCGTAACGGCACACCATGACCTTGCCATGCACGTCGATGTGCTGGGCCGCAAGCTGGTCGAAGTCCTCAAGGCGGCAGTAGTTGGCATAGACTGCCTCCCCGGTCACGTCGCCCGACCCCGAGGAACCATTGAAAGGCATCACCACGCGGGGATCGTCCTGGTAGGGGTCGCCGTCGACGTGCTCGCGGGCGGGCCCGGACATGAGCAACTGCCCGGCTGCGCTAAAGGCCTCCACGCGCACTGCCTTGGGCTGGTTCATCAGCACGCGGTAGGGAACAATCTCCGTTTCAAGACCCGCCGCGCGAAACTTTTCCGCCACATAGTCCGCCGTCTTGCGGTCTTCCGGCGTCGAGGCCAGGTGGGGCTCGGCGGTCAGGGTTTTCAGGTGCTGGCCGGCCAGCTGCGCATCCGGCACGGCGAGGAATTTTGCTTCGATGCCCGCCTGGGTGGTGAAGTCTGCATAGCCGAAGACTGGCGGCTGCGTGGATTGGGCAGGCAAAAGCAATGAGACAAATGGAGACAGGAGGATGAGAGCGAGCGACTTGCGCAAAGTCATGAAATGGAACCTTCTTGAAAGGGATAACAAGGCCGGATTGCTCATGGTACACGAGTGGTGCGGGGGCTGGGTAATTTGTGGATCCGCAGGGGCTAAAGCCCTGTTGATTTCATTGGCTTTATCGGCATGACTGAAGTCATGCCCTGTTACAAAGCCCTGGCCGAGATGTTCTTCCGCAGCCTGTACAGCAACCGTCGAATTCGACTAGCAAGCGCCGCTCGGGCGGGTTGTCGTTCCGGCTTCCTGCGCGGGCATAGCTTGCGGCGTGGGTAGCTGGCTGGCCGTGAAACCCGCCAGGTTGTTGATGCACTCGGTGAGGATTCCGGGCAGCGCTGCAATCGTATTCGGCAATGTCGGCAGCGACGTATCGGGCTTGGTGAAGTTGAAGGCGCTCGTCATGTCGCCTACGGTGGCGCGGCGCCACGCAGAAAGATTCGGCACCTCGGCGCCAAATCGCGTCTCAATAAAACGGAGCAGCGACGTGTGGTCAAACAAATCGGACGAGACAAACCCGCCGCGGCTAAAGGGCGAGATCACAAACGCCGGTACGCGGAAACCCAGGCCAATCGGCCCGCTGATCGGAGGATTCCCCGCTACCGTGGGGTCAGGGACCGCCGGCGCCGTCACGTACTCGCCTGGCGTGCCCGCAGGCGCGGTGACCGGCGGGACATGGTCGAAGAAGCCGCCGTTTTCGTCGTAGGTAACAAACAGAGCGGTCTTGGCCCAGGCTATGGGATTGGCGGTGAGTGCCGTAATAATCGCGGATAAGGTGGCTTCTCCGAAGAGCGCCGGAGACGGTGGATGGTCGGAGTCGATGACCGACGCGATGATCCAGGAGACCTGCGGCAAGTTGCCCGAAACCGCATCGGTAACAAAATCGACCGGAAACTGGGGCAGGAACGCGTTCTGGTAGAGGGGAGAGGTATGGTCCTGGAAGTTCTTGAAGTAGGAGAGGATATTGTCGGAGAAGAGACCGTTGAGAATGTTCTGGTCCGGCGACGTGTAGACCTTCCAGGAGATACCGCGTGCCTGTAGCTGCTCGGGCATTGTGGTATAGCTCAGCTTGCCAAAGAAGGCCGATCGGTTCGTGACCAGAGTCTGAAGCACAGGCCCGCCGTTCTTTCCGTCCGGGTCGATGGACGCTGCCATGCTGTAGAGGCGATTGGGATCGGTGGGTCCGATGACGGAGCAGAAGTAGTTATCGCAGAGCGTGAATTTGTCCGCGACGGCGTAGTAGTAAGGCAGATCGGCGCGCGTGTAATAGCCCATGGCCAGCACCGCATCGTTGGCGTTGATGGCCAGGCGCGAGGTGACAAAGCCATCCATCGCTCCATTGTTCCAACTCTTTTGCTGCGGCACCCAATCGTGGGTGATGTCGTGGGTGCAGGCTGCGTTAGTCTTGGTTGTGTCCAGGTGAAAGGGCAGCAGCACGCCAACGGGCGCGTTCGAGGTGTTTCCGGGATAAGGCTGGTTGAAGGCGGCGCTCTGATCGGAAAATCCCTTGACCCCGCGGTAGCTGCCAAAATAGTGGTCGAACGAGCGGTTTTCCTGGATCAGGATGACGACGTGGTCGATGTCCGTCACCTTGGCGCATGTGCTTGGACCAGGGAGTATTGGGAGGGTCCCGTGTCCGCCGCATCCTTGCAGTACCGACCCGACCAAACCCGCCGCACCGGTTGCGGCTCCCAATCTCAACAGTTCCCGACGTGAGATCTTTGCAAGCGGCATAAGGGGTGTGCTTCCTCCCATGCTTGGATGCTCATTCGCCCGACCGCAACTGCCCTGCGGCTTACACTAAGGTCCAGGGGGTACCTGTTCTGGGCGCTGGCCGCGAGTCGGATAAGGAACGCCTGAACCCGCGCCTGGAGGTGGCAGCGGCCGATGCCGTGACCGTCGCCGAAGCCTTCCCCGTCGAGACGCCTTCGCGCTTTCCCCAAATTGTGCGCGCGCTGCGCAACCCCAACTTCCGCCTCTTCTGGAGCGGCAACTTTCTTTCCAACATCGGCACCTGGATGCAAAACGTGGCCCAGGGCTGGCTGGTACTCACGCTCACTGCCAACTCCGCTTTCTGGCTGGGCGTGGTGGGATTTGCCGGGTCCATTCCTTTTCTCTTCTTCACATTGTTTGGCGGGGTGATTGCCGACCGGGTGGACAAGCGCAGGCTGCTCCTCGTCACCCAGTCCACCATGATGATCCTGGCCTTTCTGCTTGCCGCCCTGGCCTGGTTCCAGGTCGTCACGGTGTGGGAGGTGGCAGTCATCGCCTTCCTCAACGGAACGGCCATGTCGATGAACCAGCCAAGTTATCAGGCATTGGTGCCGCGATTGGTCAAGCGCGAGGACCTGACGAACGCCATCGCGCTGAACGCCGGACAATACAACATGTCGCGCATCCTGGGGCCAACGCTGGGCGGCTATGCCATGGTGCTGATGGGCGTGGCGGGCAACTTCTTCCTCAACGGCCTGAGTTTTCTGGCGGTCTTGTGGGCGCTGACACGCATTCGCTACCCGGAGGAACAAGAGGCGCGCCAGGAAAGCATGTTGTCCAGCCTGCGCGCCGGCCTCGCCTACGTCCGCGGTCGCCCGCAGATGTTCGTGCTGGTGTGGATGATTGGCGTAGCCAGTTTGCTGACCATTCCCTTCATAACCTTTATTCCGTATTTTGCGCGCACGCAGTTGGCCGTGGGCGCCAGCGGGATGGGGTGGCTCTTCGGCGCTTCGGGGGCGGGCGCGGTGTTGGGCGCCGTCACCGTGGCCTGGCGGGGGAATCTGCGCCACCGCGGCGGCGTCATCGCCTTCAGCGGGGCGGCGGTGATGGCGGTGGTGGTGATCTTCTGTTACACACACTTCTTCGCGCTGTCGGTCTTCCTGATGCTCTTTGAGGGCTACGGGATGATTCTGACCATCTCTTCGGTCAACGTGGCCATGCAGACACTCTCATCCGACGCCATACGGGGCAGGGTGATGAGCATTTACGGGACGTGCTTCCTGGGGCTCCCGCCATTGGGCGCGCTGCTGGCCGGGGAGCTGTCGCGGCACATTCCCACGGCGCACGCTCTGGCGGCCATGTCCGGCGTGGCCATGGTGGTGTTCCTGGGGTTCTACACCTTCTCGCCGGCTTTGCGCGAGTTGGATTGAGAACTACGCCACGGGTTGGGCGCAGTGGGCACAGCGCCGGGCAGCCAAAGGGATATCGCTGAGGCACTCAGGACAGGTCTTGGTGGCAGGCGGCGCTACCGCCTCCGGCTTCTTTAGCCGGGACAGGAGAGCGTTGACAGGCAGCACGACCGCAAAATAGACGACCGAAGCCACGATGAGGAACGAGATGGCGGCGTTGAGGAAGTTGCCCACCTTGATGTGGCCGCCGTTAAGGTCCAGGATGACGCTGCTGAAGTCCGGTTTGCCGATTGTCGCGGCGATCAGCGGATTCAGCACATCGCCCACCAGCGATGTGACGATGGAGTTGAAGGCCACGCCGAGAATGACTGCCACTGCCAGGTCCACAACATTGCCGCGTAAAATGAAGTCGCGAAATCCCTTCAACATGGTTCCTCCCTCCTTGATCGTGCCAAATGAATTCGATCAATGCAAGCTGTCATTTTGAATTTTTATTCCGACCACTCCAGCGCGGCCATCGAGCAAGGAGGAAGCACTAATTCCGTGCCAACGAATTTGTCCTCTTCGATCTTCACTTGGACCGTTTGCTCGTTGGTAGCTCCGGGCCCCGGGCTGGACAATCTCCATAGCTTGATGTTCTTTCCGGCTCCGAGGCCGGGGGCATCCAAGTTGATGCGCCTCGGCTGGTGCAAACCATAATTAATGAGGACAAGCCCGTGCCGGTTGCCTTGCCGGAAGGCGTAGGCATCGAGTTCATGAACCCCCTTCAGTTTCACTTCGTCGTTGCCTTCCGGCTGGTCGTGCGTGGGATTCTCGCCGGAAACTTCGACGCGCATCAGGTTGCCGCGAATGACACGATTGGCCAGGCTCTCGGCCAGGAACTGCGGGCGCTTGCGGCCGTCTGTGCCCATCTCGACAACGGCCCCCCAGAGCCTGACGAATGCACCGTCGGCCCGCTTGAATTGAAACTGGGGCAAGCTGTAGAGCATTTGATCGCGGATTCCGTTATCGCGCATCATGCGCAGCATATGGCCGGCGACGGCCACCCCGGCTGCGGCCGATGGAGCAAGGCGGTCCAAAACCGATTGTGGCGCCGTGCCTTCCGTGGTGTGCAGGTTGACCTCGTAGACAGCCAAATGGCGTCCGCGCGCCGATGCCTGCGAGGCTCCTACCGGGCCCTCCCTGGACATTTGTTCCGCCTGGGCCATCAGCGGCCCATAAAGCTCATCGTCACTGGCCCAACGGGTAACGCTGTGCATCAAGTACGGTCCGATGGCCACGGTGTTGGCCAGGGGAGCGGCCGCAAGCATCGCGGCGTTTCTTGCCGGCCAAACGGTCTGAGCGCCGACCGCCAGGTCCAGTCGCCCGGCATCCGTCCCGGCAGCGTCGCGCAGAGTCGCGAAGATCAGGTTGGCCCGCCGTCCGTACGCGGCCGGGTCCCCCATCGATTCACCCTGGTAAAGTCCATTCCAGGTTTCGTTGCCCAGCTCGATGTGAATGGTCGGGAAGACCTGGGTCCACGGCATTGCATGGCCGCCGGCGGCTCGCAGTGCGCCGCCGGCAGTCTCGATGCCTGCGGCAAGGAACTCGGACAACTTCCGCGCTTCCCGTGTACTCATGGCCGTGGGGGCAACGATCCAGGGCTCGGCTCCCACCTCCTGGCATAGTTCGAGAAACTCCGGAATCCCGATTGGGATGTCTTCCTGCTTGGCAAACCATAACGAAAAGCCGGCCCGCTGGCGTGCGAGCGGAGGCGCAAGCAGGTCGTCTACGGTGCTGCCAAGGCCGGCATTGGTTGACATCAAGCGAAGCACTCCGGGGCGGAGTTCCTTCAGGGTCTGCACCACTTCGTCTCGAAAGGCTGTATGGTTGGCGGCGTCGCCGCTGATTTTCTCCAGATCGACGTCGTCCAGCAGCATGTTGCCGCCTGCCACCGTGAAACTGACTTCGACAGGGCCCACCGGGCCGGCCGCCTCGTTGGCAACAAATTCCTGCTGGTAGTCATTCCAGGCCGGCGCGATCCGCAGGTCCTGTTCGAGATAGGACATCATCCCGTGAACGAGTCTCGCCACGCGCACGTGGATCATTTTCGACCCGGTCCCGGGACCGGCCACGGACTTGGCCCTGAAGCTCAGCCGGAAGCGGCCCTTGAGGCGCACAAAGGTGAATCCTTCAGTGGCGTCGAAGTAGGACTTGATCTGCGCCGACTGCCCGGGGCCGGACGCTTCAACACGCAGCGCCTGGCGACCCTCGGTGTTGGGCGGAAGATCGGATCGTTCCGATTTCAAAACTGCGCCGCCCTTCAGGGTTGTCCACCAACCGGCGGCAGGGTCCTCGGGAAACTCCTTTGCCATGGCCAGCCAGTCCCCTGCCCCGATCGGTTTGCCTTTGCCGTCAAGCCCGAGCGCGGACCCGCCGACACCGGCAACGGGCTCGCTTGACAGCACTTTGCCTGTCCTGCCCGCCGCAACCCCGTCCAGCACCTCAAAGGTTGCGCCGTTCCAAAAATCCGCAGGAAACCTGATCCAATCGCGGCGATTGACGCAACTGGTCAACCCACCCGCTTCGCACTGCTGAATGCTGCGATAACTCATTCCCTCGAAGCCTGGATTGCGGAAGAGCAGGTTCTTCATCATCTGCCCGGCGTCGTAGTAGCTTTGGGTGCCTAGATTGATGCCCAACCTCTTGACGTCTGAAAGAACCACCTGATTGGTTACGCGCATTCGAGTGACGCCAGTGCTTTCGCCATTAACCCGTTGCGCCGAGCGATATGGGGTCGCGGTGGCTGCGCCCAGCAGAACGAGAACTTGAAGGATAACGCGCAGGTTCATTGGATTCGATTCTCAATCCTGCGAACGTCCTTCACGCAAAGTATCTGAAAGGCGGCATTGGGAAATCTCTTCAAAACCAGTTGAGTCATGTCGGAGACGATTTGCCAAAAGAACTCCGGCTTGTACTTCAAATAAGAGTATGGGCCTCTTAATGATTTATAACCATTGATGCCGACAACCCGGTAGCCCCGTTGGTTCATCTCCGCCGGCGTCCAGCCGGACCTGTGTATCTGCCAAGGATTCCCGTCATACTCCCCCTGAGAAAGAAAGCCATTCGGAGTAAAAACGACCACTCGTTCCTTGGCAATTCGCTCCATCATCTCCAGAAGCTTGATTCCATCTTCCTTGCTCAGGTGCTCAATCAGGTCGGAGGCCAAGACGCAATCGAACGACTTATCCTTGAGTTTCGCGCCGATCTCAAGCACGTCAATTTTTAGATAGTCGTTATGGATCCCCTCCGCCCTGCTCTTTTCGATGCTGGGCTCAAAGAGATCTACTCCCACCGCATGGAACTTCTTGCTGAACCCCTTGATAGGAGAGGGGTACCCGCAACCCACGTCCAGCACGGTCTTCGCATCGCCGATGGCATGCTCCAGCTCCGCGGGGTATTCGAAGGGCTTGAACACCCTCCGCCAGACATTCAATATGCGTTCTGAAATCATGCGTCGCGGTAACTCCTTTTGGCCAGCCGGTGCAACTGAATTGAATTCCTCGCAAACATGGAGAACTCGAACGGCCTCGCTCTCTCATGCGAGTTCGGTTGGTGGTCTCTTCGATCAAAAAGAGGTGAGAGACGAAATCATATTGCCTTCGCCCGGCTCCAGGCAACAATGCTTGCATGCTGGCTGCACAGACACAGATACCCGGTACCCCGGCCCGGCACTATACTTGAACCACCTTGAAATTCAGGCTCTCATCCGTGTCAGCTTTGCCGCCCACGGCAACGGTTCGCAGCGACCTTCGCCCCAGGGAGGCCGCGCGCTCATGAGCCTTCATTCCGCTTACGGCTTCGACATTTCCGTCATCGTCGTCTCGTTCAACACGCGCGACCTGCTGTGGAAGTGCCTGCAATCCCTCCTCGCCGAGTGCGAACGGCTGCCCATTGGCCTAACTGCGGAGGTACTGGTCGTCGATAACGCCTCGAGCGACGGCTCGGCCGATATGGTGGCAAGCGAATTTAGTGCCTGTTCCGTCCCTGTCAGGCTCTTTCGCAACAGCTTGAATCTCGGTTTTGGAGTTGCGAATAACCTGGCGCTGGAGTCGGCCCAGGGGCGTTACCCGATTCTGCTCAACTCCGACGCTTTTCTCCATCCGGGGGCGCTGGCACGGGCGATCAAACATATGGACGCCGACCCCGCCGCGGGCGTTGGCGGGGCGCGATTGGTCGGCAGCGATGGCCAATGGCAGCCCTCCGCGCGCCAGTTCCCTTCCATCGCCAGAGACGCCTTGGTGCTCACCGGATTGGCCTCGCGTTTTGCGCGCTCACGTGTTTTCGGCGCGCCCGACCGCACCTGGGCCGACCCCGCTGAACCGGCCACGGTGGATTGGGTACCGGGAGCGTTCATGATCCTGCGCCGCGAGGCCCTTGCCGCAACCGGTTTCTTCGACCCGGCCTTCTTCCTCTACTGCGAAGAAGTCGATCTCTGCCGCCGCATGAAGGCCGCCGGCTTTCGCGTCCAGTATTGGCCCGATATCGTCGTCACCCACCTGGGCGGCGAGTCCGGCCGTCAATTGAAGTCGCTCACGTTTTCAGAAACCGGCGCGCAGGTGGTGTTGTGGCGCATGCGCTCCACGTTGCTCTACTATCGCAAGCACCACGGTTGGCAGGCGCAGTTGGCACGCCGCCTGGAAGAGTGCATTTACACACTTCGCCGCTGGCGCAATCGGTTAAGCGCCGACCCGGCTCGCCGCGAGCGTGCTGAGGAATTCAAGCTGCTGGTTAGCCTTATGCGCCGGGCTTGGCAAGAAACCGAGGGTGGACGAA
>ODAK010003015.1_pt1 | contig 17577 bp, 15 predicted proteins | sample 1539591 | NCBI WGS metagenome assembly ODAK01 (sample SAMEA3539303, study PRJEB22396) | soil metagenome | biome: tundra; feature: field; material: soil | place: USA | collected 2010-05 | depth 0.15 m
GAACGACGCCCACGCTGACTACCCGAGCTAAGCATCACTTAGCCGCCGCCACCGCGTCCCTTCTCCCCCTCGCGGGGCGTCAGAGACCCAGGCCTTCAAACAGGTCGGGTAGCCCCTGGACGATTCCCGCGACGTCGTAGTCGCGGTCGCCGTTGAGACTCCACCAGATCTGGTCGAGACGGTAGCGGGCGAACCACCAGCGCGAGCGCATCAGGAGTCCGGGGGCGGCATCGCCGTAGCTGGCCAGGACCCGCGCCGGCGCGTCGTCGCCATAGGCCCAGAGGAAGGTGAAATCGAAGGCCGGGTCGCCACGGGCCGCATCGGTGAAGTCGATCACCCCGGCCAGGCGGTTGCCGGCGGGGGAGAGCAGGATATGGTCCTCCGTGAGGTCTCTGTGGGTGAGGATGCGCTCGGTGCAGGCCACCGCCCCGGGCAGGGCTTCAAAGAACCGATCGGCGTCGGCCAGCCCCGCCGGCGTCAACGCCTTGGTCAGGCGCGCGCGGCGGCGGCGATAGGCACCGGCATAGTAGGCGGCGTCCCGGTGGCTCGGTCTGTCGGTGGCGGCCAGTTCGGGCGGAAGGCCGTGCAAAGCCCGCAAGAACCGGCCGAGCTCGTCCAGCACGCGCGCCTGGGCGCCCGCGGCGAGGCGGGCAAACAGCGTCTCGCTCAGCTCGCGCCCGGCGATCATGCGGTAGCCCCCGAAATCGCCAGCCCCGGACACATGGTCATAGGCCGGGACCGTGATCGGCGAGACCGGCTTCAGCGCGTCCAGCAGGCGGCGTTCCATCGCCGCGTGGGCCGCCACCTCGGCGTTGCGGGGAAAGCGGAACACCCAGGCCTGGTCGAGAAAGACCACCGCGTGGTCTTCGCCGAGATCGTTCAGCGTGGCCCGCGCGAAGGCGAGATCGGGAAATTCGGCCCGGATGCGGGCGACCAGCGCGGCGAGATCGACGCTGCCTTGCTTGAGCACCCTATTTCGCCGCGGCGATCCAGGCATGGGCGGGGTCGTTGTGGAAGATCCACTGGCGCTTCGGTCCGGCCATGACGTTCAGATAGTAGAGATTGTAGCCGTGCGGCGCGCCGACCGGATGATAGCCGCGCGGCACCAGCACCACGTCGCCGTCCTCGACGCAGACGGTCTCGTCCAGGCTGCGGTCGTCGGTATAGACGCGCTGGAAGGCGAAGCCCTGGGGCGGGTCGATGCGGTGGTAATAGGTCTCCTCCAGCGCCGTCTCCTTGGTGGGCACATCGCTGTCGTGCTTGTGCGGCGGATAGCTCGACCAGTGGCCGGCGGGCGTCACCGCCTCGACCACCAGCAGGCTCTCGGCCAGCTCGGTCTCGGGCAGGATGTTGCGCACGAAGCGCTGGTTGGTCCCGGTTCCGCGCGTCTCCCGGCTCATGCGATCGGCGGTGATCAGCCGGGGCGCGCCGGCGCCCGAACCCGGCGCGGTGCAGATGGCGACCTCGGCGTCGGTCGTGGCCGCGACGGTGATGGAGAGCCCGGCCGGGACATAGACCGCGCCCGGCGCGGCGTCCTCGAACACCGAGGCGCGGCCGCCGACGTTTGCAAATTTCTGGCCGCCCGCTTCCACGTCAGCCTTGCCGGCCAGGATGACGACACAGGTCTCGCGGCCGGGGAAAGAAAAGACCACCGTCTTACCGCTGCTAAGACGCCGCAGCTGGAAGCCGACATAGCGCCAGCCAGCGCTTTGCGGCGTCACGTCGATCACCCGGCCGTCGGTATCGGGCTTGGTCGGCCGAACGCGCAGATTGGTCATGGTCGGGGCTCCGCGGTCTCGGCTGAGGGGATCAGTCCCGCCGCCGTCGCCGCAACCTTAAGGGTTTCCAGGCCGAGCCGGCTATAGACCCGCGGATCGGCCAGCTTGGGGTCCTGCTCGGCCTCGATGACGATCCACCCCGAATAGCCGGTCTCGGCCAGGGCGCGCATCACGGCGGTGAAGTCGAGATCGCCATCGCCCGGGGCGGTAAACATGCCGGCCAGGACGCCATCGAGGAAGCTCTTACCGCCGGACTGCACGCGCGCGAACACGCTGTTGCGGACGTCCTTGGTGTGGACGTGGACGACGCGCCCGGGATGCCGGCGGATCAGCGCGGCGGCGTCGATGCCGCCCAGCGCCGCGTGGCCGGTATCGACGACGAAGCCGACATTCGACGCGGTATGGGCGACGAACCGGTCGAGATCCTCCGGCCGCTCCACCACCGTGCCGAGGTGGAAGTGGTAGGCGAACTTCAGCCCCTGGTTCTCGACATAAGTCGCTAGCGCATTCAGCCGGTCGCCGAAACGCGGCCAGTCGGCCTCCGGCAGCCGCGGCGTTTGGCTTAAAGGTCGCGTGCGATCGCCATGGATGGCGTTGCTGCACTCGGCGGCGACGAACACCGGCGAGCCCAGCGCCTTGAGCAGGCCGAGATGGGTCTGCGCGGCGACAATCTCGTCTTCGGCCGAACGCGTCAGCAAGCTGGTCGACCACCAGCCGCCGATCAGGTCGAGCCGGTGGGCCGACAGCATCGCCTTTAGCGCGGCCGGGTCGCGCGGGAACTTGCCGCCCAGTTCGACGCCCTCGAACCCGATCGCCTGGGCATCGGCCAGGATGGTCTCGACGGTGGTGTCGCCGCCAAGTTCGGGCATGTCGTCATTGGTCCAGGCGATCGGGCTGACGCCGAAGCGGATGGTCATGGCTGATCCCGCCGCGTCTTGAGATGGGCCTCGTAAGCCGCCCGCGCCGCCTCCACCGCCGGGCGTTCCGAGACCTCCGCCACCGCGACATCCCACCAGGCGCCGCCGGCGTCGGTGCTGATGTCCGGGTCGGTGTCGATGACGATGACATAGGTGTGGTCCGAGGCCCGCGCACGTCCCATCGCCGCCTCCAGGCCGGCGATGTCGTCGACCTTTTCCGACGCCGCCCCCAGGCTGGCGGCATGGGCGGCGAAGTCGATCCGCGGCATCGCCACGTGCCGCGCATCGGCCAGCAGGTTGTTGAAGGGCGCGGCGCCCACCGACTGTTGCAGCCGGTTGATGCAGCCGAAACCGCGATTGTCGAGCACCACGACGGTCAGCTTCAGGCCGAGCATGACCGAGGTGGCGATCTCGGAATTCAGCATCAGGTAGGAGCCATCGCCGACCATGACCACCACGTCGCGGGCGGGATCGGCCATCTTGACGCCCAGCCCGCCGGCGACCTCGTAGCCCATGCAGGAAAAGCCGTATTCCAGGTGGTAGCCGCCGGGCGCGCGCGGCCGCCAGAGCTTGTGCAACTCGCCGGGCAGGCCGCCGGCGGCGCAGACCACCACCGCGTCCTTAGCTGTCTTGCGCCAGACCGCGCCGATGACCTGGGCGTCCGACGGCAGGGCGTTGTCAGCGGGGGCGGCGGTGACGGCGTCCCAGTCTCGGTTCCAGGCGCTCACCGATTGGCGGACGGCTTCGGACCAGGCCGCCGGCGCCTCGTGGCCTGTCAGCCGCGCCCGCAGCACCTCGAGCACCGCCTGGGCATCGCCGATCACCGCCTCGGCGCCCTGCTTGGCCGCGTCATGCGCATTCACATTGATCTGCACCAGGCCGCCCGCGAACAGGGCTCGAGACCCCGTGGTAAAATCCTGCAGCCGCGTACCGATGCCGATGATCAAGTCCGCCTTGGCCGCCGCTTCATTGGCGGCGCTGGTCCCGGTGACGCCGACGGCGCCCAGCGCCATGGGGTGGTCCCAGGCCAGGGCGCCGCGCCCGGCCTGGGTCTCGGCGACCGGGACGCCGACCTCGGCGGCGAAGCGCGCCAGTTCGGTCTCGGCGCCGGAATAGAGGACCCCGCCGCCGGCGACGATCAGCGGCGCCTTGGCGGCGCGAAGCCGCTCGGCAAGCTCGTCGACCTCGCGCGGATCGGGCGCTGGCCTGCGGATGCGCCGGACGCGGCGTTCGAAGAAGCCGGCCGGATAGTCCGCCGCCTCGGTCTGCACATCCTGGCAGAAGGCCAGAGTGGCGGGACCACAGGTGGCGGGATCCAGCAGGGTCGCCATGGCGCGGGGCAGGCTGTCGAGGATCTGCTCGGGCCGTTGGATGCGGTCGAAATAGCGCGACACCGGGCGGAAACAGTCGTTGGCGGTGACTGTGGCGTCGGCGAAGCCCTCGACCTGCTGCAGCACCGGATCCGGGCGGCGGGAGGCGAAGACGTCGCCGGGCAGGAAGAGCACCGGCAGGCGGTTGACGTGGGCGACGCCCGCCGCCGTGACCATGTTCAGCGCGCCCGGCCCGATGGATGAGGTGCAGGCCATGGCGCGCCGGCGCCGCGAGGCCTTGGCGAAGGCGATGGCCGCGTGCGCCATCGCCTGTTCGTTGTGCGCCCGATAGGTCGGCAGGGCATCGCCGGCGGCGTGCAGCGCCTCGCCGAGGCCCGCGACGTTGCCGTGGCCGAATATGGCCCAGACCCCTGCGAAGTAAGGCATCTCGACGCCGTCGATGTCGATGAACTGGGCGCTGAGATAGCGCACCAGCGCCTGGGCCGCGGTCAGGCGGACGGTGGACGCCACCGCCCTACTCCGCCGCCGAGCGCGTGGGCGTTGCGGCCTTGGCGCCGCGCCAGGCCTCGACCAGGACGGCGAAGTTGCGCGCCAGGGCGTCAATGGCCTGGGCGTCGTCGATCGCGCCCGTCAGCCACAGCCTGGCCGGTTCGGCGAAGATGGTGCGGCCCACGGCGAAGCCCTTGACGATCTTGAACGGCGTCGCCGCTCGGAAGGCGGCGACCAGGGCCTCGGTCTGCGCCGACTGGCCCAGCAGCACAACGCCCCGGCAGAGCGGATCGCGCCCCTGAACCGTGCCGGCGATGGCGCGCCAGGCGGCCGGGTCGGCATTCGGCTCCAGCTTCCACCAGTCGGGGCGGATGCCGAGGTCGTAGACTTGGCTCATGGCGTGGGCGACGGTGGTCGCGTCCACCGGGCCGTTCGGCGCGGCGATGATCTCGAGCAGGAATTCGTGGCGGGTCTTGCGGCAGGCGTCGAACAGCCGGACGAGCTGGCGGTCCTGACGTGCCCTCAGCTCGGCCGGGTCGGCCGGGTGATAGAGCGCCAGGCACTTGACCGTCTGGCGCAGCGGCCATTCGCGCAAGACCGCGGCCACATCGGCGCCGCCCTCGAATTCGAGCGGCCGTGAGCCCGGGACCTCGATGGGCCGGCCGATCCAGTAAGGATGGTCCGCCGCCTGCTCCAGGGCGCGCTGGCCAAAGCGGCCGTCGAGCAGCAGGCCGAAATGGGGATCGCCGCCCGCGACGCGATCGACCGCCGCCAGGCTGAGGGCTTTGAACCCATCGACGCGCGCCGCATCGACGCCGAGCTCGGCGGCCAGGTCGTCGAACTGGCTGCGGTGGTCCATGGCCAGCACGAAGAGCTCGGGATAATCCGGCCGCCGGGTCGTGGCCCAGTGGATATGCTCAAGCTCCCGGTCCTCGCGCAGCCGGTGCGGGCGCGGGCCGCCGGTCAGGAAGACGTTTAGTTCCAGCCAGGTCGGCATGGCCGGGGCGCAGCCATGGCGGGAGACGACAATGGCCCCACAGGCATTGGCGTAGTCGCAACAGACGTCCAGCGGCTCGTCGCGCAGCCAGCCGCGCAGGAAGCCGCTCATGAAGGCGTCGCCGGCGCCCAGGACGTTGAACACCTCGATGTCGAAGCCCGCGCGCGCGACGCCGCTGGCGAAATCGGCGCCCACCTCGCCCGCGAAGGCGACGCAGCCCTGCGGCCCGCGCTTGCAGACCAGCACCGCATCGGCGGCGCGGCGCACGGCCTGCAGGGCCGCGACCGTGTCGTCCTGGCCGCCCAGGATCTGGAACTCCTCCTCGGTGCCGACGATCAGGTCGCAGAGGCCGACAACCTGCCCCAGGCGCGCGGTGACGCCCGCGTCGGCGACATAGCGGGTCTCGCCAAGGTCCGGCGCGGTCAGGCCCCAGAGCACCGGGCGATAGTCGATGTCGAACACCACCCTGCGCCCGGCCGCCCGCGCCAGGCTCGCCGCCCGCAAGCTGGCCTCGAACACCTTGGGCGCGGACAGGTGGGTGCCGTTGATCAGCACCGCCTTGGCCGAGGCGATGAAGGCCGGGTCGATGTCCGCCGCCTCGATCGCCATGTCGGCGCAGTCCTGGCGGTAGAAGAGCAGCGGGAACTGCTCGCGGTCGCGGATGCCGAGGATGGCCAGCGCCGTCAGCCGTTTCGGATCGGTGGCCACGGCGCGCGTATCGACGCCCTCGCGGCCCAGCTCCTCGCGGATGAAGCGGCCGAAATGGTCGGCGCCGACGCGGGTGATCAGGGCCGCAGCCAAGCCCAACCGCGCCGCGCCCACCGCCGTATTGGTCGGGCTGCCGCCGATATATTTGGCGAACGAGCCCATGTCCTCGAGCCGGCCGCCGACCTGCTCGCCATAGAGGTCGACGCTGGAGCGCCCGAGCGTGATCAGGTCGAGATCGGCGGGCGCGCTCATGTTCGACCCTAGGCGGCGGCCTCGAGCTTCAAGGTCTCGCGCAGGTCGCGCTTGAGAAACTTGCCGCTGGCGTTGCGCGGGATCGGCGTGCTCAAAAACCAGATGTAGTGCGGGATCTTGTGCCGCGAGAGGCGCGTGGCCAGGTGGGCGCGCACGCCCTCTGCGTCCAGCTTCTGGCCCGGTTTCAGCACGATGGCCGCGGCCACCTCCTCGCCCAGCCGCGCGTCCGGCACGCCGAAGACGCAGCATTCGGCCACCGCCTCGTGCTGATAGACGGAGGCCTCCACCTCGGCGCAGTAGACGTTTTCGCCGCCACGCAGGACCATGTCCTTCTTGCGGTCGACGATGAAGATGAAGCCGTCCTCGTCGACCCGGGCCACGTCGCCGGTGTGCAGCCAGCCGTCGGTGATCGAGTCCGCCGTGGCCTCGGGCCGGTTGATATAGCCCTTGATCACCGGCGAGCCCTTGACCCACAGTTCGCCAATCTCACCCGCCGGCACGGTCTTGCCGTCGTCGTCGACGCACTTGGTCTCGAAGGTCGGCATGGCGGGGCCGACGCTTGACGGCTTGTCGACAAAGAAGTCGGCGGAGACAGCGGTGATGATGCCGCAGGTCTCGGTCATGCCGTAGCCGGTGTTGGGCCGCGCGGTGGCGACCTGGGAGTCGATCCTGGCCACCAGGTCCGGCTGCAGCTGCGCGCCGCCGCCGCCCAGCGACATCAGGCTGGAGGTGTCGATGGCGTCGAAATCCGGGTGGTTGAGCAGTTCGCGCGCCATCACCGGCACGCCGCTCATGACGCTGACCCGCTCACGCTCAATCAGCTTCAAGGCTTCGCCGGCGTCCCAGCGGTACATCAGGATCATCTTGCCGCCGGCGGCGCTGATCGCATAGGCGCCGCAATTGTTGGCGGTGACGTGGAACAGCGGCGTGGTGACCAGCGCGATAGGGGTCGGGATCGGCGCGCTCGGATCGGGCCCGACGCCGGTGGCGCGCGCGGTCGCCAAGGCTCCGACCTGGCCGGAGAACATGATGTTGAACAGGTTGGCGACGCAGCCGCGCTGGGTGAGCTGTGCGCCCTTGGGAAAGCCGGTCGTGCCGGAGGTGTAGAAGATGCAGGCGTCGGCGTCGGGATCGACCGCCACATCCGGCATGGCGCCACCATGGGCGATGACCTCCGACCACGGCGTGACGCCCGCCGGCGCCTCGGTGCGCACGGCGACCAGTTTCGAGCGCGCGGCGGTTTCCGGCCGCTCCATGATGCGGGCCAGGCGATCGGCGTCGGCGAACACCACCTTGGGCGCGGAGTCCTTCAGCGCGAACTCCATCTCCTCGGTCACCCACCAGGCGTTCATACCGACGGCGGCGACGCCGATGCAGACACAGGCCCAGTAGATCAGCATCCATTCGGGATAGTTGCGCATGGCGATGGCGACGCGGTCGCCGGGCTTAACGCCCTGGGCCATCAGCCAGTTGGCCACGGCCGAGACCTGGGCGTGGGCTTGCGCATAGGTCAGCCGTTCGTCCTGATAGACGATGTATTCGCGGTCGGCGTACTGGGCGGTCGACATCCACAGCGCCCGGATGTTCGGCGGCTGGTTCTTGTAGCTGCGCAGCTTTTGCCCGCGCACCTCGACCTCTTCGATCTCGAACATGGCGCCGGGCGCGATCAGCTCCGCCCAGGCCGTCTTCAATTCCTTGTAGTGCATCTCCACCGCCTCTTTTCGTGCGCGCCCTAATGGCCCGCTAGAGCCGGGCGGGCGGCTTGTCAAACAATGGGTTGGCGAGGGCGGGACCCAGCAGCCTGTACCGTGCATTACGGGGAGCCGGGACAATAGGAGTCTGCTTAGTCGCCCGCATGTCGGCTATGCGCCAGAAGCAGACATTGGGATCGCGCCCGGAAGCGGACTCTCGGAAGGTCTGCTAAGGGGGAAAGCGGACACTGGGCGCCTCAGGGCGAGCCTAGCTGCCGTCGTCTCCAAGGTAGCCGAAACCGGTCAGGACCGCGCCCAGCGATGCCTGTTGGGCCTCGCAAGCTGATCTGCCGCAACGTGAAGATTTGGTGACATCCGCAAGGCCCATGAGCGAGGTCAAAGCGTTTGCGCTAGTGGTGAGGAACAGCTTCCTCGAAACCGGAGAACCAGCATGGCGCGGATGATGAAGGTGGCGGTGTTCGTCGAGCCTGGGCGCATCGTTCTCGAGGAGAAGCCGATCCCCTACACCAGCGCGACGGCGTTCTGAAGGTCGCCATCACGCCTTAGGCGTCCAGCGATCAACAACACGGAGCCCGCACCGCCATGCTATCGCGCCTGAGCCGACTGTGGTCGCATCTGAAGGTTCGCCTGGGCCGGCACTTTGCCGGATCGGCGCCCGAACTTCTGAGGCCGACCGACATCATCGACCTGCATGATGACGGCGACTTGAGGCAGTGGGCGGATCGATTCGGGGTCGAGACGACCGAGCTGCGCGACGTGTTGCTCGATTTCGAGCAAGCGTCGCAACGGCCCGACATCCGCTAGGCGATGGCGGCGATGTCATCAAACGATCACGAGACGCGTCGCCGGTTCGGTGGCTCTGTTCTCGCCATGCCGACCGATGTCGCCGCCGTCTATGATGAGGTCGCCGTCCTCATCGAGGACATCCGGCGCGACAGCGACGTCCGCCTGAGCGACTGGCGGGCGAAAATCGAGCGGCCCGCCTTTAAGCATGGGGCAGGCAATCTAGCGGCTTACCTGGCGCTGCGTCGACGCGACCTACGGCCGCTGCAACGGCGTCTGATGGCGCTTGGGCTGTCATCGCTCGGTCGGCTGGAAAGCCGCGTGCTGCCGACGCTGCTCGCCGTGCGCGCCGCGCTCGCGGCCATGATCGGACAAACGGCCGACCCGATCCAGCCGGATTCCACCTTCTTCGCCGGCGAACGCAAGCTCGCCGCCCAGGCGCGGGCAATCTTCGGAGCGCCGCGAGGCCGCTCGCCTGTGGCGCTGCTGGTGACCTGTCCAACCGAAGCCGCCGAAGACCCGGAGTTCATGCTGGAGCTGGCCAAGCGGCGGGTCGAAGCTATTCGAATCAACTGCGCGCACGACGACGCGGACGCCTGGGCGCGCATGATCGGCCACGCCCGGGCCGCGGCGGCGTCCACCGGCCACCGCATGAAGGTGTTCATGGACCTGGCCGGCCCGAAGATCCGGACGGGCGAAGTGCAGATGGCGGGCAAAGCCAAGAAGGTCCGCTGCGGCGACCGAATCGCCATCGTGAGGCTTGGCGGGCTGGGGCCGGTGGTCGCTGCGGACGTGGCGCCGTTCGCCGTGGAGTGCACCCTGCCGGAGGTGCTCGGCGCCGCCGCGCTGGGCGATCGCGTGTTCATCGACGATGGCAAGATCGCCGCCGAGATCGAACGCGCGGAAGCGTGGGGCGTCGTAGCGCGGGTAACCCTGGCCAGGGAGCGCGGCGTGCGCCTGAAACCCGAGCGGGCGCTGAACTTCCCCGACACGGCCGTTCAGGTTGGCGCCCTGACCGGCCATGACCGCAAGGACCTCGAATTCGTTGCAGCGCACGCCGACGCGATCGAGTTCTCCTTCGTCCAGACGGCCGAAGACGTCGCGGCGCTGCAGGCGGCGCTGGCCGCCCTGCGGCCCGACGACTGGCGCACGCTCGGACTCGTGCTGAAGATCGAGACGGCCCAGGCGGTGGCCAACCTCCCGGACATCATAATCCAGGCCGCCGGGCGACAGCCTGCCGCAGTCATGATCGCCCGCGGGGATCTGTCGGTTGAGATCGGGTTCGCGCGGACCGCCGAAATTCAGGAGGAGATCCTGTGGCTGGCGGAAGCCGCCGGGGTTCCCGCCATCTGGGCGACCCAGGTGCTGGAAACCCTGGTCAAGACCGGACTGCCCTCGCGCGGCGAGATGACCGACGCGGCCATGGCCGCGCGCGCCGAGTGCGTCATGCTGAACAAGGGGCCCTATCTGCTTGAGACCATCGACCAAATGCAGTTGCTGCTTCGCCGGATGGGCGCCAATCAGCACAAGAAAGTCCCGTTGCTGCGCCGGCTCAGGAGCTGGTGAACGCGGCCGTCGGAGCCGACACTCAATTCAGCCGAAATGGCCGCGGACGAAGTCGCGGGTTTGCGGCTGATGCGGCGCGCCGAAGATCTGATCGGCCGCGCCGAACTCGATGAGCTTGCCGAGATACATGAAGGCGGCGAAGTCGCAGATGCGCGCCGCCTGCTGAAGGTTGTGCGTGATGATCACGACCGTGCAGTCGGTCTTCAGGCCGTGGATAAGCTCTTCGATCTTTGCCGCCGAACCGGGATCGAGCGCTGAGCAGGGCTCGTCGAGGAGCAGGACCTCGGGACCCAACGCGAGCGCGCGGGCGATGCAGAGGCGTTGCTGCTGTCCGCCGGAGAGGTCTCTGCCGTCCCGCTTGAGCATGTCCTTCACCTCGTCCCACAGCGCGGCGCGGCGCAACATGGCGTCGACGAGCTCGTCCAGCGCCCGCTTCGAATAGGTCTCGTAGAGTCGCGGCCCGAAGGCGACGTTGTCGTAGATCGACATTGGGAACGGCGTCGGCGTCTGGAACACCATGCCGATTCGCGAGCGGACATGCTGCGCCATGATCTCCGGCCGGAGCATGTTTTCGCCATCCAGCAACACTTCGCCCTCCACGTGCTGGTCGCGGTAGAGGTCATGCATGCGGTTGAGAGCGCGGAGCAACGTCGACTTCCCGCAGCCCGACGGGCCGATCAGGGCTGTGACCTTATTGGAGTAAACCGGGAAGGAGACGTCGTCGACCGCGAGCACGCGGCCGTACCTGAAGCTCAGGTGACGCACGCTGAGCTTCTCGGTGGGGGCGGCGGGCTCGGAGGCCGCGCCGAGCGACGGCGCGGCCTGACTGCCACGCGCCTCGTTGATGAGCAGATTGACCGGCATTTGCAGGCGACCTCCGTTGCGCCAAGAAGGGTCGCGCGGGCAGAAGTCACCAGCATTGACACAGATCACGTCACAAAAAATTCACGTCACTATTTGACCGGCGCCCGCTGCCGAGCGGACCGCAAATGAAAGCGACGTCGTTTTGCTTGTCATAAGGGCGTCAATCGCTACGCCTAGCCTCAAGACGCGCAGATTTCCGTCTTTATACAGAATATCCTGCCGTTAGCAGAGCAGGCGCTTGAGCGGTCTCGGCGTCACCGAAGGGTCATCGAGTCTCATTAGCATTTGGCTGGCGAGGTTTGATGTCCATCCGGATCGGGCGCCCTTCTGCCGACGATGGGAGATTGAGATGACCGCGGCGATCGGAACGGAGCTGCGCGGCTCGCCCGACACCGCTACCAGATACGCCACCATTCACCTCAATAGGGGCGCGGCGCCGTCTGGCCTGGGCGCTCAGGTCACGGCTATCGTCGATCCGGTCTGTCAAACGACTTCTGATCCAGCTCAGCCCGACTTGCTGGGCCTGCACCTATACCACCCCGATCTTGGATGGTTGTCCTTCGCGTTCACAAGGACTGCGGCGCGAACATTGGGCGACCTGCTTATGGCTCACGCCCCCGATCATAAGGAGATCACCTAGTCACCGCCGCTCGATAAGCCGGCGGCTGCGGTCAAGTGAGAATCGCTGGCGGCGGCGCGCCGTTTGAGCGAGCGAGAACCGATCGAAATTGGATCGATGTTTGATCTGGGTCATTCCCACAGGGGTGTTCGGTGTGAGTATCCTTCCGAGCCAAACCGAATTTCCCGAAAGGAAACTAAGGCCTGGCGGGAGGGCTTGGCGAAAGTCGAGTCGCCAGGTCCTCCGCTTGGGGACGCCTCGGCTGCGCCGCCGCCAAGATCCGCGCAAAGGGGCGTGGGATGCATGAAGCGCCCGTCAATCGGTCTGCGGGCAAGCCGATAGCTTTCTTTCTCCTGGTGTTTGTACTCGCCGTCCCCTTCTGGGTGGTTGGTTGGGCGACCGGCCTTCAGCTCATGCCGGGCCTGCCCATCGCACGACGGACCGGCGCCGGCCGCCATCCACCTTCACCTAGGTGAGGCCATCGTCGAAAAAACTCCCGAAGATCGCCTGGTGGTCGTGGTCGGCCCAGGCGTTGGGCATCCTCTCGATGGCGGAGGCCACGACATCTGGGTTGTCATTCGTGGTACGGCTTGGACACGCCATCAGCTGCCGTTGAGACTCATCCGCAAAGCCACCCCCCCAGGGCGGGTTCCTTGGGCGATTCGATCGGGGAGCCTCATGTTGAACACTGGCCGTACCTAGAGCATAAGCGTTACATATCCAGCTTGAACGTGATGAACTGATGCTTCAGACATGATCACCGCAGCTCAACTGCGAGCAGCGCGGGCGCTGCTTGGCGTCGATCAGCGCGAGCTGGCCTCTCTGTCCAGCCTGTCTGTCCCTACCATCCAGCGGATGGAGGCCAGCGGCGGCCTGATCCGGGGCAATGTGGATTCATTGATGAAGCTGATCGGCGCCTTGAACACCGCCGGGGTCGAGTTGATCAACGAGGGCGCGGCGAGCCCCGTTGGCGGCCGCGGCGTTCGCCTGAAGCCATGACCGTGATCGGCCAAACGCCTGTGGAGCTCTTGCTGGGGTGCACGGCCGTCCTGTTTGGCCTGTCCATGCTTTCCATCACGGTCGGGCGGCGGCTGGCGACGCCGCTGGTCTATGGCGGCTGCCTCCTCGTCTGCCTCGCCGGCCTGGCGATTGCGCTCGGCCATCTGCTGGGCGCTACGGGCGGTGACAGCACCGCCATCCTGCCGCTAGGCCTGCCCTGGGTGGGCGCCCGCTTTCGCTTGGACGCATTGGCGTCGGTCTTTCTGGTCGTGGTCAATCTCGGCGCCGCAGCGGCCAGCCTCTACGCCATCGGCTACGGCCGCCATGAGCCGGAGCCGCGGCGCGTGCTGCCCTTCTATCCCGCCTTCCTGGCCGCGATGAACCTCGTAATCCTGGCCGACGACGCCTTCAGCTTTCTGGTCGCCTGGGAGGTCATGTCGCTGAGTTCCTGGGCCCTGGTCATGGCCCACCACCGGGAGGCGGACAACCGGCGGGCGGGCTACATTTACCTGGTGATGGCTTCGTTCGGCGCGCTCTGCCTGCTGCTGGCCTTTGGCCTGCTGGCGGGACCCGGCGGCGGCTACAGCTTCGACGCCATGCGCGCCCAGGCGTCCCCGCCCGTCCTTTCCGCCCTGGTCCTGAGCCTGGTGGTCCTCGGCGCGGGCTCCAAGGCCGGCCTGGTCCCCCTGCATGTCTGGCTGCCGCTGGCCCACCCGGCCGCGCCCAGTCATGTCTCGGCGCTGATGAGCGGGGTGATGACCAAGGTCGCGGTCTACGCCTTCGTCCGCATCGTATTTGATCTACTGGGCCCGCCCAGCCCGTGGTGGAGCTTGCTGATCCTGACCCTGGGCGGCGTCACCACCGTCCTCGGCATCCTTTATGCGCTGATGCAGACCGACCTGAAGCGGATGCTGGCCTACAGCACCGTGGAGAACGTCGGGATCATCTTCATCGGGCTGGGACTCGGGCTGGCCTTCAAGGCGCAACACATGTCCTGGGCGGCGGCGTTGGCGGTGACGGCCGCCCTGTTCCACGTGTTCAACCATTCGCTGTTCAAGAGCCTGCTGTTCTTTGGCGCCGGCGCAGTGCAGGGCGCGACGGGCGAGCGGGACATGGAGCGCCTGGGCGGGCTGATCGGGCGCATGCCGCAGACGGCCCTGGCCTTCCTGGTCGGCTGTGTGGCCATCTCGGCCCTGCCGCCGCTGAACGGCTTCGCCTCCGAGTGGCTGGCCTTTCAGGCGATCCTGCTCAGTCCCCAGCTACAGGCTCCGGCGCTGAAGATCATGGTTCCAGCGGTGGGAGCCTTGCTGGCGCTGGCGGCGGCCCTGACCGCGGCGGCGTTCGTGCGGACCTATGGCATAGCCTTCCTCGGCCGGCCGCGCTCTGCCACCGCCGAAACCGCGCGGGAGACCGACCGCTGGTCCCTCGCCGCGATGTTCCTATTGGCCACCCTTTGCCTGCTCGCCGGCGTCCTGCCGGGCTTGGTGATCGACGCTCTCGCCCCGGCGGTGGGCGGCCTGGTCGGCGCTCACATGCCCAACCAGATGGCTCAGCCGTGGCTGTCGATCGTGCCGGTTGCGCAGAGCCGCAGCTCGTACAATGGCCTGCTGGTGCTGGTCTTCATCACGGCCTCGGCCTCGCTGGCGGCCTTCGCCATCCACCGCCTGGCTTCCCGCGCGGTGCGGCGGGCGCCAGCCTGGGACGGTGGCTATCCGGAGATGAGCCCCGCCACCCAGTACACCGCCGGCAGCTTCGCCCAGCCGATCCGGCGCGTGTTCGCCTCGATCGTGTTTCGCGCCCGCGACGAGGTGACGATGCCACCGCCGGGCGATCTGGCGCCCGCGCGGTTTCGCCTGGAGCTGCATGACCCGGTCTGGGAGACCCTATATGCGCCGATCGCCGGCGCGGTCGGTTATGTGGCCGACCGCCTCAATCACCTGCAGTTCCTGACCATCCGCGTCTACCTGTCCCTGGTCTTCCTGGCCCTGGTCGGCCTGTTGCTGGTGCTGGCCGTATGGATCTGATCGGGCTGCTGGCCATCCAGGGCGCTCAGATGCTGCTGGTGCTGCTCCTGGCGCCGCTGCTGACCGGCTTCGTGCGCAAGGTGAAGGCTCGGCTGCTGCGCCGGCGGGGTCCGCCGCTGCTCCAGCCCTACCGTGACCTTCTGCGCCTGACCCGCAAGGAGGTGGTGCTGGCCGACAATGCGTCGTGGCTGTTTCGCGTGGCGCCCTATCTGATCTTCGCCGCCACCTGGGTCGCGGCGGCGCTTGTCCCCACCTTCGCCACCGGCCTGATGTTCAGCTGGTCGGCCGATCTGATCGCCATCATCGCGCTCCTGGGCAGCGCCCGGTTTTTCCTGGCGCTGGCCGGCATGGACGTGGGGACCAGCTTCGGCGGCATAGGCTCCAGCCGCGAGGTGATGATCGCCTCCCTGGCCGAGCCGGCCATGATCATGATCGTCTTCTCGCTGGCCCTGCTGGCGGGCTCGACCCAGCTCTCGACCGTCGCGGCCTATATGCTGTCCTCCAATGTCGGCGTTCGGGTCACCCTGGCCCTGGCCCTGGTCGCGCTGATCATGGTGGCCATCGCCGAGAACGCCCGCATCCCGATCGACAATCCCGCGACCCACCTGGAGCTGACCATGATCCACGAAGCCATGGTGCTGGAATATTCCGGCCGGCACCTGGCGGTGCTCGAACTGGCCGCCGCGCTGAAGCTCCTGCTCTACGTCTCCCTGATCGCCTGCGTGTTCGTCCCCTTGGGGCTGGCGCCGGTGGGCGCCGGCGCAGCGGCGCACCTCGTCGGACTGCTCGTCTACCTCGCCAAGCTGGCGGTCGCCGGCTTTCTGCTCGCCCTGTTCGAGACCGCGGTAGCCAAGATGCGGGTGTTCAGGGTCCCGGACTTTCTGGGCGCGGCGCTGATGTTGGGCCTGCTGGGAACCTTGCTGCTGTTCGTCTCGCGCGGGGGCCTGCGATGACCGGCCTCTCCTTCGACGTCGCCCACCTCCTGGCTGGCGGCCTGGTGCTGGCCAGCTTCATGCTGCTCTACCAGGACCGGCTTAGCGCCCTGGTCAACATGTTCGCCCTGCATGCCGTGGTACTCTCGTTGTCGGTCGCCTGGCAGGCCCTGATCCAGCACGCGCCGCACCTCTATGTCACCGCGGCGATCGCCCTGGTGTTCAAGGCCATGATCATCCCGACCGCCCTGCACCGGATCATCAAGCGCCTGGGCATCCATCGCGAGATCGAGAATGTGGTCGGCGTCGGGCCGACCATGCTGGCCGGGATCGGCCTGGTCGCGCTGGCCATGGTGGTCATGCTCCGGGTCGCCCCCGGCGGGGACCGGCTGGCGGGAGAAGACCTCGCCTTCGCGCTGTCGGTGGTCCTGCTGGGCCTGCTGATCATGGTCACGCGCCGCAACGCGGTCAGTCTGGTGATCGGCTTCATGTCGCTGGAAAACGGACTGGTCCTGGCCGCGACCGGGGCCAAGGGCATGCCGCTGGTGGTCGAGATCAGCGTCGCCTTTTCGGTGCTGATCGCCTTCATCGTCATCGGCGTCTTTCTTTTCCGCATCCGCGAGCGGTTCGACACCGTCGACGTGAGCGCGCTGGACCGGTTCCGGGAAGCGCGGAAATGATCCCCTCGGGCTTCGACGCGATCCACGCCATCCTGATTATCCCGGTCCTGGCCGCCGCGGGTCTGGCCCTGTCATCGAACTACCGGATCAGCGCCCGGATCAACGTCCTGGCGACCGCCCTGACCTTTGTGGTGGCGACGTCGCTGCTGTTTCGGCGGCCGGCGGTCGGGCTCTATCTGCAGGTCGACGACCTCAGCGTCGTCTTCATCGTGCTCAACACCTTCGTTGGCTTCACCGCCAGCCTGTTCAGCGCCGGCTACATCGCTCACGAGATCGAGATCGGCCGACTGACACAGACGCGGCTGCGTTTCTATCACGCCATGTACCAGGTGCTGATGTTCGGCATGAACCTGGCGCTGGTCTCGAACAACCTCGGTCTGATGTGGGTGGCGATCGAGCTGGCCACCCTGACCACAGTGGCCATGGTCGGCATCTATCGCACCCACGAAGCCATTGAGGCGGCGTGGAAGTATTTCATCCTGGGCAGCGTCGGCATCGCGCTCGCCTTGTTCGGCACCATCCTGGTCTATGTGGCGGCCCGCCCGGTGGTGGGCGAAGGCCTGCAGGGCATGGTCTGGACCGTGCTTATCACCAAGGTCGCGGCCTTCGATCCCGCATTGCTCGATGTCGCCTTCGTCTTCCTGCTGCTGGGCTACGGCACCAAGGTCGGTCTCGCGCCGCTGCACGCCTGGCTACCCGACGCCCATGCCGAGGGTCCCACGCCGATCTCGGCGGTGCTGTCGGGCCTGCTGCTCAACGTCGCCCTCTATGCGGTGCTGCGCTTCAAGATGCTGCTGGCGGCGAACCCGGCCGCCCTGGCGCCGGGCCCCCTGATGGTGACCATGGGGCTGGTCTCGCTGGTCTTCGCCGCCTTCATGCTCTACCGCCGGCGCGACATAAAGCGGATGTTCGCCTACTCCTCCATC
>ODAK010003017.1_pt1 | contig 17568 bp, 20 predicted proteins | sample 1539591 | NCBI WGS metagenome assembly ODAK01 (sample SAMEA3539303, study PRJEB22396) | soil metagenome | biome: tundra; feature: field; material: soil | place: USA | collected 2010-05 | depth 0.15 m
GTCAGGACTCTGACCGGAAGCCCACCGCGTCGAGCAGGCGCGAGCGGCGCGTCCCGGACGCCGGCCGGGCCACCTCCGGCACCTCGGGCCGCGCGGCCATCGGCGTCACTGCGGTCACGATCCCCTCGGCCATGTCGTATAGCAGCGGCAGCGCGCCCGCCACGACCCCGCCGGTCTCGTTGATGTGGCCGACCCCGGGCCCGATGAGCTCGGCGTGACCCACGATGGTCCGGACGATCTCCGCGCACTCCTCAAGGTTCCCGGCAATGCGGGTCAGCTGGGTGCCGACCCAGAACAGGTAGAACGCCAGTCCCGCGATAAGCAGGACGACGTCGATAACAGTGAAAACGACCAGTCCTGTCATAGGGATCGCGGCGTGCAGACCCTAGCTCCAACGCCAGGGACGAAACACCGCCTCGCCTCCTCCGGAATGTCATTTGTTCCCGATATTATGTTTGAATGTCCCGTTACCGACTGGCACCTACTGCCCTCAGGCGGGGAGGATGTCAAGATTTGACCTTTCCGAGCACGCGGCCGAGGAACAGATGGTGCTGGAGGCCTTCCGCGAGGACCGCCTCGACACCGGTGGCCACCTGCGGGATCAGCACGGTTTCCGAGGTGTTCGCCGCGGCCGCCTTGAGCGTGTCCCTGACCGTGACGACCCGGCGGTCAATGATCTTCACCAGGTAGATGAGCACGCTGAGCAGGGCTGCGACGGCGACCACCACGACAATGCCGAGGATGTTCGCGATCGTCCACAGGTTGTGCTCAGTCGATGACATGGCCAGCGTATGCATCGCTACCCCCCTAGCCTGGCACGGCCGCGCTGCAGGCCGGCGATGATGATCGTGGCGTGCTCGATCGTGGTGCGCAGCGCGGCCAGCGGCGCGGTGTGCGTGACCGCGTCGGTCAGCGCGTCGTTGATCTTCGGTGCCTCGTTGCCGATCGAGCGGGCGAGCAGCAGGATCGGCACCACGAGGGCCACCACCACCAAGACGATGACGATGCCGATCGTGTAGCCCACCACCCATCCGGTGGTCGACGTCCCTGCAGCTAGGACATGCGGTTCCATGTAACGGCTCCTTCGCCGGGAATGACGGGTTCAGACCGTTTCGCAGAAGTCGCGAACCGGCTTCAGGTTCGCGTTTACTGAGGTCAGCCTCGCGGGGACGGTGCTGGTCAGCTGAGCGACAACCTGCACTCCCCCGGTCGTGGCGACCAGCGTCTTGCGCACGGCCCTGAGGTGGAAGATGACCCTCAGCAGGCCCACCGCGGTCACCGCGATGATCAGCGCGGCGATGATCAGCGTCGCCCAGGCGGCTGCTGGCATGACCGTTCTCCTCTCTGTTCTGGCAACGCTCTAGCCGAGCAGCTTCGCGACGGATCCCGCGTACCTGACCGCGCCGACCGAGACGTCCCTGATCGTGGTGTCGGTGACGGCCAGCGCCTCTGGCACGCCGTTGAGCTCGCCGATCAGGGCCACGCCGCCGGTGAGGATGTCATCGGCGGCGCCGCGGATTCGTTCCACCGCGGCGAGCACGCGGTTCAGCAGGAAAATGACCACCGGCAGGACCACCAGCAGCAGAATCGCGTTGCCGATCCACCACAAGACCATGACTGTTTCTCCTCAGCTCGCGGGCTGGTAAGGAAGGAAGAAGCGGCGGAAGACCCGGCTCAGCGCCATCACCGCGGCCCGCATGCCCAACGTGAACCCCCGGGCGGGCGAGGCGCTGGCGGCCGCGATCTGCTCGACCGACTCGCCGCGCTCGATCCGCTGGATCCGGTCCTGCATGTTCGTGGCGAAGTCACGCATGAGCACGGACGAGACGTCGGAGATCATGCCGCGGCCGTACTGCGCCGCCGCGCCCGACAGCTGCAGATCCTGGGCTACGGCGACCTTGGTGCCGCGACCCGCGCGGGTCAGCGTCGCCGTCACGACCATGGCGGCCTGGCCGCGCCCCTTCTCGTCAGCGCCGGCCGCGTGCACGACCACGCGCTTGGCGGCCTCGTCGCGCTCGGTGATGTCCGCGGTGCCGGCGAACTGCATCCGGACCGGGCCCATCCGGATGGCGACCTTGCCCTTGTACTTTTCGTCACCGAGATCCTCGGTCAGCTCCGCACCGGGCAGGCACGTGGCCACCTGGGGGATGTTCTCGAAGAACTGCCAGACCTTCTCGACCGGCTCAGCGACCTCGAACTCATTCTTGATCAGCATCGGGTCTCTCTTTTCACGTAAGCATCGGGGTCCTTCTGGAACGCATGGCGGCAGCCCGAGCAGCAGAAGTAATAGTCGATGCCGTCATGCCGCACCGCGCGGCCGGACGCCTCCGCGGTCACCGTCATCCCGCAGACCGGGTCGACCGCCTGGTCCGGCTGAGCCGCGGCGGCTCCCCCGGCCTCAGCTGGCCGTTCCGATCCCTGGGCGCGGCCCTGACGGGTGGCCCCGGCCGCGGGCTGAGCCGCCAGCGCGCCGGAAGCACGCAGCTGGACGAGCTCGGCGAGGATGGCGACCGCGATCTCCTGGTGCGTCGTCTTGCCGAGGTCCAGGCCGGCCGGCACCCGGACCCGGGCCAGCTGCTCCGGCGGGACTCCCCGCTCGGACAGGTAACCGAGAACGCCGGCGCCCCGCCGGCGCGACCCGACCAGGCCCAGGTAGGCGGGCCTGGCGGCGGCCGCCATTTCCAGCACGTCCTCGTCGTCATGGCCCTGCGTGGCCACGACGATCATGGAGCGCTGGTCCGCGCCCGCGGTCGCGAAGTCCCGGCCGCTGACCAGGTCGGCCCGCCAGCCCAGCGCCCCGGCCAGGCTGGCCAGCGTGTGCGCCATCGGGGACACGCCGACGATCACCAGGTGCGGGACAGGCAGCACGGGCTCGATGTAGACCTCGAGCGCGCCTTCGCTCTGGCAGGAGATGGGGACCACGGTCATTCCGTCCGGAACGGCCGCGCCGAACTGCTCGGGGGTGCCGAGCAGCAGCAGCTTGGCCGTGCCCTCCGCCATGACCCGCTGCGCCTCGCGGATCACGACCGGCTCGGCGCAGGCGCCGCCGATCCAGCCGTGCAGCTCACCCTCGGCGGTGATGATCGCGCGCGAACCTGACTGGCTTGACGACGGACCCTGACGCCAGACCACGGTCGCCAGCGCGAACGGCTCCCCGCGGCGGGTCAGCTCGCCTATCTCCTGCAGGACGCCCAGGCCTTCCATCAGCTGCTCCGCTCACTCATCCGACTTCACCGGAGGTGCACCGGAGACGTCGCGGCGATACTTGATCGCCTCCCAGACCCGGTCAGGCAGCAGCGGCATGTCGATGTTGCGGACGCCGGTGCCCGACAGGGCGTCGATGACCGCGTTGACGAAGGCCGCCGGTCCGCCGACCGCGGCGCACTCGCCGATGCCCTTGGCGCCGATCGGGTGGTGCGGGCACGGGGTGACGACCTCGCTGTGCAGCTCGAAGCCGGGCGTCTCCCAGGCCGTGGGCAGCAGGTAGTCCATGTAGTTCGAGCCGACGCAGTTGCCCTCGGCGTCGAAGGTGATGAACTGCATGCTGGCCATCGCGTAGGCCTCGGTCAGCCCGCCCATGATCTGTCCCTCGACGATCATCGGGTTGATCCGGACCCCGCAGTCGTCCACCGCGACCATGTTCAGGACATCCCAGACCCCGGTCTCCGGGTCAACTTCGACGGTGACGATGTAGACGGCGAACGGCCAGGTGAGGTTGGGCGGATCGTAGTAGGCCGTGTTCTCCAGACCAGGTTCCATGCCGTCCGGCATGTTGCTGTAGGCGGCCATCGCGCATTCCTGGATGGTCACGCCGCGATCGGGGGCGCTGCGGACGTAGAACCGGCCAAGCTCCCACTCGATGTCTTCTTCGGACACCTCGAGCAGGTGCGCCGCCAGCTTGCGGGCCTTGGCCCGGATCTTGCGGGACACCATCGCGATCGCCGCCCCGGCCACCGGCGTGCTGCGAGAGGCGTAGGTGCCCATGCCGAACGGGGCGGTGTCGGTGTCGCCTTCCTCCACCACGATGTCATCGGCCGGGATGCCGAGCTCGTGCGTCACGATCTGGGCCCAGGTCGTCTCGTGCCCTTGACCCTGGCCGCGCGCGCCGGTCCGGACGATGGCCTTGCCGGTCATGTGGATCTTGAGCTCGGCGGAGTCGAACATCTTGATGCCGAGGATGTCGTACTCGCGGCTGTTGCCCGCGCCGAGCGGCTCGGTCATCGTGGAGATGCCGAGGCCGAGCAGCCTGCCCCTGGCTCTGGCCTCCTGCTGCTTTTGCCGGAAATCCTCGTAGCCGACGGCCTTGAGCCCGACGTCGAGGCACTTGGCGTACTGCCCGGAGTCGGTCAGGAAGCCGAACGGGGTGCGGTGCGGGAAGTCGTCGTCTTGCACGAAGTTCATCCGCCGGAACTCCGCCTGATCCATGCCGAGGTCGTCCGCCGCGGCCTGGACCATCCTCTCCTGGAAGAACATCGCCTCGGTGACCCGGAACGAGCACCGGTACGCGACCCCGCCTGGCGCCTTGTTGGTGTAGGTGCCGCGTGCGGTGAGGTGCGCGACCGGGATGTCGTAGGCCGCGAAGGCGGAGTGCATCAGCCCGATCTTGAACTTGCTCGGCTGGGCGTCGGAGAAGAACGCGCCGTGGTCGGCGTCGGTGTGCATGCGGATGGCGAGGATCTTGCCGTCGCGGCGCAGCGCCATCTCGCCGTCCAGGTAAACGTCCCTGGCAAAACCGGTGGAGATGAGGTTGCCCGTCTTGTCCTCGATCCACTTCACCGGCCGTTCGAGCAGGATCGAGGCCAGGATCGACATGACGTAGCCCGGGTAGACCGGGACCTTGTTGCCGAAGCCGCCGCCGATGTCCGGGGAAATGATCCGGATCATGTGCTCGGGCAGTTCGGCCACCAGCGCGACCGCGGCCCGGATGATGTGCGGCGCCTGCGTGGTCATGTACACGGTCAGCTTCGAGGTGGCCCGGTTGAAGTCCGCGATCGAACCGCAGCACTCGATCGGTGACGGATGCGAGCGCGGGTAATGCAGCTTCAGCTTGGAGATCACGTCCGCTTGCGCGAAGGCCCGGTCGGTACCGGCCCCGTCGCCGACCTCCCAGTCGTAGATGACGTTGTCCTGCTGGCCTTCCTTGTCATCGCGGATGACCGGCGCGCCGTCGGCGACTGACTGGACCGGGTTGACGATGACCGGCAGCGGATCGTAGTCGACGACGATGGCCTCGCACGCGTCCTTGGCGATGTAGGGGTCATCGGCGATCACGCAGGCCACTTCCTGGCCCTGGAACCGCACCTTGTCGGTGGCCAGCACCGCCTGGGTGTCATAGGACAGGGTCGGCATCCAGGCCAGGTTCCTCGTCGCCATCATCTCGCCGGTGAGGACCAGGTGGACGCCGGGAATGTCCCAGGCCTTGCTCGTGTCGATCGACCTGATCCGCGCGTGGGCCAGCGGGCTGCGCAGGATCTCCAGGTGCAGCATGCCGGGCAGGGTGATGTCGTCGGTGTAATTGCCCTTGCCGCGGATGAAGCGGTTGTCCTCGACGCGCTTACGGCTCGCGCCTAGTCCGCCGATCTTGATCTCATCTAGTGCCTGCGACACGTCCTGCCCCTCCTAAGACCTAAGCTTCTCGGCCGCCCACAACACCGATTTCACGATGTTCTGGTAGCCGGTGCAGCGGCAGAGATTGCCCGACAGCGCCCACCGCACCTCTTCCTCGGTCGGGTCGGGGTTGGAGTCGAGCAGCGCCTTGGCCGCCATCATCATGCCCGGCGTACAGAACCCGCACTGCAACCCGTGCTCCTCCTTGAAGCCCTCCTGCAGCGGGTGCAGTTCGCTGGATGTCGCCATGCCTTCGACGGTGCTGATCTCGTGCCCGTCGACCTGCACGGCCAGCATCGTGCACGACTTCACCGCCTGGCCGTCGACCAGTACCGTGCACGCGCCGCAGTTCGTCGTATCGCAGCCCATGTGCGTGCCGGTCAGGCCGAGCCCGCGGCGGATCAGGTGGGCCAGCAGCAGCCGCGGTTCCACTTCGGCGATCTTCTTATCGCCGTTGATCGTGAACTTGATCCGGCGGACCGGGATGTCGCTGGCGGCCTCATCGTCGTGATCCTCGTAGACAAGCGTCATGATCAGGCCGCCCTTTCCGCTGCCAGGTCCCCGCGGCTCAACAGGCGCAGCACGAAGGTCCGCACCATATGCCGCTTGTATTCGGCGCTGCCGCGATGATCGGTCCTCGGCCGCGCCGCCTCAGCCGCGAGTTCGGCGGCCTGGCCGATGCTGTCCGGTGTGAGCGGCCGCCCGACCAGCGCGTCGGCCGCCGCGGTGGCTCCGATGGTCGAGCCGCCGACCCCGGTCAGGGCGATGCCCGCCCGGGTCACGTTCTCGCCGCTCGTCTCTACCGCCACCGCGACCCCGACGGTCGCGAAGTCACCGACCCGGCGTTCCAGCTTGAGGTAACCGCCGGAGCGGACTCCCCGCGCCGCGGGTATCACGGCCTCGACGGCGACCTCGTCCGGGTCAAGGACATTCTGGAACGGCCCGGTGACGAAATCGGCGAGCAGGATTGAGCGCTTGCCGCGCGGTCCTCGCGCCACCACCGAGCCGCCGAGCGCCAGCACCACCGAGGCCCAGTCACCTTGCGGGTCGGCGTGACACAGCGAGCCGACGAGCGTGCCCCGGTTGCGGACGATGGGATCGGCGATCACCGGTGCCGCCGCGGCCATGGTGGGCTGCGTGGTCTTCAGCAGATCGGAGCGCTCCAGGTCGGCATGCCGGCACAGGGCGCCGATACGCAAGCTGCCGTCCGCTTCGGTCCGGTGGTAACTGAGGCCGGGCACGTTGTTGATGTCCACGATGAGCTCGGGCGACGCGAAGCGCAGCTTCATCAGCGGCACCAGGCTCTGGCCGCCGGCCAGCACCTTCGCGTAGTCCCCGCCGTCGTGCAGCAGGCCGATCGCTTCGTCGAGCGAACGCGGCGCCTCGTAGCGGAACCGCGACGGATACATAGGTTCCTCCTGGTGTCGGGGAAGAGTCTGGGTCCTGACCGGAGGTCAACCTACCGTTCAGGTGCGCGCTCGTTGACGGGCTCCGAACCCAGGTCAGGCACCGGGTCACCCGCCGAGCCAGGTCGCCTCGACTCGGGGTCGGCCACGGCCACCGGGAGCGAGTCTTCTTCGGGATCCGGTCGCGGCTGCTGGTGCGGTGGCCACGGCCCCGCCACCGGCTGCCCGGCGACCTTGAGGTAGTCGATCAGTTCGGGCCAGGCCCAGACGGTCGGGCTCTTCCCGGTCTTCGGAGCGTGCTCGATCAGCTCGTAAAGCCGCGGGTTACCACGGCTGTGCCCGTCAGATTCAATTCGCATGCCGCATGCTCCTGCCCTGGACAAGCGCCATCGCCTGTTAACGCGTCACATAATCCGCTCGCCCATGTCGACCCGCAATACACGAATAAGTGCTTACTTAAGGCATCACAACCAGGTATTATAGCAGTTCGCGCTGGCTTAGCTCCAGATAGTGACATAAACAGGGGGCCGGAAGCGCGAGGGCGGAACCCCGCCAGCCGGCGAGCGCATCAGGTGCATGGCCTCCGGCGTGCCCAGATAACGGCGGAACGAGCTGGCCGCGATGCTCTGGTGCTGCCGTTCGAGCAGCGTGACGTACCAGCACGCATCCATCCGGCAGCCGGGCAAGTTTACGCGGGAAAGCTCGCCGCGGCGCAGCTGCTGGGCAACAAGATGCTCGACCGCGGGCGCTACGCCCGTGCCGTCGGCCGCCGCCGCCCAGGCGGCGGTCTGGTTCGGGAAGACCCGGACCTGATCCTCGGGGATGCTCAGGCCGGTCAGCATCTGCCCGGTCTCGCTGCCCGGATCGGTCCCGGAGGGGTCGACGAACCACAGCCACTGGCGCGGGTTGCCGCGCAGCCGGGGCTGGCCGGCCGTCACCACGACGAGCCGGTACTTGAAGATGGGCTCGGTCGCCAGGGCGAGGGCCGCGTCGTCGGGCATGGCGGGCGCGATCGCGACGTCCGCGAGCCGGTTGGCCACCAGGACGCTCATTTCCTTCGTCACCGCGACGCCGGCCGACACCTCGACCGTACCGGGGAAACGCTTGCTGAAGGCCTCCGTCAGCGGGCTGATCACGAACTCCGCGATCGTGGACGTGGACACCACGCGCAACTGCTCAGGAGCGCCCTGCGCGGCCCGCACCGCCGCGTGCGCCTCGGCGCCGAGCACGACGATCTGGGACGCGGTGGCCAGCAGCCGGGAGCCGCCCGCGGTCAGCGCCATGCCGGCCGGCCCCCGGGTGACCAGCTGATCGCCGAGGTGCAGCCGCAGCGCCGACAGGGCCTGGGAGACGGCTGACTCACTGACGCCGAGCGCGTTGGCGGCGGCGGTCACCGAGCCGAGCCGGGCCACCAGGACAAACGCGTTGAGCTGGGTAAGCGTCATTACATTTGCCATTATGCCCGCTGACCGGACAGTAGTGACCGCCCCTTAACGGCCGGGATATGCGTCTGTCCAGGCCGCCGCCGGGCGAGCTCGGTCAGCCCGGCCGATATGTCGACACCGTACGGCTCCACCGTCAGCCCACGTTCGGCGCACCAGGCCGCCACGGATTCCATCAGCAGCCCGTTCGCGCAGCCGACGTCGAGGAACGTCCCGTCGGCGCCGATCCCCTCGGTGATGTGCCGGCGGGCCTGCCGCCACGCCTGCTCGTCGCCGCCGAATCCGGAGCCCTGCTGGGGCGTCTCACCGCGCAGGTACGCCCGCTCCAGGGTGCGCAGGTTGCCGGCGTAGAAATCCCGATCCTCCATCGCCCGGTACGACCGGACCGCGGCCCGCACCGCCGCGGCCAGCGTGGGCTCACCGTGCGCGGGCGGTGCGCAGAATCGTCTCGGCGGCCGCGGCGGGCCCCTGCGCGGCGGTGTCGATGATCAGGCGATCGCGGTCCCAGGGTTGGTATTCGCGTTCCAGGACCTGCGCCCAGGTCGGCAGCGTCAGGCCGGGGATGTCGACCTCACGGGTCTGCACCCGCTTACGGTGCGCGGCCTGGTCGGTACAGACGAGCTCAACCTCAAGTACCCCGGTGCCGGCGTCGGACGCCACGCCTCGCCAGGCGTCCCTGGTCACGGCCAGCGGATTCACGCATTCGGCGACCACGCCGACGCCGTGCCTAAGCTGCTCGGCGGCCACACCATAGGCCACCAGGTAGCCGACCGGTCCCAGCGGCGGCCGGACCTCCGCGGAACCGATGATCGCCTGCTCGATGCGGTCGACGCGCAGGTAGGCGAACCCGGTCCGGCGCACGAGCACGCTAGCCACGGTGCTCTTGCCGGTACCTGGCAGGCCGCCGATCACGATCAGGATCGGGACGCCTGCCACCTGCTCATGATGTCACAAGACCTGCGTCTCACCGCATGGCGCGGATGGCCTGCGCCGCTGCGTCTCGCAGCCTGGCCCGCAGCGCCGCGCCCGCGGCCCGGTCGGTCTGCGCCTCGACCATCCTCAGGCCCGTGCCCGGCAAGGCCTTGGTCAGATCGCCGGGCTGTTCGAGACGCTGATAGGGCAGGCCGAAGGCCGCCGCCAGGTGCTGCAGCCCGGCACCATGGGGGGTTCCGAAGATCCGTTCAAAAGAGCCGGGGAAGGCGGCCTGTTCCAGCGTCGAGAAGATGCCCCCGCCGTCGTTGTTGACCACGACCAGGCACAGGTCCGGGCGCGGCTCGCCCGGCCCGAGAGCCAGGCCGGGCGCGTCATGGAGCAAGGTCAGGTCACCGAGCAGTGCGAACGCCGGACCGCCGTGGGCCAGCGCCGCCCCGATGGCCGCCGACGTGGTGCCGTCGATGCCGCTGGCTCCCCGGCTGGCCAGGATCCGCAGATCGTCCCGCGGGGAAAGATGAAAATCAATATCCCGGACGGGCAGGCTCGATCCGGTCCAGAGCAGGGATCCTTCCGGGACGTTGTTGGCCAGATCCCGGGCCAGCCTGGGTTCGGTCAGGGTGTCCTGCTCATCGAGCATGGCGTTCACCGCGCGCCGGGCCACCTCGTCCGCCCGCCGCCAGTCCGCCCGCCAGCCGCCGCCGGCGCCGGCTCCGCCGCCGCTCGCACCAGGTGACCCGGGCGCGGCGGTGAGCCTGATCGCGGACGCGACGTCGGTCGCGGCCCGCTGCGGGTCGGCCCAGCGTCCGGGGCCCTGCGCGATGACCACATGCCTGCTCGCCCGCCCGGGGCCGAGCAGGGCGGACTGCGGGCGGGAAAGCCCGGGCCGGCCGGCCGACACGATCAGGTCAGGGGGGTGCGCCGCCATGAATTCGGGCGTGGCGAGCACGTACTGGTAGGCGGACAGCGCGTCCGGCCCGCGCCTGGCTCCGGACGAGGGCTCCGCGAGCACCGGCCAGCCGGCCCGGCCGGCCAGCTCGACCAGGGCGGTCGCGTCATAGTCGCCGTCTCCGCAGACCACCACGCCGCGTTCGGTCCACGGCACCTCGAGCTCGTCCCGCGATGGGCTGCGCGGCCCGAAGCTCGTCCACGGCCTGCCGCCCGGGCGCCCGTCCAGGGTCTCCGGCCAGTCCGGCTCCCCGGCGTCGCCGGGGACGAGCGGCTCGCGGAAGGCCAGGTTGAGGTGGACCGGGCCGGCCAGGCCGCCCGCCTGGCCGGCCGCCTGCGCCCAGGCCTGGCAGGCCAGCGAGCGCCAGTAGGCGACCATTCCCGGCCGCGCCTCGGGCGCCCCGGCCTCGCAGAACCAGCGCACCGCGCTTCCGTACAACTTGACCTGATCGATCACCTGGCTGGCCCCGGTCCCCCTCATCTCGGGAGGCCGGTCGGCGGTGAGCACGAGCAGCGGGACGCCGGACTCGTCGGCCTCGATCACAGCCGGGTGAAAGTTGGCCGCCGCCGTGCCCGAGGTGCACAGCACCGCTACCGGCTGACGGCTGGCCTTGGCCAGCCCGAGCGCGGTGAACGACGCGGAACGCTCGTCGATCCGCACGTGCAGCCGGATCAGGCCGCGGCGCTCAGCCTCGCCGAAGGCCATGGCCAGCGGCGTGCTGCGCGAGCCGGGCGCCAGGACCGCCTCACGCAGCCCGCACCTGACCAGCTCGTCGGTGAACGAGATCCCGAACGCGGTGGACGGATTCACCGGTCCCACGCTCCCGCGGCCAGCGGCATGTCCGGAAGGTACCTGGCCGCCGCCTCGGCCCGCTCGCGCCAGGGGCCCGGATCGGCTTCCCAGCGGGCCAGCTGGGCCGGATCGACGGCCGGGCGGCGGACCGGCAGCTCTCCCGCCTCAGGCGCCAGGGGGTCGGCGGTGACGTCCCCGGCCAGCAGCGACATCGTGCCCAGGCCGCAGGCGTACGGCAGTTCGGGCAGCGCAGCCGCCAGGGCCACTCCGGCGGCCAGCCCGACCGAGGTATCCACGGCGCTTGACACGACGACAGGCAGGCCGCAGGCTTCCGCGACCTGCAGGGCGGCGCGGACCCCGCCGAGCGGCTGCACCTTCAGCATCACGATGTCGGCCGCGCCCGCGGCCCGGACCCGCAGCGGGTCCTCGGCCCGGCGGATGGATTCATCGGCGGCCACCGGGATGTCGGTATGTCGACGCAGCTCGGCAAGTTCCTCCAGCGTGGCGCAGGGCTGTTCGGCGTATTCAAGCCCGAACCTGGCCAGCTGCCTGAGCATGCGCGCGGCCTGCCCCACCTGCCAGCCGCCGTTGGCGTCGACCCGGATCTTGCCGTCCGGCCCGAGCGCCTCGCGGACCGCCTCGACCCGCTCGATATCGTCGGCTTCGGACTGGCCGCGTTCGGCCACCTTGACCTTGGCCGTCCGGCAACCGGACCCGGCCACGATCCTGGCCGCCTGCTCGGGCCCGACCGCGGGGACGGTCACGTTCACCGGGATCCGGTCTCTGACCGGAGCCGGCCAGCCCTGGGTGGCGGATTCGATCGCGCTGGCCAGCCACCGGGCGCTCTCCTTCGGCCCGTACTCGGCGAACGGCGAGAACTCCCCCCACCCGGAGGGCCCCTGGATCAGCGCCCCCTCCCGCACCGTAATCCCCCGGAACCTCACCGGCATCGGGATAGCAAACGCCCTCAACCCCTCGATCATCGGCCGCCGCCATGATCGTGGATCGTTGCCACCGGAATAGCACGGTAACTATCCACGATGAGCCAAGGCCAGCCTTGGCTTGGGGCGGGAGTTGCGGGAGGGAGCAAAGGGGTCATGGGCGGCGGCCGTAGGCAGCCGCGGTGAGAATGATCACACCGGGACGCGGATCGGCGGCGGCAGGGCTGGACGCGTTCGGAGGTTCGAGGAGAGCGGCAGACCTTGGCGCATTTCGCACGTGGGAACGGTTTACGGGGATTTCCGCAGCCTGGGAAAGACTGCCCGGATAGTCCTTTCCTGGTTCCGGGGCGGACCGCTGCCATCCGGCCACTCGTAACCTCCCTGCGTCAGGGCTCTAACCTTAACGATCGTGACACTGCATTCTTTGCACGCGGTCCTGGTCGAGCGCACTAGCCCCCGGCTGGTGGAGCTGCTCGCCGCCGCGCTCGACGGCAGCGGGCCGGCGCTCCTGCCGCTGGACGCCCAGCTGCCGCAGGCCCGGCTGGCCGAGCTGATCAGAGCGTTCGCCCCGGACACGATCGAGGATACGGACGGTGTCAGCACAGCTCGTTCGGGCCGGAAAGTGCCGGTCGCCGAAGGTACGGCCGTCATCGTCGGCACCTCGGGTTCCACCGGCGTCCCCAAGGGAGTCCAGCTCAGCGCGGCCGCGCTGCTGCACTCGGCGCGGGCCTCGCTGGCCAGGCTCGGCGCCCGGCCGGGCCAGCGCTGGCTGTGCTGCCTGCCGGCCACGTACATCGCCGGGATCCAGGTGCTCGTCCGATCCCTGGCCGCCGGCACCGAACCGGTGCTGGCCGAGCGCGCCGACGCCGCGACCGTGGCCGGGTCCGGCTGCGCGCACGTCTCGCTGGTGCCGACCCAGCTGAAGCGGCTGCTGACCGACCGGAGCGGGCAGGGGAATCTATCGACACCGCTCGCCGGGTTCTCCTCGGTCCTGCTCGGCGGAGCCGCCGCGCCGCAGCGCCTGCTCGATGACGCGCGGGCCGCGGGCGTCCCGGTGGTGACCACCTACGGCATGACCGAGACCTGCGGCGGCTGCGTGTACGACGGGCAGGCGCTGGACGGCGTCCAGGTGGCGATCGGCAGCGAGAATGACTCGCGCTCCGCTGACGGCGGCCGCATCTGGATCGGCGGGCCGGTGCTGTTTTCTGGGTATCGTCGCGAACAGGCCGGATCCGGGGGCGTCCGGGACGGGTGGTTCCGGACGGGTGATCTGGGCCGGCTCGATGCGTCCGGCCGGCTGACCGTTCGCGGGCGGGCCGACGACATGATCAACACCGGCGGGCACAAGGTGGTCCCCGGAGAGGTCGCGGCGGCGCTGGAGACCTGCCCGGGCGTCAGGGACGTGGCGGTGGTGGGACAGCCCGACACCGAATGGGGCGAACGGGTTGTCGCGGTGGTGGCCCCGGCCGATCCGGCGGATCCGCCGCCGCTAGAGTTGCTCCGTCTGCATGTACAAGAGCGGCTGCCGCGTTACGCTGCTCCCAGCAGGGTCGTCATGGTCGATGCCGTTCCGGTGCTCCCGAGCGGGAAGCACGACATCGCCCGGCTCAAGCTAGAGCTGCTACGGCGGGAACAAACTGAGGCGGAGAACGTTATTTAATAATGCCTGCACAATGTCTCCTGCTGATGAATGCGCGGGGCGGCGGAGGGTACTTGGTGGAAGCCCAAATGAACGACGTTTGTATTGCGTGCGTTCTTACTAGGAGGAGGGAGGTGTCTCATGCCGCGGATCGCCATGGCGACGTCAACCGCTGAGCGCATCGACTCGGATGACGAGGCGAACACGACCCGTGTGGATGACCTCATCCAGCGCGGGCGAAGCCAGGGTCACCTGTCTCTTGCGGAGCTGAGGACCGCCTTTGACCAGGCAGGTCTTACGCCGGCCGAGGGACGGTCCATTCTGCGCGAGCTGAGCGAGGCAGGGGTGCGGCTGGCCAACGAGCTAGCCAACGAGCTAGCCGAGGACCCGAAGCCGCCGAAGGCCCGTGCGTCCCGCTCGACGGCCGCCGCGGCGCGCGGCGCCAAGAGCACGGCTAGAAGCGCGGACTCGGCCGCCAGACCGGCTGACGACGCCGAGATCGACCTGGCGGACGCTGGTGTGGTGAACCTCGAGGCCGAGGCCTCCGCGCTCAGTGACTCCGACCGGCTGACCGAGGTGGATCTGGACGACCAGACCCCGGCCATGGGCGACTCGGTCCACACCTACCTGAAGTCCATCGGGCGGACCAGCCTGCTGACCGCCGAGCAGGAGGTGGACCTCGCCAAGCGGATTGAGGCCGGCCTGTTCGCCGAGCACAAGCTCGAGACCGCTACTGGGCTGGACGAGGCTTACCGCCGTGAGCTTGAGCTCGTTGCCGAGGATGGGCGGCGCGCCAAGTCGCACATGCTCGAGGCCAACCTGCGCCTGGTCGTGTCGGTGGCCAAGAAGTACAGCGACCGGGGCCTGTCCCTGCTTGACGTGGTGCAGGAAGGGAACCTGGGCCTGATCCGGGCGGTCGAGAAGTTCGACTACGCCAAGGGCTACAAGTTCTCCACCTACGCCATGTGGTGGATCCGTCAGGCCATTCAGCGCGGCTTCGCCGATTCGGCCCGGACCATCCGGCTGCCGGTGCACGTGCTCGAGATGCTCAGTAAGCTGAGCCGGGTCGAGCGCGACATGCACCAGAAGCTCGGCCGGGAGCCCACGCCCGAGGAACTCGCCGTCGAGCTTGACCGGACTCCGGACCAGATCGAGGAGCTGCTGCGCACCAGCCGGCAGCCGATCAGCCTGGACTCCACCATCGGCGAGGACGGCGAGACGAGCATCGGCGACCTGATCGAGGACGTCGACGCGCCCGAGGCCTCGGAGCTTGTCGACCGTCAGCTGATGGCGGAGCAGCTGCGTTCGGCGCTGGGCGCGCTGACACCGCGCGAGGCGACGATCATGGCCATGCGGTTCGGGCTCTACGACGGTAACCCGCACACGCTGGACGAGATCGGCCGCGCGCTTGGCCTGACCCGCGAGCGGATCAGGCAGCTCGAGAAGCAGTCGCTGTCCAAGCTGCGTCACCCGAGCCGCGCGCAGCCGCTGCTCGACTTCGCGGTCTAGTTCCCGCTGCCTGCCTCCCGACCCATGTGCCGGGCCCGACCTCCCGCCGGGCCCGGTACTCGGCTGTATGGGCCCAGAACACCTCCGGCGGGGGTAGCGGGGACGCGCGGCGTACCCTCGGATGTATGAGCACAACCACGGCTAGGCGGCGGGTGCTGCGGATCCCGGTATCGGGTGTGCCGGAGCACCGGGCCGACCTGCTGGCGGTCGAGGAGCCGCTCGAGATCCGGGTGGACGGCGAGCCGCTGACGGTGACGATGCGTACCCCGGGGGACGACATCGACCTGGCCGCCGGGTTCTTGTTCACCGAGGGCCTGCTGACCCGGCTCGATGACGTGCATGAGATCCGCATGTGCGACGAGAACGTGGCCGCGGTGACCGTTAAGGACAGCGATGCCCTGCTCAGGACTAAGGCCGCGGCCAGGAACTTCCTCACCACCAGCGCGTGCGGGGTGTGCGGCAAGGACAGCATCGAGGCGATCCGGGTCCGGTCCGCCTTCGATGTGGCGGCTGATCCGGTGCGTGTCTCCCCCGCCATGCTGGCCGGCCTGCCCGACCGGCTCAGGGACGCGCAGCGCGTCTTCAGCCGCACCGGCGGCCTGCACGCGGCCGGCCTGTTTACCCCGGACGGCACCCTGCTGGTGCTGCGCGAGGACGTCGGCCGGCACAACGCGGTGGACAAGGTAGCCGGCTGGGCGCTGCGCTCTGGCCTGGTCCCGCTGGCCGGCCATGTCTTGCTGGTCAGCGGGCGGGCCTCGTTCGAACTCGCGCAGAAGTCGCTCATGCTCGGGATTCCGGTCCTGGCGGCGGTGTCCGCGCCGTCCTCGCTGGCCGCTTCCCTCGCCGAGGAAGGCGGCATGACCCTGGTCGGTTTCCTGCGCGGCGCGATGATGAACGTCTACGCCGGCGCACAGCGGGTGATCACCGAGGACGCCCCCGCGGCCGTCGTGGCCTCGGGCTAACCTTCTGGCGCCGCGACCTGGTAGAGGTCGGCGCCCGCGCCGGAGGTCTCCCGGGTGAGCTGGCCGCGGATCGCGAGGACCTCCAGGTGCGCGGCGGTCTCGTTGACCGCCAGGATCTGGCTGAACAGGTCCAGCTCACTGAACCGGCGCTCCCGCCTCGTCCACATGATCGCCTTCGCCACCTCATACGGGGTGGTGTGGCCAGCCTGCACGGCGCTGAGGGTTTCCGCCAGTCTGAGGTCATGATGGGCGAGGAGCTCGTTGACCCGCTTGTGGGTGCTGGCGGTGACCGGGCCGTGGGCCGGAAGCAGCCGGGCGTCGGGCAAGGCGAGCGTCTTGCCCAGCGAGCTGAGGTAGTCCCGCAGCGCCATCCGGTTGCCCGCGGCCTCGAAGCCGATCGAAGGGGTGATCTGCGGGAGCACATGGTCACCGGCGAACATGATCTCGGCCGCGGCGTCGTGGAAGACGAGGTGGCCGCGGGTGTGGCCCGGGGTGTGCACCGCCCGCAACGTGCGCGTCCGCAGGTCCAGGTCGGCCCCGTCAGGCACCCAGCGGTCCGGGTCCTCCCATTCGATCATCGCCGGAACGTGCCGGTCCGCCGCGGCCAGGCTGGCCGCCAGCTCCGACGCACCCAGCCTGGCCAGGCTGTCGAAGCCGAAGAACCTCTCCCGGTTGCCGCTGCCGTTCATGAGCTCCCGGGTGGCGATCAGGTTCGCGCGTTCGTCCTCGCCGAGCGAGATCACGCTGTGGAACGCGCGCCGCAGCTCGATCGCGAGCGAATAGTGATCGATGTGAATGTGGGTGACGAAGAAGTTGCGGATGTCGCCCAGCTCGTAGCCGATCTGCCGCAGTCCCGCGGTGAGCCGTTCCCGGGCCGGGCCCAGCGCGATCCCGGCGTCGATGAGGTCGACTCCGTCGGGATCGGTGATCGCGTAGACGTTGACCGCCTTCAGCCCGTCCATCGGCACAGGCAGCGGGATCCGGTACACGCCTCCGCCGAGATCCTCGACGTCAGGCTCGATCCAGGCATACCTATCCGCCGCGGCGTGGCTCATCGTGTCGCTAACCCCTTCCCTCCCGCGGACCCGAGACCCCGCAGGCCCAGGCTACCGTCAGGTAACCATATCGGAGCGTCCCTCTCCCCGGCGTCCCGCGTGCCCGTGGCCTTCCAGATCGTCGGTCCGGCCGGGAAGGCTCCCTCCGGCTGGGTCAGCATCAGCAGGCACCGGTCCAGGCCGAGCTCGAAGACGACCTCCTGGTCGAAGCCGGGCCAGACCTTGCCCTCGCGCTCGGCCAGCACCTGCCCGCGGACCACCCGGTCAACCTCGGGGTCGGTGATTTCCCTGGCCCGGCCGGCGATGGAAAATCCGTCGTCCTGCCGGGGCGGCGGG
>ODAK010003018.1_pt1 | contig 17567 bp, 12 predicted proteins | sample 1539591 | NCBI WGS metagenome assembly ODAK01 (sample SAMEA3539303, study PRJEB22396) | soil metagenome | biome: tundra; feature: field; material: soil | place: USA | collected 2010-05 | depth 0.15 m
GGCCGACGGAGAGGGCTGGGTGATTTTATAGGTGAGCAAACGGTCACTGGCGCTGTAGACAAAATCGAGGACGTCGTCGAGGGATGAGGCCAGCAGGTGGATGTCTTCCCGGTCAAAAGGGGTGATGAAGGTTTGGTTCAACTTGATCAGGACCTTGTGCGTCATGTCGTCGCCACGGTGCTCGATCTCCTTAATTTTTTGCACGGCGGCCGGCATTTGTTGGTAATCGTAGTTCTGCAACAGATCAACCAGGATCTTTGCGCCTTCGACTACGTTGTTCGCAATTTCTGCGAACATATCGAAAAACTTGGTCTCACGTGGAATGAAGCGCACGATGGTGAGCTCCTGCGGCAGTGGTCGTTGGGAGATTCCACAACATGTGAAAGTAGGATTACAAGAGTACTAAAATCCGGTGAAACAGGTAAACTATCGCATGTCACTGGAACCACGGTCAAACCGCGCGCCCACTTCGGGATCACATCTCGATGTGATATGCAGGGGAATTATGAGCCAAGGCACGCAATAGAAAAAGGGCCGCGACAAAAACGCGGCCCTGTACGGAAATCGGCTGGTTTACAGAGTGGACTCGATCTCGAATCCCCAGGCCTCCAGAAGAGGCTCCGGAATGTATTTCGAGTTCTTATTCTTGCGTGCCCATTCACGCAGACGGGTGGAACGAATGTACTGGTCAGGTTGGAGCTTGAATTCCTTCACCACCTGCTCGAATTCAGTGATCGTGGGCACAACCGGTCCAATGGGTTCCGGCTTGCCCCAGTTAGGATTGCCACGTCGCTTTGCCATATCTGTGCTCTCTCCGCTTTCGGGGATTTAATGTCTGGATAACGTAATCGGTCCCAAATAATGCCTACCCGGCCAGTTTCAACTAATTGGATTCGCAATACTTCTACAACGATTCAGGGCGCGTACCGCCGCCCTTGGGGGCCGAAACACGGGGGAAGGATTCCAAGAGCCTGAAAACAGTACAATATAGCCCGGTTTCTCCCTTAGATCAAGGAAAAAGGCAGCCCCCTCCGGCTTCGTTCGAGAATCCACCGGTGAGGCAGAATAAGTGCTTATCCCCTTTGAAATGAGACGGATGAGGGCGATAAACGTAACCAGAAACTTGGAGAATCCGGAACAGAATATTGCCAGCGTCGTTGCCGCACTATCGCGACCCCTTGAGTAGATTGGGCGCGCAATTTGAGACCCGCAATTTATTGCACGGTAAGCTGGGCGGTCCCGATGACGCCGCTCAAGGCTGCGGTGATCGTCGTGGTGCCGGTTGCCACCGCGGTGGCCAGACCACCGGGACTGGTAATCGTAGCAACCGCGGTGTTGCTCGAAGTCCAGGTCACCGAGTTGGTGATGTCGCCGAAAGAGCCATCAGAGTATGCCGCTTGGGCCGTGTACTGTTGCTGCGTGCCAGCGGTCAAAGTCTGGTTCTGCGGACTGACGGAAATGCTGACTATGGTCTTGTTGCTGACGGTCAGCACAGATGCGGGGGAAATCACGCTGCCTGACTTCGCGGTGATGTTCGTGGTGCCGACCGCGACTGCGGTCGCGAGGCCGGCGATGCTAATGGTGGCGACATTGGTAGCGGACGATACCCAGGTTACCTGCGACGTGACATCCCCAGTCGAATTGTTACCAAATGTCCCGGTGGCGGTGTACTGCTGCGTCCCGGTAGGCAGGATCTGGGCGCTGGTGGGAGAGAGGGTGATCGAAACGATGGTGTTGGAGTTGGGGAAGAACTGCCCGCAACTGGCAACCATCAAAGTAACGAGGAGTCCGGCTGCGATCTTGCCGATCCATGTAAGCCGTTGCATAGTGATCATCCCGTCCATCCCTGATTGTTCTAACCCCGTATCTTACTACGGCGCGAAATTGGCTGCGAGCGCTGCTCTGTCAGTGTCCGCTGGGTAACTGCACCGCGAACGAGTTGGTTTCCGGTAGGCGGAGGATGTGGGGCGTGATAACCACCAAGAGATCGTCTTCCATGACGTTCTTGCTGTGCTCCGAGGCCGCGTAGGTCACTGCGGGGACTCTTGCCAGGAACGGCAATCCGCTTATGCTGCGGCTGTCGGCTGAGGAGATGAGCCCAGCGATTACGCTGGACTCGCCACTTTTCAGCGTAATGCTGCCGCTATATTCGCGGTTATTGATGATGGGAATGCCGTTCACCGTCTGCGTGCCCAGCGAACGAATGTTCAACTCCAATTTCAAAGTGACGTCCCGGTCCGCGTGAATGATGGGGGTAGCCTTCAAGTTCAGCCCCAGGTCTTCAAAATTAAAGGATGGAAAGGGCGCAATGTAGCTCTGGTTGCCGAGGACTTTCGAGATGGCCGAGGAGTTGTAAATGGGAGCGAAGGTTGCATTCACGATGGGATAGCGTTCACCCACCTTAAACACCGCAGCATTGTTCTGGGAGGCACGCAGGGTGACGTGCTCCAGGGACCGGATGTCCGACTCATTCAGGTTAACATTTACGGTAGTTCCAGTGCCTCCGCTAAGCCCGAACAGGGTACGACCACCGCCGAAGGTGGCGAACGGTGTCGACAAAATGGAGCTGCTTTGACTGGAGAGAGACGCCAGCAAGGTCTGGATGGCCTGCGAATTGGCCTGGTTGATTCCGCCAGAAGCAATCAATTGGTTGATAAGATTTTGGGCGTTCTGCCCCAGACCCGCGATGAGCGCCGGGCTGATATTGAATAGAGTGAACTGCGACGGCCAAGTGGTGCCGAGCTGGCGCAGAAAACTTGAGCTGATCTGGTAAACCCGCAGGTCCAGCAAGACTTCAGGACGACCGCCAGCCAGGCTTTCCAGCAACTGTTCGGCTGCTTCCATCACCGGCTGCTCGGCCCGCACGGAGATGGTGGATTGTGCCTTGTCCGCCGCGATGTAACGCAGGTTGAGCAGCACGCGGAGGGAGTTGGTCATCTCTACCAGCTCCTGGTCGGTCGCCAGGTCAGGCAGGTAGAAGGTGCGCAATAACATACGTTGGTAGGTGCGCTGGTTGGCGATGTTATCGGCCGCGAAGAGGATTTGCCTGGCCGATAACGGCACCCAGAATGTCTTGGTGACCTGTGTCACCACTTCCATCGCGGTAGCGAAGTTTACGTCTTCAATGTCGAATCGGACCCGCTTCTGCGGCACCGAATCATCGAACTGAGCAGTGATCCCATAGGCCTGGGCCACTTGCGTGAGCAGCGCCTTGGCATCGCCCCGGTAATGGAAATCACGATGCTGCGCCGTGGGCTGGAGTTCGATGGGAGTGGACTGTTCCAGCACGCGCAGGTTGTGGCTCAGAGGTTTTTCGTCCAGCGGTATGGAGTCGCGCAGCCGTTGCAGCGCGTATTCGTTGGCAGGGTCGAATTCCAGAGCGCGCCGGAAGTCGGCCATGGCAACGATCTCGTCGTGGTCGAGCATCGCCTGGTTGCCCTGCTTCAAGGCCTGCATCACCAGTTGCTGGCGCGTGAACTCACGGGCGGTGAGGTACTCCACGTTGTGAGGCGCCAGTTCAGCGGCGAGTTCAAATTTCTCGAAGGCTGCTTCCAGATTGCCCGACGAGCTCAGCTTTGCACCAGCTTTGAACTGGCGCTTAGCTTTGGCGACATCTTTGGGATCGTCAGGCAGAGCGGTCGGCGCGCCCGGCTGTGCGGAAGGAGTTAGGCTGGCCGCATTGGGCTGCGAGGCCGGGGCTTGAGGGGGCGGATTGGTGTCGGAAGCTGGCTGGTTCGGAACGGAAGTGTTTCCTGGCTGAGCCGATTGCGCGGTGGAGGGTGCTGTTGCTGCGCTGTTCGGCGGAACAGCGGCTGTGGTGGGCGCAGGGCTCTGCTGACCAGCCAGCGTGCTCGTCATCGCGAGCGTGAGTAGCATCCCGACAAAAAAACGCATCAGTGGTGAAATTGTATGCCAGCAGGTTGGGGCCTGTCGCGGTAAGGCAGAAGGATTGAGGAATTTCATCGGAAATCGTTCACCACCCCTCGGCTTCGCTCAGGGCAGGCTGCGACACTGAGGACACGGAGTTTTGGTTTCTAGAACTCATCTACTTATCTTATGAATCGTTGAGGGTTGTATCAGGGCACGACTTTTAGTCGCGCCAAACTACGGCATCGAACGTCAGGGCTTTTTACCCCTGCAACAAACAGTCCCTCAGGGGCTAAGCCCAACTCATTAGACTCGTTTGCGGCACGTCTAAACAGGCTGCGGAAAAGTGCTGTGCGAAACCTAGGGTGTGAGATTCCTGGTGGGAGCCCCCGCATTTATGCGGGGGAAGGAGCGCTTCAGCGCTCCGGGAAAAGCTTCCACTTTACCCATGCGCTTTAGCGCCGGGCATTGAAAAACCCGGGGCTAAAGCCCATTTCAAAATCGACTTGTTTTCCGCTGGACTGAAGTCCAGCTCCCCCTGCTAAAGCAGGGGGCTCCCACCAAAAGCGTTCTCCCGAGTTTTTCCGCAGCCTGCAAAGCCGTGCCCTGATACAAAGACGATTTATGGCCTAGGTTTTACGAAGCTTTCACCGTGGTTTCCGTGCCTCCAATTTTCATTCCTATGAGAGGTCGCAGTTCCAAGTACCGCAGCACAAGATCACATCAAGCGTCCTATGCTAAACTTCACTCACGTCGAGGGTTGAGGATGAATACAGTCTTACGCAAGCTGATGTTCGTGGATTTGATCAAGGGACTGAAAGTCACCTTCCGCAATCAGGACCCAAAAGAAAATATCACCGAACAGTATCCGCTGCAGCGGCCTGAAGTTGCCGAGCGTTTTCGCGGCGCGCCCCGCCTCAATAACAATCCCGAGACCAACGAGACCCTGTGCATCTCCTGCGACCTCTGCGCGCTGGCGTGCCCTGAGCACCTCATTGTGGTGAACAGCGAACGCAATCCTCACACCCGGCGCAAGGAGCTGACGGACTTCACCTACGACCTGAGCCGCTGCATGTTTTGCGGACTTTGCGAAGACGCCTGCCCCACCGACGCGCTTGAGTTGACCCAGGACTTTGAGATGGCGAACTACAGCCGGGAAGGGCTGATCTGGAACCGCGAGACCCTGGAGAAGGGCCCCGAACCCAACGTGTACCGGAAGTAGCCGCATTCAGCACTCAGCATTCAGCATTCAGCCATAATTCATTGTCCTCCTGAGCGAGGACTTCAGTCCGAGCCGAAGGATCTGCGGTTTTTCCCGGCGCCAGCGAACCGCAGGTCCTTCGACTCCGCACGAGTCCGCCACGGCGGACTCGTGCTGCGCTCAGGATGACAGTTGGGGAGTAGCACGGCGAACGCGGCGCTGAAGCGCCGCACTACCCGTACAAACCCGTACGAATCAGATAAATCCAGTGCGGAACCGCTCTAGATTTTACGCAAATGCTGAGTGCTGAGTGCTGAGTGCTGAGTGCTGAGTGCTGAGTGCTAGCCCCTAATCCCCAGCCCCGGCCTTACGACCCAACATACCGTGCATACAAACTGCGGGCGACGGCGGTGTCGGTGGTGCCTTTGATGATGGCCCGGCCGTCGGGAAAGAGGGTCAACTCGTAGGGATCGTGCCAGAATTTCAGAATGAACTCGCTGTGCCGCACGGTGCCGTGAGGGGTGAGGCGGCGGGTGACTTCGTCGAAATCAACGGGCCGTTGCCGTTCATGTATCTGGACGGAATTCCGTCCGCAGAGTGTAATGTGCGGCCGCCCCTCGCCGGCGAGATGGACAAAATCATGCTGGCCGCACGCCCGGCAACCTGCGCGAGGCGTGGCCGTTTTGATCTCCGCGAAGTCATTCGTCCATACGTCGTAGGACAGAAGCGTGCGCCGGAGCCTGTCGCGGACGTCAACCAGCAGTTTGATGGCTTCGGCGGAGGCGATCGAGGCGACAAAGTTCACCGCCGAATTCAGAATACCCGAAGTGTCGCAGGTCTCGACCATGCCGCGAGGGGGATCCGGAAAGACGCAGGCCAGGCACGCCGTCTCGGCGGGAAGGATGGTCATGGTGACGGCGTAGCTGGCCACCGCCGCGGCGTAGATCCACGGCAAATTTTTCCCGATGGCAAAATCGTTAATCAGGTAACGGGTTTCGAAATTGTCAGTGCCGTCGAGGATGAGGTCAACCTCGCCGAGCAAGTCTTCCACATTGCTGGGGGTGAGGTCGGCGGCGTGCGGCTCGACCGTAATCTCCGAGTTGAAAGCCTTGATCTTGCGGGCGGCGGCGATGGCTTTGGGCAGGGATTCGGCAGCGTCAGCCTCGTCGAACAACACCTGCCGTTGCAGATTGCTGGGTTCCACGTAATCGCGATCGATGATATGCAGGGCGCCTACACCCGCGCGGGCGAGCAGGGAAGCCATGGCGGAACCGGTAGCCCCACATCCCACAATAGCGATGCGCGCCGCGGCAATTTTCTTCTGCCCTTGCAAGCCGATGGGTGGAAAGAGGATTTGGCGGGAATAGCGTTCGGCGAATTCCAACGACTGTACCTGCTCTGGGGAAGGTTCCTTGTTTATTATAGGGACTCAACATTAACTTCGCCGCGAGGACCGGGTTGAAGCAAGGTCCACAGTTGTACCGCGTTGGGGGGCACATCTTCGCCGGCATGGCATGCTGGACTGTTCCCGTCAGACGAGGTCCTCCGGGCAGCGGAAATGCTGAAGGTCAGAGTTTGACGGAGCCGATCACGCCATCGTTCCATAAAATTGCGTTGTTCTGCGCGTTGCTGGTGGTGAGCGTGCCCCTGGCGTGGGCGCAAAACGCGCCTTTGCCTACCGGTCAAAATCCCGGCCCGACCACTCCCCAGACCAATCTTCCCCTGGCGCTTGGCGAGCTGAGTAAGTACCAGGGCGTGAGAGTCCAGGCCATCGAGTTCCGCGGTATCAAGGGCACCAATCCGGATATGCTTCGGCAACTGCTGGTGCAGAAAACGGGTGAGCCGCTGGATGGCGACAAAATCCGCGCCAGTCTGCGGGTACTGTACGCCACGGGACGCTTCGCCACGCTGCAGGTGGAAGCCGAGCCTGGCCAGGCGAAGGGTTTGTCACTGGTTTTTGTGGCCACGGAGAACTACTTTAACGGCGACGTCAACGTAGACGGAGCGCCAGCCAAGACGAATCCCAAAGCGCATCAACTGGTGGAGTCCAGCAAGCTCGACCTGGGGGCCACGTTTTTGCAGGAGAACATCGATCGCTCCGTCGAACGCATGCTGAAGGTGATGGCCGACAACGGATACTACAAAGCCGCCATTACGTATGACCTCAGACCGCACGACGATACGCGGCAGGTGGACATAGATTTTCATGTGGTTCCGGGAGGACTGGCACGCGTGGGCGAGGTCACGATCAAAGGTGACACCGGTATTCCGCCGGACAAGGTTCGCAGCCTCACCAAACTGAAATCCGGCGACAAGGTGAAGCAGCAGCACGTCGCCCGCGCCCTGGAGCGGCTGCGCGAGAAATATCAGAAGAACGATCATCTGGAGGCCCAGGTCTCGCTCATCGAGCATCGCTACCATCCCGACACCAACCGGCTTGACTATGTGTTCAAAGTGGAAGAGGGACCAACGGTGGCGATTACTGCCGACGGCGCGAAGATCAGCAACCGGCAATTAAGGAAGCTGGTCCCGGTCTACCAGGAGAACGCGGTTGACGACGATTTGCTGAACGAAGGCCGCCGCAACATGCGTGACTATCTGCAGACCAAAGGTTATTTCGACGTAACCGTAGAAGTGGAACGGGAATCGTTACCGGAGAAAAAACGCCTCAACATCGTTTACAAGATTGATTCCGGGGTGCGGCACAGGCTTGTCGCGCTGCGGATTGAAGGCAACAAATATTTCGATACCGACACCGTCCGCGAGCGGATGGAATTAGAGCCGTCGAGCATGCTCTTGCCAAATGGCCGGTTCAGCCAGAGACTGCTGGCCGGCGACCTGGCCGTGATCAAAAATCTCTACCAGACCAATGGGTTCCTTGATGTCAAGGTCACTGCGGACCTCCGGGACGACTACCAGGGCAAGGAGAGCCAGATGGCGGTAGTGATCAAGATTGAGGAAGGCCCGCAGACCCGGGTGAGTTCGTTGCAGGTGGCAGGCAATCACAGCTTCCCGCGGGACCGCTTGACCCCGTTAATGAGTGAAGTGGAGGGCCAGCCCTACAGCCAGGCCAACGTCGCCAGCGATCGCGACGCGGTGACCTACTTTTATTACAATCACGGGTTTCCCAATGTGCAGTTCGAGGCTACGGCATCGCCGGTGCCGGGCGAAGCGCAGCGCATGCAGGTGGCGTACACGATCACCGAGGGGGACCAGGTCTTCGTCGAGCATGTACTTGTGACCGGCCGGGAGTACACCCGTGCTTACATTGTGAATCGTGAGATGCGCATCGGCGACGGCGATCCGTTGAGCCAGGCCCGGATGGTGGACTCGCAACGGCGCCTCTATGATCTGGGTCTCTTCAACCAGGTGGACATGGCGGTGCAGAATCCGGATGGCCAGGAGCCTTCCAAGAATGTGCTCTTCAACCTGCAGGAGGCCAAGCGCTGGACCTTCCGCTACGGTGGCGGTATCGAGTTTGCCACGGGCAATATTCCCACCACCAACAACCCCCAAGGCAAGACGGGGGTCAGTCCCAACGGAGTACTGGAAGTCACCCGTCTGAACATGTTCGGACGGGACCAAACTCTCACCCTGCGGGCACGAGCCGGTTTGCTCACCCGCCGTGCTTTGATCGGCTATGACGCGCCGCACCTGTTTCACCTGGAGAAATGGCGCCTCAACGCTACCGCCTTCTACGACAATACGGCCGACGTGAACACCTTCACCTCGGAACGGCTCGAAGGGACACTCCAAGCTGAGCAGAAGTATAGCCGGGCGACGACCCTGCTTTACCGGCTAAGTTTTCAGCGCGTGGCCATCGATCCCAACAGCCTGGTCATCGATCCCACTCTGGTCCCGTTGTATTCGAAACCGGTGCGACTGGCAATTCCGAGTTTCACGTATGTGCGGGACACGCGTGACAATCCCATTGATTCGCACAAGGGAAGCTACAACATCGCGGATTTGGGTCTGGCGACCAGCGCGCTGGGTTCCGAAGCGAATTTTGGCAAGGTACTCCTTCAGAATTCAACCTACCGCACCTTTAAGAAACGCTGGGTGTTCGCACGGAGCACGCAGATTGGGATTTTGCATCCCTACGGCACCAACAACTTCCTGACTCTACCTCCGGCGGGAACGCCGCTGCCGACGGAAGCAACCTCCGTTCCGTTGCCCGAACTGTTCTTTGCGGGCGGCAGCAATTCGCTACGCGGCTTCTCCATCAACCAGGCCGGTCCTCGCGACTTGCAAACCGGGTATCCCATAGGCGGTCAGGGACTCTTCATAAACAATCTGGAAATTCGCACCCCTCCCGTAGGACTACCCTTCGTAGGCGATAACCTTGGATTTGTCTTCTTCCACGACATGGGTAATGTGTTCGACACGGCAAACCATATCATCAGTGGGATGCTGCGAATCCAGCAGCCCTCGATCGCGAATTGCTCTGCGCCGACCAGCAAGGCAACGTGCAATTTCAGCTATAACCCCCAGGCTGTCGGAATGGGCTTACGCTATAGGACACCGGTCGGGCCGGTCCGCTTAGACGTCGGGTACAACCTCAATCCGACGCGATACCCGATCCAGGAACAAGACAAGGTGGAAACGCTGCGTCACATCAATTTTTATTTCAGTATTGGACAAACATTTTGAGGAAACGAATTTTTCATTTAACGATTGGCTTGTTTGTACTGCTCGCAGTTGTGCCTTCCGCCTTGGCCGGCGAGGTCATCGACGGAGTAGTTGCAACCGTAAACCGCCAGCCTTTGTTCCAGAGCGATTGGGAGGAGGCGATCTGTTTCGAGGCGTTTATGCAGCAGAAGCCCATCGCCCAGTTGACGCAGGCAGATCGCGTGAAGGCCTTGCAGCGCCTCATTGATCGTCAGTTGCTCGAAGGGCAGATGGGCGACGAGACCTTCATGCAGGCGTCGGAAGACGACCTGGCCAGGGATGTGGCCAAACTTCGGGCGCAGGTTCCGAACGGCGACGACGATCGGGCCTGGCAGAAGTCGCTTACCAGCTATGGGCTCACCCCAGACAGATTAAAGGTGCACCTGCGGACTGAGGTGCGGGTGATGAACTTCGTGGAGGTTCGTCTGCGCCCCCACGTACACGTTCAGCCCGAGGAAATTGAGGCGTACTACAAGAGCCGATTGCTGCCCGATTTGCAAAAGACCGGCCGCGCAATGGTTGCGTTCAATGAGGCAGAACCCAGGATTCGCGAGCTGCTCATCCAGCAGCACATGGATGAGCTGCTGGACGCATGGCTGCACAACTTGCGCCAACAGGCGGAAATACACAGCAGCGTACCAATTCCTGCCGGGAATGCTGGGGCTGATCGCGACCAGCCCTCCGGCGCCAACTGAGAATGACCGCAGAAACCAGAATTCGGCGTTGGCACCCACGCTTGTGGATTGAAGCCGCAATCGGTGTGGTGTTGCTCGCCGTCGTTCTCGTCCTGGTATGGTATGTGCGCAGCCCGCGGTTCGCAGACCTGGTCCGGCGCAAGACGATTGCCACCCTGGAAGATATCACCGGCGGCCGCGTGGAGTTGCATGCGTTTCGCTGGGACCTTTCCAAGCTTGAGTTCGAGGCCGATGATCTGACTATTCACGGCCTGGAAGGTCCGGACCAGCAGCCCTATGTGCACGCTGACCGTATCCACGTCCGGCTGCACATCATTTCCTTCGTGGAGAAGCGGATCAATATCCAGAGTTTTAGCGTGGACCATCCAGTTGTACATCTCATTGTGAATCCTGATGGGACGACGAACGCCCCGGAACCGAAGCTGCGCAGCAATGCGACGCCGGTGCAGCAGTTATTCGATCTGGCGATCGCCCACCTCGATCTGAATAACGGCGTGTTCCTGGTGAACGACCGGGCGCTGCCACTGGATTTCGCAGCCGATGATGTTACCGCCGTCATGACCTACGATCGCGTCGCCTCCCGCTATGACGGGAACGTGCAAGTCGGCAAAATGGATGTGAAGCAACAGGACCTTCGCGATGTTGCGGCGCAGGGCAACTTGGCGTTCAGCCTGTGGTTGAACCGGCTGCAAATCAAGTCGCTGAAGCTGACGTCGGAAAAATCCTCCCTCGAGGCGACGGGAGAGCTCACCAACTTCGACAATCCCAAAGTAGACTTCAAATACAGCAGTGCGCTGGAGGTTGGACAGTTAGGCGCGGTCATCCGCCTGTACGAGCTTCGCGGTGGCAGGGTAACGCTCAACGGGTCGGGCACCTATTCGGCCATCGCCGGCGTCGCCACGCGAGGGTATGCCGCGGCGCGCGGCGTCACGTATCTGGACAACGGAATCGTGGTGCGCGACGCGGGTGTAAACGCGGATTTTTCGCTGGCGCGCGATAATCTGTCGCTCACTCGAATAGTCGGGCGCTTGCTGGGTGGAGGAGTGAGCGGCGACGCCGAAATCAGAAACCTCTTGTCGGGTTCGACTCGTGGCATGAAACCGAGCATGGAGCAGACCGCTGAACGCGCGAAGCCCGGTAAGAAGCAACGCCCCAACCGGCGTAAATCCGCTTTTCCGCCAATCGCGGGCCCTGGTCTGCAGCAGGGCACGGCCCACTTACGGGTGACTGGCCTATCGCTGACGGACCTGGCGCGCATGTTCTCGACCAAGGAAGTGCCGTACGAGAAGCTCAACCCAGTGGGCAGTGTGGGAGGCACGGTGAATCTGGCATGGACCGGGTCTGTGGCCGATGCCAGCGCCGAGCTGGCGCTCGATGTCACCCCTCCTGTGCAGCCGTCAGCCAATCAATTGCCGGTGAGCGCGACGGTGCGGGCGCGCTACAACCCCAGAGCGCAAGTGATGGACTTTTCAGCCCTGACCATGGCGACCCCGCATTCCCATTTGAACGCGACGGGTACCCTGGGCTCGGCCTCCGCCGCTCTGCACGTAGTCCTGAATACCACCAGCCTGACCGAATTTCAGCCCCTGCTTACCGCTTTGGGCAACTCGCCGCCACCCGTCGAACTGGCGGGCGGGGCAAGCTTCGACGGTACACTCAGTGGCAGGCTAACGGATCCGCAGATCGCGGGCCACGTGCAGGCCTCTGACTTCACTTACATCTATACCCCCAGGGAGCAGAGTGCAGTGCCGGCTAAGGCGCAAGGGCCCGCAAAAAAGAAATCGCTGTTCCACTTTGCGTCCGCGCCGCCTCCTCCTCCGCCGCAGCCGGTTGCACAACCCAGACGCATCCACATCGATCAGTTTTCCGGGGACGTGCAGTACTCCTCTGCAGGCGTGGCCGTGCATCACGGCATCGTTCAAGAAGGTAACGCGCGCTTGAATGTGGATGGTTCGGCGGCGCTGGCGAAAGGCAGCTTCAGCGAGAACCTGCCCTTCCAGGTGCAGGCTACAATCCGCGATGCGGACGTTGCGGAATTGCAACGCGCCGCCGGTCTGAATTACCCCGTGACCGGCACCGTGAATATCACGTTGCAGGCCGCCGGAACGGAAGCGAATCCGCACGGTTCGGGACATTTCTCCCTGACGGCAGCGCAAGCCTACGGCCGTCCCGTCAAATCGCTCACCGCGAACCTCGCCTTTGCAGATCACGAGGCGCAACTCGAGGACATCCAGATGCAAGCCATGCGCGGTAAGGTTGCAGGTTCGGCTGCCTACAACTTCAGCAACCAGGACGTGCGCTTCGACCTGACAGGCGACGGCATCGATCTGGCCAATATCCCCGAACTGCAAATGCCACGCTTGCAAGTAGGAGGCGTTGCCAGTTTCACGGCAAAGGGATCAGGCCCCCTGGCCCAACCGCTGATCAATGCCCACGTGCAAGTGGGTGGCCTGGTGGTCAACGGGGACCATCTCGGCGGCCTCACCGCCGACGCGGTGACCCATGGATATCATCTGCAACTCACGGCGCGATCGAATTTCCCCGCGGCCAGCTTGGCGGTGGATGGAGGGATTGAACTGCGCGGCGACATGCTGTCGGATCTGAAGCTGGAGTTCTCCGGCCTGGACATCAATCCTTTCCTGCCGGCAGAGGTCCGCCAAAGGGTCACCCACCACGCGTCGCTGGCTGGACATGCGGAACTGTCCGGAACCCTGAAGCAGCCCAGGCTACTGAACGGCAAGTTCTACCTTGACCAGTTCGCCGTGGAAGTGGAAAAGGTTGCGATTACCAGCGACGGGCCTGTGGAATTCGCGATGGCGAACGAAGTGGTCACGGTGCAACGCTGCACCCTGGCCAGTGGCGATTCGCGCTTCACCTTGACCGGCAGCGCCAGTCTGAAAGACGATCGCCGGCTGGCCCTGCGCGCCAATGGCCATGTCGACCTGAATCTGGTGCACACGCTTGATCCCGAGGTGAGTTCGTACGGCATTTCGAATCTGGACCTCACCGTGAATGGTCCGATGGCGCAGCCCGCGATCACGGGGCGCATCGATATCCAGCACGGCGGTCTCTCGATGATTGATCTGCCCGCCGGACTTGGCGATATCAACGGAAGCCTCGTCTTCAACCAGGACCGGCTGGAAGTGGAGCGCCTGACAGCGCGTACCGGCGGCGGGCTGGTGACCTTTGGCGGCTTCATCACCTTCGGCCGGACCGGCGGCGTCAACCTGACCGCCAACGGTGCTGAAATTCGTTTTCGCTATGCCGGAATCAGCGTTACGGCGGATGAATCGCTTCGCCTGGTGGGCACGCTGCAAAGTTCAATTCTGAGCGGAGACGTAACCGTTACCCGTTTCGCGCAGATTCCGTCCAGCGACCTGACCTTCGCTCTGGCGCAGGTAGGTCCGGCGCCCATAGCCGTGGCAAATTCACCGCTGAATAATCTGCGTCTGGATGTGCGCATCCTCTCCACGCCGGAGTTGACGGTACAGACGGCGCTGGCGAAACTGGCGGGCGACGTGGACCTGCGGCTGCGGGGCACGGCCGCTCGGCCGGTCTTGCTGGGACGCATCAACATTGCCGAGGGCGACATCAAGCTGGCTGGAGCCAAGTATCACCTGGAGCGCGGCGATATTACCTTTACCGACCCGGTGCGCATTGATCCGGTGCTGGATGTAGAGGCGACCACCAGGGTCCGCGATTACGACATCACCATCGGCTTGCACGGCACCCTGGAACGGCTGAACACTACTTATCGCTCGGACCCGCCGCTCTCCAGCGAAGACATCGTGGCCCTGCTGGCCTTCGGCCGGACGCAGCAGGAGAGCGCGATGAACACCGCGCCGCAGTCGGGATTCGCCGAGAGCGCCTCGGGCGCCCTACTCGGACAGGCCATCAACCAGACGGTTTCCAACCGCGTCTCCCGGCTATTCGGCGCGAGTTCCATCCGGATCAATCCTTCCCTGGGCGGGCCCGACAATAATCCCAATGCGCGCGTCACCTTCGAGCAGCAGGTATCGAACAACGTAACCCTCACGTATATAACCAACCTGACCAGGTCGGCGCAGCAGGTGATTCAGTTCGAATACGCCATCAATAGCGAATATACCGTGCAAGCTATCCGTGACGAGAACGGGGTGGTCAGCTTCGACATTCTTATTCGTAAGCGGAAGCGATGAAGAGCAGAGCAATTAGCACTTAAGGCGGCTTCAGAGTTGGTGTACTTCGGGTAGAGCCGGCCTTCAGGCTGGCGCCGTGCCGAGCATTACTGTAGCCTTCCGCCGCTACGGTCATTTCTAATGACCGCAGCGGCGGAAGATCTTTTCGGGGCAGCGAACGCGGCGCTAAAGCGCCGCTCTACCCTGTTGGTCGCAGGGTACAGTAACTTTGAAATCGCTCTAGCATTTAGCAAGCTAAAAGCTAATTGCTAATTGCTAAATGCTAAGTGCTAATTGCTAAATGCTAACTACTTTCTTTCACGACGGCCACGACACCGAGGGTTCGCAGCAACAGCGGGCGCGCATGGTGGAGGAGCAACTGCGCGGGCGTGGCATTCGCGATCCCCGCTTGCTGGCCGCCATGGGAAAGGTCCCGCGTGAGGAATTCATTGCCAAAGGGGAACTTGGCAACGCTTATGGCGATCACCCGGTCCCCATCGGCGCAGGCCAAACGGTTTCCCAGCCCTACATTGTGGCAGCCATGATCGCGGCTCTGGAACTGCGTCCAACCGACCGCGTGCTGGAGGTGGGCACGGGCACGGGATATGAAGCCGCCGTCCTGGGTGAGTTGGCGGCCGAGGTCTGGACGATCGAACGGCACGAAGAGCTGGCGATGGCGGCGCGCGAAATTCTGGCGAGGCTGGGCTACGTCAACGTTCACGTTGTGGGCGGCGATGGCAGCGTTGGTCTGCCGCAGCATGCGCCGTTCGACAAGATCCTGGTTGCGGCAGCCGCGCCGAAGATTCCGGAAAGCCTGGTCGCGCAGCTTGCCGACGGGGGCCGCTTAGTTCTGCCGGTGGGGGGCCGCTTCGAGCAGCAAGTGCAGGTTTTGCGCAAAGTTGGATCAGAGACGGTCGTGACTTTGCACGACCTGTGCCGCTTCGTGCCGCTGGTGGGAGAAGAGGGATGGGAGCCGTAGAAGAGGGCAGTTGGCAATTAGCATTAGGCAATTACGAACAAAACCAACAAGCAGCCTGATATCGTTACGGCACTTCGATCCGGCGGAAACCTCACCAGATTCTTTTGATGCCGTAATGGTCGACAATTTGTTCATTGCTGACCAAGGCAAGATTCTCGCTCTGCGCCTGGGCAATCAGCATTCGGTCAAATGGATCGCGATGATCGCCAGGAAGATTTCCCGCCCTCTGCGCATGGTCAATTGAAATCGGCAGCGGTTGAAACCCGAGTTGCTCGACGATCCGCGCAAAGTCGGCGACCAGTTCTTCGGCAGAGGGAAGCTTTCCCAGACGGTGCTTGGTTGTGATTTCCCAAGCCGAGGCAGCGGAGACGAAAACCTCGTTGGTAAACGACGCCAGAACAGAATGCGCCCTCTTGGAGAGTTTCCGGTCTCCCGTTACTGCCCACAGCAGCGCGTGCGTATCGACGAGGACACGCATCAATGGCCCCAGGCATCGAGTTCGTCGCCAGGGAGTGGGTCCGAGAAATCGGCGGGGACGGTGAATTTCCCCTTGAAAAGATCCAACCGCCGGGATTTCGACGATTCCACGATGGGCACAATCTTAGCTACAACCTTTTTGCCGCGTGCGATCAGGACCTCTTCGCCGCGTTCGGCCCGCTCAATTAATTTCGAAAGATTGGTCTTGGCTTGATGGATGGTAGCTGTTGGCATCGAAACTCCCTTAGCTAAGCATAGCATAGCTAAGCAAAGAGATGGATGCCCGGTTTGACCCGCCCTCAATGCACCATAAAACCGCTGCCCGCGGCGATCACGCCGATGGTCGCCAGAGCAAACCCGAAGTACCAGTAGGCGCGCTTGTCGGTGAGCAAGGTGATGGAGGTAACGACCAGCGCGATCTCCAGAAATACCTCGCCCAGGTCGAAGCGATCGGCGCGACGGCTGGCGTGTCCCACTTCTGCCTCCAGTCCGCGCGCCTCGTTCTGGATGTCCTTCTGCTGGTCGCGATACTTGTCGATCTCTTCGTGGAAGTGTTTCTGCACCTCCTGGGCGCGTTCTTCCTTGGTGTTCTGCAGGGCAGTGAGCACGTCGTCGAGGGCCTCCAGATTGTTGCGGCGTATGTTCTTTGCCTGGTAATAGGCCCACTGGTCGGTGGCCCGGGTCTGCAGCAGAATTTCTTCCGTATGCGCCCGATGGCCCAGCAGCGAAACCGTGGCGATCAACACTGCCAGGATCGCCATAGTGAGGCTGACCGGAGCTATGTGCTTTCTTTCTCTGCCTTCTTCGGCTGCTTCCTTCGCTTTGTCGATCGCTTCCATTTCTGAGCTCATGAGGCCTCCAGTAGCAATTAGCAGTTAGCACTTAGCATTTAGCCAAATCTACAGCGTCCCTGCCGGATCAAAGGTAACTGCTAACTGCTGACTGCTAACTGCTAAATGCTAAGTGCTAAGTGCCAACTGCCCTTCCAAAATAGCGCAGAATCGCGTCGGCTTGGGGGCGGCTCACCACTGAGGCCAGCGCCGCCGCATCCGCTTCCTTCACCGCTTGCAAGCTGCCGAAGTGCTGCAACAGGCGGTTCGTGGTCCGTTCACCCACGCCGGGAATGTCCAGCAGTTCGGTCTTGCGGTCGCGCATCTGCCGCCGTTTGCGATGGAAGGTCACGGCAAAGCGGTGGGCCTCATCGCGCACCAGTTGCACCAGGTGCAGCACCGGCGAATGGCGGTCGAGCACCACCGGCTCGTCTTCCTGACCCAGGACGTAGATGATCTCCTCGCGCTTGGCGATCGAGGCCAGCGGCTGGTTGATGATGCCCAGTGCCTCCAGCGCCTGCGCGGCGGCGTGCAATTGTCCAATACCCCCGTCGATCAGCACCAAGCTCGGCATCGTTTGCTTCTCCACCTTCACCCCAGGGAGCGCAGAATCGGCGCTTCCTGGGGACCCCGAATCCTGCACTCGCTTGTAGCGGCGGGTCACCACCTCGCGCATCGAGGCGAAATCGTCCA
>ODAK010003019.1_pt1 | contig 17567 bp, 12 predicted proteins | sample 1539591 | NCBI WGS metagenome assembly ODAK01 (sample SAMEA3539303, study PRJEB22396) | soil metagenome | biome: tundra; feature: field; material: soil | place: USA | collected 2010-05 | depth 0.15 m
TCTCGACCTTCTTGAACAGGTCCTTGTAGTCCACGATGTAGCCGAAGTCTTTGTCTTCGCCGTCGAGCCGGTTGGTGCGGCAAATGGCCTGAAAGAGCCCGTGATCCTGCATGGATTTATCGATGTAGAGATACGTGCAGGGCGGCGCATCGAAGCCCGTGAGCAGTTTGTCCACTACGATCAGCAGCTTCATGTTCGCGGGCTGCTTTTTGAACAGCTCTTTGGCCCGGTCCTCGTAGGACTCGGTCGTCAGTGCGTTACCAGCCCCGGCGTTTTTCAGAAGTTCGATGTAGGTGTTGTAGATGAACTGTTTGTCGGTCTCCGTGTTTGCCCCGGTGTCTTCCAGGGTGATGTCCCTCGTCATCGGGTTGTACGAGGTGACGACGGCGCAGCGGTCTTTCAACGGCGTCTTCTGGAAGAGCGTGAAGTATTTGCAGGCTTCATAGATGCTGGAAGCCACCAGGATGGCGTTGCCGCGATCCTCGTTGATCCGTGGCTTCACGTTGAAGTCGAACACGATGTCGCTCACCACGCGATCCATGCGGGATTTGGAACTGAGCACCTTTTGCATGGTGCCCCACTGCTCGCGCAGGGCGGCCTTCTGCCAGTCGTTCAGCCCCCGGGTCTTCACGTCGAACCAGGCGTCGATCTTCTCTTCCGAACCCAGGCGCTGATCGATGTCGCGGGCCTCATAGAGCAGGTCGAGCACGACTTTATCTTCGACGGCTTCGCTGAATTTGTAGGTGTGGATGTAGCCGCCGAAGACCTCCAGGCTGGTCTTCTTGTCTTTCTTCAAGAGGGGCGTGCCGGTGAAGCCGAAGAAGACCGCATTCGGCATGATGGCCTTCATCACCCGGTGCAGGTCCCCGCTTTGCGTGCGGTGGCACTCGTCCACGAACACGAAGACCTCGCCCACGGTCTTGCTCGGCTGCCCCTTCAGGTCCTTGATGAAGGCATCAATGTCGTCCACATCGCGCGGGCCGAACTTGTGCACCAGGGAGCAGAGTAGGCGGGGCGTGGCCTGACCGAGCAAGCGCATCAGGTTGCGACCACTGTTGGTGCGTGCGATGGTTTCGCCGGCCTGCTTGAAGACCCGTTCGATCTGCTTGTCTAGCTCGTCGCGGTCGGTGATGATGGCCACGCGGGCCTTGGAGTTGTGTTCGAGAATCCACTTGGCCAGCAGCACCATCACGATGCTCTTGCCGCTGCCCTGGGTGTGCCAGATGATGCCGCCCTTCTGCTTTTGCACGTGCTTCTGGGCGGCCTTGATGCCGAAATACTGGTGCACGCGCGGCAGCTTCTTGATGCCGCCGTCGAACAAGACGAAGTCGTGCATCAGCTCAAGGGTGCGCTTCTTGTCGCACATCTTGGCCAGGTACTTGTCCAGCTTGTAACCCTGGTTGTCTCCCTCGTCCTCCTTCCAGCGCAGGAAGTATTTCTCTTCGGTGCCAATGGTGCCGTACTGCAGACCCTCGGAATTGTTGCCCGCGAACACGAGCTGCACGGTGCTGAAGAACCAGGCGTTGAATGCGGGTTGCTGGTTCGAGAGAAGCTGGCGGATGCCGTCGCCGATGGTGGTGGTGCTCTTCTTCAGCTCGATCACTGCGAAGGCGATGCCGTTGATGTACAGAACCAGGTCGGGCCGGCGCTCGTGGCCGCCCTTGAGCGTGACCTCTTCGGCGATAGCGAAGTCGTTCTGGTTCGGCTTCTCCCAGTCGATAAGGTGCACGGTCTCGGTGTTCTCGCCGGCCGCCAGCTTGACCTGCACGCCGTAGCGAAGCAGCTTGTAGACTTCCTGGTTGTTGTCGTAGAGCTTGCGGCTGAAGTTGTCGGCTGCTGTGCGCAGGCCGTGGATGGCGCGACCAGCGAGGTCCTTGCTGTAGCCGCGCTTGGCAAGCCAGGCGGCCAGGATGTCTTGCTCGATGTTGCGGTTGTCGGCCCGGTCGATCCAGTTGCCCAGGTAGCGGTAGCCGAGCTGGCCCGTGAAGAGCGCGATGATGCGATCTTGGGTGGCACGCTCCGGAAGGGCGACGGGGGTCATTTCAGCACCTCCCAGTGGCCGCCCTTTTTGGGTCCTACGAAACGAATACGGCCGGCTTTGGCCAACGCAGCCACAGCGCGCTCGACCGCGCGCAATGACTTTCCGACCATCTGGGAGACCTCGACCAAGGTGGTTCCAGGGGCGTCCGAGAGAACGGTCAGGATGCGCTCTGGAGTTCTCGTCTGATTTTGTACCGGCGTTTCTACCGGCGTTTGTACCGGCGTTTCTACCGGCGTTTCTACCGAAGCTTTCTTGCCCGACTCGGGCCTCGACTCGGGCCTCGACTCGGGCCTGCCGCCGTCGCGCACCTCACTGGAGGCCGGCACGATGGCGAGGTACTCGCTTGGGAAGGGGAAAGTAACCCACACGTCGCGGGCATCGAACTCGATGCGCGGCTCGGGCGCGCCGGCTTCACGACAGGCGTCGATGATACGTTCGATACCACGGCCCCAGGCCTCGATCTCGCCAGCGCGGAAGAAGGCGTTCGCCACCAGGGGATTGTACGGGTGCGAGGCATGGTGGCCGTAGAGCTTCTTCATGGACCAGCCCTCGGGCAGCTCACCTGGATTCCAAATGGCCAGCCGGTCCGGATACACGCGAATCTGTATCGGGGCGCCGACGGCGTAGTCGCGGTGGATGATGGCGTTCAGCACCGCCTCGCGCAGGGCCGGCTCGGGCACAGGCAAAGATTCGACGCGCTGGATGCCTTGGTAGCTGATGGCTGCTTTCAGGTATTTGGTGGTGAGAAGCTCGATGGTCTTCGCCGCCTGGGAAAATAGGTCGCCGTGGATTTCATCGTGGTACAGCAGATCGGACGCGGTCCGGAAATAGCCGATCTTGGTGAAGGCCCCCACGAAATGCCGGTCGGGCTCGGGGTGGAACAGCAACAAGGCCGCGCGCTTCAGGTCGGGTGGCGCAACCAGATTCAGTCGTTCCAGCAGCGCCGTGACCGTACCTTGCAGCGAGCCCGCGTCCAGGCGCTTGCTTTGCCGGGCCAACCGCCGGAACAGCGTCATGGCGTCTTTGGAAAGATCCTTGGGGCGCACGCGCGGAACCGGGGCCGCATCCCACGACCGGCCGTGCTTGCGTAACAGGAAGCGATCCAGCGCCAAGCCCTTAAGCTGCTGATTCGTGCCGCCGCTGCGAAACCAATATTCGCCCTTATGGCTGATAGGGCTTGGGTAGGCTGCCACCTTGATCTCGATCAGTTCCTTGCCTGATTTCTTCACCAGCCGCACATCGACCATCACGCCGAGGATGTCGCGGATCTTGTTCGGCAGCTCGTCGAGCAATCGTTGCGCCTGGGCCACGCCCTTGACCACGCCCCGATCGTCCATGCCAATGACCAGCTTGCCGCCCTCGGCATTGGCGAACCCGCAGATCCAGCGGAGATATTCATCACGCCAGGATTCCTTCCATTCCAGCCGCTGGTTCTCTTTCATGGCAATCACACCAGGCGAATCTTACCCGTGAGAAGGTTTTGCATCATGCCCTGCTTGATCTGCTGGGCCTTGGTGAGCTTGGTTTCGAGGGTGGCGATGTCGACGTCCATGTCGGAGAGGACGGATGCGATGGCGGTTTGCTCTTCCGGCTCTTTTGGAACAGCAGTTGTGAGACCCAGAACCTTGGCTACGGAAAGACCGGGCTGAGCAGAAGACTCCGAATACCTGTTGAGATTCATGTCCCGGAGAATCAAGGTCAGCCATCGGATGTCGGTCGCTGCCAGCGGAGTGACAACAATCGCGTGCTCTGAGGCAAAGAATCGCCCCTGCACGCCGACAACGTTTCCGCAAAGCGCCCCTTGGCGACCAATCAGTGCGTATTCCCCTTCGTGTGTGAACCGCGTTGCGTACGCACGTAGTCCGTTGCCTCCGTAGCAAGGGTACGGCGATGTCTGATCGATGCTGGTACTCGTGATACCTTCGCCGCTCTTCATAATGGAGATCCTGTCGAGTGGCCGGACATCCCAATCCTCCGGTGTCACCCCAACTTCGGTCTGTCTATAGCCGGGCTTGGATTGGAAGCCGGGGAGGCGCTTTTTGCCAGTGAGAAGCTCTTGCATGGCGCCTTGTTTGATCTGGCGCTTCTTGGTGAGGAGTTGCTCCAGGGATTCAATGAGCGCATCCGCATCCGAAAGCGCCTCGGCAATGGCTTCTTCCTCTGAAGGCGGCGCTATTGGTACGGGCATATTGCGAAGAGCCTCGCCGCTGATCTTCGGCATGGTTCCTGTCGATCCCGCAGCGGCACTGCGAAAGAACGCACGTCCGTTGCCACTGTTGGCGTAACGCCAAAACCATTCGCCAGTTGACCGGCGTCCGAACCGCAACCGCATCATTAGATCGGGATAGATGTACGTGGCAGTTGGGCCATTGAAAACCGCGGTTGTGCCAACCAGGTCGGCGGTGTTGGCTCTCTGAACGAGAACGTCGCCAGCTTCAAGAAAGAGCGGTGAAGAAGCTGGTATGATCTGAGCGAGGTGCTTCACCGTCGTCTCGTTGAGGATCATTCGCCCGCTTGAAGTTGCCGCGAGGCTGAGTGTCTGCGTTCCCGATAGCGCGTCACCGGCGGGTCCCGAGTAGCCGTTCTTTGGTCCGCTTCGGACGATCTCTCGAAGGGAGGACACCTCCCAATCCTCCGGTATCACCCCCACCTCCGTCTGCTTGTACCCGCGCCTGACCGCACTCATGGGGGCCTCGTTGGAATCAGTCAGCAAGCTGCTGACCAATTGGGCAGCAAGCTGCTGCCTCATTGGGAAGGCTCTCACAGCTCGAACCCCATCTTCGCCAGGTGCTCGCCCACCTTGGCCTCCAGCTCGGCCACGCGCTTATTCAGGTCGGGTAGCGGAGTCTCGTAGCGCTCGGCCAGCTCTTTCACCCGCTGGGTAAGCTGCTGGCTGATGCGGTCGGTTTCGCCGTGGATCACGGCTTCCAGTGCCGCCATCCACTTGTCGTCTACCACCAGGGATTTCACGTCGTCCTCAGCGAGCTTGGGATACTGGGCGTAGGCCTTGGCGTCGAGGCTGGCCTCGGCGTCCTTGACCTGTTTCTTCAGCAAAGTCTCCTTCAGGGTGTGCGCCAACCATTCCTCCAACGCCGCGACTTCGTCCCTCGCGTTTCTATCGCCTCGGACTTCTTTCAGGCGCTTGACAACGTTTGCCGCGTTGACCTTGTCCAACTCGGAGAACGCGCCTTCGTCACCGCCGTGCTCTTCCTCAAGCTCGGCCAGCTTGGCGGTGGCGGCTTCCAGCTCTGCCGTCATCTGGTCGAGCGCAGCTTGCTCCTTGGCGAAGAAACCGGCCACCACCAGCGTCTTGGGCACAAGGTCGCACGCCCAGCCCTTGTCCACTTCCTTGCCCGGCTTGCCGTCCTTTCCCTTCTTGGTCTCGATCACCCGATACGTCTCCGCCTTCCAACCCTCGTCGGCGATCATGTACGCATCGTCTTGCATGGTGGCGGCCCAGTAGTCCATCAGGTGCTGGTAGATGTCGTAGGGATCAATCAGTGGCCGGTCGGCGTAGTGGTCAAGCAGGCCTTCGGACAGCTTGGCGATAAGCTCTTTGGGATGGAAGCCGGGCTTGAGCGCCTTGAGCGTGGCCGTGCTCTTCTTCCTCCACACGGCGAAGTGGGCGTTCATCTGGGCGATGAAATCGGCGAACTCGGGGTGCTCGTAGATGGTGGCCTTGATGTCGGCCTTGGCCACCTTCAGGTTGAAGTAGCCCTTGCGCTGCCCTTCAAAGAGCGCTCTTTTCAGTCGAGGGCAGACGGTCCAGTAGGGCGCCATGGCGCTTTCAGCGTCCACGTCGGCGGCCGGGATGCCGCCTTGCAGGTGACCTTCGATGTCCTGGATGTCCTCTGGAATTTGGCTGTCGATATAGCGGGGCAGGTTCAGGTTGAAGTCGTTCTTCTCGATTTCGGCCAGGCTGACCATGCGGCTGTAGCGGGGGACGTCCGCCTGGCGTGTGAAGGTGTCGACGATTTTGTGGATGTCCTGCTCGCGCAGGCGGTTCTTGGGGCCGTCCTTCATGAAGCCGGCGCTGGTGTCGACCATGAAGATGCCCTTGCGCGCCTGGGCGTCCTGCTTGTCGATGACGACGATGCAGGCGGGAATGCCGGTGCCGTAAAACAGGTTGGCGGGCAGGCCGATGATGCCTTTGATGTAGCCCTTGCGAACCAGGGCCTTGCGGATGTCGGACTCGGCGTTGCCACGAAAGAGCACGCCGTGGGGCAAAATGCAGGCGCCGTGGCCGGTGCTCTTGAGCGAGCGCACGATGTGCAGCAGGTAGGCGTAGTCGCCTTGCTTGTCGGGCGGGACGCCGAAGGATTCGAATCGACCGTAGGGATCTTTCTCGGCGTCAAGGCCGGTGCTCCAGCGCTTGTCGGAAAACGGCGGATTGGCGACGACGTAGTCGAACGTCTTCAGGCCTTGCCCGTCCTTGAACCTCGGATCGGTCAGGGTGTTGCCTGGCTCGATGGTCGCCATGGCGTTGCCATGCAGGATCATGTTCATGCGGGCCAGGCCCGCGGTGGTCGATTCCTTTTCCTGCCCGTAGAGCGTGACCTTCGTGGTGGCCTCGTACGCCACCTTCAGCAGCAGCGAGCCCGAGCCGCAGGTCGGGTCGTACACGGTGGTGTTCGGGCTGGTCTTGGCGGTGCGGATGCCGAGCACCTTCGCGATAACCCGGCTGACCTCGGCAGGCGTGTAGAACTGGCCTTTGCTCTTGCCACTCTCAGTGGCGAAATGCCGCATCAGGTATTCGTAGGCGTCGCCCAGGATGTCGTCGCCGTCGGCGCGGTTCTTGGAAAAGTCGAAGGCCTTGTCCTCGAAGATGGCGATGAGGTTGGTCAGCCGTTCCTGCATCTCCTTGCCGCTGCCCAGCTTGGCGGCGTCGTTGAAGTCGGGCATGTCGGAAAGCTGGTTGGCGTCGGCGAGGGGCCCGACGATCTACTTGTTGATGAAGTCGCCAATGTCCTTGTTGCCCTTCAACGCCACCATGTCCTTGAAGTTGGCGCCGCGCGGGACCTTGATCTCGGCGTACGGCCGGCCCGCGAACTTGTCGCTGACGTACTTGATGAACAACAAAACCAGGATGTAGTTCTTGTACTCGCTGGCATCCATCCCGCCCCGCAGCTCGTCGCAGGATTGCCAGAGGCGGGAGTAGAGCTCGGACTTCTTGATGGGCATCGGTTCCTTCGGTAGGCGGGGTCGGTCGCCGACGGGAATCGTATCACCGGTCTGGTCCGATCGGCGCGCATCCCAAAGACCGAGGAGCACGATGTGTGCCCCCGACGTTCTCTAGTTGCGCCTGGGCCGACTTGTTGGGGCAGCTTGCGTCGGGCAGGTCTTCGGCTCATGGTTGTGGCACCAATGGAACATCCGAAGGTCTTGAACCTGAGCAACATGGGCAAAATCGGGACGATCGCGACGGTGCTCGTCGCGGCATTGGCGGCAGTCAGTTGCGGCGGGGCTTCCGCCAACGCTCGGCCGCCAGCTACCGCTGCAAGCGCTTCCGACGTCGACGAGGTCGCGGCTGGTTTGACGGAACACCACCGACACCATCACCACGGTGGCGTGACTCTCCTGATCGCCTTAAGCCTCGACACGCTCGGCGTCTCCCCCGACCAGCGGCTGGCTGTGGAGAAGATTCGAAGGGATTTGCATGCTCGCATGGAGCCGGCGCGGGCCGCGCAGCAAAGGCTGGCGGCTGCACTGGCCGATGGGGTCGCCGCGGGCAACCTCGACGAGCGGACGGTAGACGCCGCTATCGCCCAGGTGTCAGCTGCGGCTGCAACGGTGCACGACGCATCCACGGAGGCGCTGAACGAGTTGCATGCGGTGCTGACGCCACCCGAGAGGGCCGCGCTTGTGGACAAGGTCGAGGCGCATTGGTCGGTGTGGCAAAAGGCAAATGCCGAGGAGACCGATCCAGCCAATCCAGAAGGTAGTCGGCTCGCGATGCTCACGACTGATCTTGGTCTAACGCAAGAACAAGTGGCAAAGATTCGTGCGGGACTCGGTGAGGGAATGAAGGCTGTCCCGCGGCTTGACCCGCAGGAGATCGCCGCGCACATCCAGGCATTTGGCAATGCTTTCCGCAGCGAGAAGTTCGATGCCAAGGCGCTCACAGGTGCGAACAGCGCGAACGCACACCTAGCTGGTTGGGGCGCGGCTCATCTGGCGCATTTTATCGAGGCAGTGAGTCCCGTCCTCACTCCGGACCAGCGCGCCGAGTTTGCACAGAGGCTCCGCGAGCATTCGGTTCACACTAACGGAGGGAACGAATGAGCCTAGGAAATCAGACAAGAATGCTTCGAAGGTTGGCGTGCGCAGTCGGCTTGAGCGCGACACTTGCGGCCACCCAGGGATGCGTTCCCTTCATTGGTTACGACGATTACCCGCCCGACGCGTATGTGGCCACGACCGCGCCCGTCTACTTCGAGGGACGGCCCATGTACTGGTATGGCAATCGATGGAGCTATCGGGAGGGTGGTCGCTGGAATCACTACGACAGGGAGCCGCCAGCGCTCTACCAGCGTCGTATGCAAGGTCCACCTGTGCGACGCAGCTACGAGCCGCCCCGCGGACGCCCCGCTGCTGGGCATTTTGGGGGCAGGCCAAACGGTCGACGCTGAACGAGGGCCGTTCCGTAGGTCGAGGAACCCGAGTCTACGTTCGTTGATCGGGTTTGAATAGGCGGCGCTTTCCGACGGCGTAGAATGCGAACGCCCACCAGCAGGCCAAGAGCACGACCGTCTCCATGCGTGTGGCATGCACGATGGTGTCCGAGTCGATCAGGCTTCCTAGCCCGTCTGTCCCCAAGATGAGCCCTTGGAGCTCGGAGCTCGACTGGCCGATGGACGCTAGGATCCCAGCCCTATCAAGAAGGAGCGCCAACCGATCAACGGTGTACAATCCCGTGCCGGCGAGTAGCACCGGGATCCCCCACGGACGCAGCATCAGCAGCCCCAGACCCATTGCAACGTACGCGGCTGCGAAGATCAGGTGGTACGTGACCGCGATCAAACCCGTGCGAACCGCGCCCGCCAAAGGAACAGCGCCGGTCATCGAATACACCTCGTAGGCGGCTGTGGCCAAGAAGAAGGCGCCTGCGAGACGCAGGGTAATCGCACCCTTTGGCCGACCCGAGGCGGACATTCCGACGCCATCAGGCGGTTGCCACCGCTCCCCGCTCCGTGTCGCGCCGCAGAACCGGCACAGGATTGCGGCGTCCTGAATTTCCTCGGCGCAGAACGGGCACTTCATCTACCGCTTCTTACGTCGTCCCTGGCCCTTTTGCACGCGGTGGAAAATTCAATGGCGTCGCAGCGGCAATTGCGAATTGTTGGGCAAAGTCGCTCTACATATCTTCCATGGATTTTGCGACCTCGTCTTCGAATCCTTGACGAATCTCGATGAGGGATTCCTGCTGGGCAGCACGCACGCTGTCGATCCTCTCGCCGAGCGGGCTCAGAGTGTCACCCTCAATGTCGTCCTCATCGAACGACAAATGTTTGACGGGCGTCCAACCGTCGTCCCTTTCGTCCGCCTGGACCTGAGCCAGGCCCAGAAGACTGCAGGCCGCGACGGCGAAAACTGAAATCAATCGGCGGATGAGTGTCGTCTTCATGATGATCCTCCTGCTTGGATCAACGGCGGATGACTGCTCTTGTTCCGAGGCGAAAGGCAAATACCTCTGTGCGTTGCTGTGTTACTATTTCTCAGGGCCTGGAGGGAACGTTTCGGGCAGGCTGACGTTGATCCGTACAGGAGGTGAGGCATGACCGCCCTCGAAGGAAAGGCGCTTCTCGACCACGGCAAAGCGATCGCCAAGCGGTACGCCGGGCGGGTTGGTGCCGACATCGCCGACGAGCTGAGTGCTGAAGCCGTGCTGCGCGTACTTGGCAGCCCGCCGCCCGACGGCCATGTCGAGCCGTGGCTCGAACGTATCTACCGCAATTTGGTCGTAGACCACTGGCGGCGCGGGCACGCGGTTGCGAGTTTCGACGAGGTTCCCGAGATCAGCGCGGCCGGTACGCCGGAAGGGGACGCGATGCGCGCAGAAAACCGACGGCTGGTGCGGCAGAGCCTGCGCTCCTTGCCGCGGGAAACGCGACGGTTGCTCCTCATGCGCTTCTACGGTGACGCCGACGACCAGGTGGCAGCGCAGAGCTTTGGCATCACCGCCACGACGGTGCGGACACGCATCCATCGCGCGCTCGCCCGACTACGCGAGTATCTCGCAAACTTGGGCGCATGGTTCCCGCCGTTTTTGGGAAAGCTCGGTGCACAGCTCTGTACCATCGGTGTGGCGCCGGCCTTCATCGCCGCCTTCCTCGTTGTTGGCGCGACTGCGGCCAATCCGGAGCCGACGCCTGTCGCCGTGGTGCCGGTGGCAGCGGCCCACCACGCGCCGACTCGATCTTTTGAGGCGGCAGTGGTGACAGACGGGCAGCCTCGGGCTCGTGTTCGTGTGAGTGGCCCGAAACGGGCTTCACCTCCGGCGCAGCCTCTCGCCGTACCGCCACCCGTCGTCGAATTAACCGACGATACCACCGCGGTCGGCACGATCCTTCAGCCCGACGGTATCGTCATCGTCGCAGAGCCACCCAGGCCAGTGCTGCCGTGTTTGGTGGAAGCACCTACGACCTTCTTCGTCCAGATTGAGAAGATGCTCGAAGAGGGGATCTGAAGACCTGTTAGCATCGGTGTGACAACGGCCGGCGACCGGACGGAAAGGGGGCCTACTGGATTCCCTTGGCGCGCAGAATGATCTGCGCCACGGAACATTTCAATCCATCGGCGGATGCAACGGGCACTGAGACGAAGTCCGTAGGACCGCGCGTGTCGAGCTTGCAATCCGCCGCGTCCGCGGCGCCGTAGGTGATGACTGTGTCCCTGAAGGTGATTGCTGAAACGGGAGCCGAGGAGTATTCCTCGATAACGAACATGGCCCAATTCTGGGCCTGCTCCGCCAGGTCCTCGCTGAAGCTGACGGACTTGCTGGTCTGCAGGTCGGTGACCGTCTGGCTCCAGCTGCTTCCGACGAGCTGCATGTCGATCGTCAGCTCGTCTCCAACGTTCACGGACATGACCTGTCCGCCGAAACACCCCATGTAGCCCGTCGCACTGCCAAGGGTGTTCACGTACTGCGCGGAGATCCACCAGGTGGAGTAGGCGCGGGGCTGGACGCCCGGCGCGCACGAATTCCCCCATGTAAGAACCGGCTGCAGGACACCGGTTCCAATGGGACCGAAATGGGCGCTTCCGGAAAGCGGCTCCAGCCCAGGCCAAAGAAACAGCGTGCCCGAGGCTGCTGGTTTGGGAGGAACGATCATCGTGGTTTGAAGTCGAACGATCTGTGTGCGGGTATTGGAAATGAAGTAAACAGAGCCATAGTCGCCAATGGTGCCGCCCGGAGCTTCCGGGCCTGCGTCGATGCTGCCCGCGCCGCCGGCTCCAGAGTCACCGGTTGCGCCGCTGTTGCCTCCGCTGCCAGCGCGGCCTCCGCCTCCCAATTGTCCGCCGGTGATAAACCCGCCGCCTGTCCCAGTGGCGCCGCCCGACGCTGTGCCGCCGCCGCCCTTCGTTGGATCCGCGCCACCCGTGCCCGCTGCTCCACCGGTCGCCGGACTTCCGCCGGTCGCAGCCGATCCACCGCCGCTGGCGCCACCAGCGCTGGTCATTCCACTTGTGGAAGAGTTTCCCCCGCTACCTGGGGAGCCGCCAGTGGCCAAGCTGCCGCCGCTGCCGCTGCCTATTGTGCCACCCGCGCTGGAGTGGCCACCGGCGCCGCCGGATCCAGGTGTGCTCGGACCTCCACTCGAAGAATCACATCCGAGCAGCGACAACATTGTTACGCCAGATAGCAGGGCAGGATAGGCGATCGTCTTCAGGTTCATGGGTCAGATCTCCTCGGCTAACGCGGCCTGCCCGCAACGCGGACCCGTCAGTACGCCCAATGTACCGTTTCTGCTGTTGGGCGTACAGTCGCTGTTGCGCGGATGACGGCGCTCGGTCAGGTATCCAAGGATGAGCTGTGCGCATTGCAGGATGCGGCGGGGACGGGCGCTCTTGCTCGTCGCGAGAGGCTGGGCGGAACTTCTGAGCTTCTACTACCGGAGGCGGCGTGAGCGGCGGCGATCCCATCAAACCTACTTGCTCGGGTCCACCACGCGACCTTGGAACAGTATTGCGCCGGTCGGATCGTGGCGGATGAAGAACAGAAACGGCCGGTCGACAACGAGGACGTTCGTGGGTTTCTCGGCGAGCGCGAGGGTCACGACTGTCACGCCCGTTGCGGCTGCGGCCGTGGTGCCGGACTCGTCGACGGCGATGATGGCCTTGTGGATGACTTCGCCCACGTGCAGGTCGTGCTGCCCGTCGATGGCGGAGAAATCAGCCCCCGCATCGAAGGCGTCGACCATTCCGAGCGCCCGTAACACGTCATTGAGCGGCGACGAGGTGGCAAATTTGAATTTCGGCATGGTCACAGCGCCGCTTGTTCCCGGCGTGCTGGGCGTGAGCACCCCCGCAAGGTTGGCCGCTGTGAGCCCCAGCTCGAAGGTGTTGAAGGTCCCAGCGTCGGGCACCACGAGAATCATCGAGGTCGTTCCACCCGAGTAGAAAAGCGCCGCCGCCTGGAACCCTGCGCCCTCCCACAGAAGAGCGTTATCTTCTTTCAGACTCTGCATCGTGGGAACGCTGACGTCGCCGGCCGGAGCGTGAAAAATCGCATTTGGGCTGCTGGGATCGAACGGCGTGCCCCAGTTGCCGTGAAAGTAGACGGCGTCGGCAAGCACCAGGCGTACATTCGTGCCGATGGCTCCGGGGTCGAAAAGTTGTGGAATCATCTGCTGGGTCTGATCGGACACCCAGCGGTTGATGTCAACGCGTGCGGTTTCGGGCGCCTGCGCGAAGTTTTCGACGAACAGACCGGCGCCATAGTTTTCGGCCAGCAGGTCGAGATACGAAGGAAGGTAGCTAAAGCCCTGCTGCACCCACGTCGAATTCGCGACGGTCAGACGGAAAGCGTCGGGATTCGAGCCGGCGGGTGGCGCAGCCAGCGCCAGGTCGAGAGCATCGAAGGCCGGATGGAGCCGCTCGGGTGGCAAGCTGAAGTGCGCGGCGGCTGCTATTTGGGCGGCCGTGTTGTTGGCCGCGCCGCCGTAGAGCATGGCGAGCGCGAGCGCGATGCTGGTCTCGGAGAAGAGAAAGTTGCCAGCGTTGATCGGCCGCAGCTGGCCGTACAAGTCGAGCCCGAATGCCAGGTTGTCTGTTTCCAGTTGCAGGCTATCCGCCGAATCGACGGCAGGATTCAGGCTCCTCGCCTTGCTCGATCGCAGAGCGGCGGGCGGCGCGCTCGGCACCTCCGACACGGCCGCATCGGTCCCGGTCCCAGGTGAGGATCCGCTTGAACAAGACACCAACAACCATGCTGCCGACAGTGCCAAGCTCTTGCTCACGATGTGCATCATTTCTCGATCGTACGCCGGGCAACGATCGATGTCGAGATGCGACCTCCGACGCGCTCGTGGCCCCGATCACTCGCGACCCCGCTGCAAAACGCTTCTGTGGTTCGTGATCGAGACAGTCGAGGTTACAACCCCGAGCGAGTCACAGCGGGTCGCCGATTGTGATCCAGACGAGGGTGTAGCCATTGTCGAGAACTGGGATTTCCTCGAACACGCTTGCACGCAAGCGCCATTCCCAGGAAGGCTGTCACCTCGGCGCTGGAGTTGCGCGATTGGATGGTATCGGCCAGGCTGTTCGCGATGGAGGTGCGACAGTGAAGATCAACCAGATGACTCCCTTTCTTTGTTTTTTTGTGGCGGTCGTGTCGGGATGCGCCAGTGGAACGGCACCCCGGAGCAAGGATGACCAGGTGCTTGGGGCGGAGCGGCTACCGGCTGCCATTCGCGTCCCTTCGGGGACTAGCCTGTTGGTGCGATTTCATGCGGTTGGGGCGCAGGTGTACACCTGCAGCGCGTCCGCCAATGCAGCGCCGGCTTGGGCGTTGAAAGCGCCCGCCGCCAAACTGCTCGATGCCACGGATAGCCAGGTTGGCGCCCACGGTGAGGGACCGAGTTGGACGTCGAATGATGGAAGCTCGGTGCGTGGAAGGAAGATCGCCCAGGCGGATGCGCCGCAGGCCGATGCCATACCCTGGCTTTTGCTCCAGGCGACTACGCACGGGGGGAATGGAGTTTTTTCGAAGGTGGAATACATTCAACGCGTGAACACGATCCAGGGAAAGGCTCCTGGTTCTGGTTGCGATGCCGGTAACGTCGGCGCGGAAGTGAGCGCCGATTACAGTGCCGACTACTATTTCTACGGAGGTGTGAAGTAGGTCCCGATTGCCCAGCCTGAACTGTGATGCCGCGACGTGCTCGCCGCGCGCGAGCTACGGACTCTGCTCGCCGACAGGTCGGTCATGCCATATGCCAGTGCCCGACTCGTCACCGTCAAACACGCCGTTGCTGTCGCGGTCGAGACCAATGCGAACGCCGGAGCCCGGCGGAACGGCCGTAAACGTGAGCGTACCTCGCCGAGTAAGTCCGCGCAGGACAGCGTCGGTGAGCGGCTGGCCTCTCACCGTGTCGGGGATAAACGTTCCGTTCCTGGCGTCGAACAGGAACCCCAGATTCCGGCCATCGAGCAGACCCTTGACGACCAAATCGCACTCGCCAGCGACAGCGCGCGCTTCGAGCAAGTCAATGCGGCTCAGGACGTCGGGGGTAGCGTCCCTGGTCAACGTCGCCTGCTGACCCACGATGGGGGCAAGATTCGAATCGAAGGCGAACATGAAAGCTTCGACCTGGCGACGCTTGGTCAGGTTGGCGAGCAGCTCCTGCTGGGCTAGGGCCGGATCGTTGGGATCCGTGATGACCGAGAAGCCGCCCGGATTGGCGGGCAAGGTGGGGGTTGCGGCTCTCTGAGCAAACACGGTTCCACCGTGGAATCTGAACATCGTATCCACGCTGCCGTCGTGGAGGAAGCCGACGCCGCGTACTTGATCGCCCATGAACGAATTGTCGTTGTACGGAGCCGGGAGAAACGCGGCGAGGCCGCTGGTGTCGTTGGGATTGAACGTAGCGGCCATGCCGAACATCCCGACCTTCTGGTAGACGTTCCTGAGGTGAGGCACTTTCAAGAACTGCGTCTCGGCCTCGAACGAGTAACGTCCGTCGCTGCCGAAAAAGCCCGGCTTGGGAATCCCGACTGCGCGTTGCCGCTTGGATCCAGAACGTGGCAGCCGTTGCAGTTGTGAAACGTGTCGGATGGGAGTTCCTGGCCGTCCGCCGTTTTGCTGAAGAAGAAGTCGCGCCCGGCCTGCTGGTCGGGCGTAAGCGAATTGTCCAGGTTCCGGATCGGGTTCGGCGGATAGGTGACCTGCAGGATGAAGTCCGTGAAGGCCTGCATGTCGTCGTCACTCAGCGGGCCGCTCCTGCCGAGCAGTCCGCCGAACGCGACGTTGAACTTCTTGAATGCGGCATCCTCGTCGAACGTGCCCGTGTTGGGCTGCGCGCTTGGTACGACGTTGAGCCTGGTGGTGTCGGTGCCACCCGTCCGATCGCCACGCCAGTGCATGGGGCCGTGGTTGGCCATGCCGCGTAGGCTCTGGGTCGTCATCGGCCCTTTCAGATTGAAGTGCGTCGTCGGTGGGTTGCCGAACGCCTGAGCGATGATCGCGGGATCCACGGTGAACGGTCCCGGGATGGGCGTGACGAAGTCGTCGGGGTCGCCCAGATCCCACGCCAGGCTGTCGAAATCGCCGAACACGTGGCAACTGGCGCAGGCCGAGTCGCCGTGGCTGGAGGTAAAGGTTGCGTCGTACAGGAGCCGGCGGCCCTTGGTAACGCTTGCTGGCTCGGGGTTGAACATCCTGATGTGTCGGAACTCGCGCCGTGTCCGTGTGTCGACCATCGAGATGGCATTGTCGAAGCGAGTGAGAACGTAGAGAACACCCTCGCGCTCGTCGAGTACGAGGCCCGTCGGACCGCCACCGCTGATGGCAACTTGGTTCGCGAGCGACGGCACGAAGGTGTCATTCTCGAGCGTGCGGGTCGAGAACACGCCCACCTTACTCGATCCGAGAGCCGCCACATACAAGGTACGGCCGTCCGACGAGACGGCCATGCCCGTCGGGAAGGCCAGACTCTTGGCCGCCTCCTCTGGCGTACCATCACGAGTGTAGTCGAGGTGCTTGTTGAGGTGGCGCGGACTGACAGTGCCGAGCGCTGGATCAATGACGGAGATGCGGCTCTCCGCGAGATGCCCCCGTACCGAGCCCGACGGCGCGCCCTGGGTGGGACCGAAGTTGTTGTGCCCCTCGAAACGCACTTCGTTGTGTGCGTCGGTGTTAGCGACATACACTCTGCCGCTGACGGGATTGACGACCATGTTGAAGAGGATCGTCCCTACACCCGCAAATACGCCGGCACTTTGGGCGACCGGGGGAGTCGCCATGGCATCAATGGCAAACACATCCTTGTCCGGCAACGACAACTTCACTTGGTCGTCCCAGCGCCGGCCGATGTTGTCGAGCCAGTGCAAATTGCCGTCGGTGGGATCGGTTCGGTATTTGACCACCAGTCCCGTCGGCGGCTGCGGCACGTCCTGCGCGTTGGTGTGCGGCGGCGGAAGACCGCCGTTGGGCGTAATGATCCGCTCCGACAGCGCAGTCGTGCGATTGCCCGACTGGAACGCCGCCGCGTACACGGTCTTGCCATCCGCTGAGACCGCAAGAGCCCTCGGCGTGTCTGCGAATAGCGTCAGAATGCCGAGCGGCTGTCCCCCAAGCGCTGCTCCAAGATTGTCCGCGTCGAACACCCACACGTCCGCGCGCCCCACGCCGGGTGTCGTCAGTTGCGGGTCTCGTCCGGTATTCTGCCCGCGGTGGGCCGTCGTAATGAACGCACGCGTGGCGTGCGGGCCTGCGAACACGATGTCACGTGGCTCGTCGCCGACGAACAAAGTGTGTGCAACATGTGCCGTTGCGAGCCGGCGCACATCGACAATGCTAACGCTGTCCGAGAGGTGGTTCACCACCCAGACCTCGCCCGGACGACATTCTGCAACTGCCACGGGCTCAAGCCCCACCGGCACCGAGATGACGTGCCCTATCTGCTGCCCGTGAACGCTGAAGATCTCTAACCGGTTGTCCGGCGTGTTTGCTGCGTATAGGACAGTTCCGTCTGCCGAGAGCGCGAGGGGCCGAACCTGGCCACTCTCGAACGCGGTAAACGCCTTCTCGTGACTGGTCTGATTGTTGATACTGAAATTCTCGCGGGCCACGCGTGTCTCGCTCGGCGCCGTCTCCGACGAGCAGCCCAAAGCAACTTGAGTCAAGACAATGAACCCGAAGCTCCCGATTTTCGTTGACATAGATCGACCCCTTCCCTATGCGTGGGGCCGGCGCTGTACTCGTCATCCTGGGACTTGACGGTGAGCAGCTGAGCAACTGGTGTTTTTGGACAGCACCGGCTGATGTTTGCTGACATCTTGCAGCAGGCAGAAAACACTGGTGGTT
>ODAK010003020.1_pt1 | contig 17566 bp, 20 predicted proteins | sample 1539591 | NCBI WGS metagenome assembly ODAK01 (sample SAMEA3539303, study PRJEB22396) | soil metagenome | biome: tundra; feature: field; material: soil | place: USA | collected 2010-05 | depth 0.15 m
CCTTTCATCGTCGTCAACGATCAAGATCTTGTTCATGCCCTCTCCTTTGGCAGGCTCATGTTAGCGCGGTGTCCGTGAACCCTTTTGTGGGGGCGCAATGGGAATTGCGATGCCCCGTGGCACGGACAGACCAGTGGTGCCATCTTCGTTCGCACAGCCAGTGCCGCACACGTCGATCTATTCGGACTCCTTCGCCGACCTTCCTGACTGCCCTTCAGACCGCTTTTCGAACGAGCACGGGCAGCAGCCGCTCCGTATCGAGATACTCGACGCGAAACGGCAGATCCATCGGGCATTCGCCCGGCCTGCCGCGGGGAGGTGGGATCGCAGAGAGATGCGCGTGCGTCGGTCCGAAGTAGATTTCCGCAGGCGTCGCCCCGCCGAGCGCCTGATGCGGGCGGAAGCACGTGTAGTGGACGAAGCCCAGCTCGATCTTCTCCATCAGATCTAAACAGCCTTGGGCCGGGTCGACGTGCGCGCGCCGAGAAAGAAACCGAGGCCGTGACTCTGTCACTACGCGCCACAGCCCCCCGCAATTCCCATTGCACCCCTACACCGATAATCGTGGCCTGAACCCCAGTGAAAAAGCTCCGGGGCTCGCCTGCTCTGATCACTTCTTGGCCGCCGGCAGGAGACCCGGGGGATGCGATGGCTGTGACTCCGGCGGCATGTTCTTAATGGGCGGAACGGTCTTCAGGTACGCGAAGATGGCCTTGAGATCTCTCTCCGTGAGCTCGGCAAATGAGTCCGCCGACATCGGTGGAAGGATCGGGCGCCCCGTTCCGAGGTGGGCCCCCTTCTTGAGCGCCTTGACGAAGGTGTCGACTTCCCATGCGCCGAGGCCGGTGTCGGGATCAGGGGTGAGATTGGGAGCGTAGGCATCTCTCTAACCCTCCGGGACCACAAGGACGGGAGCCGGGCTTTCACGAGCGACGTCGTGAGACGTGGAGCCGATGAGGCGGCGCCCCCCCTTGCCGTGGCCGTGACGGCCGAGAACGACGAGGCGCGGACGCCACGCCTCGATGGCCGCCAGGATGCCGGTGACGGCATGGTCGGTGCGCACCTCGATGGAGACCTCGAAGGCTCCCGCGGCCCGCAGTTCCCCGGCGAGAGCCTCGAGGCGGCCCGCGCCCTCGCGGTTGAACTCGTCGAGGCGGCTCGCTAGGTGCGGAAAGATCTGGCTGTACTCCTGGACGTGAAGGAGATGCAGCTCGCCGGGCGAGCGCTCCGCGAGCTTCCGTGCGAACGCGATTGCAGCGTCGCTATCGGGCGAGAAGTCGGTTGCGACGAGCGCCCTGCCGAACAGGGAGACGAGCGCCCTGCTGAACAGGGAGTCGCAGATGTATTGCTCGCGAGGCAGGCCTATGAGCCGGTTGACCTTGATCACCATTACCGGGAGCTGCACGTGGCGGAGGATGGCGTCGGCGATGGAGCCGAGCCACACCTCCTTGACCCAGGACGCCCCGTGAGAGCCGAGTACCACCAGTTCGGCGCCCTCCTCGCGGGCGATGCGCTCGATGTTCAGGTAGGGCACGCCGAACTCCAGCCGCCAGGATGCGGAGACGCCGGCTTCCCGTACGTGCTGCGCCTGACGCTCGAGTTTCGGCGCGTGTTCGACCCGGAGCGCATCTTCCATGCCTCCCGCTCCCGCGTGCACGTGGGCGATCGTGACGTGGGACAGCCTCAGCCCCAGGCCCTTCCAGCCCGCGATGCAGTCGAGGGCGAGGTCGGAGGCGGGAGACAGATCGGTCGCGAAGAGAACCCGGCTAAACATGTGCACCTCCTGCCGGGGCCGGCACGGGCTCCGGCCCGAACCAACCGCGCGTCCGGTTGCAGATCGAGCAGACGGAGAGCATGACGGGGACTTCGACGAGGACACCAACGACCGTGGCGAGCGCCGCGCCCGAGCCCGGTCCGTAGAGAGCGACCGCGGTCAGGATGGCGATAACCCCGTTCTCGGCGCTTGAGGTTGGCCGAGCCGGGCGCTCTGTGAAGTGGGCGTCCGTGCCCGGCCGACACGCGGTAAGGGCAGATGCAAGGGCGAAGGCCAAGTACCGCATTCGTCTCGTTCTGTGCCGTCTAACGATATCAAGCTCAGCGGCGAGCGTAGCGAGTCCGCCGCGACGATGTTAGGTTAGCGCCCCTTGTGTCTGTCGAACGAGTGAGAAGAAAACCTGAAGATCATATTTTCGGTATAGGTGCGGGAGAATCCAGAGCCGCTCAGCGCCACGACCGCATCGGTGAGTTCCGGGCCATGAGACTCTTCTAGGGCGCGATTGAGCCGCCGACACGCCCAGCCACAGAATCGTTCAAGGACCGTGAGATCCAGATTTGCGTTTTGCCTCCTTCTAAACGCTTGGCCAGTCCTGGCGGGCGAGCTGACGGGGCGGCTTATGCTGAACGACCGGCCCGCCGCCGGCATCACGGTGTCGGCGGTGCCGTACGAATCCTCCCTCGAGAAGGACCGCCGCGAAGCAAGACGCGGCCCGGTGCCGGAGGCGATCGCAAAGGCCATCACGAACTCGAAGGGCGAAGAGGGCGTGTGGTCAGAAGGACTTCCGCGGCAATGGGAAGGGCTGCGCTGTTATCCGTTCTCAGCCGCTCTCTACATTTCGGGCGCCCCATAGAGACCTCAAGTGTGGGCCGCCCTACAAGTACAAGCCCTGCTCCGCTCGCGTACCTGCCGGCGATTCCGGCCGTCAGCGTGTACCAGCGTCGACGATGGGACCGCGGACGCCTCGTCCCGAGGCCAGCTACCGCGAAACGGTTTCGTTCAACAGGATGCCGCTGCGGATCCAGTTCCTGTTTAACAGGGCGTTCCGATGAACGCAGATGATCATCTGAAGGGTGAATCCGGGCGATCCGAACCGACAACCTGGACCGGGCTACTCTACGAGTATGAGAGGTCGTCATGGCGACGAAGGAGACCTTCGGCTTTTCTCCCGTGAGCGTCCTAGCGAGGCCTGGCCGGCCTACTGCCTGTCGTAAACGAGCACGGCCCTGCTTGGCTCGCCCTTTCCGTCCGTCTTGTACGAATCGGTGAAGCTCTTGCCGTCCGCCGCGACCGCGTGCGTGCCGGTCCACGCTGTCTTGCTGTCCCGCACGGCGCCGAACCTGTCGACCCAGGGCGACGCGAGCAGCGCGCGCACCGTGAACGCGTACGAGCGGCCGTCCACCGGCGTGATCGATATCGTGTAGGCGACCTGCGCGCCGCGGACGGCGTAGGGGTACGGCTTCCCGTCGAGGCGCGCCTCGAATTCCACGAACGTGGGGTTGCCATGCGCGTCCGTGCCTTCGTAGCGCGCATGGAGGAGCCCGCCCCCCCGGTCCTCGTAGACGCGAGTCTGACTCTTCGCCGTCCACGCTTCGGTCTTCGACTTCTCGAGGTTCAGCTTCCACGTCCCGACGGCGGACTGGACGTGGATGTCCTCGGCCCCCGCGACGGAGACAGCGCCAAGGAACGCGGCGGCGACGGCGACGGCGAGCATCAGAAGGCGGCGCATGAATCCTCTCTTCCCTAGGGCGATTTGACGCGCAGCTTATGCCGTGCACGGACCGCTCGGCAACGGATCGCGCCGGCCGCCACGTGACGAATACGGGCGCCTCCAGTTTCGTCGTCACTGCGGGAGCAGGAGTACGACGACCTCGTTCTTGCCGTCGGGCTCGCGGCGTGGCTCGCCGAGAAGGGACGAAACCCCTGGATCCAGTACCTCGAATATGAGCTCGAGAGAATCAGAAAGGAGCGGACCGGGTGAGTTTCTTCATAGGGGTCGAGCTCGGTCAGGTCTCGGACATCACCGCGATCGCCGTGGATGAGCATCGCCTTCATGGCTCAGGCCCGGTGATTGTCGATGAGTGGAAAGGGTTCGCCGAAGACGAACTGCCTCGCCTGGACGAGGAAGTCATGCGGAAAGCCAAGCTTGATCTTGCTCGCCTCCTCGAGCCGCGCGAGGGCCTTCTCGGGAAGCGTGACCGAGAGAGCGCCGAGGTTGTCCTGGATCTGGCCGAGCTTCGTCGCGCCGACGATCGGGATGATGTTCGCGCGCTCACGCTGCGCGAGCACGCGAGAGTGTTCGCATGCGACACGATCCACGCCGGCACATCCGAGACGCCGACGCAGAGCACCGTGACCTGTCTCAAGGAGGAGGACTCGAGCCTCGGAGGTCTGGCGAGCCGCCTCGGCTATCAATCGGAGGCTGCTTTCAGCCGGGCCTTCAAGCGCTTCATCGGCATCTCGCCGGGGGCGGTTAGGCGGAACGAGGCCGGCGCCGGCAACGAGCGCGCGTTGCCCAGGGCTTCGTGACGGTTTGGCTCCCTCGCCTATCGCGTCCAGGGCATCAGCCTCGGGCAGCCCGTTTTTCCTTTCGGATGGCGCATGTCAATGACGATGCGCCGCGTCACATCCCCGCCTGATGCAGTTGCGTGATTTCTTCCGGCATCGGGCGCCCTTACCTTGGGTGTGGAGAGATGTCCCATGGGCGATCCGCCCCGGCCTCCGGTTCTTCTCACGACCCAGGATCTGGCCGCACTCCTCGCGGTGCTCGCCGCTGACGGCTACACGCTGATCGGACCGACTGTCCGCGACGGCGCCATCGTCACCGACGAGATCGCGGGCCTCTCGGACCTTCCGCGCGGCGTTTCCGACGAGCAGGCGCCCGGGCGCTACCACCTGTCGCGTCGCGCGGACGATGCGCTCTTCGGGCACGTCGTGGGACCCCACTCGTGGAAGCGTTTCCTGCATCCGCCCGAGCTGCGCCTCTTCGGCGCCTCGCGCGACGGAAAGGCCTTCGCGATCTCTCCTCCGGACGGCGCGCCGCCACCCCGCTACGCCTTCGTGGGCGTGCGCCCGTGCGATCTCGCGGCGATCGCGCGTCAGGATCGCGTCTTTTTGGGCGGGGCGTTCGTCGATCCGACGTACCGAGCGCTTCGCGACGGGGTGTTCGTCGTCACGGTCCAGTGCGGCGAAGCCCGCGCGAGCTGCTTCTGCGCCTCGACCGGGACCGGGCCGCGCGCGGATTCCGGTTTCGACGTCGCGCTGACGGAGCTGATCGCCGAGGCGCGGGCCCCCGAGTACCTCGCGGAGGCCGGGACCGATCGCGGCGCCACGCTCCTCGCGAAGGTAGCCGGGCGAAAAGCGGATCCGGAGGAACTCGGGAGAGCCGCGGCCGCGAGCCGCCGGGCCGAGGCGCAGATGACGCGCCGCCTCGAGACCGATGGGCTCCGCGAGGCCCTCGCCGCAAGCGGCGAGAGCTCCCGCTGGAAGGAGACCGCGAAGAGGTGCCTCTCGTGCGCGAACTGCACGATGGTCTGCCCGACCTGCTTCTGCACGACGGTGGAAGACACGACGGACCTCACCGGCGACCACGCGGAAAGGTGGCGGCGCTGGGACTCGTGCTTCACGATGGACTTCTCCTACATCCACGGCGGCAGCATTCGTCGTTCTGCCGCCTCCCGCTACCGCCAGTGGCTCACCCATAAACTCTCGACCTGGTGGGACCAGTTCGGGGCGTCCGGCTGCGTCGGCTGCGGGCGCTGTATCACCTGGTGTCCGGTCGGGATCGACCTGACCGAAGAGGCCGCGGCCCTCCGAAAGACCGCGCGCCCCGCCTGAACTGCCCGAGGAGGCCTTCATGCACGATCTCCAGCCGCTCCTCGCCACGCACCCGTTCTTCGCGGGCCTCGACCCGGAGGCGCTCGCCACGGTCGTGGGGTGCGCTTCAAACGTGAAGTTCGACGCGGGCCAACCCGTCTTCAAGGAGGGCGCCGAAGCGAATCAGTTCTACATCGTCCGCCACGGCCGAATCGCCGTTGAGGCGTTCTCGCCGACGCGCGGACCGCTCGTGATCCAGACCGTCGAGGAAGGGGAGATCCTCGGCTGGTCGTGGCTCGTCGCGCCATACAAGTGGCGGTTCGACGCACGCGCCCTCGATCTCACGCGCGCCATCGCGCTCGACGGCAAGTGCCTCCGCGAGAAGTGCGAGACGGACCACGACCTCGGCTACGAGCTTCTCAAGCGCTTCGCCAACGTGATTGGCGAGCGCCTCGACGCGACGCGCCTCCAGCTGCTCGACCTTTACGCGGCGCCCGAGAAAGGCCGTCCGTGACCGTCGGCCCGGCCGTCGCCATCATCGGGACGGACCCGATGCGCCCCCGGCCCTACCGCGTCCAGAAAATCGAGCGCGAGACGAGCGACACGTTCACGATGCACCTCGTCCCCGAGGTGGGCCACGCGACGTTCCCGTTCCGGCCGGGCCAGTTCAACATGCTGTACGCGCCCGGAGTCGGCGAGGTGCCGATCTCGATCAGCGGCGACCCGTCCCTGCCACAGGTCCTCGTCCACACGACGCGCGCCGTCGGCGCCGTGACGAAGGCGCTGGGGCGGCTGGAGAAGGGGGGCGCCCTCGGCGTGCGCGGGCCATTCGGTACCGCGTGGCCGGTCGAGGAGGCCAAGGGGTCGGACGTCGTTTTCGTGGCGGGCGGCATCGGGCTCGCGCCGCTCCGGCCGGCTCTCCACCACGTTCTCGAGCACCGCGAAAGGTACGGCCGCGTCGTCCTCCTTTACGGCACGCGGACGCCCGAGGACATCCTCTACGCCAGGCAGCTCCGGAAATGGCGCGCCGAGCTCGACCTCGACGTGCACGTCACGGTCGACCGCGCGACGCGCGACTGGCGCGGGAACGTCGGCGTCGTGACGACGCTGATCCCCCGCGTCCCGTTCGAAGCGCGCCAGACCGTCGCGCTCGTCTGCGGCCCCGAGGTGATGATGCGCTTCACGGTTCTGGAGCTCGAGCGGCGCGGCATCGCGGCGGACCGCGTCCACGTCTCGCTCGAGAGGAACATGAAATGCGCGGTTGGGCTCTGTGGGCACTGCCAGATCGGTCCCCTCTTCGTCTGCCGCGACGGTCCGGTCTTCCCGCACGCGCGTGTGAAGGAGCTCGTCTCGGTGAGAGAGGTCTGAGATGGGACGCAGGAAGAAGCCGCGGCTCGCCGTCTTCAAGCTCGCCTCCTGCGACGGCTGCCAGCTGAGCCTGCTCGACTGCGAGGACGAGCTCCTCGTGGTCGCGGGAGAGATCGAGATCGCGAACTTCCTCGAGGCATCGCGCGCCGTCGGGAAGGGGCCCTATGACCTCGCGCTCGTCGAGGGGTCGATCACGACGCCGCACGACGCCGAGAGGATCCACCAGATTCGCCGCGCGTCCAAAGTCCTCGTGACGATCGGCGCCTGCGCAACGGCGGGGGGGATCCAGGCCCTCCGCAACTTCCGCGACGTCAGAGAGTTCACCCGCGCCGTCTACGCATCGCCTCAGTGGATCGAGACGCTCGGCAAGTCGACCCCTGTCGTCGACCACGTCTTTGTCGACTTCGAGCTGCGCGGCTGTCCCGTGCGGAAGGAGCAGCTCGTCGAGGTGCTGAGCGCGTTCCTGAACGAGAGGAAGCCCGTGGCGCCCGCGTACAGCGTCTGCGTCGAGTGCAAACGGCGTGGGACGCCGTGCGTCATGGTGGCGCGGGGCCTTCCCTGCCTCGGACCGGTCACTCACGCCGGCTGCGGCGCTCTGTGCCCCGCGTACGACCGCGGCTGCTACGGCTGCTTCGGCCCGATGGAGACGCCCAACACGGCGTCTCTCGCGAGCGGCTGGCGCGCGCTCGGATCGGACGACGCGGACCTCATTCGCGCCTTCCGCTCCTTCAACGCGGGTGCCGAGGCGTTCCGCCGGGAGAGCGAGAGTCATGAGCGGAAGTAAGAAGACGCGCACCGTCCGCATCGACGCGCTCGCGCGCGTCGAGGGAGAGGGCGGCGTGCTCGTCCGCGTCAAGGGAGACAAGGTCGAGGAGGTGAAGCTCCGGATCTACGAGCCGCCCCGGTTCTTCGAGGCGTTCCTCAGGGGACGGCACTTCACCGAGGCGCCCGACATCACCGCGCGGATCTGCGGCATCTGCCCGGTCGCCTACCAGATGAGCTCCATCCACGCGATGGAGGACGCCTGCGGCGTCACCGTCACGGGCCCCATCCGGGACCTCCGCCGGCTCCTCTATTGCGGCGAGTGGATCGAGAGCCACGTCCTGCACGTCGCGATGCTCCACGCGCCGGACTTTCTCGGGTATGAGAGCGCGATCCACATGGCGAAGGACTACCCCGAGATCGTTACGCAGAGCCTCCAGCTGAAGAAGCTCGGGAACGAGATCGTCGCCGTCCTCGGCGGGCGCGAGATCCACCCGGTCAACGTGAGGGTCGGCGGCTTCCACAAGACGCCTTTGAAGAAAGATCTCGCGCCGCTCGCGGAGAAGCTGAAGGCGGGGCGCGACCTCGCCGTCGGGATCCTCCATTTCGTGGCCGGCTTTCCGTTCCCCGACTTTTCACCCGACTACGAGCTCGTCGCGCTTCGGCACCCTTCGGAGTACCCGTTCAACGCGGGACGGATCGTTTCGAGCCGCGGGCTCGACATCGCGGTCTCGGAATACGAGAGCCGCTTCGCCGAGGAGCACGTCCCGTACTCGAACGCCCTTCACTCCGCGCTCAAAGAGCGCGGCGCCTACTTCGTCGGGCCGCTCGCGCGCTACGGCCTCAATTTCGACAGGCTCCCGCCGGCAATCCAGCAGCTCGCGAAGGAGGCCGGTCTCCCGCCCGTCTGCAGGAATCCCTTCCAGAGCATCGTCGTGCGGGCGGTGGAAACCGTCTACGCGGTCGACGAGGCGCTCCGCATCCTCGCGGCCTACGAACCGCCGGAGCGCCCCTGGGTGGACGTCCCGCCGCGAGACGGCGTCGGGATGGCGTGCACCGAGGCGCCTCGCGGGATTCTCTACCACCGGTACGGGATCGGCGCGGACGGCCTCATCCAGGAGGCGAAAATCGTCCCGCCGACGTCACAGAACCTCCGGACGATCGAGGACGACCTCCGGCTCTTCGTCGAGAGGAACCTCGCCCTGCCGCAGGACGAGCTGACGCGGCGCTGCGAGCAGACCGTCCGGAACTACGATCCGTGCATCTCGTGCGCGACGCACTTCCTGAATCTGACGATCGAGAGAACCTGACGCCTTGACGCGGATCCTCATCGGGATCGGAAACCCCCTTGCGGGAGACGACGCCGCCGGCCGGCTCGTCGCCCGCAAAGCGCGGCTGCGGCTGCCGGCGGACGTCCGCGTCGTCGAGGCGACAGGAGACGGCGCCGCTCTCCTCGACCTCTGGAGCGCCGGCAACGAGGTGATTCTCGTCGACGCCGCGGTCTCGGGCGGCCTGCCGGGCGCGATTCACCGGCTCGACGCCGCGGCCGGACCCGTGCCCGCGCGGCTTCACCTCCGGTCGTCGCACGCGTTCGGCGTCGTGGCGGGCATCGAGCTCGCGCGGGCGCTCTCCCGCCTGCCTCGGCGGCTGACGCTCTACGCAATCGAGGCGGGCTCTTTCGACACGGGCCGGGGACCGACTCCCGGCGTCGCGCGGGCGATCGGCGAGGTCGTGGACGCCGTCGTCGCCGCGTGGACCCACGCCCCGATCTGACTCTCGACAGGGCGGGGAGGGCGGATGCATCTGCATCGTGGCGACGTCCCCGCCGGCGCCCGATCCTCATAGGTCCCGAACATCCGGAGGACTGTCCCATGCCAACAGAAGCGAAGAAGCAGACCCCGAAAAAGGCCCCCGCGAAAGACGTTTTCGTCTATTCGAACCCGTTCCCGAAGGGCGAGGACACGATGAAGTACCGCCTCGTCTCGGGTCCGAAGGGTTTCGTCAAGAAGGCGAAGTTCGCCGGCAAGCCCGTCCTCGTCGTGGACCCGAAGGCCCTCACGATCCTCGCGCACGAGGCGATGCGCGACGTGTCGTTCCTCCTCCGGCCGAAGCACCAGCGGCAAGTCGCCACGATCCTCCAGGATCCCGAGGCCTCACCGAACGACCGCTTCATGGCGACGGCCCTCCTCCGTAACGCCGTCGTCTCCGCGAAGTTCGAGCTGCCGTTCTGCCAGGACACCGGCACGGCGACCGTCGTCGGCTGGAAGGGCCAGCAGGTCTGGACGGCAGCCGACGACGCCGCGCTCCTCTCGAAAGGGATCTGGAAGACCTACACCGAGGAGAACCTCCGCTACTCGCAGACGGCCGCGCTCACGATGTACGACGAGGTCAACACCGGCAATAACCTGCCGGCGCAGATCGACATCTTCGCGACGCCGGGCATGGAATACAAGTTCCTGTTCGTCGCGAAAGGGGGAGGCTCGGCGAACAAGAGCGCTCTTTTCCAGGAGACGAAAGCGCTCCTGAACCCCGCGAGCCTCGAGGCGTTCCTCGTCGAGAAGATGAAGAGCCTCGGCACGGCGGCGTGCCCGCCGTACCACATCGCGTTCGTCGTCGGTGGGACGTCCGCCGAGGCGTGCCTCAAGACCGTCAAGCTCGCCTCGACGGGCCACTACGATTCGCTCCCGACGACGGGCGACAAAACCGGTCGCGCGTTCCGCGATCCCGAGCTGGAGAAGAGGCTGCTCGAGAGGGCGCAGAAGCTCGGCCTCGGAGCGCAGTTCGGCGGAAAGTACTTCGCGCACGACATCCGGGTCATCCGTCTGCCGCGGCACGGCGCGTCCTGCCCGGTCGGGATGGGCGTCTCCTGCTCGGCCGACCGCAACGTTCTCGCGAAGATCGACGCGAAGGGCCTCTGGCTCGAGGAACTGGAACGCCATCCCGAGGCGCTCCTCCCCGTCCACACGGGCGCGAAGCAGCACGCGGGCCTCGTGAAGATCGACCTGAACCAGCCGATGAAGGAGATCCTTACGGAATTGTCGAAGCACCCCGTCTCGACACCGCTCGCGCTCACGGGCCGCCTCGTCGTCGCGCGCGACATCGCGCACGCGAAACTGAAGGAGCGGCTCGACGAAGGAAAGGACCTGCCGCAGTACTTCAAGGACCATCCCGTCTACTACGCCGGCCCCGCGAAGACGCCGAAGGGCAAGGCCTCGGGCTCCTTCGGACCGACGACGGCCGGACGCATGGACTCGTACGTCGATCTTTTTCAATCCAGGGGCGGATCGATGGTCATGATCGCGAAAGGCAACCGGAGCCCGAAAGTGACCGAGGCGTGCAAGAGGCACGGCGGCTTCTACCTCGGCTCGCCGGGCGGCCCGGCCGCGCTCCTCGCCGAGGAGAACATCAGGAAGGTCGACGTTCTCGAGTTTCCCGAGCTCGGCATGGAAGCGGTGTGGGCGATCGACGTCGTCGACTTCCCCGCGTTCATCCTCGTGGACGACAAGGGAAACGACTTCTTCCAGAAGATCGCGTAGCTCAGGGCCGGAAGCGGGCCGCCTCGATCCCGTAACGCTTGAGGCGGTAGCCGAAGATGCGCTCGGTCGTCTGCAGCAGGCGCGCCGCTCTCGCCCGGTTTCCCCGCGCGATCTTCAGGCTGTCGAGGAGCAGGTCCTTCTCGTACGCTTCGACCGCCGCTCCGAGCGACTGGCGCGGCAGCGTCCCCGAGACCTCGGCGGTCTGCAGCGTCGGGGGAAGGTGGTGGGCGTGGAGAACGCCGCCGTCACACACGAGGACGGCCCGCTCGATGCAGTTCTCCAGCTCGCGAACGTTCCCCGGCCAGTGATAGCTCATGAGGACGTCGATCGCCGGCGTCGAGACACGCCTCACGTCCTTGCGATGCCGCGTCGCGTACTTCTCGACGAAGTGGTCCGCCAGGAGGGGAATGTCGGGGCGCCGGTCCCGCAGCGGCGGCATGAAGATCGTGAACACGTTGAGGCGGTAGAAGAGATCCTCGCGGAACTTCCCCTTCGCCATCGCGGCTTCGAGGTCCCGGTTCGTCGCGGCCACGAGGCGGATGTCGACCGAAACAGGATGAGTGCCGCCGAGCCTTTCGAACTCCCGCTCCTGCAGCACGCGGAGGAGCTTCACCTGGGTCGCGGCGGACAGATCTCCCACCTCGTCCAAAAAGAGCGTCCCCTTGTCGGCGAGCTCGAAGCGCCCTTTCTTCTGGGTCCGCGCGTCCGTGAAAGCGCCCGGCTCGTAGCCGAAGAGCTCGGACTCGATCAGGCTCTCGGGAAGCGCCGCGCAGCTCACCCTCACGAACGGCTTGCCCGCGCGCGACGAGTTGTAGTGGAGAGCGTGCGCGACGAGCTCCTTGCCGGTTCCCGACTCTCCGCGGATGAGGACGGTCGTATCGCGTGGGGCGGCCTGTGCGACCTGCTCGTAGAGCTCCTTCATCGGCCCGCTGTGGCCGACGATGTTCTTCAGGTCGTAGCGGCCCTTCAGCTCGCGCTTGAGCTTGAGGTTCTCGTCGAGAAGGCTCTCGTGCTCCGCCTCGATGAGCCGGCCCACGTGCATCGCCTGCCCGAGGAGCGAGGCCACGACCTTCAGGAACGACGTCGTGCGGGCGAAGTCGCGCGCCGGGTCGTACGGCAGCGCGAGCCCGAGGGCGCCGACCGTGCGGCCGTCGAGCGCGAGAGGAACCGAGACGAAGCTCAGCTCGTGCCGCGCCGCGGCCGAAACGGGCAGAACCTCATGCGGCGTTCTGAGAAGCGGCTCGCGCGTCACCTGCGGAACGACGACCGCCTTCCCGCTCGCGACGACGCGGCCCGTGATTCCCTCGCCCTGGCGCAGCTTCACCGCGGGCCGCCGCCCGGGGGGAAGGCCGGCCGAAGCCTCGAGCTTCAGCTCGCCGGTCGCCTCGTCGACGAGCGCGGCTGTGACGACACTTCCGCCGTAGCTCTCACGCAGGATGGCGAGAGCGCCGTCCAGCGCCGCACGGAAACCTCGTGCCGACCCCAACATCTGCGAGAGCTCCAGGAGGGCGGGGAGCTCGCGCAGATTTGCAGTCGGGCCGTGGCGGGAGCGCGACATTCTCGGATCCTACAGGAATGTCGGAACCGAGGCCGCCGGGAACAGAAATGTAGAACCGGTCCGGACGGAAAGGCCGAGAGCTCTTGGGCACCGGCCTAGAACAGATAGATCACGTTCAGGAGGACCGTCGGCTGGTTGCCCTTGAGGACGCCGCCCTTCTTGCTGAAGACGTCGGCGTCGGACCAGTCGACACGCAGATCTCCCCGGAAGATCAGGTGCCACGACACCTTGACCTCGGGGGTGACCGTCAGCTCTTTGAGCTTCTGGACCGTGCCCGTCCGGGCGCCGTCCGCGTCGTTGAAATACTCGGCCCTCAGACAGAAGCCAAAGGTTTCGCTGAGCCCGAGGCGGGCGTAGCCGGCGATCGCCGACCACGAGGCGGTCGCGCCCGGCGTCACCGCTCCCTTCTCGCTGCCGTAGACGGCGTCGAGCGTGAAGACGGTCAGGTCGCTGAGTTTCCACTGCGCCACGACGTTGAAGAGGGTCCGCGGATCGGAATTGACGTTCGTCCGTTCGGGGCCCGTCATGAAATTCCCGTAGACCGTCACCGTTTTCGACGGCGTCCAGGCGAGCTGAGCGCCGACGCTCTTCGAGCTGTTGTTGTCCCGTACGTCGTCCCAGCCGTTGCAGATCTCGAACATCCCGGCGAGCTGGTCGCTGAACGTGTACGACGCCTTCAGACCGGTGTGCGTGAACGGAATGGTGTAGCCGAAGAGAAACGAACGGGTCGCGTTGTCGTTGTAGCCGTCATATCCGTCGATCACCTCGTAGCCGAAGTGCGTGACGAATTTCCCCGCGTCGAGTCGGAGGCCGCTCCCGACCGGCGCGATCCAGCTTACGAAGGCCTGCTGGAGGTCGACGTCCTGCCCCTGGAGGAGGCCGTAGGAGGACGAGACGCGGGGGATCGACGAACCGGCCGCCAGGTCGACGCGGAACCCGGCCTCGCCCGGCTTGCTGATCGCCTTCTGGAGGACGACCTCGGCGACATCCACCTTGAAGCTGTCGTCGTCGAAGTCGAAGACCCGAAGCTGATTCGTCCCGGAGTCCGGCCGGTTGAAATTATAGGAGTAGCTCGCGGAGAGGAAGGCGTTGACCGCGATCTCCTCGTACCAGGGTTTGGCGGCTGGCGCGGGCGCGGGGCTTGGCGCCGGGGCGGGGCCGGGCGTCGGCGTCGGGGCTGGCTGGCCGAGCGTCGGACGGGCGGCGCCGAAAGCGGCCGCCACGACGAATGCGAGCGCGACGAAACGCCGGCGACACGGAAGGCGGGCCCGGCGAGGTCGGGGCATCTCAGGAACTCCTTTCACAGAGGGCTCCTCGCGAGGAGGAGCCCTGCTGCGCGTCTTCCGTTTTTTCAGAATGTCTTTCGGCTACTTCTTCTCGGCCCGCATGTGGACGGGCGTGACGGCATCGCGGTCGAGCTCGCCCGTCCTGATCCTCACGACCTTCTCGATGGGCATGACGAAGATCTTTCCGTCGCCGACCTGACCGGTCTTGCCCGCGTTGACGATTGCTTCGATGGTCACGTTGACGAACGGCTCCGAGACGCCGATGTCGAGCCGGACCTTGTCGTGGAACTCGTAGACGAGGGGATGTCCCCGGTAGCTTTCGAGGACCGTCTTCTCTCCACCGTGGCCGGAGACCCGCGTGATCGTGAGTCCCTCGACCTCGGCCGCGAAGAGCGCGGCCTTCACGTCGTCCAGCTTCTCCGGGCGGATGATGGCGGTGATCATTTTCATGGGATCGTCGCTCCTCTCACTTGCCGCCGGCCGGCGAGGTTCGTGCCGCGAGCATCGTCGAGGCGACCTTCGCCGGCGGGCTCACGAAGACCGGGAAATGAACGGGCGAGCCCTCACCCGGATAGGCCGGCGCCGAGACTTCGTTGAAGTCCAGGCCCTGCATCTCCTGCTCCGGCTTCACGCGCATCCCGATCGCGAGGTCGATCACCTTGAAGAGCACGAAGCTCGACGCGCCGACCCAGACGACGTTCGCGACGATGCCGACGACCTGGGCGAGCAGCTGCTTCGGATCGCCGTAAAAGAGCCCGGTCACACCGGCTTCGGCGGCTCCGTTCCAGCCGCCGCCATACGTGCCGTCGGCGAAGAGACCGAGGGCGATCAGCCCCCACGCGCCGTTGAAGCCGTGAACGGCGATGGCGCCGACCGGGTCGTCGAGCTTCAGGGTGTTCTCCACGAAGAGCGCGGACCAGACGACGAGCACACCAGCCACGGCTCCGATCAGGACAGCCGCCGGGCCCGTGACGAAGGCGCAGGGCGCGGTGATCGCGACGAGGCCCGCGAGGAGACCGTTCCCGCTCATGGAGGGGTCGGGCCGCCCGTACTTCCTCCAGGTCACGAGGTACGCCAGCACGGCACCCGCACCGGAGGCGAGCATCGTGTTCGTCGCGACGACGCCGATCCTGAGGTCCGTGCCGGAGAGCGTCGAGCCGGCATTGAATCCGAACCATCCGAAGGCCAGGATCAGGCACCCCGAGAGGGCCATGGGAAGGTTGTGGCCCGGAATCGCCTGCGGCACGCCTCTCACGAATTTGCCGATTCTCGGCCCGAGCACGATGACGCCCATCAGGGCCATGACCCCTCCCGTCAGGTGAACGACGCCGGAGCCGGCGAAGTCGACGTACCCGTGCCCGAGCCCGACGTACTTGCCGAGGGTCGAGAGCCAGCCGCCTCCCCACGCCCATGCGCCGAAGACCGGGTAGATGATCATCGACGCCACGAATCCATAGATCGTGAAGGCGGAGAGCTTCCAGCGCTCGGCCATGGCGCCCGTCGGTATCGTGAGCGCCGTGTCCATGAAGACCATCTGGAAGAGGAAGATGCAAAACGCCGAGACGTCGTACGCGGCGCCCGTCAGGAAGAAGCCCTTCCCGCCGAAGAGCCCCCACAGTTTCCCTCCGATCGTCGGTCCGATCATTTTCGCCATCTCGGCGGGCGCCGTGACGGACGAGCCGGCGGAGGCACCCGAGCCGCCCATCTGGAGCGCGAAACCCATCGCCCAGAAGCCCAGGATCCCGATGCCGTAGATCATGAGGTTGAGCATCATGGTGTGGGCGGCGTTCTTGGCGCGCGTGAAACCGGTCTCGGCCATCGCGAACCCCAGTTGCATGAACATCACGAGAAAGCCCGCGATGAGGGTCCAGACGAAGTTGAGCGACACGCGCGTCTGGCCGACGGCTGCTCCGATCTCCTCGAGCGTGGGCTTGCCCGCGACCTTCGCGGGCACGTTCGCAATTCCGCCCGTCTTGTCGCCGGTCGCGTCCGCGAGAACCGCCCAGGACACGAGGAGCAATCCCGCCAGCGCGAGAAAATAAATCGTCTTCTTCTTCGTCATACGGTCACCCTCCCGTGGCCGGCCCTTCGCACGGCGCGTGCCGCCTCGCGTTTCTGCCGCGGACGGCTCGGAAGTCGTTCCAGTAGCGGGGCTAGGCGCCGCGCAGAGAGGGCGCGGCAGAAGAGCGCTTTGGCTACAAGAAAGTAGGATGAAGCTTTTTAAGCGACATTATCGTATGAATCTGTATGGCCGCTCGGGCCCGGAGCACCTCTCTAGCCAATGTCCTTCAGCGCCTCGGCCACCTCGGCCGCGTGCGTTTTCGGCGAAACCGACTCGTAGACCTTTGCGATCTTCCCTTTCGAGTCGATGAGGAACGTCTTTCTTTTCGCGATGCCGAAGGCGAGGTCCACGCCATAGCGGCGGATCACCTCGCCCCTGGAATCCGCGAGGAGCGGAAACGTGAGCTCGTTTTTCTTCGCGAACTTCTCCTGCGCCTCGACCGTGTCTTTCGACACGCCCACGACGGCCACGTTCTTCAGAAGTTTCGGGCCTTCGTCCCGGAAGGCCTTCGCCTCGATCGTTCAACCGGGGGTGTCGGCCTTCGGAAAGAAGTAGAGGACGACGCGCTTTCCGCGAAGATCCGAGAGGCGCACCCTCTTCCCGTGCTGGTCGGGGAGCGTGAAATCAGGCGCGGCCATGCCGGACTCGAGAGACGTGGACGAAAAGAGAGCCATATTCCCTCCGCCGCCGAAGGTTAGCAGCGGGCGGGCCGGCTTGACTCCTCGGGACCGTCCCGTTATCTTCCCCCTCCCTGACGCGGGGTGGAGCAGCCTGGTAGCTCGTTGGGCTCATAACCCAAAGGTCGCAAGTTCAAATCTTGCCCCCGCAACCAGAAGAATCAACGGGTTAGCTCTCATGGGCTAGCCCGTTTTTCTCTCTCTGCTCAGTCAAACGCGATCGACTTGACCTTGATCATCCCGTCGGACATCTCGCCGACGACGGTGGCCTTGAGATCGATGGTCTTCTTCGAGGCCTTGAGGGCCACGACGGTGAGGTCGTTCCCCTTCGAGTCGAACTTGACGAACTTCTTGTCTTTCCCGTCCGTCGTGATGACGCCATAGCCCGAGCTCTCGCACTTCTGGAGGCATAGGCATGCTTTGGTGTGCTTTTCGGGAGTGTCCCTCAGCTTGGCGAAGCAATGGTTGTCGATGACGGTCACGTCCTTCCAGGTCTGCTCGGCGGCGGCGGCGGGCGGGGCCGCGACGAGGACGAGCGCGAGGGCGAAGCCAAAGAGGGCGGCAGCGAGTTTCTTCATGGATCCTCCTTGTGGATCGTGGCGAGAACGATTCTCGCCACGGGTTCAGTTTACTCACGCTCTGCCGGGTTTACGACTAGGGCGCCGGGTCCAGCCCGATCACGACGCCGTGCCGCTCGGGGACGCCGCCCTCCGGCTCCGACCCGAAG
>ODAK010003021.1_pt1 | contig 17562 bp, 13 predicted proteins | sample 1539591 | NCBI WGS metagenome assembly ODAK01 (sample SAMEA3539303, study PRJEB22396) | soil metagenome | biome: tundra; feature: field; material: soil | place: USA | collected 2010-05 | depth 0.15 m
TGGGCTGCTTCCTCGGCCTGCGGTGCACCACACGGGCCCGCGCCGTGCACGGTGCTTCTCGCGTCCGCTGGCTGCTGCTGGCCGCCCTGACCATTGGGACGGCGGGGGTCTGGGGCATGCATTTCGTCGCCATGCTCGGGTTCAGCATCCCGGGCCAAACCATCCGGTACAGCGTGCCGGTCACGATCTTCAGCATGCTGATCGCGGCCGTCGTGGTGAGCGTTGGCCTGCTGATCGTGGGATTCGGCGGTGATGGGCTGGCCCCGCTGCTGACCGGTGGTTTTGTCATTGGGCTCGGCGTGGCCAGCATGCACTACATCGGCATGACGGCGATGCGCATGCCGGACACGATGCGCTACAGCACCAGCCTGGTAATCCTCTCGGTGATCATCGCCGTCGTCACCGGGACCGTCGCCCTCTGGTGCGCGCTACGGCTGGACACGCTGTGGTCGGCCATTGTCGCGTGCCTGATCATGGGCGTGGCCGTCAGCGGGATGCACTACACCGGCATGGCGGCCATGCATCTGTACGCCACCCAGGCGGCCACTGGCATGGCGGGCATGCAAGGCGGCGCCAGCGCAACGTCCTTCCTGCTGCCGCTCATCTTCGGCATCAGCATCCTGACGCTCGTCATGACCGCGGTCATCTCGCTGTCACCGACCGAGGCGGAGCTCCGCAAGGACGCCGAGCTCATAGAGCGCATCGCCAGCACCCCCAGCACCCACAGCAGCCACTAGGTTCGTTCAGAGCTTCACCACGGAGCGGAGCACCTCACCGCGCTGCATCTTGGCGAACGCCTCCTCGACAGCGTCCAGCGCGATGGTCTCCGACACGAACTTCTCCAGCGGCAGGCGGCCCTGCAGATACAGGTCGGTGAGCAGGGGGAAGTCGCGTTCGGGCAGGCAGTCGCCGTACCATGACGACTTGAGCGCGCCGCCGCGGCCGAAAAAGTCCAGCAGCGGCAGGTCGAGCCGCATCTCCGGGGTGGGCACGCCGACGAGCACCACGGTGCCGGCTAGGTCCCTGGCGTAGAACGCTTGCTGATAAGTCTCCGGGCGGCCGATCGCCTCGATCACCACGTCGGCCCCGTTCCCGCCGGTCAGGTCGCGGATGCCGTCGACCGGGTCGGCCTCCCGGGAGTTGATCACATGGGTCGCCCCGAAGTCCCTGGCCCACTCCAGCTTGCGCGGGTCGATGTCCACCGCGATGATCGTCCGCGCCCCGGCCAGCCGGGCGCCGAGCACCGCGGCGTTGCCCACCCCGCCGCACCCGATCACGGCGACAGAATCACCCAGGCTCACCGGCGCGGTGTTGATCGCGGCACCGAGTCCCGCCATCACGCCGCAGCCGAGCAGGCCCGCCACCTCGGGCGGGGTCGCCGGGTTGACCTTGGTGCACTGTCCCGCGGCGACCAGCGTCTTCTCCACGAAGGCGCCGATGCCCAGGGCGGGGGAGAGGGGGGTGCCGTCGGCCAGGGTCATCTGCTGGGCCGCGTTGTGGGTGTTGAAGCAGTACCAGGGCCGGCCACGCTTGCAGGCGCGGCACTGGCCGCAGATCGCGCGCCAGTTCAGGATGACGAAGTCGCCCGGCGCGACGCTGGTCACGTCGTCGCCGACCGCCTCGACCACCCCGGCCGCCTCGTGCCCGAGCAGGTAGGGGAAATCGTCTCCGATGCCACCGTCGCGATAGTGCAGATCGGTGTGGCAGACGCCGCAGGCCTGCACCCGCACCAGGGCCTCACCGGGTCCGGGATCGGGCACCAGCACGGCTATTACCTCGACTGGAGCACCCTTACCAGGGGCGACGACGCCCCGCACCTGAGTTGTCATCCGCCTATCGTCCCAAATCTCCAGCCCAACGGAACCCCCGGGTGACTCACGCCCGACAAGGGCGGGCGCGGCAGGCCGGGAAGGACAGCTGGGCAGGTGAAGGCGTGGCCCGGGCCCCGCCCAGCGGCTTTTCCCGCGGGCCTCGCGAACATTACATTTTGTGATTGAGTGCTACGTCTGCGTGATGGATGGGTAGATCCGAGATGACAGGCGGAACCGCATGGCTCGCCAACACATGTTACTTACTGTCACTAAGTGATACGTTTGTGTTACCTCTCGGCAGATTCGGGATACCAGGCGATACCCCGGAGGTTCGCGGGCCAACGGGCCAGGAAGCGCAGGAGCGATGGCTATAGGGCTGTTGAGTGGATCGGCGCGCAAACTGGTCGCCGCGAGCGTTGCGGTCGGCATCGTGTTCGTGGCCGCTGTTGCCGTGACGATCTGGCGCTACGAGGTTGCCGTCGGGCTGTTGGGCAGCTCGAACGCCGCATCCATGGACAAGGCGACCACGGCGACGCTCGTCGCGACCTTCTGGCACGAGCGAGAGGCGATGCACGGGTATCTCATCGCTCCGTCGCCGGCCGCGTTCGCCGAGGTCGGTGCGGAACGCGTGTACTTCGCGGACATGGCTCGGTCGCGGAACCCGGCTGACATGCCCGCCGAGGCTAAGCCTCTGGCGCAGGCCGTGGCGGCGAACGATGGGTTCTACGCCCTGTTCACCGGGATCCGGGGCACCACGGCAACGACCCTGGGTCGTGAGGTCGCGGTGACCGCGCAGCTGAATGCCGCCGAGCCCACCGTCCTGCTGCCCCTCGGCACGCTGGCCGGCCTCCAGGCACAACGCGCGGATGCGGCGGAAGCGTCGGCCTCTTCCGCGGAGACCCAGGCGTTCTGGGTCGTGGTGGCCGCCGCCATCCTGGCCCTGGCCGCCGGTGTCGCATTCGTGTTCTTCGCCGTCACGCAGCTCAGCCGGGCACTCGAGCGGGAGGAAGAGCGGACGGGCGCGCTCCGGCGGCTGAGCCAGCTCTTTGCTCGTCTGCGGTCAACGTCGGCGGTGCTGAGTGAGGTCGCGGGTGAGCTGCATTCGACGGCCAGGAATGCGGCCGCGGTGACCAGTGAGCAGTCCTCGGCGGTGGCGCAGACCTCGGCGACGATCGAGGAGCTGGCGACGACGGCGGGCTCGATCGCGGACAACGTGCGGGCGGTGGCGGAGGTGGCGGAGCGGGCCGGCGACACGATGCGTGACATGCAGGAGAAGGTGGAGGCGATCGCTGAGCGGGCGCTGTCGCTGGGTGAGCAGGCGCAGAAGATCGGCGAGATCCTTCAGCTGATCAATGACATCGCGGGGCAGACGAACATGCTCGCGCTGAACGCGGCGATCGAGGCGGCCCGGGCCGGTGAGGCCGGGAAGGGCTTCGCCGTGGTGGCGGCCGAGGTGCGCAAGCTCGCGGAACGCTCGATTCACTCGACCGACTCGATCAGCGTGATCATCACCGGGGTGCAGGATGAGACGAACGCGACGATCATGGCGACCGAGCAGGGCACCCGGCAGGCCCGCGAGGTCGGCGAGCTGATGGCCTCGACGGCGACGATGCTGGAGGAATCGATCCTCGCCACCCAGCAGCAGAAGTCGGCGGCTGATCAGGTGGACAGCGCGATCCAGCAGATCCGCGACGGGGCTGACCAGCTCTCCGAGGAGCAGACGCAGTGGACCAGCACCGCCGAACGGCTGGACACCCTGGTCGCCGAGCTCGACACCGCACTGCGAGCTAGCGCCGGGAGCATCCGATGACCGCACTTGACGCTGAGTTCAACGCTGAACTCACCGAGATTTTCCGCGAAGAGGCGACCACGCGGCTCGATCAGATGGACAAGGCGCTGCTCGCGATGGAGGCCGGGCACGCGGATGCCGAGACCATCGACGCGCTGTTCCGCAATGCGCACACCATCAAGGGGTCGGCCGGCATGCTCGGCTTCGAGGACGTCCGTTCCCTCGGGCACGCCGTCGAGGACATTCTGGCCAGCGTGCGCGAGGAAGGGGTGTTCCCGCCGGAACTCGCTGAGCCGCTGATGCGCGCGACGGCCGGATTGCGCGCCCAGATCACCGGAACCGCGGAGCCCATTGCCGGTCTCCTCGACGATCTCGCGGCGAGCGTCGCGGCGTATCGCGGCGGCGATATCGGCGCTCCTGGCGCGAGCCTGCCTGGGCCGGGCGGGCCTGAGGTGACCGTGGCTAAAGCGAACGTGGCTCAGGCGACCGTGCCTGAGGCGACCGTGCCTGGGCCGACCGTGCCTGAGGCGAGCGGGCCTGAAGCGAGCGGGCCTGGTCCGATCGTGCCTGCGCCGACCGTCCCCAGGCCGAGCGTGCCTGGCCCGAGCGTGCCTGAGCGGCGCACGCTTCGGGTTCCGGCTGAGAAGATCGACCATCTGCTCGACGTTGTCGGCGAGGTCGTGCAGTCGCGACGCCGGCTGACTCATTCGCTGGCGGAGGAAGGGCCGCTGTCGCTGGAGATCGCCGAAGTGCTCGGTATCGGCGATCGCATGCTCGACGAGCTCAAGGACATCGCAGTCGGGATGCGGACCCTGCCGCTCTCCGTGATCACGGGGCCGTTTCCGCGTGCGGTCCGGGATTTCGCGCGCGCTGAGGGGAAATCTGTCGACTTCGTGGTCACGGGTCCCGACACCGAGCTTGACCGGGTCATCCTGGAGAGCCTGTCCGAGCCGCTCGGGCACCTGCTGCGCAACGCCGTCAACCATGGCATCGAGTCCTCGGAGGAGCGTGAGCGCGCGGGCAAGCCGCCGCGTGGTCGCATCGAGGTTCGCGCCGTGCCGCGGGGCAACCTCGTCGAGATCGTGGTCGCGGACGACGGCCGAGGCGTCTCGCCGGAGGTTGTCGAGGAGGCGCGGCGTGAGGGCTCTCTCGCGGACGTGCTGGCGCGCGCGGGATATTCGACGGCGGAGCAAGTGACGGACCTCGCTGGCCGTGGTGTCGGCCTCGACGCCGTCAAGACATACGCCCAGTCCCTGGGGGGCAGCCTTGAGGTTCGCAGCGAGCCCGGCCAGGGGATGGAGATCATCCTGCTGCTCCCCCTCGCGCTCGCGCTCCTCGACGTGCTGCTCTTTGAGCGTGGCGGGGCGGTCTACGGCGTGCCGCTGGCCGCGGTGGAAGAGGTCCTGACGCTGACCGCGACGTCTACCCTCGAAGGCCGGCCCTCCCTGGAGGTTAGGGGGCGGCCGCTGCCGGTCACTGACTTCGCCGCGCTCGTCGGTGCGAGTGCGCCGCCACTGGGCGGTCGGCCGCCCGCGCTGGTCATCTCGGCCGGCGGCCGCCGGACCGTCGCCACCTGTGACGCGCTGCGCGGCGAGGAGGAGGTCGTGGTCAAGCCGCTCGGACCGCTATTTGGCAGTGTCGGCGGTTACCTCGGTGCCGCCATCCTCGGTGACGGCCGGATTGCGCTCCTGGTCGAGCCGGCCATGCTCACCCGGGGGCGTCAGCGTGTCCGCGGGACAGTGCCGATCGAGGTCGCCCCGGCTGTGCTCCCCAAGGTCCTCGTGGTGGAGGACTCGTTCACCGTCCGCGAGCTTCAGCGCAGCATCCTGGAGGCGGCCGGTTACCCAGTCGTGACCGCGCGCGATGGGCGTGAGGCGCTGGGGGTCCTCGAGCGTGACTCGCAGATCGCGCTCGTGATCACCGATTTTGAGATGCCCGAACTGGACGGACTCGAACTGACGCGCGCGATCCGCGCCGACGGTGCGCTCTCGTCACTTCCGGTAATCATTATCACCTCGCGCGGATCGGAGGACGACCAGCACCGGGGGATCGAGGCAGGCGCCGATGCCTACATGGTGAAGCGGAGCTTCGATCAGCAGGCTTTGCTGGCCACGGTCGAGCGGCTCGTCGGCCGGTGACCGGTTTGAAACCGCTGCGCGTGCTGGTATGCGAGGATTCCCTGGTCTACGCGACCGCGCTCCGGCGGATGCTCGAGTACGACGGAGACATCACGGTCGCCGCGGTCTGCGGCACCGCCGAGGAAGCGATCGCCGCTCTGCCTAGCGTCAAGCCGGACCTCGTGACCATGGACATCGAACTGCCCCACCTGGACGGGCTTGAGGCGGTCGAGCAAATCATGAGCGACCGGCCACTGCCGATCCTCGTCATCTCCGCCCACGTCGGTTCCGGAACCGACCGGGCGGCCGCCGCGCTCGCGGTCGGCGCGCTCGATGCCGTGGCCAAGGACGATCTCGACCTGCGCGACCGGGCGGGCGTGACCGGAGCCGCGTTCCGGCATCGGGTCAAGCTGCTCAGCCGGGCACGGGTGATCCGCCATCCGCGGGCCAGGCCCACCGGCGGCTCCCAGGTGTCCGGCCCGCAGCGTCGCGCGTCCGTGATCGGCATATGCGCGTCGACCGGCGGCCCGCAGATCCTGGCCCTTCTGCTCGACGCGTTCCCGGCCGACTACCCGATCCCGCTCCTGATCGTGCAGCACATTGCGTCAGGGTTCACCGAAGGCTTCGTCCGCTGGCTCGACCAAACCGTGCGGTTGCCAGTCGGTATCGCCGCGGATGGGGTGCGGGCCGCCCACGGGGCCTGGATCGCGCCGGAGGGCGCACATCTCAAGCTCATGCCGACCGGCCGGTTGTCCCTGGATCGGCACACCGTCGCGGGACGTCATCGCCCGTCTGGTGATGTCCTTCTCGGGAGCATCGCCACAGCCGCCCGGAAGATGGGCGTCGGCGTGGTGCTCACCGGGATGGGCAGCGATGGCGCCGTCGGCGCGGCCGCGGTGCACAGCAGTGGCGGGCTGGCGATCGCGCAGGACGAGGAGTCATCGGCCGTGTACGGGATGCCGAAGGCCGCGATCGACCTCGGGGTGGATGTCGTGCTGTCCCCCGGCGGGATCGCCGCCTGCTTGCTGAGGCTGAGTCACGAGCCGCTTCCGGGGGCCCGGTGAAGAATCCCCTCGCCGAGATCGCGGAACTCCTCCTCCGGGAGACGGGAGTGGCGCTGCCCGCGGCGCGTCAGAGCGCTCTGCGCGCCGCCGTCGGCCGAGTGGCGCCGGGACTTGATCCGGGCGCCTTCTGCCGGGCCGTGTCGGATCCGGTGGGCGGCCGCGCTCTCCTGAACCAGCTGATCGACGAGGTGACGAACCAGGAGACGACCTTCCTCCGGGATCGCCGCCAGCTCGACGCGATCCCGTGGCCCAGCCTTCTGCGGGGCGTCCAGGCCGCGGGGTCGGGAACCATCCGGGTGTGGAGTGCCGCCTGTGCGAGCGGGGAGGAGGTCTACACGCTCGCGCTGCTCGCGGCCGAGGCTCTCGCCCCGGCTCAGACCCCGGTTGACGTGCTCGGAACGGACATCTCTGGCGCCGCGCTGGCCGCCGCGGCGGCCGGCCGGTACCGTGAGCGGGCGGTTGGCGCGCTGACCCTGTCGCTGCGCCAGCGCTACCTCGAGCAGCAGGCCGATGGTAGCTATCTCGTTGGTGAGCGCCTGCGCGGGCTGGTGCGTTTCCGCCGCCACAACCTCGCCCTTGACCCGATCCCGCCCCGCGGCGAGGACGGCTTCGACCTCGTCCTCTGCCGGAACGTGCTCATTTACTTCGAGGCACCGCTCGTTGAGCGGGTGATCGGCCTGCTCCGGCGGTCGGTGCGCCCGGGCGGCATGCTCGTGCTCGGTGCCGCGGACGCCCTGCGGCGGCCGGCCGGATCATTGGCGGCGCGGGCCGGCCTGCCCGAAAGTGAGGTGTCGCCGCCGCAGCGCACGCTCCGCCGCCCGCTCGTGCGCCCGCTCCAGCCGGCGTTGTCGCGCGAGCAGCGGCTGACTGCAGCGCTGGACGCAGCGGACAAGGGTGCCCGTGACGACGCACTGGCCGGGGTGGCGTCGCTGCTCGCGGACGACCCCCTCGATGCCGACGCGCACTTCGTCCGTGGGCTCGTCACGCTGGCGGCGGGCGAGCCGGCGCAGGCTGTGGCCGCGCTTCGCCGCGCGCTCTATACCGACGCCACATTCGCGCTCGCGGCATTCGTTCTCGGCCGTAGCTACGACGCCCTGGGTGACATGCCAGCCGCGCGGCGCGCCTACGAGCAGGCCCTGCGCACGCTCGACCCGGAAGATCACCGGCACGAGCTGCTGCTCCAGCAGGTCGACATTGGTGATATCGCCGCTGCGTGCCGCGCCCGGCTCGCCGGGCGGCCATGAGGTTACGGAGTTGCCCGATTGCCCGCCGGGCTAGGGTGTGTCCCGCCCCGCATTTTGCATACAGCGGCCGATATGCTAAATCGGTGGCCGTGGGGAGATCGGCATGATCATAGAAGCAGAAGGCCTGGCCGGGGCCATCACGCCGGTGCAACGGCCGGTGCCGTTGCGGCAGTCCGTCTACGAGGCACTCGTGGAACTGGTTGTCGGGGGCCGGCTCGGGCCGGGGGAGCACCTGGTGGAAACCGAGCTTGCCCGCCAGCTGGGGGTGAGCCGCCAGCCGGTCCGTGAGGCGCTGCACCGCTTGGAGGCTGAGGGCTGGGTTGACCTGCGGCCCAGCCAGGGCGCGTTCGTGCACGTACCCACCGACCAGGAAGTGGACGAACTGCTCGACGTCCGGGAGTTGCTCGAGGCCGAGATGGCCCGGCTGGCCGCACGCTCGGCCAGCGCCGACGCGGTGGCCAGGCTCCGGGCGATCTGGCAGGACGGTGAGGTCGCCGTTGGGTCCGGGGACACCGAGCGCATCGTCGCCGCCAACAATGAATTTCACGCCGAACTGGCGAGCGTGGCGGGCAACGCCGTGCTGGCCCAGTTGGCCGCCATCGTGAGCCGTCGCGTCCGGTGGTATTACCGGATGGTCGCGCCGCTTCGCGCCCAGGAGTCGTGGGCCGAGCATAAGGAGCTTATCGACGCCGTGGAGGCGGGGGACGCGGAGAAGGCCAGCGAGGTCGCCTGCCGGCACACCGAGCGCACCCGGTCGGCCCATCACCCGCCCGCCGCCGCGGCCGCTGGGTAACGCCCTCAGGGCAGGCGGACAACGCTGATGGGGTCGGGTGCGTAAGGATTCCCCGCGTTGTCGATCAGTTCGATCTCGCCCCGGTCCGACAGGACGTGGTACGAACCGTCTGCCTGGTACTCGCGGATGATCGTGGTTGTCCCGTCCGCGTGCGTGTAGCGCTCCTCCGCGTACCCAGTCCCGGCGTGCTTCTCAGCGTTGACCGCGGGCTCGTCGCGCCACACGAACCGGTACGGGGCCAGGGGCAGCTTCAGCTCGTACGGGTAGCCGCTCGTCATGCCCGGTGTCCTTCCTGGAACGGGTGATCGCGGTGGACTCGTGCCCGCGCGGGCACGAGTCCACCGCGATCAGGCTAGTTCCGCCCGGCGATCAGGCGGCCACTGGCCGGGGTTTCGCTGCCGCCTTCTCGCTGGCGGCACGCACTGCTACCTCCATCTCCTCCACGGTCGGCCTCTTGCACTTGAACGTCACGATGATCGCCGCCACGGCGCCAAGGGCTGCCCCGAAGAAGAAGCCGAATGCCCAGTGGTAATGCGACGTGCCGTACAGGGTGCCGGTCATGACGAAGGCGGCGCCGCCGCCGGCGAAGCTGCCGCCCAGCGCTTTCCACGCGTAGACGGACCCGTAGTTGATGGCGTTGTTGGTCTCGCCGTAGTAGTCCGACACCATCGCGGCGGTCATCGGGAAGTTTGCTCCGGACAAGCCGCCTGAGATGATCGCGCAGATGACGAACATCGGGGCGCTGTGCTCCAGGCCAGCGACGAGGGTGAGCAACTGGAAGACCACGTTGCCCGAGTACGCATAGATCATTGTTCTGCGGCGGCCGATGTACTCGGAGAGCCACCCGTAGAATGGCCTGAACCCGCCGTCGGCCAGCGCGAATCCCGCGAAGCCGACGTAGGGCACAAGGCCGGTGAGACCCTCCGCTTTCGCGAACGGGACGTAGAAGGCTACGCCGAACAGTGAGCAGCCGACATAGCAGGCGTACTGCATCCCGATCCACTTGGCCTGCGGCGTGCCCCACATCTCGCCCAGGTTGTAGTGCCGCAGCGCCGGCGGGTTGGACAGCAGGTCACGGGTGCTGTGCTTCTGCCAGTTGAGCGGCTCGATCTCCTTCGGCCACCAGTGCTTCGGCGGGTCCTTCATGAACCAGCCGCCAATGGCGATACCGACGGTCATGATGATTCCCTGGATGATGATGTAGTTCTTGACCTGGTGCGCCGTCATGTTGATGGCGCCAGAGCCCGTGCCCGCAGCGCCGATGATGAAGATGAACGGAACCGCGCCATAGGCCCAGCCGCCGTTCACGAATCCGGTGCGCCAGCCCTTCTTCTCCGGGTACCACTTAGCCACGATGTTGATGGCACTTGAGTACACCATGCCGGACCCGATGCCGCCGAGAACGGCGTAGCTCAGGTAAGCAGTCCAGATGGAGGTGGACGTCGCTAGCCAGGCATATGCCACGATCCCGCAGATCACGCCGCCGATGATCGTGGCCCATCGGACGCTGAGGATCCCGCGGTTGCGCAGGTAGCCGGTGAGGATCTGGACGAACGACTCGAAGATGACGTAGAAGGAGAACAGCCAGAAGGTCGGGGCGTTTCCCCAGTTATGCGCCGTCTGGAGCGCGCCCGACAGCGAGCCCCACGTGTACTCCAGCAGGCCCGCCAGGCACATGACAAACCACGCGGCCATGATTACGACCCAGCGGGGGTAGCCGAGAATCTGCTCTGGTTCTTCACCGACCCGGAATATCCGGCCGGTCTCGTTGGTGATTATTTGATAGTTGGGACTGATTGATTCGGTAGTAGCCATGGGTCGCCACCGATACCTCTCGTACGAGACGCTATTGGCTCGTCTGCTCGGCCCGGCGGGCGCCAGGTCGGCTGCTGTGCGTGGGGGTGGTCCCGCCGGAATGAAGGGGCTCACGCGGAGGTTGGTATCGATCTCGGCTGCAACGGGCCTGGGGTCGCACCCAGGTCCCAGCCGGGTAAAGGGCAGGGGCGTCGCGCTGGCTTCTGGTAGGGATCCGCGCGGCGCCCTTGGTCCTGGGCCGCGGCGGCGGGCCCCGCGACGCCCAGGTTCCCGCCGTCGGGCCGTGCTGCGACCCGTGGCGGCGTAATCTCCGTCGATCCGCCATGTGCGCCTCCAGATCCGGGCCGCAGGCCATCGTGTTTTGGTTCGCGGGCCTTCGGTCCTCAGGTTTCCAGCCCGAGCGCCTGGAAAAGGGCGCTCTGCTGCGGTCCATCGCTGGCTGCCGCGTAGAGTTCGTCGAGGCCCCAGCCGGCCTCGTCGAGCAGTTCAGCGGCCTGGTCGAAGAGCGGCGTGCGCTGCTCGGGGGGCACGGACTTGATCACCAGGTGGCCGACCACCTGGATGACCGCCTCGCGCAGCAACTCGCGGCGCCCCCCGGTGGGCCGGGCCACGCCCGGCATCAGCGGGATGATCCTTGCTCCGGGGCCAGGCGTGAGCTGGCCGTTGGGCCCGCTCATGACCCACCTTCCGAAACATTTTCCGCAACGGAACGTCCAGCCGGTCCCGACGGCGTAACCGACGAGCCGGAGTGGGGATTCACACTGAGTTCACGGAGTTCGGCGCGGAGCCGTTCCGGCTCGCCGGGCCGGGCCAAGTCGATCACCTCGACGAGCGAGAAAGCCCGTCCGCCCGGTGAGCCATCGGCCAGCCGGACGGGCGCTGACTCGGTAAACACCTCGAACCGCTGACTGGCCGCCTTGGGCCCGATGGCCAGCACATAGGTCAGCACGGCATGACGATCGGGCAGGTAGCGCTGCTGATGACCGTCGTCAAAGCTGATCTGCCATTGCACGGAGATCGCTGTCCTTCTGTTGGCTCGGCCCCGGTGCTGGTCCGGGGGTGACGAGCCCCCGGACCAGCACCCGGTTTGCGGCCTGTGTGGTGCCGTCGCTCAGGCGCCGATGCCCCTGTTCAGCGGCATGGAGTAGTGCTCCTCCTTAAGCCGTGCGTGCTTCTCGGGATCCTCGCCTTCGCGCAGTTCGGCCGGGACGTCCATGCCGATGTCCTGCCAGTTGCGGTTGGCGGCCACCTGCGCCGCCGCCACGTGCTCGGGCAGCATGTGGCTGAACCGGCCCTGCATGGCCAGGTAGTCGGTGACCGGGCGCTGCACCGGCGGGTGGAAGTAGTGATACTCCCGGGTCTCCGGGTCGTACTCCCAGACTGGGAACAGGCCTGCCTCCACTACCCGGCGGCCGAGCTCGACCGTCATCGAGGTCTGGTAGACCCAGCCCTTCTGGCACGGCGTGTAGCAGTGCATGAACGCGGCGCCGCGCAGGTTGAGGCCCTTGCGGGTCTTGTTCATCAGGTCGACGGGGTAGCCGACCGTCGTGGTCGCCACGTAGCAGTGCGGGTGCCCTTCGGCCATCATCTTGGCCAGGTTCTTGGGCGGCAGCGTCTTGCCCGCCGGGTTGGCCTTGCCGAACGGCGTGAACGTGGTCAGGCCCGCGTACGGCGTGGTCGGCGACACCTGGATCCCGGTATTGGCGTAGCACTCGTTGTCGTAGCAGATGAACAGCGCATCGTGGTTGCGGTACAGCGCACCTGAGATCGAGCCGAGCCCGATGTCGGCGGCGCTGCCGTCGCCGGCCATCACGATGATGTTCGGGTAGGGACCCGGGTGGCGGCCCTTGCGGATCATCGCCTCGTAGCCCGCGGCCACGCCTGCGGTGAACGAGCCGCCGCTGGCGATCGGCGTGTGCGCCCACGGCACCGTGTACGGGGTGCACAGGTACGTCGAGTTCGCCACGTACATGCAGCCCGTCGGGCCGGCCACGATCGTGTCCTGGCCGGCTGCCTTGAGCACCCACCGGTACTCGATGGCCGGGCCGCACCCAGCGCAGGTCCGGTGGCCGGCCTGGTAGGGGTCCTCGTCGGGCATGTCGGGCAGGTAGTGGCGGTCCCGGCCGGCGTCGTCCTCCGTGGCCGCACCACGGCCCTCCTCGTCCAGCAGGGGGAGGTACTGGCGGGTGACTTCGATGGCCATCAGCGGGCTCCTCGTTCTAGGGCGCTCGTCATTGCTCGAATCCCGGTCATTGCTCGAATCCCGCTCATTCTTCGAAACCAACCCAGTGCGCGGGCTTCTCGACGGCGCCGCGCTCGACCGCCTGGCTGAGCTTGCCCGCCATCCACTCAAACTCGGCGGTCGGCACGGTCTCACCACCGAGCCCGGCCATGAACGACGTCACCAGCGGGCGGTTCTCCGCGTGGTACAGGGCGGTGGTCACGTCCGGGGCGAGGATGCCGCCGTACGTCGGGCCGCCGAGGCCGAGGTTGGTCTCCACGACGCCCACAGCCTTCACGCCGCGCAGCGCGGCCCGCAGGTCTTCGCTCGGGAACGGCCGGATCCACATCAGCCGCGCCATCCCGATCTTGATGCCCCGCTCGCGCAGCCGGTTGATGGCGGCGCGGCAGGTGACCGAGTGGCCGCCGGAGATCACAATCGCGATCTCGGCGTCGTCCAGCATGTACTCCTCGACGAAGTGCGAGTACTGGCGGCCGAAGACCTGGGCGAACTCATCGGTCTTCTGCCGGATGACGGGGATCGCGTCCTCCATCGCCCGGGCCCGTTCCAGCTGCAGAGGGGGCCCCTGGGAGGGGTGGATCTGCGGCCCGTGTGAGAGCGGCTGCCGCGGGTCGAGCGGGAACGGCAGCCGGTACGGGGGAAGGTAGGAGTCCACCTGCGCCGCGGCCGGCATCTCCACCTCGCCGGAGATGTGCGAGACGAAGTACCCGTCCTGAACGACCATCTGCGGCAGCAGCACCCTCGGGTCCTCGCCGATGGCGTAGGCGATGAGGGTCTTGTCGAACACCTCCTGCGGAGTCGCCGCCCAGCCCATCAGCCAGCCCATGTCCCGGGTGCACAGCGCGTCGGTGTGCTCGGAGCCGAAGTCGCCGGGCGGGTCGAGGGTGCGGTCGGCAATCGTCATCTGGATCGGGATGCGGGCGCCGGAGACGATCGAGTACATCTCATATGCGTAGGTCACGCCGACACCGGACGAGCCGGTGAAGGCGCGTGCTCCGCACGACCCGGCGCCGAACGCGGCTGACAGTTGCGCGTGCTCGCCATCCGCGGTTATGTACTCGGCGTCCAGGATCCCGTCCGCGATGAACTGGGCCAGGTTCATCATGATCGCCGTGTACGGCCGGATCGGGTACGCGGTGACCACGTCGACGTTGGCGTAGAGGGCGGCGTAGGCTGCCGCCGCGCAGCCGTTCAGCCGCTTCCGCGTGCCGGCCAGCTCGGCCAGCCGCTGCTCGCCCTCGGGTGTCCGCAGGCCCGGACCGTAGGCGGGCGGCTGGGACCAGGCGCCTTCGACATGCACGGTGGTCATTGGCTCACCCCGGAATCTCCGTTGGTATGCGTTGTGGCTTTTCCGCCGGGCGGCGCAGCTCCGCTGGCCGGGACAGTCTGCCGCCGGGCGGCGTCGTATTCGGCGATCGTCTCTTCGATGAGATGCTTGGTGAACGCCGACTGCTCAGCGTGCGCACCGTCGTAGGGCGCGAACGCGGTCTCCATCCGCGTCACGTCCGCCGGGTCGTCGAAGTCCATTTCCGGCACCTTCTCCAGGCAGCCGGTCGGGCATTCCTGGACGCAGACCAGGCAGCCTTTGCAATAGGTGGTACGGATCGTGTAGTGGCCGTTCTCCCGGGCGTCGCGCATGACGCTGACGTCCGGGCAGACGATGTAGCAGTTGTCGCAGCCGTTGCAGACACCGCAGCTCATGCAGCGGTCAGCCTCCGCGACCGCCTGGTCCCGGCTGTAGGCCAGGGTGACCTCGACCTTCTGGCTGCGCCGGCGCTCAGCAGCGGGGGAGAGGGGGGCCTCGATGCGCGGAGCGTGCCTGAAGTAGGCGGAGTTCAGCCCCTCGTACGGCATGACCTCGACCTCCGGCTCCGGGCCGAGGGCCTGGGCGGTGAGCACGCGGTCGATGTCGCGGGCGGCCCGCTTGCCGTCGCCGAACGCGTCCACCACCATCGACGGGCCGCGCATCACGTCGCCGCCGACGAATACGTTCCCCTCGACCCGGCCGTGCTCATCCGCGGTGATGATCCCGCGCTCGTTGAGGTGCTCAGGGAGCCATTCCAGCTGCTGGACCTGGCCGATGGCGACCAGGATGGTGTCGCAGGCCACCTCACGTTCGGTGCCCGGTACCAGTTCCGGGCTCACCGCTCCGCTGTCGTCTTTCTTGAGCCGGGCCTGGCAAAGCACCGCCCCGGTGACGTGCCCGTCGTCGGAGAGCACCCGCACCAGTGAACTGTTGGGCGCGAGAGCTACCCCTTCCTCACGGGCCTGTTCCAGGTCCTCGGGGACGATCGGCAATTCGTCCTCGGACTCCAGCGAGACGATGACGGCCTCGCCGCCGCCCAGCCGGATGGCCGACCGCGCGGCGTCCGAGGCGGTGTTGCCGCCGCCGATCACCAGCACCTGGCGGCCCACCTGGACCGGGCGGCCGAGACCGGCCTCGCGGAGGAACTCCAGGGCGCCTCCCACACCGCGGGACTGGATTCCCTCGACCGGCAGTCGCCTGCCCACGTCCTGGCCGAGGGCCAGGAAGGTCGCGGCGTAGTTGCGCAGCTCGTCCCAGCTGATGTCCTGGCCGGCCCGGACCCCGCAGCGGATCTCGATGCCACCGAACGCGACTAGCTTGGCGATCTCGGCGTCGAGGATCTCCTCAGGCAGGTGCCAGTGCGGGATGCCAGCCCGGAGCATGCCGCCCGGCTTGTCCAGTGCCTCGAAGATGACGCTGGAATAGCCACGCCGGCGCAGGTGGTACGCGCAGGCCAGGCCGGCCGGACCGGAACCGACGATGGCGACCGTGGTGCCGTTGAGCGCGGGCAGGGTTCCGGTGATCGGGTCCTCCGGCAGCGCCAGCCCGTAGTCACCGAGGAAGCGCTCGACGGAGCGGATCCCGATCGGCTCGTCGTGCGCCGCCCGGTTGCACGCGGTCTCGCACGGGTGGTAGCAGACCCGGCCGGTGACCGACGGCATCGGGTTGTCTTCCATGATCGTCAGGTAGCCGTCGAGGTAGCGCTCGTGCTTCACGTAGTCCAGGTACTTCTGGATCTGCTCGCCGGTGGGGCACGCGTTGTTGCAGGGTGGCGTCTTGTCCTTATAGACCGGCCGGAAGGAGCGGAAATTACCGGTGGGGAAGAGCCGCTGCCCTTCCTTCTCGGTCGGCGGCGGCGTCACTCCGGCGATGGGTAGCTGCAGGTGCGCTGGAACCCGGGTGCCGCGTACGGACATGGAGTCTCCTCGCTGTGCGGGTGTCAGCCGGCTGACGCGGCGTGGGTGGTGGGAACTGTCGCGGCGGCCCCGGTGGTGGCAGGCGCGGTGGTAGCAGGCCCGGTGGTAGCAGGCCCGGTGGTAGCAGGTCCAGATGGGAACTCGATCACCTTGTGGTGCGCGATCCCGCGCAGCATGGCGTCACGGTCGGCGACCTGATCGGCGACCACATCCACCGGAAGCTCAGCGGTGGCCGCGACAAGCGCGCCGATCAGCGGTGCGGCGATGCCCAGGCCGATCGCGAGGCGTTCCTCGGCCCCCTCGGTGGACATCCGGTCGAAGGCGAGTTCACCCAGGTCCCGGACGAACATCCAGGGACTGCTGCCGTCGTGCTGCTCGGCCAGCTCGACCGCGTCCACGACCACCAGCTTGGCCAGCTTGGCCCGCATGGAGTCGGGCAGGAACTTGAGCAGGTACTCGGGTTCGCGGGCCGAGTTGATGACCAGCACCCCGGAGCCGTCAGGCGTGCCGCGCAGGAAGTTGACCGCCTTGACGATCGTCTCTTCGACGAGCACGACCCAGTCGGGACGGGGGTTCTCGTATACGAAGCGGTCCACTATGGGCGAATCACCGAACCGGGCGTACCTGCGCACCAGGCAGTTGGTCCGGTCCGGGTCGTCTATGTAGTCGCTGACGTTGTCGGCGTAGAGGCCGAGTGCGCGCGCGGCGGCCGCGATGCACGAGGAGACATCACGAGCCTCCTTGTCCATGATGATTCCGCGGGACCAGACGGTGAGCTCGTGGTACACGTGCCCCCTCCTCAAAACAGAGCCTTATATTGTATACCGTCGTCAGGATACTGACATCGTAGGCTTCTGGTGGCTCGCGTCAAGGGGAAGTTTCTGGCCTCGTCCGCCACGCCACAGCGCCGGCTTGCGGCACAGGCGATTTCGGTGCGCGAGCCGTTGTTCGGGATATGTCCGGGCAGCGGTCTGCGGAAACCCGCGCGGCGCGGTTCACGAGGTCAAGACGCTCGCGGCGGCTCGCCGCGGTGGGCGCGGCCGACCCGGTGGCGGCCAGCGCGGCCATGCCCCATGATGGGGTGATTTCCAGTCGGTAGGACCGTGAGGGGCAGCATGAGCGACGGACGTCCGCGGGAGCCCCAAGATATGAGGCGGTCGCGTGCTCCTTACCTCTACCCCACCGAACCTGATGCAGAGTATCCCCGGACCTCGGGTCCCGGCCGGGTGCCACTCAGCCCCGATAATCCCCAACGAAACCCCGGCCCGGCTCCCCGACCCGAACGTGCTCCCGCGTGGGGCGACTCTCCCCCGCCCGGATCCGGGCGGCGGAGCGGTCCTGAGCCCGGGCGGAGTGGCTCTCCGCAGGCCGCTCCCGGCCGGGGGCGGCTGCCCGAGCGTGGGTCGGGGACTGGGTCAGTTCCTGAGCGGGGGCGGCTGCCCGAGCGTGGGTCGGGGCCTGGGTC
>ODAK010003022.1_pt1 | contig 17560 bp, 20 predicted proteins | sample 1539591 | NCBI WGS metagenome assembly ODAK01 (sample SAMEA3539303, study PRJEB22396) | soil metagenome | biome: tundra; feature: field; material: soil | place: USA | collected 2010-05 | depth 0.15 m
CGGATCGCTCGATCAGTCCGCAGCGGGTGCGACGGCGTCGAGCTGCGCGGCGTCGTCGCGCTGCTCGACGGGCAGGTCGATCGCGAACGAGGCACCGCCGCCGGGCGCGTTGCGCGCGCTCACGCGCCCGCCGTGCGCGTCGACGATCGCAGCGACGATCGCGAGCCCGAGGCCGGCCCCGGCACGGCCGCGGCCGCGGCCGCCCTCGCTGCGCCAGAACCGCTCGAACACGCTCGCCTCGGCGCCGTCGGGGAGGCCGGGCCCATGATCGCGGACCGCGACACGGACGCCGCCATCGGTATCCGAGACCGACAGCTCGATCGGCGACCCGGGCGGGGTGTGGGTCAGCGCGTTGCGCATCAGGTTGGCGAGCACGCCGCGCAGCTGCGAGGGATCGCCGCTGACCAGCTGCCCACCCTCGATCGTGACGGTCACCGCGCGGTCGGGCGCGGCGGCGCGTGCGTCATCGGCGGCGTCACGCGCGAGGCGCGCGAGGTCGACCGGCTCGCGTCTCGCCGCGGGCATCTCATCCAGGCGCGCGAGCGCCAGCAGATCCTCGACCAGGACGCCCATGCGCGCTGCCTCCTCCTCGATCCGTGCCATCGCCTTCGCGGTGTCCTCGGGACGCGCCGCCGCGCCCATCCGGAACAGCTCGGCGTAGCCGCGGATCGAGGCGAGCGGAGTGCGGAGCTCGTGGGAGGCGTCGGAGAGGAAGCGGCGCAGCCGGTCCTCGCTCGCCTGACGCTCGGCGAATGCATCCTCGATCTGGCCGAGCATGGCGTTCAGCGCGAGACCGAGACGCCCGACCTCGGTGCGCGACTCGGCGGGGCTGACGCGACGCGACAGGTCGCCGGCCGCAATCGCCCCCGCGGTGGCGCCCATGCGATCGAGCGGCCGCAGGCCGATGCGGATCAACAGCCACGCGAACGCGGCGAGTGCGAGCAGCACCACGGCGATCACGATCGCTTCGACGTCGCGCAGGCGGCTGAGCGTTTGCGCGACGTCGCTGAGCGGCACGGCGATGATCATCTCGCCCGAGCCGGTGTCGCTGGTCTTGGCGAGAACGCGATACTGCACGCCCGACCCGGCGACGGAGTTCACCGTGATCAGCTTGGGATGCGCGGGATCGGTGGTACGCGCGAGCTGGGCAGGGAGTTTCGGCGGCGACTGGTACGGCGGTGCGTAGTAGCCCTTCGCCTGCCCGTTCTTCGGGCGGTAGATGCCCCAGGTCCCGGATGGCAGCAGCACCCCTGCGGACGGGCCGCCGCGCCCCGGTGCGCCAAACGCTCCCGGGAACGGCCCCTGGCCACCCGCGCCGGTTCTCGGGCCCGGCTTGCTGAGCCCGAGCCTGGCGTCGAGCACGTCCTCGAAGCCGTTGACGTTGCTCGTCCCGGTCAGCTGCTGGTCGACCCGCGAGACCAGGAACGAGCGCTCCGCCGCGTAGGTGACGAGACCGGCGATCACGAGTCCCGTCGCGGTCAGCACGATCAGGCCGATCAGCAGTCGCGCCCGCAGCGACATCGCGCGGATCAGCTCCTGGGCAGCCGCAACGAGTAGCCGACACCTCGCACGGTGTGGATCAACGGCGGTTGCTCGACGTCGACCTTCTTGCGCAGGTAGCTGATGTAGGTCTCGAGCACGCGGGCGTCGCCGCCGAAGTCGTAGTTCCAGACGTGATCGAGCAGCTGTGCGCGGGTCAGCACGCGGCGCGGGTTGAGCATCAGGTAGCGCAGCAGCCGGAACTCGGTGGCCGTGAGGTCGATCGGCCGCCCGCTGCGCGCCACCTCGTGGGTGTCCTCGTCGAGCTCCAGATCACCGAACACGAGCGTCGAGCTGGTTTCGTCGGACAGGCCCGAGCGGCGCAGGATCGTGCGGATCCGCGCGACGAGCTCCTCGAGGCTGAACGGCTTGGTGACGTAATCGTCGCCGCCGACCGTGAGGCCATGTACGACGTCCTCGGTCGAGTCGCGCGCGGTAAGGAAGATGATCGGCACATCGGTGCGTGCCGTGGCGAGCCGCCGAGCGACCTCGAAGCCGTCGATGTCGGGAAGCATCACGTCGAGCACGAGCAGCTGAGGGCGTCGTGCGGCGACCGACGCGATCGCGTCGGCGCCGGTTGCCGCGGACTCGACCTCGAAGCCCTCGAAGCGCAGCGCCATCGAGATCACATCGACGATGTTCGGCTCGTCGTCGACGACGAGGACACGTACCGGTTCAGTGGTGGCCGTGGCACTCATGCGAGGATTGTCGCGCGCCAACCTGTGAGTCTGCTGAGGATCGGCCTGGACTGCCGTGTCCATTGCGCCGGCTGGCGCAGCCGTTGGTGATCGGGGCCGGCGCCGGCCCGCGGCCGGCGGCCTGTCAGGCGGCCGGACGGTCGGCGATCCGCTCGACGTGCTCGATGCGCTCGACAGTGCGCTCGGTCGGCGGCAGCTTCGCGTACAGCCGGGCGCGGACCTCGGCCTCCTGATCGGGTGCCGGCCCGAGGTTCTTGGGACGCGAGAACCAACCGGAGCGTCGCGCACGCGCCGCTCGCACATCCGCGCGGCCATCGTGATCGATCGGGTGTTCCCCGGTCATTTGTGGCCACCATAGAACGCCGGCCGGACGGCGTCACGCCGTCGTTCCGCACCTTGCGGGGGTTTAGGGGTCCGTCGCGGGGCCACGCACCGACCGCTTCGTCGGGCTTCGTTGGAGCGCTCTCATGTGCGACGCGGGCGCTACGGTGTCGCGCGATGACGCAGCGCGCGCGTATCGCCACCTCGCTCTTCTCGATCGCGGCGATCGCGGCGATCGTCGCGCTGCTGGTCGCCGGCGCCACCGGCGGCGGCGCCGCGGGCGCCGCCGGCCCCGAGCCGCCATGCGGCGCCGCGACCGACGCCGCGTACTTCTCGACCGCCTTCGCAGTCGCACTGCGGATCGGCGCCGGGGAGCGCGGCGGCACGGCGGTCAGGCGCGACCTGCGCACGATCGAATCCGACCGGGTGCTGGCGAACGCGGTCGCCGCCAACGACCTCGCGACGGTCCGCAGCGAGGTCCTCGCGCTGGTCTACAACCACGAGCACATCGTGCGCCTTCGCGTGCTGCGCAACGGCCAGCTGCTCGACGACTACGGCGGACCGCTGGTGCTCGCGCCGGTCACCGGGTCGTTGCGCGTCGGCGGAGCGATCGTCGGAACGTTCGTGATGTCGATCCAGGACGACCTCGGCTACCAGAAGCTGGCCGAGCGGCTGATCGGCGCCCACACCGTGATGCGCTACCAGGGACAGACGGTCATGAGGGACCTCGCTGTCGCCGCCGGTCCGCTGCCCGCCCTCGGTGTCGTCGCCGTCGGCGGTGTGCCGTATCTGGTCGGATCGTTCGACATCGGCCGCTTTCCGTCGGGCACGCTGCGTGTCTCGATCCTGCTGCACCGGCCGCCGGCGGCACTCGCCCGCAGCAGCTGCGCGCAGGTCCGCGCCGACGTGCTCGCCGACATCGCGGAGCGCGCCTACGACGAGGCGGAGACCGGCCAGTCGTTCGTCGGACCGCCGCTCACCGCGCTCGCCCGCGCGAGCTCGCTGACGGCCGCGCTCGTTGCCGGCGACGACGCCGGGGCGGCGCAGATAGTCAGGACGATGGTCGCCGCCGGCGGCTTCGCGCGGCTGCGGGTCGTGGCCGGCGGCCGCGTCGTCGCCGACGTCGGCGTCTCGATCCCGCTGCTCGCGCCGCTCACGCGGCCGCTGGTCGACGCCGGCGGGCACGTCGTCGGTCAGGCCGTGTTCGCCGTCCAGAACGCGCACGGCTACGCCGACCTGGTGCACGCGCTGGCACGCGCACCGGTACTCGTGCGGGCGGGCGCCCGTCAGCTTGCCGGCACCTTCGCCGGGCCCGCGACGCTCCCGTCGAGCGGTCCGATCAGCTACCTCGGTGTCCGCTACGAGGTGGCCTCGTTCCCCGCGGTTCAGTTCCCGAGCGGGCGCGTGCGGATCTACGTGCTCGGGCCCGGCTGACGATCCGGCGCAGCGCCGCTCGCGCGCGGCGCTCAGGACCCGCGGACGCTGATCGCCTCCACCGAGTTCGGAGCGAGCTCGACGCGCGCACGTCCTGCGAGGGTCGCGACGGCAGCGGGGTGCAGCGACGGCGCGGCTGCAAGCACTCCCACCACGCTGACGGGCCCCGGCGCGGCGAGCGAGACCCACCTGGGTGCGGCCGCGTAGTTGCTGAGCACGACCGTCCGCGCACCGCCCGGGCTGGTGATCGCGACGGCGTCGAGTGAGCCGCCGTTCGGTATCGCGCGGAGCACGCTGCCGGCGCCCAGCACGTGGGCGGCGAAGAGCAGCCCGAGCTCGAGCGGACGCGCGGTGAGGACTCCGGCGTTGACGACGAACGGGTCATAGGCGCTCCCGCTGGCGTGAAAGCGCACCGAGGAAAAGCCGGCACGCAGCGCGCGCAGGATCATCCGCACCGCCCAGACCGCCGCGGCCGGCTCGTCGGAGATTCCGGCCACGCCACCGCAGCTGACCGAGTTGGTCTCCGAGATCACCGCCGGCAGCCGCTCGGCGCGTGCGTCGCGGGCGAGCCGCACGCGCTCGTCGATCTTGGTCTGGATCTGCCTGCCCAGCAGCGCCGCGGTCGTCGCCCCGGCCGGGCGCCGGCAGGCGTCCAGCGGATAGAAATGCGCGTCGATCGTGCGCAGGTGCAGCGTTCTTGTGAGCGCCGGCACCATCCGCACCCAGCGCCCCGAGGCGAAGTCGGGCCCCTCGAACACGCTGCCCGCGCCGAGCACCGCCGCGACCGCCCTCGCGCGCGCGAGGTAGGTCGCCCACGGCATCGCCGTGCTCGTCAGCGCGTGTCCGTTCCACCAGCGCACCGGGGCGCCGTAGATGTCCGGCTCGTTGCCGAGCTCAAAGCTCAGCAGCCGGCTCGAGACCGCCGCCCGTGCGCTCGCCGCCAGCTCGGCGGCCCAGCCGGGCTCGCCGGACGCGAGGTTGAGCCCGACGATGATCGGGGCCCTCGTCTCGCGTTCGAGGCAGGCCGCACGCGACCAGAAGCCCGGCGGCAGGTCGCTGACGCCCGGGTACGCCGGGGTGCCGGCCGGCGCAACCGCATCCTGGGAGTCCCCGCCGATCCGGATCGGCGGCGATCCGAGCGACTCGAGCGCGTGCACGAGTGCGCTCGAGGGGCAGCGGCCGCTGCCCAGATCGTGCGCGAGCAGCGGGTACTCGATGCTCAGGCCGATCGGGTGAGGCCCGACGGTGACGGCCGGTCCGGCCGGCGCGCCGAGCACGAGTGTGGCCGCCGGCGCCGCGGCGGCGCGCTCGCGCGGCGCCTCTCCGAGGCGCCCGGGCACGATCAGCACAGCCAGTCCGAGCGCGATCGCCGCTGCCAGCGCAAGCGCCAGCGCGCTGCGGCGCGTCATGCCGGGGGGTAGGAGGGGCCGGGCGCCGGAGCGTCACGGAAGCCGTCGATCGCGCCGAGCAGCGAGGCCGGCGCAGTCCCGGCGAGGACCTCGAGACGGGGGAGCCGATAGGGATCCTCGCGTGGGTTCGCCCACGCACGCACGACCGTCGTCGAACCACGGAAGCCGGCGGCCCTGACCGCCGCGATCACCGTCGCGTTGTAGTGCCCCGACGGGTAGCAGAACCACCGCGCCGCCACGTGGTAGCGGTCGCGGATCGTCGTCCTGGCGACCGCGACCTGAAAGTGCAGCGCGCTCGGGGAGAGGGTGATCAGATCGGCATGGCTGAAGCCCTGCGTGTCGAGTTCCCAGCCGTCGCTCACGAGCGCGCGCACCTGGCGTCGCGAGAGTCCCCCCTGCGACGGAGGCAGGCCGCTCAGCTGCAGGTTCTCGACGCCGACCCAGCCCAACGAGTGCAGCACGGGGAGTGCCGCGGTGTACTGGGTCGCGTAGCCGTTGTCGAAACTGATCACGATCGGCTTGCCCCGCGGCAGCGGCGTGCCGTAATGCCAGTTGTCCCACATCTCGTCCATCGTCACCGCGTGGTAGCCGGCCGCGGCGAGGGCGTGCATCTGCGCCGCGAACAGGGCGGGTGTGACGTACAGCCCTGGAAACGGTGCGCCGGCGGGCGCGGCGAGGATCACGTGGTAGATCAGGATCGGCACCGGCTCGGTGCCGCGCGGGCCGTTGTGGACGACCGCTCGGCGGGTCGCGCTGCGGCGCGGCGCGACCGGGGCGTGGCGGGCGCCGCCGCCGCCACCACCATCGCTCAGGACGATCGTCGCGACGACCGCCAGGGTCAGGCAGAGGACCGACGCACCGGCGGTGCGCCGTCGCCTGACGTAGGTGGCCTCGGTCCGCATCGGCGGCTCAGCTGACCGCCAGCGTGACCGGGATGTTGCCGCGGGTCGCCTTGGAGTACGGGCAGATCTCGTGCGCCGCCTCGATCAGCTCGCGTGCCTCGGCGGCGGTCAGCTCCGGTATCGACGCGGTCAGCGTGACCGCCAGGCCAAAGCCCCCGTCATCGCGTCCCAGCGACACCTCGGCGGTGACGGTCGAACCCGCGACCGGCTTCTTGAGCCGGCCGCCGACGACCTTCAGCGCACTGTGGAAGCAGGCCGCGTAGCCCAGCGCGAAGAGCTGCTCGGGGTTTGCCCCGCCGCCCTTGCCGCCGGTCTCGCGCGGGGTCGCGAGCGCGAATTCGAGCGTCCCGTCGGCGAGCGCGGCCGTGCCGTTGCGCCCGTCGCCGGTCGAGATGCCGGTTGTCGTGTACAGCGGTTCCATGTCGGTTTCTCCGTTCGGTCGGGTGAGGCATCGGGCTTGCGCGGCCACATCATCGCGCACCACCGACCCGCCGCGACCGCGCGCGATCCTCTCGCTGCCAGCCGCCGGCGAGGCGATTCGTCGGCGCCGCGGAGTGGCCCGGCGTGTCCGGAGCGGCGGGGCCGGGGCGGCCGGCTGGCGCTCCCGCGGGCGGTGCGAGCGCCGCCGATCAGGCTGTCGCGATCAGCGGCGCAGCGGCTCGAACAGGACCTCGCCGCCCATCGCCTGCGAGACGACGTTCGCGGTCGTGGTCAGGTGGTTGTGCAGCGAGCGAGCAGCAAGATCGGCGTCGTGGTCGATGCACGCCTGCAGGATCATCTCGTGCTCGGCCCGGCGGGTATCGAGCTTGCGCGCGACGCGGACGGCGAGGCGGTAGCGCTGGCTCGTCTCCCACAGCGGCTGGATCAACCGCAGCAGCCAGTTGGATGCGCCGGCGTCGTAGAGTGCGAAATGAAACGCGGTGTGCGCCGCCCAGGTCTCCGGCGAGTTGTCGTCGGGCAGCTCGTTGAGGGCCGCGAGCCGGGCTGTCGCGACGGCCGCTTCGTGCTCGCCGAAGCGCTCGGCGGCGCGCCTGACGGCGAGCGGCTCGAGCGCGAGGCGCGCCTCGTAGACCTCGGCGAGATCGGCGATCGAGAGCTCGGTCACGCGGCCCCCGCGATGGGGAATGTTCTCGACCAGGCCCGCCGCGTCAAGGCGCCGGAGGGCCTCGCGGATCGGCATCGCGCTCATCCCCAGGGCGACACCCAGCTCCTCGATCGGCAGTCGCTCGCCGGGCGCGAGATGCCCGGCGACGATCGAATCGTGCAGCGCTGCGAACGCCCGGTCGGCAAGCGTCCGGTGAGCGTCGACGACCCCCGCGCGGGCGAGCTTGGTCAGTCCTGTGGACATTGCCTAGCGCTCGCTGGAGGCCTCACTCAGCAGGGCACCGGCCGAAAGCACCGCTTCAACCTGCTCGTTGAACAGCGATCCCAGCCCGCGCTGGAGCAGCGAGCGCAGCACGCCGCGCAGCTGCACGTCGGCGCTCCAGCTCGCAACCGTCTGCTCGCCGTCGGACCCGAGGTCCGGCTCGATCGACAGCTGCAGCTGGTTCTCGCGCGGGGACCCCAGGCCGCTGATGCGAACGTACTCGGAGGGGCGCTGCTCGACGATCTCGAAATCCATCGCCAGGCGCGTCTCGCCGAGCGCGGTGAGCGCGTCCTCGAGGCTGTCCGGGCGCACGTACTCAGTGGCTGCCAGCAGCATCGCTCTCGCTCCCGTCGCTGGCGTGGTCGGGTGCCGGGCGAGGCTCGCGCCCGTCGAAGATCTCCAGGGGAACGCTCGACAGCGGCGCGCCGCCGTCGGGCCCGACGCACCAGGTGTCCTGCATGTACAGGCATGCGCTGCCGCCAGCGGCGATCGCATGGGGGTGCATCGAGAAGATCATGCCCTCGCGCAGCTCGACGTCGACGCCCTCGCCGATCTTTGGATGCTCGATCATCGTCATCCCGATCGAGTGCCCGGTGACGTGGCCGAGCGGGTAGCCGCGATCGTGGAACGGCGCCGAGACCGCGCGGTGGACGTCGTGCGCCGTCGCGCCGGGGCGCATCGTCGTGCGGGCGGCGGCGGCGTACTCCGCGTAGGCCTCGAGCATGCGCTCGGTGTCGGCGCCGACCGCGCCGCGCGTCAGCGGCCGCGAGAACTCGACCCAGTGCCCGCCCGGGCCTGCGACTTCGAGCGAGTACAGCAGCAGGTCGTCGGGCGCGATCGGGGTCTGGGGGTCGGGGATCCGGAACTCGGGGGTCGCCGACCCGGCGCGCCCCCACAGGACCATGTCCATCGTCTGGCGACCGGTGCCCAGCCGCGTGAAGATCCGCTCGGCCGCGGCCATCAGCTCGGCCTGCGTGCGCCCCGGCTCGTAGGCCTCGTGCACCGCCCAGAACCCGGCCTCGTTGATCGCCATGCTCTCGCGAACCAGCGCCAGCTCCTCCTCGCTCTTGACCGCTCGCGAGAGATCGAAGACGACGTCGAAGTCGACGAGCTCGAACGGGCCCTGCTCGAGCGCGCGGAAGTCGCGCACGGGCATGATGTAGTCGAGCCCGTAGACGCCGAGGCGCTCGACGCGGCGCTCGCGCAGATGGTCGCGGATCCAGGCGCCCGGATGCTCGGCAAAGACCGGCTCGCGAACCCAGCCGTCGGCGTGATCGCCGACCCAGCGCGCCTCGCTCGGAAAGACCGTGATCGGATCGCCGCTCAACGGGAGCAGCACGTAGGCGTAGCGGTGCACGATCCGAAAACCCGAGAGGTAGCGCACCGCGCCCTCGAAGCCGCTGTACTCGCTGCCGCTGACCAGCAGCGCGTCGACCCCGTGCTCGGCCATCGCCGCCCGCGCGTTCGCGTAGCGGCGAGCCACCTCCTCGCTGCTCGGCGTGCGTGCCGGGTCGGTCATTCGCTCACCGCCGCCGGTTGCGAGGTCCAGGCGCGCTCCATGCCGACGATCAGGGCGACGATCGCCTCGTTGAGCGGCGTCGGCACGCCCTGCTCGGCGCCGAACCGCACGATCCCGCCGTTGAGCGCGTCGATCTCCGTGGGCCGGTGCGCGAGCGCGTCCTGGAGCATCGACGCGCGATGATCGTAGGCCACCCGCGCGGAGTGGTCGACGAGCGCGTCGGGGTCGGAGTCGAGCGTGATGCCGAGCGCAGCGGCGACCGCGACACCCTCGCGCACCAGGCCGGAGATCAGTGCGCGGGTCGCCGGCAGCTCACACAATCGCCCCTGCGTGAGGCCGGTCAGCGCGCCGAGCGGATTGCTGGCGGCGTTGAAGATCAGCTTCGTCCACTGTGCGCCGCGGGCGTCGGCGAGCGCCTTGGTCGGCATCCCGCCGCGCGTCATCGCATCGGCGAGGCGCTCGATCTCCGCGCGCGTGGCCGGGCGATCCTCGAATGGCCCGATCCAGGTATCCCCGGCGGTGTCCATGTGCACGACCCCGGGCGCCACGACCCGCCCGGCCGGGAAGGTCGTGCCGCGGATCACGCGCGGCACGTGCTCGGCGATCAGCTCCTCGTTGCCCACGCCGTTCTGGACACTACATACCGCGCCGTCGACGAAGATGTGCGCGGTCGCCTCGATCGCCGCCGCGGTGAACATCGACTTGGTCGCGACGATCCCGAACTGGCAGGGCGGAATCTCGCCCGGATCGGTGCGCGCCCTGACCGGGGCGAGCACGTCCGCCTGCCCGGTCAGTCGCAGTCCGCCGGCGTTGATCGCGGCGACGTGCTCCTCGACGACGTCGTAGGCCCACACCTCGACCTCCTCGAGCGTCGCGAGGTGCGCCGCGAAGAGGCTTCCGACCGCACCGCAGCCGACGATGCACACGCGCATCAGGAGACCACCGCCGCGGCCTCGGCGCCGTCACGCAACCCCCACGAGGCCTCCCTCGCCCGGACCAGCCGGTACATCGCGGTGCTCAGCGGAACCGCCACGCCGAGCCGCCCCGCCTCGCCCACCAGCGCGCCGGTGATGAACTCGACCTCGGTCGCGCGCTCCGCCAGCACGTCTTCGAGCATCGACGGGCGGTGCGCGTAATCGCTGTGCCCGGTCTCACCGCGCGCCACCGCAAGGACGTTCATCTCCCACGGATCGTCATGCAACCGGACGCCGGCCGCGCCCGCCACCGCGACGCCCTCGTCGATCAACCCGTGGACGAGCCGCCCGAGGTCGCCGAACTCCTCCTCCTGCGCGAACAGCGCGACGTGCGGCAGCCCGGTCATCGCCGCGACGGTGTTGATCGCCGAGTTGAAGATCAGCTTCGACCACTGGGCGGGCAGCAGGTCGGGCATCGGCTCGGCCTCGAGCCCGGCCGAGATCATCAGCGACGCGAGCTCCTCGACCAGCGCGTAGGGGGTGGCGGTCTGCGCCCAGGGACCCAGCCAGGTCGCGGTGTCGAGCTCGTACTCGACGTGCGTGTCGTCGTGGCGGATCCCGCTCATGAAGGTGACCGCCGAGATGATCGGCCACGCCCCGTGACGAGCCACGACCGCCTCGGCGCCGAGCCCGTTCTGGACCGTCATCATCGCCGCTCCGGCGGCGCGGCCGGCCAGCCGCGCGGCGCTCTGCTCGAGATCGAGCGCCTTGCAGGCGAAGATCCCAACGTCGAACTCGGGCAGCTCGGTGGCGTCGGCGGTGGCGAACACGGGCGCGCGCAGCTCATGCTTGCCGCTGACGCGCAGCCCCCGCTCGCGGAGCATCGCGGCGTGCTCGGGCCGGCGCGTCAGGACACTGACCTCGCAGACCCCCCCGAGGTGTCCGGCGAGCAGGCTGCCGATCGTTCCGGCGCCGATGATGCAGACGCGCTCGATCATGGCGAGCGGAAGTCGTCGGGGTAGCGCGAGAGCTTTTCGTTGCCGCTCGCGGTCACGAGGTAGTTGTCCTCCAGGCGCAGGCCGCCGCCGCCCGGCCAGTAGACCCCCGGCTCGATCGCCAGCACCATGCCCTCCTCGATCACCGTCGGGACCGCCCGGTGTGCGAACGGCGGCTCGTGGGCGCGGGCACCGATGCCGTGACAGATCGGGTGGCTGGGCTGGCCGGGGTAGCCGATCTCCGCGAGCCCGTCGCGGATCAGGACGTCGAGCTCGCCGAGACTCGCTCCCGGCCGAACGTGCTCGACGGCGGCGCCGTAGACGCCGAGCAGGCCGTCGAGCAGCTCGTCGTATTCGCGGCGCAGCGTGCCCGGGCAGGCGTTCTTGGTCAGATCCGACCAGTAGCCGTCGGCGCAGACCCAGATCTCGAGCAGTGTCGGCTCATCGGCGAGCACCGGGCGGTTGCCGGTCGCGCTGAAGGTGCGAATCCCCGGGCCCGCCCAGACGAGCGTGAATGCCCGCGCCAGCTCGACCTTGCCCTGATAGCCCGTTCCGACCGCGTGCACGTGCGCCTCGAACATCGCGCCCACCTCGCTCTCGCGCATCCCGGGGCGGATGTTGTCGCGCACCTGCTCCATCGCGAGCGTGGCGAGCTCGTTCGCCAGGCGCATCCGCTCGATCTCCTGCGCGGTCTTGATCATCCGCGCGCGCGCGAGCAGCGGTGCCGCGTCGAGGACCTCGGTTGCGACCGCGCCGAAGCCGTCGAACCAGCCGCTCCAGAAGACCGTCGGCTCGCCGACCATGCGGTCGGCCGCCTGCGTGCCCTGCGAGCGCTCGAGCCCGACGCGTCCGCGGTCGCGCTCGGCCAGCAGCTCGAGGCAGCGGTCCTGCGCGCGGACCGCCGGCGGGCGGGGGTCACCGGGGTCATAGAACGGGAACGGCCGGACGTCGGCCGTCCAGGCGGTGCGCTGGGCCTCCTCGTACTGCGGCTCCATCACCAGCAGCGTCGGCTCGCCGTCGAGTGGGACGATCGCCACGTCGTAGCCCTTCATCGGCCAGTAGTTGGTCAGGTAGCAGACGTTGTCCGGGGATCGCGCGACGAGCGTGTCGACCCCCTCGGCCGCCATCAGCGTGCGCACCCGGTCGAGCTTGGCGGTGTCGATCGGCCAGCCCATCAGCTCACCAGCGCCGCAGCGGCGGCGCAGGAACCCCGTAGGCCTGCTCCCAGGAGATGACCGGGTTGGACAGCGTGCCGATCTTCTCGATCTCGCACTCGACCACGTCGCCGGGACGCAGGTACAGCTCGGCGGCGTTCTCGTTGAATCCGGCGACGCCGGAGACGGTGCCGGTCGAAACGACGTCACCCGCGCTGTAGCCGAGCGCCGAGTAGTGCGCGATGATCTCCGCGATCGTCACCGACATGTTGCCCGAGTGGGACTCCTGGCGCAGCTCGCCGTTGACGCGCAGGCGCATCTGGAGGTCGTGCGGATCGCCGACCTCGTCGGGGGTGACGATCCACGGGCCGAGCGGGCAGAACGTGTCGATCGCCTTGCAGAAGGAGAACACGCCGGAGCGCATCTCGCGTCGCTGGATGTCGCGCGCGGTGATGTCGTTGAAGATCGTGTAGCCGGCGATGTGGGACGCCGCCTCCTGCGCGTCGAAGTGTCGTCCCGGCTTGCCGATGATCACGGCGAGCTCGAGCTCGTAGTCGAGCTCGTCGGTCAGATGCTCGGGGTAGATGACCGGATCGTCGGGCCCGATGATCGCGTCGACGTTCTGGAAGAACATGATCCAGGGCGCGATCTCGTGCGACCAGCCGACGACCTTCGACTCCTCCTCGTGCTCGCGGAAGTTGCCAGCGGTGTGGAAGAACTTCTTCGGCACGATCGGCGCACACAGGCGCACGTCGGCGAGCGCGACGCGCTCGCCGGAGGCCGCGGCGGCGGCGGCCGGATCGAGCCCGCGCTCGAACAGCGTGCGCATGTCGGGCACGTCGAACACGCTGATCTCGCCACCGTCGAGTGCCCCTGCCCGCCGGGCGCCGTCGGCGGTCTCGAAGGTCACGAGCTTCACGCTGCCACCCCGCAGATATCGCTGGCGACGAGCGCGTAGACCGCGGCGATGTCGCGCAGGCCGGCGATCTCGAGGTTCTCCCCGTCGGGGTCGGGCAGCCCGCTGGAGGTGCCGTAGTTGACCGTCTCGATGCCGTAGCGGGTCAGCGCCGAGGCGTCGGAGAACCAGCGCACCGTGTCGCGTGCCGGCGGCGCGCCGAAGACCTGCTGGTGGCCCGCGTCGATCGCGGCGATCAGCGGATGGGACTCGGCGATCTGCGCCCCCGGGGCGCTGACGTAGACCTCGGAGGTGATACCGAGCTCCGGGTGGCGCTCGCGCAGCTCGCGTACCAGCGTCGCGAAGTCCGCGCGCGCGGCCGTCATCGCCATCGTCGGCGGCACGCGAATGTCGAGAAACAGGTCGGCGCGATCGGGCGTGCGGCTGACCCGCCAGGGCTGGCCGGCGCGAATCGCGCCGACGTTGACGACTCCGTCGATCCCGCCGTAGGCGGAACGACGCTCCCATTCCGGGATCCAGGCCAGCACATCGGCGAGCACGCGCTGCATCCGGACGATCGCGTTCTCACCGAGGCGACCGTTCGAGAACGCGGTGTGGATGAACGGCCCGTGGGTGGAGATCCGCGCCCACATCGTCCCGTAGTGGCCGAGCACGACGCGCTGCTCGGTCGGCTCGCCGAGGATGCACATGTCCGCGATTCCGCCGTGGGTCGGCAGGTAGCGGCTGCCGGCGGCGTAGCCGCGGTATTCGCTGCCGCGAAACTCCTCGCCCCACTGCGCCTTCTCGATCTCCCCGACGACCGCCGCGATCACGATGTCGCCGCGCAGGCGGAGCCCGGCATCCTGGATCGCCCGCACCGCCTCGACGTAGCAGGCGAGCGCGCCCTTCATGTTCGAGATCCCCAGACCCCAGATATGCGCGTCGCGCACGACGGCGCGCGGCTGGAACCCGGGCTTCGCCCGCAGATGCGGCTCGCGGCCGGAGTAGGAGGTGTCCATGTGGCCGTTGAACATCAGGCTCGGGCCGCCGCCGGTGCCTTCGAGGCGCCCGACGACGTTGGGGCGGCCGTCCTCGACCTCGTGCCAGCTGACCGCCAGCCCCATCTCCTCGAGCGTGTCGCGCATGCACTCCGCCATCTGCTGCTCGCTGCCGGTCGGGCTCGAGATGTCGACGAACGAGCTCGCGGTCGCCACCAGGCGAGCCTCGTCGACGTGGGCGGGGAGCGTCGGCTCCGCGCTCATCGATCCAGGCGGGGTAGAACCTCGGTCGCGAACAGCTCGATCTGGCGCTCGCGATTCTCACCCCACAGCTCGAGCATCACGTGCGTGCAGCCCGCGCTGCGGTAGGACTCGATCGCCGCGACGCAGTCCGCCGGGGTGCCCGCGATCGGCTTGCATTTCTCGAGGATCTCGTCGCTGACCGCAGCCGCCGCCGCCAGGCGCCCGCCGGTCTCCATCGCCTCGGCGACCGGACGGATCTCCTCCTGCGTGAGTCCGGCCAGCTCCAGCAGCACATCCGCGGAACCCTGGATGTTCTGCACCTTGTTGGCGAGATACATGCCGGCGATCTCGCGCGCGCCCTCGCGTCCCTTCGCCCGGTCCTCGTCGATCGAGGCGACGATCGTGCAGCCCAGATCGATCTGCTGCGGATCGCGCCCGGCCTTGGCGGCACCCCGAGCCATGTTCGCGTAGCTGTAGCGAACGAACTCGGGCGTCGTGATCGATGCCGTCAGCAGGCCGTCGGCCTCCTCGCCGGCGTATTCCTGCATCCGCGGGCCGGTCCCGGCGATGTAGATCGGGACCTGACCGCGCGGGGCGTCGGCATCGGCGGCAAGTCCGGGCACGTGGGCGCTGAAGGCCGGGCCGTCGTAGTCGAACGGCTCGCCGGCAAGCACCCCACGCACGATCCGCACCGAGTCGCGGGCAGGGTTCAGCGGCTTGACGTCGTCCGCGCCGATCTCCTTCATGAAGATCCGTGAGGCGCCGAAGCCGAGCCGAAAGCGGTCCGGCCCTGCCGCCTCCTGCGTCACGCGCGCGTCCATCGCAACCTGGATCGGATGGCGCGTGAACGGCGAGATGATCCCCCAGCCGATCGTCAGCCGCTCGGTGTCACGCGCGATCAGCGGCGAGATCGCGGTCGCCGATCGTGCCTCCATCGAATGCTTGCGCCACCACGGGTAGGCCTCGGCCAGCCAGATCGTGTCGAAGCCGTGACGATCGAGCGCTCGCGCATGGCCCAGGATCTCGGCCAGCGGCTCCATCGTCAGTTGCATTACGCCGATCCGAAACGGCACACCCGCCACCCAGCACCCCGCTCCTAGTCGCGAATACCGCGCCCAACACGCTGCGTCTGGGCTCCCGGTGTTGTCTTTGGATATTTGATCACATCTGTGGTCGCGCAGCGGCCCGGCCGACTTGAGCGACCACTAGGCTTGGCTCACGTGGGTGCTCGGGAGCGCGACAACTCGGTGCAGGGCGCGGAGAGCATCGCCATCCGTGAGGCGGTGAGCGACGATCTGGCGGGGGTGCTCGCGATCTATAACGAGGTCATCGCGTTCTCCACGGCGGTCTTCAGCGAGCAGGCCGTCACCCTCGAGGACCGTGAACGTTGGCTCGCCGTGCGCCACGAGCAGGGCTATCCGGTGCTCGTCGCCTGCGACTCGAGCGGCGTTGTCGGGTTCGGCAGCTTCGGCGACTTTCGTGCCTGGCCGGGGTACCGCTACACCGTTGAGCACTCGGTTCACGTGCGCGCCGACCGTCGCGGCGAGGGCATCGGGACCGAGCTCGTGCGGGCGCTGATCGAGCGCGCCGCCGCGCTCGGCAAGCACGTCATGATCGCCGGCGTCGAAGCCGAGAACGCGGCTTCGATTCGCCTTCACGAGCGCCTCGGGTTCACCGTTGCCGCCAGGCTCTCCGAGGTTGCGTGGAAGTTCGATCGCTGGCTTGACCTGGTCTTCCTGGAGCGGCGCCTGCCGTAGCAGCGGGCGCCGCGGCCGCGGCTCCCTCCGGCGTCGGCCGGCGGATCTCAAGCAGCGGGATGAAGCGGTGCGCGAGCGGCCCGATGGCCAGCGCGTAGAGCACCGTGCCGACGCCGACCGTGCCGCCGAGCGCCCAGCCCGCGGCGAGGGCCGAGACCTCGATCGTCGTGCGCACGACGCGGATCGAGTGTCCCCGCGCCGCCCAGGCGGTCATCAGCCCGTCCCGTGGGCCCGGCCCCAAGCCCGCGCCGATGTAGGCGCCGGTGGCCACGCCGTTCAGCACGACTCCGCCGACCAGCAGCGCGACGCGGCTCGCGAGCGCGTGTGGCGGATGCACGACGGCGAGCATCAGGTCGATCACGGCTCCGACGAGCACCACGTTGCACAGCGTGCCGATCCCCGGGCGCTGCCGAAGCGGAATCCAGGCCAGCAGAACCGCCACTCCGACGATGATCGCCCAGGTGCCGACGCCGAGGCCAATACGGCGTGAGAGGCCCTGGTGCAGGACGTCCCAGGGGTCGAGGCCGAGGCCCGCGAGCAGCAGCATCGAGTCGCTGACCCCGTAGAGGGCCAGGCCGAGAAACAGCTGAACGAGGCGTCGAGCGCGGGGTGGCGGCACCATGCGACGTTCGCAGATCAGCGCGCGCAGGGCCCTCGTGGCCCGGGAGCCGCCGTCCGTGACCAGGCTAGAACAGACGTCCAACCTAGTTGCCAGGCTCCGATCGGATGCATCACCATGCGCGTCGCGTCGGGCGATGCTGACCGCGTCGGCGGTCCAGAGCGCCCTCTCGGGCGGCACCACACAGTGGCGCTGCGCTTCACGTCGATCAGCGGCGCCTCGCAGATCGACGACATCTTCATCGACCCGCGCGGTGCCTGAGCGGACCTGATACCAACGCGGTCAGGCCGACCGCACAGCGCGGATCGTTGAACACGCGGGCCGGGTGCCGTAAGCGCCCGGCCCGCGGTCCGTTCGAGGGAAGACAAGCTGGCGGAGAGGGAGGGATTCGAACCCTCGGACGAGGTTTCCCCCGTCACGCGATTTCCAGTCGCGCCCGTTCAACCGCTCCGGCACCTCTCCGGGCGTGAGCGGAGTCGAAGGCTACGCGACGCGATAGTCTCCCGCACATTCGTCCGCGCCGCCGCGACCAAGGGGCACAATGCTCGCCGTCAGCAAGGCCTTCTCGAGTACGTTTGGACTGATCGTCACCTTCGGCGGCATCGGCGTCGTCGTCAACGTGATCATCGTCTACATAGTGCTCCAGGTTCGCGGCGAGCATCAGCAGAACGAGGAGTACCGCGCCGAGCGCCAACGGCGCTTCGGTTCCTAGTGGGCCGTCTCGAAACGTTGCACCGCAAACGGCGGCGTCCTCGGTCACTGAGGCAAGGCAACCAGCCTTGCCCGCTCCCTGCGTC